>Ga0065711_1013632_pt1 | contig 12162 bp, 8 predicted proteins | sample Hoacrofraction12_FD_59098 | JGI IMG/M metagenome (GOLD analysis project Ga0065711, IMG submission 59098) | Hoatzin crop microbial communities from Cojedes, Venezuela - Epithelial fraction 12 v2 (version 2) | ecosystem: Host-associated > Birds > Digestive system > Esophagus > Crop | place... | reverse complement strand
TACTGGTGCATGAGGTTGTTCCTCCCCAGGTGCAGGACCCTGCACTTGCCCTTGTTGAACCTCATCAGGTTCCTCTCTGCCCAGCTCTCCAGCCTGTCCAGGTCACGCTGAGTGGCAGCACAGCCTTCCGGTGTATCCACCACTCCTTCGAGTTTTGTGTCATCAGCAAACTCTTCATCCAGGTCATTGATGAAGTTGAACAAGAGTGGGCCCAGTACTGACCCCTGGGGGACACCACTAGTTACCAGCCTCAGCCTTGGGAGGCAGAAACCAGCTGAAGCGAAGTGCGTGCCAGCTGCTCGGTTCCTGCCTTGCTCTGCCTCCCGGGATGAGGATAAGGACTCACATCAGCATGAAACCTTGCTGCTAACCTGGCTCCTCCTGTGAATGGTGTAGGAAGAGGAAACCATTTTTCTCTCCTGTAAGGTTGTGGTGTAATTTGAGAGTCAAGCTCTATGCAGATCGGAACACATTAGTAATGTCTGGAAAGTAATTATGGCATATATTATCATTTTAATATTTACTCAGTGCTGACAGTGTAATACTTTTAATAAAACTTTAGGGAGGGTGAAATACATACCACAAGGCATGGTGAAATGAAGATAGTCTTCTGAAATCACTCATTTATATTTCAATTTTGGAGTTGCTTTCCTGTGACCTACTTTTAATCATATGTTGGTTTATTTGTGTCTTAAATTATGTAAGGCGGCTAATGATTTTAATTTAAAATTCTTTATGGAAGAAAGCAAATAATATTTCTGCCTAGTGATGGCACACTCTGAACTTCTTATTGAAAAATGATTTATCATTGTATTCAAGAGCAGTGGAAGAGGTTTAACTTTGCTAGAAGCTGGAAGTCTTTCTTTACACTTACTACAGTCATGTAAGAGCAATATGCCAAGGGTTATCTGGAGAAGATCTCTGTGTTTAAAAAGGAACTGATGAAACTAAATTACTTTTGGCATCTTGTTTTTTTTTTTCTCTTCAATGAGGAGAATCACCTAAAGTAATTTTGTATAATCGAAGTGCAGCATTTTCAGTATTCTGCGTGTCTGGCAGGTTGAATAATCTAATCCAATCCAGATTTTCTACTGATTTTTTTTGCTCAAAGCAAATTTATCAAAGCCAGCCAAGTTAGGTTTAGACTTTCGGAGGATGTGCAGTTTTTGTCACTTGTCACCTAAAGCAATGGATTTCTTTATGGAGAAGCATTGGTGATAGTGATTTAACCCATTAATTTGCTGTCAAATTGATTATAAGCATTAGTGAACTTGATTTAGATACTCCATGAAGATTTGAGTCACAATGTCGGTGAACTGCTGAGGTGAGGGTCCTGGAACAAATGTTTGTGCTGCATCCAGACTAGGTTTCACCATAACATTTGGTAACTCAGGCCATTGGCCCATGACTATTTTAATTTAAAACAGGACCACAGACTTGAGAGAAAAATGTATAGCAATATAATTATATGAATATATGAACTTCGAGACAGCTGAGGGACACAAAAAACAACGAGACGCCCACAGACTACAAGAAATGAGTAGCGAATAGGTGGAGTTCCCCTAGCATCTGGGTTTCACTGCAGTGAAGCGTTGTGGAAACCTGACTGGATTGCAATTGCAGGCTCATACCCCATGGCTTTAGCTAAAACTCTTTGGTTTCATACTTTGTTTTAATTCCTAGGTTATTAATTGCCGATACAGATAACATGTCTTAATACGCGTGAGCTCACCTTCTATTGCATTCCATTAGGAAGACACTACATTTCAGCCACACATCATTAAACATTTCAAAATACATCCAGAAAGGCAGTTGTATATACAAGACACATTATTACAGGTAATATATTTTGCTGAGCCGCACAGCCCCGCAGATGAAGAGGCAGCGTGTGCCCTCGCTGCTGGCGCAGGCGCGTTCAGGGATGCACGATGCGCGCCTGCTGACACACGTTGCAGCCGTGAAACACAATCAAACACTTTTTCGACTTCTTTTTCTCTGCCTCCCCTCCCACCCTTCAGACACCGAGGCTGCGCTGCCTTTGCAAGGGAAGAAAACAGATTGCAGCCCGAAAGCCAAAATCCTCGGTCAATACGAGGATAGATGCTTCACCACCAGGCCCCTTGTGTAGTTATTTGTGTGGGAGTGAAGTTCAAAGGCGGCAAGGTGCAAAACACTATCAACCCCCTCGATGCGAGGCGGTGGGGAATTGAGCCCTTAATCCACGCTGGGCTGTCTGGGCGGCGCTCGCATCGACAGATTTCTGCTTTCCACTAAATTGATTCGCTCTACAGTGCTGTTTCAGTGGTTCTGTGGGTTTGAGCAAGTCCTGTACCTATTGCCGGCCATTCTTCTTGTCCTCAGAGAACCTCGCTCAAAGTTCAGCGCTGCGAAGTTGCCCACAAGGTACAGTTATTATAGTCAATGCAAATATAGTAAGAGGCAACAGGAGAGCGGACAGGCTCCTTACACTGAGTGAGAGCTCAGGAGAGCTGTGATTTCTTAGAATATGATACAGCAACTACACCACTGCCCTCAGATGTAAAAATCACCAGGCAGTCAATACCGTATTGAAGATTTGGGGTTTTTTTTCCCCAGCACTAGTGCAGCTGTGCTTTCTCAGAGACCTTTTCTGCAGCTATACGACAGATTATACCTAACATCATTATCATGCTAAAGGCAAGAAGTCTCCATTAAGACTCCTAGCTGGGCACACATGCTGGCATATTAATTTTCCAGACAGTATAGTACCACTGCGTTAAGCCACTGAGCAGGCTCAAATATATAAGGTTCTCCACGAGTCAGAAGATGCTCTCAGGTTCTTCCACGCTGCATGGTGCAGCTGCCCTGGGGGTCCAGGCTCCGTGGCGCAGAACTGGTCTGGGTAATCAGAGCAATGGGTAATCAGAGCGACGGCAGCCAGCAGGGGTGAATCTGTGATGGGTGCCCACCTCGAGANCATGTTCATACAGTNACTGCACACAGAAGGGANGGAGCACTGGGTTACGGGTAATAACTGAGCAAACTGTCTTTTTTTTTAATATTATTCTTTGAGGGAAGGTGAAGGGATGTCTAGATTTGACTCATTTCTCCCAATCTCCTTTCCCACAAGGGTGAAGTAAACGATCTCTGCTGTTGTGAGCGTTATTAGATGGCTTATCACACACTTAAATGCAATCCTTCAAACAGCAGAAGATGTCTACAAATCCTCTTTAAGCACGCTTTGAACTCTGGTGATTTACTCTTTCTCACCCACCCATGTACGCAGTTTTTGGTGTTTATCTGCTTTATCTTGCATTGACACCAGCACTACAGCCGTTTGCCGTGCCCGCTCCGGCTGCGTCAGTCTGCCCGAGCAGAGCTGTGCATCACACCGGCTGCCTCCGGAGAGGCAGTGGGACTTCAAGGAGGTTTTTCTTGTGTCGGCTACTGTAGCTGGATTAAAGAACTGATGTACCTAGCACTGCTTATTTTGTCCTGGTAGATTTACTGTAAATCTTTTCTGAAAGTCATATTTAGAAGGAGCCTGGTGGCATGTCTGTTCACATGCCTAGTACTGCAGCCGGTACTAAGATACAGGGCACCCAAATGTAGTGCTCTGGGTACAGACAGTGTTGGCACAGTTCTGGGTGGAATATTTTCCCCCTTCCCAACACATGCACCATTACACAGCTCTCCTCCACCCCATGGGATATTCGCCTGCACCTGATGGACTGGACATTGACTGTGTCTGAGGCGGAAAACAGGATTTGTTCCCTCTGTCTTTAAAAGCTCTCTCCATGGCTGTATTTCTCTCTTTGTGTTTGCAGGAAATCCTCAAACCACATGGAAAAGGAATCGCATCAACGTGTGATAACACATTCGCAGCCCAGCCTTGATCTGTGGAAAGCGGGGCATTCCCACAGCACACAGCCTGGCCGGGAATAGAGAAAACCCCAGGATTTTTTTTTTAATGCTAAAGCTGTTACTTGTATTTGATAAATAAACAGTTGCTTTTAGATATCAGTGAACAGTGTTAATGATAGCAAGAACACCCCAAGGTGCTAGCAAACAAATTGCATGTTGCAAACAGCGGGTAATTAGGCATTTGGGAAGGGAGGATCATGGTTTAATTAACTCTGCCACAAAGTGACAACTGAGTTTCGTGAGCCCAAGACGGAGCAGACACCAAAAACCCGACGCGTCCCTGGGGGGCTGCAGGGTGCTGGTGGTGATGGTACATTTTGTGTGGCTGCGCATCCCCAGGCACCACCACCCACGAGGGACCGCAGCTGGGCAGGGGGAAGCGAGGGGACCCACGGAGGCAGCAGCAGCGTGGAAGGGGAGCAGCAATCCACGGAGAGATCCTGGAGACAGCAGAGTGAAGAGGAGCATCCTGCAGACGTCTGAACACGACAGGGGTGGAGGCGGGTTACGTTTCACTCCTGGTTTGATCACACAGGATGAATTATGTTGGGATCAGCATCCGTATGGGCAAGCGCTGTGCAGTGCGTGCGGCTCCCAAGGAACCAACTCCCGGCCACTGGCAGCAGGGAGCAAACTGGGAGACATCGGTTCGGCAGGAGTTTGGGCTACACACTATCTCCTGAATGTAGCCTGCTGCTGACAGAGCCCGATAAAGGCAGCAAAATACGCAGTTTTCAGTGGAGCTCTATCATTAAGGCCCCATATAGAAAAAAACATTCAATTCCTCCATGAAGTCAGGTAACCCCCAACAGAAGGAAAATTCCCCTCCTGAATCCCTCTTTCCCAGAGCAGTTGCTTCATTTAGGTAATTCAGGCACCTCTGTTCCCTCTCCTCTGGGTGCTCATGGATGGAGGGGCTTTGCAGAGGGTCTGAGCCCCAGCGCACGCTGAGACGCGTGCCGGCTCCTCTGCAGGCACCGACTTCGGGCGACTGCCTGGGGAGGGAGGTTTGGGGAGCCCAGAAACCTCCCTGCTCTTCATTTGCTCTTCATTGCTGTACGTGCTGCTGCAGTGGAAAAAGCCATCAAGCCTCTCGGAGGGAGCAGGGATTGGTGCCATGCAGATAAAACCAGCAGCTGGAAAACTCTGGGTGAAAGTGTAATACTGTGAGTGCTTCTAGCTCGGTTTCATTCAAGTCCTGATACTGAAATTTTAGTATGATGCCAATTTTAGTTTGAATTGTCTGAAAGGTCCTCTTTGTGAACAGGAGCAGTATTGACAGAACAGCACTTTGTGAAAGAAAAGTGATTTTTTTTTTCTCTCCAGAGAAAATAGACTCCATGTGTAATGGGTTGGTGCTGGTTTTTTTCCTTCTGAACTAAAGCTGCTTAAAAAGAAAGCCTGATAGCTGGCTTTCATTACAGTCATGGCTTTGAGTTTTCTGGAAGAATAGGTATCAATTATAGGATCTGAGTTCACAGTATTTTAGGGGGGTTCCCCTTGGAGTAATTGCTCAGGTGCTTTCTCTGGGACACTGGATGAAACGTAAGCCCTGGGCAAGTCCTGGCTAAATCCTGAGGATCCCAGGCAAAGAAAGCTGAAAATCACTTCGTTTTTAATGTGGTTCTCATTAACTGTCCTCCTGAGCTGAAGGGGACCGTGGTGTATTAAATGATGTCAGTTCCATAAAGCAGAATTTGACCTGCAAGGTGATGAAGCAGCCCTTCACATGTGCGACGGCAGGACCAAAGGACCCATTCCCCCTTCCTGGGCTCCCAAAATCTTCTTCCTAAATACCACTTTGCAGTCCCCTGGACAGAGAAAATTACTTATGCTGGGAGAAAACTAACTGGCAACCCTCAATTTCTCTGCCAGGCTCCTTTTTCTTCATCGTACTTACTTTTTTTTCACATCCTGCTGTTCATTTCATGCCACAATGAGATGCAATGAGGAATGAGCTGCTGTCAATGAGTCCTGAATTCACATTGTGATGGTAAATCGTGAAGGCAGCATGGCCTCTGCAACCTGCAGCTTGGAAAGGGTGGGTGGACGGATGGACGCAGAGACCACTGGAGACACCTGATTTCCACGTACCTCATCTGCCTGCAGCCTGCCTGCTGCAGGGAACTGTTTCCTTAACAAGAGACAAATAGATGGGAATATTTGACAGCCCCCTATGTAAGGCCCTGAAATATTCTTTCTAAGCACAAGGAGATCCAGAGAGAGAAAAGTCAGTATCATAATGAAAAATGTAATTAAAGTTTCGGTCAGATTGAATCCATTACATCTCTCACAAGTACCTGGTATTGATTTCAGTCTCAATCCCAGGGGTATGTAGTCTGATACCTCTGATATCCCAAGAGCAGGGGCCTAAGCCCGGCATTCATGTCATTTGTATGGCTTAAACCCAAGAATATGCTTCCAACCAACTTTAACTCCATAGGATTTGTGTATTATTGACTCGGAGCAAACGCAAGTGAGCGGAAGCTGTATCTGCCACAAGCAAGATGGCTTTTGAGACACAATCTGTAAATAGAAGGGAAAGGGCTATTTTGGCTGTATTTTTGAATTGGCAGAAAACTGCAGCAGATTGCGTTATTCAGGGGGTAATGTAATGTTAATGCAGCCTTGTAGCCGGCGGGGGGGGAGAACTTAAGGTTTAATCATTTTGTAATGCACTTACATTGCCCATTTTAGATTTGTCAGCTGTCATAAGTGAACTGCAGTTTTATCCCGGGACTATATATAGAATTACTATTTATATATTTTTCATCTGCAGTTTATGCAGTTTAAACGAAGAAAAGGAAGAAAAGAGCCAGGACAGAGCGAGGGGGGGTGAGCCCTCAGCTCTGCTCCATTCAGAGAATTCCTCCGTGCCTCCACGCAGGAAAACGCTGCCTTCGCCTAAGCCTCGGCTTAGGTAGCTGGCATTTTCCATAAAAGAACACCCATTTTCAGCAAGCCATGTAATTTCATGGAGAGCAAGGCAAGCAAATACTGCATTTAGAAATAGAGACACATAGGAATGGCAGTTGGTGAACTCCTGTGTGTGTTATGTATTTATCATTCAGAAACACCAAACTCCGGGGAATCCTCTCCCATGGCATCGCTCCTCATTAGTTTTATTGAAAAACCGTAATATCCTATTGCATTCTAAATTCTGTCTAAAAGCCACCCACATTACGGCTTTTTGCATACATATTTTAGCAGTTCTCAAACAGAGATGGTTCCTCCTTTGACCGAGTTTTGCTGCTTTCTCTGCTGCGTCTCCTCACAGCATCCCTGGAAATCTCATGGCGTGTTGCAGGCTGCCCGAGCAAGGCTTCGTGTCACTGCCAGAAAGAAAATGGGGGGGAAGTTGCAGAAGGATTTGCTGCTACTATCAGCTCAAAGGAGTATTTGAATGTGTTTGCTTTTTTGGGGCAGCCATTTGAAAAAAATCCAAGGGAAGCCTGAGAAAGCAGAATGTCCTGCCAATCATATATTTCAAATATTCCCATTGTCTCATCTTTTAATCAAATTCTTACTCTGGAAGCGATTTCTGTAGGGAGTTTTGCCTTGACTGTTCTCTCCACTTCAATGTCCTACAAGCCAAAGGATTTCTTTTCTCCAGCAATAATAATCGATGTTTTTTTAAGAAGCAAGAATACCCCTGTTTTCATCCATAACATTTACCTACAAAGAGCATGATAATTTATACAGAGAATTCAGTCTATCCCTCCTGCAGGACAGCCTGATTTATCGACTGTGCATCTGTTTCATATAAAGTGCCCGGAGTAGAACAAAAACTTCCATTCTACCAAAACCAGGACAGTCTCTTTAGTTTTCAATAAATCATGTTCTACCTGTGGGATACCTTGTTAACGATTATACACTAAATCCAGAGGGGGTTTTCCTTTTTCTTTTTTTTATTTTCCTTTCTCATTTCTAACTATCCATCACAAATATTCTGAGTTTCTGGGGCCAGCTGAACACCCTTGTTGCCCAGGCAAAGCTGGTTTTCATTTCTGAGGGAGTTTGGCATTAGTAAGCTGCCTACGTCCAATATATCATCAGTAACACACATCTCGCTAACGATCCATCTCGGAGTGACCAGGCTTCATAAACCAGCCTGGGAAAACCATAAGCCAGAGTCTTCCTTCATTCTGCTTGTTGTTAACACCTCTGCCTTTACCTACCCAACTATATTTTTTCTATTCAGGATGCAATTCAATTTTGATTAAGGAGGCTAAATTCTATATCTAGGGAAAATGCCTGGGTCCCCACTATGGGAAAAGCCTGCTTAGAGCGGGAGAGGACAGTGGCGTAAGCTAGAGAGTGAAGGAAGCGAAGGGACCAGCAGAAGTACGGAGAGTGGAATGAGTTTTCAGCAGAAAATGGGCTCTGTTCCCCCTCCTTGCGTGTCCCTTCCTCGCGGGGACCCCAGCCCCAGGCCTCCCCCCCTCAGCCCTCCTCCCGGGGACAGCCAGCGCAGGGATGCCGCAGGGCATTGCTCCTCGCTCCTGCTGCAAACCCCACTCTGCACCGTCAGCACCAACGTTCCCCAAACCCCCTGAGCTTTTAGGAGACTGAAGGATGGGAGGAAATCCATGTTTCCAGTGCAGCTCCACTGAAAATGCGTGAGCCGCAGCCAAACGGGACCCANNNNGCACCGTCAGNACTGTCAAAGGCACTGCTGCAAAGCCGAAATCATCATTTGAAGACTTATATTGATGTAACTGGGAGTGGAAATTGTTTTTTTACTGAGGGCATAATTCATGCAGGAGGATGCTTATAGCATCCAAAGGCTTTAGGCTAGCGTTGCGATACTGTCAGTGAAGTACAAAGGTGTCTAGGGAAAAGGGAGTAAATTCCTGTAAAATACCAGCACAGTGAGCCGTGGCAGAGCTGGATCTCATCTCCCACCCTGTGGGCTGGCCCCCCGGTGTGTCTGCATCCCCCTCCTCCCCAGCCCTTGCCTGGTGAGCCCCAGCCACACCAGCAGTTCCTCAGCAGAGCCGTGAGGTCTTTGCATGCGGCTGCAGTACCAGGTCCCTCTGAGGACCATCGTCCCCTCGACATCCCAACGACTGAGTGGCCCTCACTGGAGAAGGCTCTGGGGAGCTGGAGCCGGAGCACACGGCTCTGAGATAGGCGCTGCCCCTCCTCTTTTTTTCCTGGGCAATGGGGGTCTTGATTTCTGACAAGGCCTCTTGTTCCCACTGTAATATAAATTGCAGTGTAAAAATATCACAGATGGGATGAGCTAAGTCCTTGACCTTGTTTCTTTGCTGCAAAAAGCCAGGTGGTGCTTCTGCCAGTTTCTCTATTGCCAGTCAGGAATCAAACAGTTCCCTGCCATTAAATTGCCAGTCCTTTGTCCCTGGGCAAAGAGCAAAATAAAGTCACCTTTCCAACAGTTTGCCAACTGTTGAGACAAGTTGCTATTTCAGTGTTTTCTGCAACGCTATTTCCTTTCTCAGGCGATGCATTGCCAAGCTGCTGGGACCAGACCTCAGGGATGAAGCGTGCAGCCTGCACATGAGACTGCTCTGAAAAACTCCTCTTCTCTGCAGGGGACCTGAAGAAGCCCTTGGGCTTGAGGACACCTTGGTTTGCTTGTTCCTGTCCTCCTAGACCCAGGAACGCCCCAGGCTCCACCTCGTCCTGCCACCAGCGACCCAGGACGCCTGGCAGTGCACAGGACGTCCAAGGTGCCATTTTGGGCTTCTTCCTCCAAGGAATGCTTTCCAAAACACTTTGGTCTGTGACGGGGTTTGTGTTTATCCAGTGTTTTGTCAGGAGAGTTTCTGCTTTGGTCTTCTTCCAGCTGTTTTGCCTGCCTTTCTGATGCCTTTGCCAGCCTGGCCAGGACTGAAGTTGGCCCCTGATAAACATTTCTCCATTAATCAGATATTTGCCTCAGTGCCAGGGTTGTTCTGAGGTCTAATTAAGTTTGCAGTTTCTAATTAAATTGATTTGATCCTGGGGTGGAAGGCCTTTTAAGAGCAATCATTTATTAAAAAATTGGGATTTTTTCTCCAGCAACTTTTTGTGTTAGACTAATTATAGCATCGAGAAGTAAAGGATGAGTAATCCTTTCTCAGGCTTTGGCGATGTAGGTTGAAGCTTTTTCTCATTCACGTTAATCAAAGAAGCAATCAAAAATTGCTAATCACCTTTATGAAGGCACTTATGTCAGGGTGAAATATGTGGCAATCGTATACGCAGTCAGGAAGCAAATAATACTTGCTCAAAAAGAACAGAAGGCCCGGATCAAGGAGATGTGGGAGACCTTCACTGCAACCCCTATGTCCCTCTTGCTACGGGCATTTTTTCTTCCTGCCCCCAGATGATTAATAGGTGGTTTTCAGCAGGGTGTCTCACGTCCTGGTCCTGAGCCAGCCGCCTCGAAAATACTATTGCTGTGAACTGCACTGCTGCACACCATCCTCATTCAGATAAACTTTATAACTTCATTTCTTCAGACTCAATCAACCAAATCAAACATTTCCCATGGAAGATTTGATTAAATGTCATTCAGACATGGCACAGAACTTTCAAAATTGTCAAAATTGACCAATTCACTTTTCTTGCCTTTGTATGTCAAAGTTATCTTAACTCTTAATAACTTAACTCTTAATAAACCCTAATCAATGTCTACTTTACACTTACACATAAAAGCGACACTTTAAAGCCCTCCCTTGGGGGACTTTAAAGGAGCTTTGGGGTCAGACCAGGTGCTTACTCACACGGTGTCTGCTCCAGGGCCAACTGCACATTAGTTCACCTCTAGTCTTCGGAGAGTGAGGACCCATATTGCCTTTGTGCCCTGCTCGTGTCACAGCCTTTTGTCACAGGAAACTGAGCCACCCCATCGTGATTCTGAGAGTCAACGGAAATCTTATCTCCCCAGTCTTGCCTGTGGAGAAATGCTTGGGGTTTGACTGATATCTCATTTAAGATAACTAAGAGAATTAAAAGAAGAAAAGTGGTGGATAGATGAGATGTGGGAGATGTGGACTGCTGTCCTCCTGTCCTGCTTCACTTGGTCATATTCTGTTTCCAATGCCTGGATAATTAATCAAGGCTGTTTGGTGGGTTGTATCATTTAAGGCAACTAAGAAAACTTGTCATCCTCCAAGGTTCTTGCCTTTAGAGCTCAGTAATATGCAATGGATAAAGGACTGAAAGGGTCACGGATTTTTAAATGGAAGATTTTTCCCCAAAAAAAGTAATTTTGACTTGTTGAAAATGTCTTTTTCACCTCAGAAAGACATGTTTCAATAAAGCTTTTTACAACTTTGAAATGTTTTCAATGATTAAAATGAAATTGCTTTCCAGACATGCAGTCTGAACAGTGTTCTTCATAGTCAAAGGTAAAATAATTATAACACAGAATTATAATAAGGCCAGAGAGGAAACGACACATTTCAAACTAAGCAGATTCAGGGTGGATCTTGTCTGAAATTTCTTTCCCTCTTCAGTTTGCATTTCTTTTGTCCCGATTTATAACAAAGAAATATTTCAAAACCTTCCACGTGCAAAAACATTTCTCTGCCCAGCTCTAATTGCTCGATTGAGTTATTTGTGGACAGATCACAACTCCCTTCAATTAATCAGGCCCATGAATGCTTTTTTTTCCACAATCCCTGACCCATAGCTCATTCACAGACCTAATGCTTGTGCTGATTTAATTAGCCATTTAACTCACGTGGCCTGGGAGTGTTCCCTGTTTGCACAGACCCTCACTTGAGCTCAGGATTTGTATACAGCTTCTAATTCTCACTTAAAAACCACCCCTTCCAAAACCTTTTTTCCCCTCTGACCTCCCACGCTGGGATCTGTGTGGGAAGCTGATGGGAGCATGAACCCAGCTGGAAGGAATTTGTTTAAAAAGCTGAGAGGACTTTCACTGAGATTTTTTGGCATTGCTCACCCAATTCTAATTGCTTTATAAATTTAATTGAGTTAATGCCAGCCACTGGGTGCTGGGCTGGTGGTGGACAAGGGATATAAAGGCAGCCCAGGGCCCCAAAACATCATATTTTGGTGCAGGGGTGGTGCCAAGGAGGGGAATGAGGAGTGGGAAGGAAACCTCATGCAAGTGAGACTTCAGACTCATGTGCGGTAAGTTGGCAGCCCAGGCGATGTTCTTCCTAAATTGCCGAATCCCTGGAGAGTCTGTGGGCTTTGGTTGGTGCCGTGGTGGTCCTGCAGAGCCTTTTGTCTCCCCTAAGCTGTTAAGGTGGTAAGCAACTACTTTTTTTTTTTTTTTTT
>Ga0065711_1015201_pt1 | contig 12164 bp, 7 predicted proteins | sample Hoacrofraction12_FD_59098 | JGI IMG/M metagenome (GOLD analysis project Ga0065711, IMG submission 59098) | Hoatzin crop microbial communities from Cojedes, Venezuela - Epithelial fraction 12 v2 (version 2) | ecosystem: Host-associated > Birds > Digestive system > Esophagus > Crop | place... | reverse complement strand
GCAGCCTGGGCCAGGGCTCCGTCACCCTCAGAGGGAAGAAGTTCTTCCTCATGTTCAGACGGAACTTCCTGTGCCTCAGTTTGTGCCCATTGCCTCTTGTCCTGTCACTGGGCACCACTGGAAAGAGCTTGGCCCCGTCCTCCTGACACCCACCCTGCAGATATTTATAAGCATTTATTAGGTCAGAGCGCTTTTCTAAATGTTACCCTAAACATCGTGCCTGATACTACAGTACAGGTAACTCGTTAATTAATGAAACGCTTGCTTCCCTCCGTGCTTCTTGACACTGAACGCTGCCACGTTCTCTGGTCTGCCTCCCACTAGCCTTTAGCGCTGCAGCCATCATACAGTTTTGTCCAGGCAGTTACGATTATCTTATATCTGTAACACTTCTAAATCATTGAGGATGTATTCAACAAAAAACTAAAATCTCCAAGCAAATCTGCGGATCAGCTGCCAGAGCACTGTCCAGACTCATGGCACAGCCACCCGGCAGAGAGCACGGTCAGAGGAGAGCGACGGCGAGGGAGAGAGCGACTCTGAGGAAGTTTCATAAAAAACCCAAAACATTCCCTCTAAGATTTAGAGTTCAACTCAAAATTATAACAACAACAGGATACAACACATTTCCTTTAATAATGTACTGTGTAACTGAAATTAAGTTAGACTGATTTTAGTGGCTTATTATCATCTCCAAGAGCTGCTGAAGCTTCACAGCAAGTCACAGGAGAAAGCCAGCCAGGTATGTGCGTAACATACTCCGACTTTATTTTTGCTCTATTTATTTTTCTTCTAAATGAACTCAGAGTCCTTCTCCCTCTGTCTCTATGTACGCATTTTCTCACACACTACTACTAATCATGCGATGATTTCCATGCTGTTTTCCTTGGAATTTTTGTGGGTTTTTCCTTTTAAATAAAACAAACAAAGAGACCAAGTACCCGGCTTGCTTGAACCCCAAGCCCCGCTCCGGGAACACGCGCGGCGAGGGCTGTCGGCAGCGGCCAGCCCCAGCCGCTCTCGAGGCCGTTCCCCAGTCGCACGCGCCGTGGCCGCAGCTCGCTTCCACGAAGCTCTCCGAAACGGCTCGTTAATCTGTTAGCGACAAACTGGAACGGTCTTGGAAGAAGCAGTGTTCTCTGGAGAGCACCAATCTCCCACAGCCACCTTCCTGTGAGCCGTTCTGTATCACGCCGCGCTTTAGACCAAACGCTTCGCTTTAGCTGCCTTCCTCGGCCAACAATCTCCTGAATCCTGTAACCTGACGTCCAGAATTCGCGGGGTTTGAACAGAGAAGAGCACGAGGATGGAGAAAGAGAAACAGCGTCACGTCACGCCGGCCTCCCCCCGTGCTGCCACCGCTCTCCTCCCCACAGCCCAAGCTGTGACGGGCCGCTCCGCTCAAACGCCAGGTGCTGCAGAGAGCTGCCAGCACCAAGCGAAAGGACAATCACAAATGAGCAGGTATCGTGCCTTTCATCGCGACGACAAGCCTGCGGACACCGAGAGGAAGCCCCACCTGCCTGATGGCCCAACACTCCAGCGAAGAGAACACACTTAGAGACGCTTCCAAGACAGCAAGTCGTGTTCAAATGAGAAAGCAAGGAATATTGTTATGTTCTAGGGAGAAAAATCTGAAAAAAGAATCAGGTGGAAAAATACTGCCATTGTAACAGTCATTAATTATACTTTACATTGTTCACGGTTCAGCAAAGCCAAAGCCTACTGGAATAGCTCACGGGGCAGAATTTCCATTCCCAGTGCCTGTCACAGAGGTGCATTTTCCCTGACAGACACAGAAAACTTTCTAGCAAAGAACTGCTGCAAGGCCCACAGCAACAGAACAGCCCTCGTTTTCCACAGTCACTCTGCAGTTTATCTACAAGAACCCAACAGGAGGAGAGATTTGCAGGGGCAATGCTGTATCAGTATTTTCGTACTCGCAGAGGAAAGCTCCGGCTGGAGGAGACCTGGGGAGGTCTCTCGCCCAACCTCCCGCTCAGGGCAAGGTCAGATTTCAGGTCAGAGCAGGCTGCTCCGGCCTTTAGCCAACCTGCTCTTGAAGACCTTGAAAAAAGGAGATTTTCCTCTATTTCTGTATGGATTAGACCAACATTTCAATTACAATGAAATTGTTATTTGCATTAAGAAAGAAACTCAGGAAAAATCAGGATGGTCACCCCAATCTAGCACTGACTGCGATTTAATTTCGGTTCAATAGAAATCACCGTTGTCTGATTTTTTCAGAGCCATCTCCCACAACTGCTTCCATCTGTTCTGCTGAGTGCGTTATCATCCCGGTGTTTGTGCCGCCTGCTCTGTAATTCCCTCCACCCTCAGCCTCACAGCCGCGCGAGCCGCGTCAAACTCCGCAGGAGATGCGTTTCCAGCGCATCTGCTGTTCGCGATTTCCTCTGCTCTTCAACTGGCACCAACAACGTCGCTTCTCAGGAAGCCATGCCCTGTTCCTATGCAGTAGGAATGTCTGGAAAAACTTCTTTTTCGTGGTCCCTCTACTTTAATCTTCACAGCTTCCCGTCTGTGCCAGAGAACCATCTCTGCATTTAAATAATTCATTTCCATTTTCCACAATAGTTAATAGTTACTTTGTAAACAATCCCGACTGCACTTTGTCAGACTGAAGCTGTCCTGTCATCAAGGCCTATCAGTTTAATGTCGTTACACTTGTAACTATCAGTTGTTAGAAACACACTCCAATAATAATAATAAAAAAAAATCTGGCATCCTTCATTACTGAATGGATTTATTTATTTGTCTATCTCCTCCTAGATTAAATGTCTCATCTCACCAGCCTCCAAAATCGGTCTCCTTCGTGGCGGACTCCTCCTCCCCGGGCTGAAGCCAGGCTGTGCTCGGGTGCCCAAAGGGCAGGAACCGCTCTGGCAGCTGGAAACATCCGGAGCAAGAGAGGAGCTCGCCTTTCTTCAAGGCATGCAAGGGAAGAGGTTCATGGAAACGGCACAGAAAGCATTTCTTACTTAGCATTAACACAAATCCAGTACAGTTTCACTAAATAAGGATGCCCCACGTCTTTTTCGGTCAGCCTGCTTGTTGTGGAAATGGTAATAAAAGTATTACTGGTCCCAGACTTTCATCTCTGCTGACAAATTCAGATACAAGCGCAGCATGAAATTATTCAGGAAAAGTAGATTCCATTTTTAATTAAGCATCTTCATTGTAACTGTACTTTGAATGCGTTTGATTTGGCAGACACTCTTCTGAAAAAATGGATGGTTTTTAAGCAATTTTCAGATGTTGCAGGGCGCGAACTTTCAGCTTACGCAGCCGCTCCCTGCGACTCCTCTTGCGGGAAGCCCTTTACACAGATTGTCGGGACATCATCCCCGCCATCCGGGCAGCCAGACCAGCTGCCGGGATGCAGTCGTTCCTGCCTTCTCTCCACTTTACCCGCTTGGGAGTTACTGAAATTCTGGAAGGCGAAATGCCTCGCAAGCCACGAACTCTACGAATACTTCAGAAGTCACCGAGAACAGAGATTGGCTTTTCCTCCACCCCTGCAGGAACGCTACTCCAGACCGTCACGAGCAGCAGCCATTCTGCACGGGGAGCAGGACGCGAGGCCTTTCCTTCCTTTTGGGCCTGTGTAATTTACCACCATCATTCTCACAACTCTACGTATTTGGAAAAGATCAAAACTGGCCTATGGATGTGCTCTGCTAGAGAGGGGTCTCGAGGACACGTTACCACTTAATGCCTTAATGTTCTACCATTCCCATAAAACATTACCACTTCATGTTCTTAACGTTGTTACATTAAGAACAACTCTTCTAGAACTCTCAGAAAGATGCGGAAAACTCACTCATCCAGGGATCAGAAACAACGACTCAACCTGCAGCAGGAATAAAACATTCTTCAAATCTTAGACAAAACACGCTCTTCTTCACCAGATGATTTGGCAGAAGAGTGTCAAGCCCTAAGTTTATGAAAAAGCCATGGCCCTCCCCCAGTCAGTAGATGTCAAACCTATTTTGCAGACCTGCTGCTGGAATACTGAAGATAAATGAAAAGTGGAGATTTGAAAGTGATTCTTAAAAAAAGTTCCTCCAGGTTGGGCTGGAGAGTACCAAGAATCTGCCCCCACGTAGGAGTTTTTATGAAAGGTCTCACAGACCGATCCACAGGATACTCTGCAATTAAAAAGACACCAAATACCTTCATCAAGAACAGAGGTATCGCACCGAAAGGCACCAAATTTAAAAAAAAAAATAAATAAAAAAAATCAGAAAAATGTTTGTATTTCCACAATAAAAACATCCTCTTGCTTAACTTGTGTTTGTGTCTGCCTTTTCAAAGTTTAACACCAGTCAGAAACACTCGTAACTGGGTCCCAGTCACTAAAGCTCATCCGTGTGTTCGCTGTTCTCCCTGCCAAGGGAACTCCCGCTGCACTACACAACTTACGGTGCCGTCACACACACCCAGTTCCAGGCAGTGATACTGCATCTGTAATACAAAGTGTCTGTGTATTTGCATGCATGCACACTGCTGAGAATATCCATTCTGAACAGTTAAAGCACATGCATACACACATAAAAAAATAATCAAAAGCTCTGTGACGACTGCACCGTGACTGTCCTGAAAACAACCACCCACCCATCTCCCGGCGCCCTGTCCAGGTCTTGATGAATTTGTAGCGCTGGATTTCTGATTTCGTTTTGTACCTCCACCATAAACGTTTTGTTCAATATTTTAGTCTTAACAGCTCCAAAAAGACATTAGCTGAAGTGTTCTAGTTGTTCTCCCAAATTATCGGACTTCCAAGATTCAGCAGGCGTGAGACCAGCAGCACCTCCAGCCGCTCACCGATTTCTCCCACGACCCCGTCCGTGCCTCGCACAGCGTTTCTGCTTGAGCACGCTGCCTGTTCGTCAGCCAGCAGAACGCATCCATTTGAAATCTACTAGTTAGCAGCTGGTTAATTCATGCATGAAATGCATTTATACACCAGTTCACTGGCTTGATTTATGACACATCTCTTTCTTTAAAACAGCAGCATCGTTTCTCTTGAGAGAGTCACTAAAACGCTTTACAGCATATTCTTAGATTGCCACACAGCAGTTAAAATTCAGGAGTTCTTAAGAAAACTCTTTTTTGAGATGCATTCTTAACCATGGCCAAGAGATACAGAAGGTCTCCAAAATGTTCCCTTTAAGAATAGTTTTGTCCAATTTGAGTAAGGGAGATCTTAAGGAATGCACTTGGTGAAAAAAGGGTGCTTCACCAAAGCGTCAGCGACCTCCTCCTCTTCCCCATCTTCCTCCCTCCCATTGCCAAGCCAGCACGCACAAACCCCTCAGCATTATGGGCACCCTACAGGTTTGTACCTACAGGGCTATGAAATAACTACAAAAATAATTACAAAAGCAAGGAATTAAAACGAAAAAAAACCAAACCCAAATAGCAAATTCATGAGTAGCACCCCATATGCATCACTCTATTGCTGAGGAGTTATTAGCAATACAATTATTTTGAGACAAAAGTGCCAAGCCTTAGATTATTTAAATTTAAGGTATAAGTTTAGCTGAAGATTGGACTGCCAAACGAGACTTGAATACAGGGATTCCACCTGCAATTCTCTCTCTTGTTTATAGTACTTTCTTGAGAGAATCACTAGATCTAAAATCATTATAATAACATCTACAGTAAATTAGTTAGAGGCTGTAGATCTTTACAAGGCATTATGCTAGTGGAAAGTACTGGTGTCACCTCCTCTCAACGGTGTTTCTGCTTTCCAAATGTTTAAAAATCAGCCAAAGTACAGAAGAGGATAGATGGATGTCTCTCACATCAGCACAATGGCTAAAAATCATTCATATGGACTAAATATTTTTTTGGTTTGACTTAAAATCTGAAATATACTATAAGAATATACCAAATACTTCCAAACACCAATATGAAATTATAAACATGCAGAGGATTTTGAAAATGCTATTCAATAGATCTTGCTGTGATAAACAGAACTGATCTTGCCTCAGGGCATTACTGTCCCAGTACCCAAGTCAATCCTAACAACTTGACCAAAAGTCTTCCAAGCAAGGAAGCAGTAGCTAACGATGTCAAACAGCATTTCAGAACCACCACTTCCACGCTTTTCCTGGAAATGTCCTCCCTGATTTTACTCCAGGTGACTTATTTTGTCACCTACCCCCTTCATGCAAATTGAAATTTTGATTTTTAATTCTAATACACATTCCTTCCAGCTTGCTTTGTGCTTTGTTACCTGATGCAGCATTTCCTTACCACGGGTGGCAAAGCTGTGCCGCCCTGTCCCAGCGCACACTGCGGGTGCCCGGAGCAGCGCGTCGCGCCCGGGCGTCTGCAGCGAGCACGCTGTGCCTGCCCGCCCCGGGGCCGCGGCTCGCACTTGGGCTCCGACCCGACGGAACCGCTGCGACATTCTGGGGGGTCTTCAGTAAGGGTGGAGGGGGAAGACCAGGGAACGGCGGCAAGAATGTTCGATGCTTCAAGGTCCCTTCCAGCCTGGGCTGTTCTATGAACATTTCCAGATAAGCACACCCTAAATTGTTTGCTTCATTTCTTGTACTAGACAACCTGCTATTAATGTCATCAAATATTACAATTAAGTCCTCCTCTTAAATTAACTCATCTCTTCAGTATTCAGAAAGTCAAGCTAGACCTCAACTGGCCTACAGCATAACGTGATTATCTATAGCAGTTCATAATTAACGAATTACAGTTATGCTGCGCACGCTCTCACACACACTGACTTCGGAACTCACTGAAACACGAATCTCGGTGTCTGCTTGTTCGAGGTATTCAGCAAGGAAAATTTACAACTGAAGATGCTTTCAGAACCGACGAGAATTAAAGACTCTTTAGACAAAATAGGGAAAAAAAATCTAAAATTAATTATAGCAAAGTTTGCACGAATGGAAGGCAAACGCACACTCGGAACTTCATGGAAGCACTTCTCCTGCAGAAAATGTTACGTGCTTAAAACTCAGCTTATCCTTCACTGCTTCCCACAGGTGCCTTGAGCACTTACCAAATCAATACTGAGAAGGGTCTTAAACTACTCCCCCCACCCTAAAAAAACCCCACAGAAAAACCCCAAACCCCCACCATCCCACAGGTAAATCCACAGGCAAAGGCAGCTCATTTCTGCATTTTCCTGAAGGCGCAGAGAGTTTAGGCACAAACCTTCCCACAGGTCTGGTAATCCTGCACCCCGTGAAATCACGGCCAAACTTCAGGACAGGGCTTTGAAAAAAGCCGAGTACATGGACCATGAATACAGACAGTCCCAGTTCTGAGCTCCCCAGAACTGGCGATACACGTGAGCCGTTTATAAATGGACTCTTCTGGAGATTCTGTCAGATTCTGAGATTCTGTTTCGATCCTTCTTTCTCTAGATCTGGGCACAAGGAAAGCCGCTATGTATCCTGTTCCATTTCTAGCAACTTTATTTCACTTGCATTTTATTTATATTTCGGCCATACTGTGTAAAATTAACCATTAAACAGATAAATTAACACTAAATATCTTTTTTATTCCCTAATATAATCTTATTGTTAAGCCTTACACAAGTGTGATTCCTTTAATGAGTCAAAGGAACACAAGGGTGTTAAAGAGAAACAAACAAACAAAACCACACAACACTGCCATAAACCTCTTCACATGTTTTTTTCTTAACACAAAAAAAAAATTCTCTCTGCTCTCTGCTGTATCAAGACACATAACTGTGAAAAGCAATCTGGACACCTTAATCAGAAATGTGTAACTCCATACCATAGACCTCAACTTCTACGATCACATCACACTGATTTACTTGAGTTTTACCTTTCTCTTCTACTCCAATGAAGTTATAACAACACAGACAGAAGCAGTGAGTACTAAAGTATATTTCTGAAGGACACCATGATGCTTCAGTACTACAATATACAGATTTTCATTGCTTTGGAACATGGCAACACATCAACTACCCACTCAATGAGTTGGATCTAAGCTGTTACTTAGAACAAATTGTTATTCTGTTATGCAGCCCTAGAGAGTGCTCTATAGACTCTGGTCGATTGTCCATCAACAGTAATTTCAAAATCAGCGCACGACTCCCCTGTCATCACTCAGAAACTACCCCTCTACACGATAACGGGAATCTGAGCAGCCCATCAAAAAAGTTCTCCTGCCTCTCCCCCCCATATGTCCATCGGGCGTTTCCAACAAAGTGAAAGCACCTTCAATCACCCAGCATTAAGCAATCTGCTGAGAGCTTCTAAACACCTTCTCAGCTCCTTCCAGGTGCCACAGCCCGATCCTGTGATTTCTTTCCACTCCCATGGGTGTCCATTCCCATATGGAACAAATGTTTATGGACATGTGCTCTTCTCAGGACAATGTGCCATCACACAACCAGCAGAGATTGTGGAGGAGGAGGAGATGGTGCTCACAGTGTGCCGGTTAACCCCGCGCTGGAGCCCAGCGCAGTCCCACAGGAGCTGCCTGCCTGCGCAGCAAACCTCAGCGCACGCCGCAGCTCGTGCCTCCTCGTAGCGCAACGCCAACTCCTGACACTCATCTTGGTGCAGCATCACCAGCCGTTCTGCTTACAACAGGCCAGACAACGAAACGGAGGGGTAAAATCAGGCGAAAGAGGATTCGGATTCTAACCGCCGGGTAACTTACACAATACCCATACATAATATCTATTGTTAACAGTAAAACTCACACCTTTAAAAATGGGATGCTGAAATCTAATACTCCTGGCTGCCGGCCATGCATAGAAAACAGACAGGCTAATGCTAAAGAAAACAAATTTTTATTCATTTACCTTCTGTGTGAAATGAACTGTGCAGTGAATTATTTAGAAGAGGAAAATTGTAACTGCATGTGTAATAAAGCTGAAAATTAAGGAGAAGCAGATGGAAGACTAAAAGTTCTTTTTTGTAAGTGATAAGACGATGATTCATAAGTATTTGACATTAGTTAAAATTACTTATGGAACAAATGTTTATGGAAATGTGCTCTTCTCAGGACAATGTGCCATCACACAACCAGCAGAGAATTATCTCAATTGAGACCTCTAACCAAAAACAGAAAAGGAAAGAAACTAAAAAAGAAGAAAAAGGGCAAAACTTGTTCACTTCTCCAGAACTTCAGCGACTTGTGTCTCAGCGTCCTACCTCAAGGATTCAGGGTGCTATCAGAAACGCCGTAGATCACAATAATTCAATTCAGTTGGAGTCTTAAGGCTACTTTGTACTGTCACGACATGGCAACAGGCTTCCTAAAGAGAGCTCAACAGGACGTGGGAAAGGCGACGTGGAAGCCAAGTGCAGGAGACGGGTGAAGCTCCCTCCCTTCGTTCGAAGCAACCCTCAGAAGGGCTTTTTTTCAAGTCTTCATCTACTTCTAGAGAAAACTTAAAGAAAATGATCTCATCCACACTTACATTGTTGCATATTACTTGAAACCTATTAAGCGAACATCTTCATATCTAGCTAAATATTTCAAGTATCAGGAATAATTAAAAATACACAGATTCAAATCTTAAATGCTTCCTATCAAAAAACCACCTCGAGAACTGTCCCTGCGCGCAGTCCTGTCTCAGTGAAGGGAAGAAGCAGAAGATCAACAGAAACCAGCTACAGAAACTAACAAACTTTTCATTTACATTTTGTTTTTTTGTGTAGAAGGCCACACTTACGCCTAGACAATTTCTGTAATACTGCATTACTACAGAGATAATGCCAATGAAACAGCGCGTTGTTAGAGGATAATGGTCTCCTCCTGCTATTAAATGCCAAGGCACAGCTAAGCCATTGATTTGCAAAGCAAGAGCCATTAATCCTATGACATTACTCTACTACCAATGACACTTCTGTTACACCGAGCAGGGTATGTTGAGTCAATCACTTGAGCCCATACCTGCTATTGCAACCGAGCCACAGTTGCTCAGAAGCGCTGCTGCGAACTCGCCGCGCTTGCCCGGACTCCCTGCAGAACCCTGCAGTGTTTGCAAGCTTTAACCCAGGCATACAAACCTCAGCTACACATTTTTATGGCCATTTTGTNGACAGAGGAACTAAGACTTGCCCCGCCTTANGGTGCAGTTTAGCAGGATGACCAGAAGCAGAAACGGAGANGCATTCACCTGAAAGGAGAGGTANACTTTTCTGCACCCGAGAACCTGGATGTGGTTTGCAGCAGCAGCGTGAAGGGCTGGCGTCCTGTCAGCCTTCAGAGGGAGGTATGCTGCATGCCACCAGAGAGGGCACGCGGCCACCATACGTCAAAGATTTCAGGTACCTAAAGCAAGCAGACTGCTCTCTTGCTTCGACTCCTTGTTCCCGCACCGCTCCTGCACAGCGGGGCCTCAGCCCGGCGATAACCCACCTCTGACATCTGTTTGAAGTCTCCAAAGTACAACTCGATCCCTGCTTTAAAAACATTTGTTTGCTGGATTTCTGCACTGTAATGAACAAGCCACTCCTCAAAAGGGCCCTGCAACCCTTCTTCACCCGAGGGAAAAGCAGATGATTTGAGCAGGGTTTCACACGTCCATGGCATACGTCTGTAGCTTCAGACGTGTTTTCCATTTTCCTTTGGGGGCTGGAGATTTTGGGATAGCCTGTGGGGCAGCCTGGCGTAAACGAAGAGAGAACTGCGATGGCAGGGCTTGTTGGCAAGTGCCTTGGTGCCCGTCCACAGCTCTCACTGAGACCGTACAACAACAGTGGATGGAGCTACTGCAGCCAAGGTGCTGACTCAGCAACAGCCACCCCAGAACACATCAAGCAGCACAGAAACTGCCCTAGCTGTTGGATAATGCTGTCGAAGAAAGAAGTGCTGACACAACATTCGAAGAGAGGGCAAAGACTCCTCACGTTCAAATGGAAACCCACCAGGGAATCCAGAGCCACGTGGGTCGAGACCCTCGGCGACAGCAGCGGTACCTCGACTCTTCTTGCCCAAATGACTGCTGGTGAGGCGGGTCTGCTCGTGGCACACAAGTGAGGGGGCAACAGCATCTCTCCTGACGATGCAGCTCTGGCCAGAGGCTCCTCAGAGATCCCAGCACCAGCAGACACGAGACGAAGAACCTGAGACTTTCTGTGCCCCATCAGTTCGCAGCCGGGTGCGGGAAAGCACGACCCACGGGCCGGCTGCCTCCCTTCCCACCCGAGTGGGTCCCTGCCACGAGCTTCACAGAGCAGATAAGCACCGCAGCGCGATGCAGACTCAGCCACGATCAGTTTGTGGAAGAACAAAGCTGAAAAGCAATTTACTAATTGAAGCAAGCATCCCCCTGTGGTCCAGCTGTATGTAGTAAAGAACTAAACTTGCCTACAACTCAGACAGCAGACACTTGGGAACAACAAAAGCACAATAAAAGATCCATTTCACATTTTAACTACCAAAAATATCTTGAAATCTGGGAGCTGGAAACAGGCGCACATCCACAGCACACCACGTATACAGGCAGTCCCTGGAAGGAGAAACAAGACCGTTCTGATGATAACCATGTTCGTTTCACCAACTAATAGAGGAGCTCTGCAGTAAGAACTTTACAAAAGTGTTGATTTTTATAAGCTTGTTTCCAATATTTGATTTTGTTTAGTATCATTGTCATCCAGCTACCTCTAATTATCTGTCACAGATTTCATGTTTAAAACTAGACGTTACTATCCAGCTTTCCTGGTTCCTTTTAGAAACCTCACGCTTTGCTGTATCTCATCGAACCCTATTTATCACGTTATTTTTTTCTTTCAAATTCTATCCGAATGATGAGTAATTTCTCAGGGAGCTTTCACAATACATAACAGCACTGGATCTGCCACTGGTGAAACGACCCACACAAACCAGTAGTTCAGAGGTCCGTTCTGTCATCAGCGCCCATCCAGTTCAGGCCAGGAAACCAGATCCCATGGAAGGCCAGTGTGACACAGAAGCTTAGAACGGTCCTCTCAAGGAACTCCAAAGCACACAGCCATGACCTGTCTTTATTTTTCTTTTGTTTTGAAGCTGGGAGGGCAGGCGAGGCTCAGGGCGTATTTAACTCCCTCTCTCCAGACGCAGTCTCCCTTCCTCGTCTGACGGTCCAGTGATCGTCCAGTGGTCTGGGCACTAAACCTCACAAATTTCCTTTGTAATCAGGAACAAAC
>Ga0065711_1014460_pt1 | contig 12164 bp, 7 predicted proteins | sample Hoacrofraction12_FD_59098 | JGI IMG/M metagenome (GOLD analysis project Ga0065711, IMG submission 59098) | Hoatzin crop microbial communities from Cojedes, Venezuela - Epithelial fraction 12 v2 (version 2) | ecosystem: Host-associated > Birds > Digestive system > Esophagus > Crop | place... | reverse complement strand
TTAGAGGCATTTCAAAGGTCCCCTCGCAGCCTTCTCTTCTCCAGGCTGAACAAGCCCAGCTCCCTCAGCCTCTCCTCGTAGGGGAGATGTTCCAGTCCCCTCGTCATCCTTGTAGCCACTCCTTAGTGGCTTTCTGAATGTGTATAACTATAGCTAAACCCCAGGGTCCCTTTGGAACAGACTGGGGTCTCGGTGCTGTGAGGTGCTGCTTTTCTTGGAGTAACACTGACATTTTCAAGTCACCCTCCAAGTCATTTGTGAGGACTGAATATTTTTAATGCCTATTTTAAAAGAATCAATAGGATGCTATTGTTTGCTATTTTGAAAGATGCTTTCTGGATGGACAGATGAGCTGCTCTGCTGCTAAGGGATGGTATAGTAACTCGCCACCTCTTGGAACCAGTGCTTGCTGCAGACTACAGGCAAACTTCGGCCTAGGGAAAGAGCTCCTGTCCGTACTAGTTGCTGCAAACCTGGAAAAGCATGTACAACTTTTTAGCTCGAACAATGCAGATACAGGAATGCCTTCTGCCAAAATTAGCAGCCCTTGCACATGTACTGTTGGCAGAGTACGTTTTCTTGCTATTTAAGATAATGCATTCGGTTCCTCTGCTAATGTGTAAAGGAAATTATATTCATTAGGCACTGATTCACTGTCAGAACCTTTTTATCGTAACTGCTGGAGTGCTCTTGCTCCTGTTTTCTAATCTCATGATGATGAAAAAAAAAGAAAAAATTAAAAGTTTTAAACAAGCAAAGAGAACATTGGAGTACTGACTGTTTCTATTGAAAAGGTAAGGTGAATGTGAGCTGGTGGTTTTTCTGTTCCAGTACCTCAGGGAAAGGTGTTGGAAGACAGGAGTAATATGCTTGTAAGCCAGTCGAGATTGATAACATTTGAAGCTAATTGATCTGTGAATTTTAGCTGTTAGTTGTGTGTTTTGTTGGTTTTTCTGCTTCATGTTATTTATGGCTAGCACAAGTTATAGATTCTGTTCCTTTAGTGTTTCATTTCTTTGAAATTGTGGCTCTTCGGAAAAGAAGCATTTCTTTGCTTGCCGAGAGGGTGGCTGTTTGTTTCCTGTCTCAGATGAGTCCTTCCTGCCTCCCTTTGTGGTGTGGACTGCCAATAAGCCAGCAGAACTCTGCTGTAAAGTTTTGTGCTTTTTTCTCTTTTCCCCTCCCTGTCTTTCAGCATCTCGTTATTTCAAATGGGAGCTAATGTGGAATAGTAACCAGTGATAAAACAGCTTTGCCTAAACACGTAAATCGTGCACACGCGCTCCAGCTTAGTGTTGTTTAGAGAGTTTCACCCATTTGCAAGATCTGACTTGCAGCTACTACAAACGAGGAATTATTTGCTGCCTCATTTAGTTTGAGGGGTATCACGATTTCAAATAAAGCTTACCCTCTGACTCTAGGAAATATACTTCTCCATCTTTGACAGAATATCCAGCACTAAATCAATGGAGCACCTGAATTCTTCCTCCATGTCTTGCACAAGGCAGAATTAAGATCCATCTAGCTAGTAACTCCTGCAAAAGTTGCCTGAATCTGGTGGGTTCTCAGCCTGCTCAGTGCTGGAAGACAGCAGCAATCACACTAAGCTTATGCAGCCATGGCTGCTGCTGGGCGAGGCTGTCCCCTGTGTTCTGGAAGTCCCTCGATACTGGAGTTTATTTACATGATTTTTACAGTCATGCAGCTTGAGAAAAGCATCTTGTTACAAGGAATAGCCAGTCCAACACCAGCACTTCTGTTCAATTCTGCATGCAAAACAGCAGAATAACAGGTTTGCCTGCTGATTTTCTTCTCTCGGATGAATCTAGCACTTACTGTCCTTGTTATGAAAGTAAACATTTATCCTTGTTGATCATACATGATGCTTATAATGATTCTTTTAATGTAACTATCTTTTTGTGAAGATAAGTCTCTGAATCTCCAAATCATTGAACCTCTGCCTTCAACAGAATGCAGGTATCACAAAGCAGTCACTTGATAGTTTAAAGGATCGTTAATACAAAACTAAGGACAATTAAAAAAATCCATAGCATCCTTTGAACGCGAATCTAAAATAATTTCTTTCTCGTGTCTCTGTAGATTCAGATCCTGCCAGCAGAAACTGCAGCTAGAGCAGGATGATTATAAAGGGAATGTGAAATAAGTCACCTGTCACCTGCCAGGCTTAGCTCACGTTGCTTTGTTGTATAACCGTTTGTGATTTACTGTAGCTATACGCTTTTTCCCTCATCTGTGCTTGGATGCTTTGTTTGGCTACTGTAACATGTTATTATGTCATAGCAAAATCTTTAAACAAAGAGCTTGCTCTTGATGTGTCATGTCACTTACAGACACATTTGATCCCTTGGTAAATGGAATGTCATGTTTGCCTTGTGATGCCCTGCAGAGCAGATGAGATGCTTTTGCAAGACTTGCGAGAGAACTGGATATGAATTTAATAATTCATTTAAAATAGTGTTAAATCTGCTGCTGACATCTAGTGGGTGCTTGAATTTGTAAATACTTGAATGATCAGAAAGCATTAAGCTTTCCTTCTCAGTCTGTGAAGTTGTCTTGTCTTTGGATCGAAATAAAACTCTCTTGCTTTTGATGAAGGCAAATATATGCAACAAAGATGTTAAACGAGTTATCAATGAAATTTGTTCCAGAATGACAGGAAGGAGACACAAACACTCATTCTTTTGGATATGAGTAAACTGAGATTTTGAACTGAATATCTCGCTCTGAAGTCCAGGTCATCCCATTACCAGATCCTGTACCTAAACCACAGAAGTCTCTTGTCCTTTTCCAGTCTATGTTTTGTGCTGCTGACATCTTTGTACGGGTGATCGTTATGTTTCGATAAGCAAATACAGAACTCTGTGTTATATGTTATGATATCCAGTACATACCAGTGAACATGGGGAGGAGTTGTTTGTCCCCTTAATATGGTTTGAGAATTACTAGCTAGCAGGATATGTTCTTTTTAACGAGAAATAAAGGTTCTGATTTTTTGGTATGATAGTTTAAAGGATCATTAATACATAAGCTCGATAGCTTGCCTCTGTTAAATGTTGATATTGCAAACAGAACTACTAAACATTTGAGTGAGAGGTAAAAGTTTTGAAAAGGTTCCCAGGCCAAATAGTAATGCTAGGGGTGAAGAGAGAACTTATTCCCGGAGCGCGTTGCCCCCATATCCTTGAATTTTTTTCCAAAGCGTATAATGGTGGGCTAAGTGGATAGTTGGTTCGCTATAACATTCAATTAATATTCTGCTCTTTAGGTTGTTGGAAGGTATGGGAGATGGTTGAATGTTTCTGTAACTAGTTAGGTGCGATTTGCTGGTATTGCAAGTTGCCTGAGCTTGAGGCGCTCGCTGTAAGTTGTTTACCTAAAACCACACACTAAGAAAGTGGTAGAACTGGAATTGGACTCCAGGATTTGTGGTTTCCTCTTCATTTCTGTAATCCTTTGGTAGTTTGTGAGAATTCATAAGCAGCACATACTTAGGTGACACAATTGCTCTTCTTTTCGCATGACTTCAGGTGACAACCTGAAGGTAATTACAGCTCTATGACCTTTGGTTTTTAAAAAGTTCCCACTGACGCACAGTCCATTTTGGAATTGAAACTCCAGTCACAACAATTCCTAATGTCCCTTGCTGAATTGTGTAAAATGATCATTTCATATCAGACTATCTATTTAGCTCCCTGTATTCATGGGAAAGACAAACTGTTCCAGGATGATGAAGTCACTTGCTTCTTGATACGCTGAAAGGAGCCAGAACCCGGAGAACTAGAGGTCGATTTGGTTTTGTAATTGATGTGAACAACACAGGCGCTTGCCACTGGTATATTATTGGTTTTCCTGTCAATAACACACACTGGTCAGTGGACACTGAGTAACNAACCCAACTTCTCATCATATTTTTCTCTTCTTCACAACTCAGACTTAATTTGGGATAACGACTTACTGCATCAGTCAAACCCTTTTACTCATTGTGCCCATAGCAGCGGTGTCTACAAGGAGACTGGTGTAAATGACTGTGATCCCTGAAAGCAGTTTACATGCATCGCTTTACCCCGAGTTAAACTGCTAATTCTCTTTCCTTTTAATGCAGTAATGAGAGTATGGTGCAGTCCTGTTCCCATTGGAAATGTGGCAAAATAGGCAGCAAACCATACAGATACTAAATCACAAAACACTGAAGTTCATTGCGAGTGGCTCTATTGTGTGAAAGTGTGGGTATTACCTGCCTTATCTACTAGTTCATTTATCAAGGTTTATCTGAATCTTACCACCTTTGTTTTTGTATTTTGTAATAAATTCTTTAAAGGTGACTTCATCTCCCTTTATCACTAATAGATTACTTAATAACAATTTCACGTAATTTATGTCACCTGCTTCATTTTGCCACAGATTGTCTCTTACTTCAAGTGCCCAACAGCCCCTTAAGAAGAAAAAAGCTGGAAAAAACTCTTAAAAGTCAGGTCAAAGAAGGGACAATATATCTTAACTGATTAGGGTATAATTGGACAGATGTATTAATATACTAATTAGATCCACTTCATTACAAAAAAAAGGGGGGGGGGTAATTCTGTAGTTATAAAAGAGAAAAATATGGTCAAAAAAGGCTACTCTTATTTCCTGCTCTCAGAGAATTGTGGACTGTTTTCCAGGGGTTGATCCAGCTTTACAGAAGGAATCCAGAACTCAGATGCCTGCTCAATCGGCGACTCCAGCCTCAGCATCATCCTCCTCCTCCTCCTCCTCGTCCAAATTTCACCGAGCCCGCTCAGGAGGAGCCAGAGATGAACGCTATCGATCTGGTAAGGGCAGGGGCAAGAGTTCGCCTGGGATTCTTGATAATGAGGAAGAATGTACTGTGTCCTCTCAAGGAGTCAAGCTTGTTATTTGTCCACTGGTGGAAAGTCCTACCTTGGTGGTGCCCTGTAAAGAAACATCAGACTTGTAGGACTGCAGCCACTGAATCAAGAAGAATGCTGAATAGAAGCAGCAAATAACTTTTTGCCACCTTGATTTTCTGGCTTGAATGCAACTATTCAATGCTGGTTCACAGAATGGAAAGCCTGTTTTAACCACGTGTCGTAGGTAACCAGATTCAGGGAAGGGACAGGTAATAATTTGTTCCTGGAATTGGTGATTGCTGCGCATATCTGCTCTAGGAGCTTGGAGAATGACAGCTGGTTTTCTCTAGCTGTGCTTAAAGTACTTCCAAAGCACAGCAGAAATGTCTGACTAGGGCCCTGCTGATTTCCTTCTCCACTTCAGCAAAGGAGAAGCTGGCGGCACCTAGTTTTTGTTTCCACCTGGTTTTGTTTTTTACTCTACATATATGAGACAGAAGTTTTCCTTTCAACAGGGGTAAATAAAGTATATCAAATACACCTTCTCCGGTAACGCTATCATGTACCACCATTTCATAAAGCATTAGAAGAGCCTAGTTTTCTGGTTTTTGGAAAAGCGTAATTAAAATACGTTAATCTGAGAAATTTATGTAGATGAGCTCTCCCTTGTAGTAGTTTAAGAAGTTGCCTTCTCATCACCAGTGATGTGTCTTCCTTTAAAGAGTTTTGGGTATTTGCAGAGGGATGGAAGCCTCAAGTCCTAGCCTGTTTCAGTTACTAATCAGCATGTATTTACAGCTGCAGCTAGTAACTTTCAAGATTTACATGAAATCTGCATCTGTTCAGCTTTTTGAACATAAGGTTTTTCCTAAATCAGACAACTAGCTCAGAATTTGTCAGTTTGTAGACCAGAGTTGCACCTGGGTCTGTGTACACTGTTAGTATGTGCATATTTTAAATTATGCACAAGCATATTTTAGAATAATCTTTGGTTGATGGGAACAGTCTGGTGGGGTTGGGGTTTCTATAAAAGTTGCTAGAGACAGAAGAATATAATGAATAATCCAGAAGATTCCAGACTAATGGCCCTGCTATATANCTTGCTAACTTCAGAAACCTCAGTTAGTTTCCCTGTTTGNTTTTTTNTGTTTGTTTGTTTTTAAAAAAAGAGGATATGTTACCCATGAGATGGCAAAATGCAGCTGTTTGGGAAGGTACTGTAAAACGAGATATTGCATAAATATAGACAGCTAGCAATAGTTGCACACGTGTAACCCTTGCGTGTTTTTCTTCCTCCTCTACTGTTGCAAAACTGAGTATATGAACTTCCATTTTGCAGATATCCACACAGAAGCAGTTCAAGCAGCACTGGCAAAGCACAAAGAACAGAAGATGGCCCTGCCCATGCCAACGAAAAGGCGGTCTACGTTTGTTCAGTCTCCAGCTGATGCCTGCACTCCCCCAGGTTAGGTTCTTACAGTGTGCGTGTCTGTGGGGATGCAATTGTCAAAATATTCAAGCTCTGCAGAACATTTGTGGGTAGCGTGTTACTCCTGTAGCTCTCTTGCTACCTTTGAGCAGCTGTTTGTTTTCATGGAGCTGCTGTTAGGGATGCGAAAGTGACTCCTCTTCTGAGCACTTTTAACGAATCAGTTGGCAAGAGCTGAGCAGGCTGTCTGGACTGAGGCTTCTTCTTTTGCTTCTCTCACACTTGTTTCAGCTGCATAACTCACCTTTTGATTTTGTTAAGTTTTAATACTCAACATAAAGGAAGAGGATTTGCAGCAGTGTACATTTGTGGGCAGGGATCTTGGAGGGGCTCCTGTGGGATTCCATGTCTTGCAGGACTTTTGCTTCCTAACCCCTCCCGTGTAATGGCTGTGGCAAAATACCTCAGATAATGTGGTGTCTGTTATGGCGCGCGTGCATCAGATATTAATAAACCTCTCTGTTTTCTAGCAGCTATATGCACTGGCTTGAAGATGAATATGTGTAATTTTCAGCAGTGACTTTTATGTTGTCTCTCATTGTGCAGAAGCATCACAGTCATTTGGATTGGCGAAGTCATCTGAAGATGATGAATTCATATCTCATTGTGAATTCATATCTCTCTCTGAAACTGCTCTGCTAGGCCACTTCACTCATACCTATTCTTTGCCCTCCTTTTTTCTTCATTCTTCCTTTTTTCTTCTCCTTCCTGCTGGGGAGTAATGCAGGTTCCTGGTGTCTGCTTGGGTCTCAGTTTTGTACTAACTTGTCCAGGACTACAGCACATTGTGAGCTGTGGGTACTACACAATAAAGATTAGCGCTTCCAGTGTATCTAGAATCAGTCTTTTTCTCCAGCTTGTGACTGCATTCTTCTTTGACAAGTAGGTAGAACGTGATTTAATAGTTTGATTTACAACTGGTGTAGATTTAATACTTTGATTTACAACTAGATATAGGCAGGCAATCACTTTGAAGAACATGTAAATTTTAGGCCAAAGCCTAGCTGAATGTTTATATGTAGCACTGTACAACTTGACTTATCAAGTAATGAGTAATTTCTTCATGATAAATGAAGAAGTAGTTCACAACTTTAGGATAGACAAGATACCTGTTCTTTTGGCAACGCAGGATGCAGTTCCTTGTTGTAATTTTCTGTTTTGTTTGGGGTTGTGGTTTTTGTTTTGTTTTCTGCAGTTGAAAGGAACCCGTTTAGAATACCACGCAAAAGCATTTTCTGCATGTGGCCTTGGCACATTCGTTTCTCAGTGCCTGCATTCTGCTTTGTTCCTGTGAATTTTCAGTTTTGACAATGATACTGACCCCACACTTTCCATTTCAGAATTAGCAAAGTTAGGCAACACAGCATCTAATATTAAAGAATATGAATGGAAAAGTAATGAGATAAGCCAATAAACGTGGAGAACCTGGGGGAAGGATGCTTGTTTGAGGAGGTGAATCTTTTGTGTGCTTTAAACAGGGGCAAAACACCGGGGTAAATGTGTTTGCATTGGAGATGTCTGCTACTTAACTCCTGGTTTGGCCAATGTAACCTTGTTTGACGCAGCCTGTGGGAAAAAAACATCTTCCTATTACCAGCCTGTGCTGTTGATATGTGAATTGGAAAGAGAGCATGTTCAGTGCAATGTGCTTTTCCCTAAGCAGCTAGATTTTCTTTTCTGCTTCCACACAGACACGTCTTCCGCATCCGAGGATGAGGGGTCGCTAAGGCGCCAAGCTGCTCTCTCTGCTGCATTGCATCAGAGCTTACAGAATGCTGAGTCTTGGATCAACCGATCTATTCAGGGGTCATCCACATCTTCATCAGCATCTTCTACACTTTCCCATGGAGAAGGCAAAGGGACCAGTGGGTCACTAGCTGATGTATTTGCCAATACTCGAATAGGTAGGAGATGGGTATGAACAGAAAAATTGCTTCAAGTTCAGATTGTATTGATAAAGCTGGAGGTGTCCATTGCGTAAGGGAAATTCGGATCAAGAGTTTAGTTAGCTGTGATGGAACTTGCTAGGATTTGTTGGAGTTGCATGTCGTGATTCTTTTTCCTTAGGAATTTCAGAATATTGAGTTGGTTGAAAAAGGGGAAGTGGGGAGCAGGAGCTTTTCAAAGTAGAAAAGACTCCAGGGTGCGATGACAGTATTGACAGGTGCAGTAGGCATGACTTTCATTCTGTATACTGTGTTGCTGATGTCTACAACTATTTGAAGCTACGGTGTGTACAGAGCTGCTGTATGCAAGTAGCGTTTGGTATCTGTGTCCTGATGAATACCATAGGGGTGTCTTCGCCTATTGAGTGGGGGAAATGCTGTGTTTTAACATTCTTGTTTTGCTCTAAGCCCAAATAGTTTATTGTTTGTGTTAGAGTAAAAGAAAAGAAAAAGAACCAAAACCAGCCACATATGTGAACAAATGAGCATCTCATTAAAAACAATGATTATAGCAGAGTAAAGATTTAGCACAGATCTTTCATGACTACTCTGAGAAATAATCAGAGCATCCAGGTATTGAGAAGATGGAGCAAAATCTACAGATCTGGATACCCCAGGCTCAGTTTTTTGAGGCTCTGAGGTGCTCCTTGCTGCTGATGCTTCTGTATGAAATTGCAAAGTTTGTTTTTGCTCTGTGTATGTTTGTCTTTTTTTATCTGCTGTTAAGGATATTACTGCATCTTAGGAGATGTCTGTATTTTGTGTGCTCTCTGCTTTTGCTTAACTTGTTTGGGGCAAGCAGTGCATAGAAGTGCTGGTGTTCTTAACTGTTTGACTTTTTTTTTTTTTATTGCTGTTATTTTTATTTGTTTATTTCCTGAGATGCAAGTTGTTTTCTGAAATGGAAAACTGGGGAAATTGCCTATAAAAAGTAGTCAATATAATTAATGTGTCTTTGAAGCAGAAAGGCTGTTTTAAATTGGAGCATACAGAAAGCCACGTTTACCTTTTGTAATGAATTAAGGTAATCTAGATTTTTACCTACAGAATAACTACTATCTAATATATTTAGTATTTTATGCAAAATAGAAGTTTTAAATCTTTATTGGAATTGTATTTGCCATGTAGATGCCACTGTCATCCTGTGTTAACACCTAATTTAAATGCATAGGGACTGTCACACATGCAATTTTATACATCTCTTTAGAGAGCAATAAAAAGTCCTGCAGATGTTTGTAGTTGTACAAAATCTAGGTCCTTCCTAGTGATCTTAGAAGTTCAATACACGAGAAATATCCCTTGCCACCATATCTCCAAAGGTATGCAGTAGTAGGTGTTTTTTCTCCGTAGAAAGAGGCACACAGAGAAGCAACCGCAAAAATCTTTCTGTGAATTATTCAGTATCTGACTTCCTTCAGAGTCTGTCTGTGCAGGCCAACGTACAGTTTCGAAAATGTTGTGGTTTTTTCCTTCGTAAGCAACAGTTGCTGGTTCTATAAAGCTTGAATAGAATATTCTTGCCCTATCAGATGATTGAACCTACTGTGTTGCATGAGAAATCCCAAGTAAGCAAAAATTCGCTTATTTAAGAGAAAGCTAATAGAGGGTTACTGAAGTATGCAGAGTTACTTGCAAGTTTTGAAGCTTACAAACTCATCTGAAAAGCAGAACAGTGTCTTGCAGCTTAAAGCAAAACTAAGACCCAGCTCACTCTGTTCGTTAGATTTTAAGTTTATTATTTAACTGTTGGACAGGCTCTTACTGTTTAGCCACTGAACTGGAAGAAATTTAAACCCAACATGATTTTTTGCTGACCTGCTTTAGTCAATAGCCTACCGTGTGTTTTGTTTTAGAAAGCCCTTACTGACAAAAATGTTAAATAGTAGAATTCTAGCAAGCGAGATTACTTCATAGGTGATGTAAGTTTTTGCTCTGGGGCTTTGACTGTTTCAGAGCTCGTGTGGTCTCAAACTTTTTTTTTTTTCTTTTCCCAGTGCTGAAGGTCAAGAGATTTAGCTTGATTTGAAGGTTAGAGACCAAGAATAGGAATTTTGTTTTGGTGAACCGCTTTCCTGGCAAGGACAAAGCCACTCATTTGTGCCTTCGTTTTCTGTTTTCCAGAACAGATAATGTGCACCTCCTAGAGGTACTTAATATTTAGGAAGTGATGTGTTTACCATTAATAAGAGCTCCCATACATTCAACCCATTAAATTCTTAAGATTGTTGGTAACAGGTAACTAACACTTTGCTTGTTCCATCTCATAACAAAAGGTATATGTTAATTGACATCTCAATTTTCTCACTTTTTTTTAGAAAATTTCTCAGTTCCCCCAGATGTCACAGCAACTACCTCCTCTTCCTCAGCACGCCCAGCAGCGATTGACCTTCCTCCTTCAGGGATCGTGAAAGGCATGCACAAGGGATCTAATCGGTCTAGTCTCATGGATACTGCTGATGGTATGAAACCTTTCAGAGTACCCAGAAATTAGAATGGTGTTAAGGAAGAACATGAGTTGAGAGAATAAATCATGTGACTGAAGTTTATCCCATTTAAGCGTTTCACAAATTTGAAGTGGTTATGGCATCTGCATGAACACATTCCCATGCCACAGTTACGCCATTGGCATTAACACATTCCCATGCGGCAGCAGTTACCTACTACATACTGAACTGGAAAAAATCATGGGAGAGAGAAGAGGCTTTTCTCTACCGCTTTTAAGAAAAAAAACTACACATGCGTAGGTAGGCTAATTGTTTTTAAAAGCTTTTGTCCTAGAATCCCCAAAGGGAAAGGTAAGACGAATGAAATAGTTTAATTCTTAACTATAGTTAAGTTTCCATGAAGCTGATAATACTAGCACTAAGCTGGTTGGCATAAGCCTTTGTGGAGGGGGGGTCGCATTGCTGCTTCTGGCCTTGCTGTGTCCCCCCTCTGCTGGCGGTCTCACCCTGCCAGTGAGCGATGCTGCCGGCAGGCGCAGATCTGTGGGCTGTGTTCTGCAGCAAGTGCGGTGTGTCAGAGACAGGTGGGAATCAGGCTTTGGAGGGGAGTAAATGCTTTAAAAATGAGTTTCTGTTACTAGTGTTTTCTGACCACTGAATTAACACAGAGCTGGTATAATGCTTACTAATGTCGTCCTGCATTGGCACAAGCTTTTAGTAATGGAAGCCAGTAGTTGAATGAGTGGGCACACCACGAGAAGTATCCTTGGTGGAAGGAGGCGAGATGTAAGTGTTGATAGAGATGGTGAACACTTTTATTAGAGAAAATCTTTTCCTCCAGGTGTTCCTGTGAATAGTAGAGTCTCCACAAAAATTCAGCAGTTGCTTAACACATTGAAAAGACCTAAAAGGCCACCCCTGAAAGAATTCTTTGTGGATGATTTTGAAGAAATTGTGGAAGGTAATGGCACCAATTAATGTTTTTTATTAATCGTTTCTTATAAGCACACACGCACACTGTTCAATTTATGCCGTTGTTTATGAAGTTGACTCTGATTTGCTATTTGCAGCTAGCAGTAGTCTTCATGAATAGTCTGATATGAAACCATTATTTGAAGTAATTCGCTGAGATTTGAGTGGCCTCCTCAACAATAAACTTCTTACAATAACTACAACTTATGAACAAAAATATTTAAATAGATATTTAAAACTCCTTAATATGCTTAGGCTACTTTAATTAATTTCCCAGAAGGGGTTGTCTTTACTGCTAATATCGTTACAACCTTATTTCATAAAATTGTTTGTCTTTTCTCCAGTTCTTGTGTTACTTTCCTCGCTGTTGAACTGAATGCCTTTTAATAGCACCTTAGGAGAAGACTGTGTTCATGGCGATGTTTTGTTTTGTGTAGGGCTT
>Ga0065711_1047734_pt1 | contig 12165 bp, 7 predicted proteins | sample Hoacrofraction12_FD_59098 | JGI IMG/M metagenome (GOLD analysis project Ga0065711, IMG submission 59098) | Hoatzin crop microbial communities from Cojedes, Venezuela - Epithelial fraction 12 v2 (version 2) | ecosystem: Host-associated > Birds > Digestive system > Esophagus > Crop | place... | reverse complement strand
CCCCCCCCCCCCTTTTTTTTTTTTAATCTTGTGAAAAGAAGGTGGGAGGGATGAAGATTTCTTACGGAATCGGATCGTTCTTTTGTTGTCCGACATTCTGCGTTTTTCTGCCAAATTAGACAGAAGGCTCCAAGGGTTTACGGGGCCTTCTGCAGTATCACCTTCTGGTGCACTGTGGCTCCCTAAAAAGATGGATCAATATCAACCCTGCTGATTTGCCTACAAAAGTGAAAATCCCTCAATTACATTTTTAAGACCATTGTATTTGGAACACAGGTGCTCCGATGCGTAACATTTTAAGGCTCCTGGAGCTGAATGGAAAAAAGCAACAACAGCCCTAAGCAAAAACAGTCTCGGGTTTGTTAAAAGTGAAGTGAGAATTGGATTTTATTGCTACCTCCTTTCGCAGCTTTGGGGAGACACCAGTAAATACCCATCTCGCAATCTCCACTGTGCTGCGACTTGTGTCCCCGTCGAGCCCTGTAAGTAAGCAGGGATGATGCGAGACGGTGCCGTGTGAAATCCAGTTACCCTCTCTCGTAGCCTTCCACAAAATAATTACAAACATTCATCTTGTTTATGCTTGTGCAAAACCACTGAACCGTGAATTCAGTATGCATTCATGACCTAAAACCATTATGAAGATACTGGGATTTTTTTGTTTGTTTATTTGTTGTTTAAACTTAGCCCGTGCTGGTATCATTCCCTTCCCAGATCTTTTTCTCTCTGACATGTTGGCAATCTGGCAGCAAGCATCCAACAAGAAAACAAATCAAGAGGGACTGGATGAGCAGCAATTGAAATTCCTTGACATCGTCCATTCCCGTGTAAATAATTAGTGCAGGTTTTCCCTTCTCTCCAAATTAACTTTGAAATGGGAGCTGCAACTACAATTAGCGGCAACTAATAGTACTCGACAAACCATTACGAAACTTTTTTTGCCATACCCCTTTAACGAAGACAGCGCATCCGAAATTGTGTGACCTCTGACTGGCCAAAGGTCGGCGATGCCCCCCTGACAGCAATCAGCTCGGCCGTTGCACTCCCACTTACCCAAAACACGCTGCCCCGACGGCTGCCCGCCCGCGGCCCCGGCGCGCTGGGGCAGCGACACCAGGCGCAGCACCTCCGGGGCCGGCTCGGGCAGCTCGAAGGCAAGGCTCACCTGCCAGCACACCGACCTTTATCGGCCAACTTGTATCAGGAACGGCTAAAACGCTGCTTATCACTCGAAAAGGGGGAGGGGAAAAAAAAAAAATCTACGATTTCTTTACAAAGGATGGCAGCATTTTTCCCCTTGGAGGAAACTCTAATAATATTGAATACTTGCACCTCATCATCGGAATAGGATTTCATTCTTAATTACTCTGCACTCAAACACAGATCTAAGACTGCGCAATTGCACAGAGATACAGAAGAAAAATCTATTCAAGTCAAATTCAGAATTTACATAAATATGTTATGAGTAATTACTATAGTTCAGGTTTTTCTAATGTAACCACAACTATTACTTGAAGCCTCATGCTATAAGAATGGTGAAACATTTGAATGCTTTTACTCTTTTACTCTTGAAACTGCACAGCTGTGAAAATGGTTTCATTTCCTGACTACTAACAATTTTTTTTCCCCCACAAAAATGCGCCCCCTGAAAATTATTTACTATACAGAATCAGTGACCGCATTTGGTCAAGTCTGCAAACTCCCTTTAAGACAAAAATGCAGTTAGTATTTGTACTGGGATTGCTGTAGAACAGCAGGGAGGAAAGGAGGTAAAGAAAAAGGAAAAACAACAATAGAAGAAAAAAAAAGAAGGCTCACACACAAAACAACAATCTTATTTGAATTTAAGAATATCTTACTAATTTATTGATACCATATTTGTCTAAATAAAACGTGAAACTGTTACTTAAGCAAATACATATTTACTGTTTTTCCTGGTTGTTATGCCTCTGTAACAAATTCCAACCAGTAAAACTGTAAGATAAGAAAGATAACTTTTTTTTTTTTTTTTAGATTTTGAGGTCTGAAGGGCAAATATGATTTAAAACAACACATAACTAGCTGATGGCAACAGGTAACTTTATAACTCCACCTTTTCTTTCACAGGAATGAATGATCTACTGAGAGAATTTAGGAAGATGTTTTGGTTGGGTTTTTAGTAGTGAACATTTCAGCAGCAGAGGTCAAGCAAAACCTATCTTTTCCCATAGCAACGATTTTGTTAGGTTTGTGAAACAGAAAATTTTGGAGAAATTTTTTTTTTAACTATTTTTCTAAAGAACAACAAGAGAAACTGAAATAACGTGCATGCAACTGAACTGGAAGAGGAATGCAGTTTAGAAGAACTGGAATGCAGCTTAAAACATCTTCCTCAGTTGTTTTTAAAACATGGGTTCACTGACAGGAGTCTGTTCTGTAAGTTATACAACTAAAAAAGTAGCCTTCAAGATACTCAGTTTTAAAATTACTGAGATAATTAGCATATACATTTAATAGCTGAGATCTTGGTAGAAAAAAAACCCAGTATGAATACCCATGGCTACACTAGCACTAATTTGAAATCATAAGAAATTTTGATATGAGAAAAGCCCTTTTAAAGAGTGGTTTGAATGGTGATAACTTCCAAAACCTGGGGTAATCCTGAATTACTGGGAAGAAGAGAGGAAATTTAGAAACTTCGATCAAAATAATTAACCACCCTCTTCTTTTGGCCGTAGTCCTACAAAGATGCAGTAACACTGGGCTGTCTACCCAGAGGTGCTTTGCTTTTACATATTTATGGCTGGGGGGAATCATTAAAGCCATTTAGGCTGCCAGCACCGGTGTTAGCTTATAGACCAATGCTTGGCTTAGTAATGCCACCTGTTCCGCCTTATTTAATTAAAAAACAAAATCAACCCACAGAAATACACAGCTAAAAGAAAAACACCTTTGCATTTCTGACAGAAAACCGAAAAAGCAAACATCATGTTCACAGGTGAAAATACAGCAAAGGCTACAAGGCACTACAAGGACAGTTCAGATTTTTTTTGTCATGGACAGTTCAGACCACCAAACTCAGAATCAGTTGTGGGAGCACTCTGGGGGGCTTTCTTTAAATGGCGTACAACAACATGGCTTTACCTGTTCAGCCATCAGGATCTCAGGCTTTCCCTGCTCCTGCAGCTTCCGTGCCCAGAATCCCACACGCACAGAAATCAAGCTAAGGAACTCAAGACGAAGCAGCGTTGGCAAGTGCCTGCCTGTTTCCTACCCTTTAAGTAAAGCAGCGAATTTCTGCAGCTTTAGCCGTCTTTATGGTGCTGTATTTGTGGTAGTTGTGGTGAGATTAAAACCACACACGGTGCCATCTCCACGCTCTGGCACGAAAATACCGTCGTGTGCTACCAGGGCTGGCTTCTGCTGCCGTCGGTGTCGGCAGAAACAGAGCGAGTCCCTTGCCCGGACTCTTGAGGCTCAGTGGTTTCTCTGGCCCTTGACACCATGGAGAACCAAAAAGTAACTCTCCCAAACCTGAATTTCATCCTAATGCACGCTTGTCATTACCAATCTACTGACAAAATAAACATGCAAACACCCTCACCCCTCAAAATGGATATTTCCTATATAACACGACTCTTCTTGTGAGGAATGTAAGCTAAATCAAAATCTTCTTTCTCTAAATAATATTAACCTTCTTTCCAGCCAGCCAGATTTCAAATTGTTGTGTTGTTTATGTTGCTTTCTGCTTCTGAGTGCCTTCATTGTGTTTCCAGGAATAACTGAGTGACATCTAATTACAGTCTTCTGATCACATGAAGGAAAATAAAGAAAGTAGAAAGTAACTAAAAAGCTAAGAAAATCGGCAGCATCGCAAGTTCTGCCTCTCCCTAAATGACAAACAGCACTTCCCCACTGTGTTACTAAAATCTATAGATCATCTTACAGACAAAAGAAAATAAATTCCTTGCATATGCAGTATCTTTTGGCAAAAATTAACCGAAAACTGCTTATCAGACCGGCTGGATAGAGGATGCTCACACAACCTTCTACCGGACTTCATCAGCCTCAAGGAGTTTTCAGCAGCAGCAGCAGCCACACGAGATGCTGCGCTTCAAGGGAAAACATTGACGCATCGAGTGAGGAAAACCAAGGCAGGGATCAGCGTCGCCTTCTCCTGTGGCCAGGGACACGTCGAGAGGGACTAACGAACACCAGAGGCTGTACCGGAGCGGGCGGGATGCCCGACAGCCCAACCGCAGGCAATGAACATGAGCTTGCATGCGCGGCCGTCCATCCGGAGAGGAGATGTCCCTCTCTAGAAGTGGTGAAGGAACTCCTAAAGTCACACCTGAAGGAGGAGTGCGGCAGCCCAGCTCCCCGTGCTGCTCACCCCTCCGAGAGCATCGCTCTGCGAGCGCGGCACTGGTGCGGGGACTGCGCTGCGCTGACGCCACATAGCACAGACCACAGGCTGGGAGAAAACAATCTCCCAGCAGCTGATAACCAGGCAGCTCTGCTGCTGGGAGCAGCAACGCCTGAATGGAAGGGGGGACAACTACCTCGCGCTCTCCCATTTTTCAGCTGTGCCGTCTTCACACGCCGTGCAAATGTGAACTGCCAAACCCAGCTGCAAACGCAGAACGGGAGCTACTTAAATTCCCATTTCTCCAGCAGACTAAAGACATCAGACTTTTCCCAAGTAGCGCAACAAAAAGAGCTGTCTCTATCAGGGAGCTACAGCTCCCTGCCCATCATGCCTTGAACAGCTGGACTGAGCGAGCTGCTTTCTGACGGACAGCCGAGACGCGTAATCTGAATCACACCATCCCACGGCTTATTCAGCGCCAACCGCTGATGCTACCCTCATCTCGCTCGCTGGCTCGCCTCTTTTTTAACGTTTTGACACTAGTCCTGAAAAGGAAGGATTTAAGTTAAAGCCCTTTCAATAACGCAAATGTGTTTTTGCAATTAAAGCCCCACAATTAGCATTGACAAGCTCAGGTCAGCAGAAGATAGACTATGCCATTCAAATGCTCTGTCACTCAGTGCCTCCAGCGAAAAGCTGCAGGAGAGGAGAAGACAAATAAAAAAAATCTCCACACATTATTTAACAACTTGTGCTCTGATGCACTGCACCGCTCGGCGATTTGTGGCGGGAGGTTCATTTATTTATTTGCTTAAAATCCCTTTGGCTCTGGCCTCCTCCTCCACTGATTCTACTCCTTCAATACAACAAGAACTATCCTCCAGGGCAAGAAGGGTGGTAACATTTAGCAGAACGAGCTTCTCAAAAACATCTTAAATTAAAAAAGGCTGAAAATCCTTGCCTTAAAAATGTTCCCCTTCACTCTTAGCAAAGAAAAGAGTATTTGCTTAAGATCTCCCTCACTCAGTCACTCTTACTGCCTAGACACAGAAATCACAGATTTCTCTGTCCATGCGATGACATAGTGATTGATTTTAATTGAATACTGCTGGTTTTAAAGGCATAAATAGTGTGTGTACATGTACAGATCACAAACCTAGAAAGCAAAGTGTAGAATTCAAAAGAATTTCTCTCTTGCTAATTTTTACTCAGCTGTACTTAGTTCTGTTTTCTCAGAAATCTCTTTATTTCATCAATATGAACATTTGCACCTATAGATCTTCAACACTAACATGATGACTCCCTTCTCTCTGTAAACAGACAGAAACAACCTTATGTTCTAAAACCAAAAGTGGCATCATAGCAAAATGTAAGCAAACAGATCACTTTATCAGTGCCACTGATGACCATCGTACGATGAGTGCAGTGCTAATTTTGGACTTGAAAACTTGATCCCATTTCTAAATTATCTCTCCAGAAAATCTAGGTTTCATTGCCCATAAATTATGAACTCTGCGACTAAAGCTTTCTGTTCGTATCTAAGTGCCACATACACGTTTATGGCATCATTTAACTGACAACAGCACTCTCAAATTAATCTGCACCATCTGATTTAAGTATTCCTGTGTCTGCATCACTGTTGCTTTCAAGGGTTATGCGAGGTAAGGGCCCTGACCTTAGAAATAACCTATAATACAATGTGGTAGAATTTCATATAAAGCTGAGTTCAAGCAGGTGTTTATCTGTAACTCTAAAACACCATATTTACATTTGTTTCCAGCTCAGTGTGAGGAAAGAAGCACTGGAAATCCCCAGGACTGCAACAGCACGTTCTGTTGCCCTTCTGTATGTCAAGTTTCTTCCTTCTGTAGGACAAGAGGATTCCCACAAGAGACCGGGAATTCCCAGCATGGAATTCCCAAATCAGGAAATTCATGTGTCTTGTGAAATGCTAGCACGGGGATTCTTAAAAAAACAAAAAAAAAAGCAGGGGGTGGAAGTTAAATATCTGTTCTGTGTCCCTTGTGTTTAATAATATTTTCATTGCTTCAGGGCAGAAAATCAACAATGCTCTCCCGCTAGCAATAACATCATACATATATACTTACGTATATTTACATGCACATACACACACAAAATTTCCTCCCCCTGCTAAGACACTTGTGATACAAAACCAAGCTATTTGCTGAGTTTCAGCTATGGACTCGTAGCCAGCTGAAAAATTTCCTTTTAAAGTCAGTTTAATTTAAATTGTGCTTCCTTACTAGTTTTCAGAATTCAAACGAAAAGCAGCACACATCCTTCAGCACACTTTATTCTACAGGTGATGTAAAAAAAAAAAAAAAAAGTGTGACATGTAGTTTCAGTTGCACCAAGGAGAAATTTGTGTGGAATATATAACGAAAATGCAGATATATACATCACACTTCTTACCATGTCCCCAGGCTTGACAGAAACTGCCACCACTGCTCCAGGCATGGGAGATCTCAAAATGCTGGAGGTGTCCTCTGCTGCTTTCTCCGGCATGTACTTGCTCAGCTCCGCAGCATCCTTCGTCAGTATTTGCAATTTGTACTGAAGAATAGGAAGAGGAATGGTTTAGAAAACTGCACCTTGGTGAATTCCAGTCAATAATCTGCACTATTTTATGGCATGTTTTCATAGAATCCATCTGTTATCTGTTCTTCATAGGACTATATAAAAATCACTGTTTGAAATCTTTATGTCGAGTTTCATTTTCAGGATATAGGAAGAAAAATACGCAACCCCAATCTGCAGGAACGAGCGCCTAAAAGAATCAAGTACAGTAAAGAAAGGTCAGATTCATCTAAAAATTGGGGGTAGACATAGGAGATACAAGTTTAAAAAACAGAAATATCCCTATGCTTACTGCACATTACCTTTAGTGGTTGCGGAATATCGAGGGATTCGTTTCCAATGCTGCGCTGAAGTGGAAATCGACATTTTGCGGAAGTTTGCCAGATTTTCAGTGACATTATTGATTTTAAACATTACGTTTACTTTTTCAACATTTCTTTTTATCACGTATTTAACGTTTAAAGTTAATGACTTGCTTAGATTTTGTGATTAAAATGTATTAAACAATTTCACTTCCATTTTTTTCACGCACGGGCAAAATGAGGGCACATTTTGGTTGCACCGAATACATTTTCTCCGTAATAAAAACTGTTCAGCAGCTGTTACATACCTCAAGAAAAAAAAAGACTCTTTATGTTTTGTTTTCTAGCAATTAGAAATGGAAAAGCTGAACCTGAAGTGTCTGCGAGCACCCCTTTACACACAGACCTTCCCGCGAACAGCAAGGTGTGCGCGCTCGACTCCACTCCGGGCTTCTCGGGGCTTTTCAAAACCTGCGATGGCTTGGACAGGCAGTGCCCCGCTCTCGGACAGACAGACGGCCCCCAGGCTCGCCCCCGAGCGCCTGCAACCCAGTGCGAGACGCCAGCAGATGGCAGCAGGTCTCTGCGGGAGAGCCCCGCGCCCGCCGGGGCCGGCGGAGGGAAGACCCCCGCGACCACGCTTCATCCATAATTTAAACAAAGGTTTTAATAATCAGCACCGGGCGGACCGCATTTACAATTCAAATGCCTATTTTGCCGATGTAAAGTTCAACACCTTGCTTTGAACAGTATGTTTTCCTCCAAAACAATTAGCTATTGTTTTATGAGCAATAGAACGTCTTTACTTTTCATTTTTACGCAGACAGAAAAAATCCGATCCCCTTCTGGTGAAGGTAAAGGGGGACTCTACCTTCTGCTTCTGCAGAGAGTAGAACAAGGTGTTTAGAAATACACGCAAAAGGTGATTAATTCTGCAGCGACACCTTTCAAATGCAGCTTCCAAAGCCGAATTAAAAACACATAACGGAGGATTACCGTCCTCCACGAACGGCGTTCGGACACACAGAATTCTGTGCAACGAAGAGCGCAGCCGTCCAGTTAGCAACACTTGCTTCTAATCAGAAATACGGGCGAACGGCGAAACGAACCAGCCCCCCCCCACCGCCCCAGCAACGCTCCCCGAAGCTGTAAGCGGCGCCCAAAGATTTGAGCAGCCCATTCCCAAACACGTGCCGTGGTCACAACCGGTACGGCGCAGGGAAACCAGCACCATTTTGTACGCTGAAAGCTGCTCGGACTCCAAGCCTCCTGCAGGCGACCGTTAAGACCGCGGCGCTCACGCTTTCCAGCCCGACACACGGCGAGCGAGCTCCCTTGCACAAGCGCCCGCGCCCAGCGCGCGCGGTGTCTTCTCCCTGGAGGACAGCGCGCGCGTGCGTCGGCGTGCACGCCTGCACACCTGCCTGCACGCCGCGGGGAGAGGCGAGGCGATGCCTACAGGAGATTCGATGGCAGAAGTTGCAGCCACAATTGCAGCAGCGTGACAAGTCAAATAATAACATCTTACCCGCGTTTCTTCACTCTCGGGTGTCTGTTTTGCAATCAAGACGTACGAGTGTCTGCCAGCTTCTGAAGGATATGATCCTTAAGTGAAATTACTGTGCAAATAAAAGCTTTTTACTCCTATTAAAATTCATCTGAGTCATAAGTGGCAAGGAAAAAAAGCTTGCAGAGTGTATTCTGCTGTCAATCTAATAAACATTCTGTGCAGAGGGACTATTTATCAAAGATAGATTGTACTTAAAAGTCCTTCATTAAATCTATGGGGGGGAATATAATTACACCAAATTGCACAGTTTCAGTATCCATGGTTAGTGTCTTCTTTGTACTCCGAGTTTGAAAATAAAAAAAAGGGAAAAAAAGGAAGAACACAGAAATAACTTAGATTTGTGGACTCTATTGCTGCCTCTTGCAAGAGACTATTTTGACACGATTGCAAAGGATTAGGTTTAGATGCCATTTAGTTTTTTAAGCCACATACAATGCTTCCGAGCTGCCCCATTTCCAAATTTAAACTTGAAGTGAAAGCTAGAGCTAGACCTTCCGCATCCATCTAGGCTACAGCATTTCCCAGGGAGTGAAATACAAAATTCCCTATGCACTCCACAACACACAGCAGTTGGGGAAAAACCATGTTCCTCAGTATGGCTGCACTTGAAAGCTCAGTTCTCCACACCAAGTTAAAATATCCCTACCAAACATTGTTTTTACTATCTTTATAATTTTCATATCTTTCAGATTCCTTTCTCTGCAGGACTCCTGCTTTGCTTGGAGTGAGATGTAAGAGTCCGTGCACTCAAAGCTTTAAAACGCGGGTCTTTGTTATTGATGAGCTGTTCCTTTTCCTTTTGTATTTGTTTATTGTTCTTTAGTCTGTTTGGGGGATAAGCAAGTTACTGTAATCAAAAAGTAAAAAATAACAACAGTAAACTTCTGGGGAAAGGCCTTTTTTGGCACAGCCGGTTCACAAATGACCTTTCGGAATAGAGAAAGACAAAGCCGCAAAGAAAGGTTCCTTCTTTAAGATTACCTTTGATGTACTTCTGCTGCTGACTGGACCCCGCTAAACACCCGCAGAAGCGTCCCTTTGTGACACTGCTCCTCACCTCTGGGTGATGGGCTGTGCAGGGGGTACACGGAGGACTGCTCCTCACCTCTGGGTGATGGGCTGTGCAGGGGGTACAGGGGGACTGCTCCTCTCAGGACTGGGCTGTGCAGGGCATACAGGGAGGCTGCTCCTCACCTCTGGGCTGTGCAGGGGGTACACGGGGGCTGTCCACCCAACCGAGGTGCAGCCGCAAGGCTCTCTGCAAGAGCAAGTCAAGCAGCGCCTGCCAGTGCTGCTAAAACTAAGACAATTAAGAATACACCACATTTTTTTCTCATGATGAAATGAACACTGCTGCTGTGCCTTTGATTTAGTGAGGACAAGGCTGGACATCTGAAGCAGAAGTTTCGATATGCTGCTGACGGAGTGCGGACGAGGTTTCAGGTTTTTTTCCTTTATCCTCACCAGGAGGAGGAGGAGATGGGAGAAAGAAGGGGCGTAAACTGGGGAAGGCTGTAAAGTCTGGGTTACAGATAGAGAGCAGAAGGTGTCCAGCGGCCTAAACCAGAAGAAACATCTGTTGGGAGTCATAAATAGATTGCGGGTGGACTCTCGGAGCAAGGAAATCTGCTCGCCCTCAGATCAGAGCTGATGAGTAGTTGTCACCAGCCACTGCTCCACTCCGCAGGGTTTCAGACCCTAATTCTGCCAGCCAAAGCAAAGTTAATAAAGAGGTACCCGAAAGGAGCCCTACGGCTTTTGATGGCATAGAAAACAGGTGTTTCTTTTCCACCAGACCGCTGGAGTCCACAATCAGTCGACAAAAAATTGCAGCAGGGAAAAGTGATGTTACTTAATAGTTTTCTAAGGGTAACAGTATCCTGTCCTACCTCTCCCATTAAATCAATTGGGTATTTATGTAATCCAAAACTACCTCTTACCACCAAATCTCCTTGACAAAAAAGGAAGAAAACAAAAAAGTGTAATAACAGCAGTGCAAAGGAGTAGGGAGGGGGAAAGAAAGCAAACAGAGTGAAAATTATACCTTGGGTTTTGTGGAGGTTTTTTGTAGATATGTACCGTGCTGATCCCCCAAGTCAGTAGGCAAGAAGTAGACTGGCTGCTACAAAAAGGTGGCCAGGGCACATCTGACCCCATCTTTGCTCGAAAACAAGTTCCGTAGCTTGCACAGATACAGTTCCCTTGCCGTGTGCAACAGAATACTGCAAACCTTCAGTAAAATGTTCTAAACTGCGCTCTGTTCCATCTCACATTGGTTTATTAAATATGATCTCCCCTGTACACCTGAAACTCGTGTCCCCAGAAGCTGTAAATGCTCAAACTCCACTGGAGATTTTATAGAGCAATCTAATGTATCACTGCCCATGTGTTCCTTACGGCAGCGTTTGGACTGCTGACCAGATGTGGATTTTCAGTACGCTTTACCTAAATGTTCAACCATGTTTTTCAAACGTCTGTCAATTCTTGTGGTCAGAAGGGGGTAAAATCTTATGTAGCTCAGATTTCAGGAGAGAAACTGTCTGCTGCGCATCTTCATTATTTTGACTAGCCCTACGGTCTCATTTTTGCCATTGGTGATGTTTATTAACTATGGTCACATAATTTCCCTTTAACATTCCTAATCCGTACCCCGCCTCAAGTCACTTCATTGTTGTCACCTGCGGTTTGACATACAAGCAGTATGTTCTTCGGTACTCACTCAAAGCAATACAAGGCAATGTTCCAGTGCCGGACACGATGAGCACGCTGCCTTTTTTCTTAACCATTATGCATTTTAACACCGTGATCGTACCCTTGCTTAGATCTCTACCACGGCAAATGATGTGTTTATTCCGTATTGCTTGAAGGTGCCAGGCACCACCTGCTTTCGGAGTCAAGGCTTTCTTACTCAATAAGGAGATCAATGACATTTTGCAAATCACAGAGACTTTTTGCCCGAGCTCCGAGTTCTAGAGCTAATCTACTTCCCCGGGGTGGTGGTGAGGCCTGGCGCTAACACCCACGCAAAACAACGGCATTTGTGGTCTAATGGAGGAGCAAGCACTCAACCTGCTGCGGGGACAGCTAAACAAAACCAAAACCAGCCACAAAACCCGTGAGCCTTTCGCAGCAGCAAAAAGGGAAAGAAAAAAAGAGAGGAGCCTCACCGCCACACAGCGCACACTCCAGCGGCGGAAACTTCACCAGACTGGCAACTTGACCCCACTTCCCACGCCTGGTGTGACACGTAGCTGTCACTCTCGAGAAACCCACCAAGGGTGAAAGCCACCGACATGTAGCTGACGCTCTCGAGAAACCCACCAAGGGTGAAAGCCACCCCCAGCCGC
>Ga0065711_1047732_pt1 | contig 12166 bp, 7 predicted proteins | sample Hoacrofraction12_FD_59098 | JGI IMG/M metagenome (GOLD analysis project Ga0065711, IMG submission 59098) | Hoatzin crop microbial communities from Cojedes, Venezuela - Epithelial fraction 12 v2 (version 2) | ecosystem: Host-associated > Birds > Digestive system > Esophagus > Crop | place... | reverse complement strand
AGCCGCCGAACCCCTCGGGTGGGAAGCGCCGGGGCGGGGCGCTGCCGTCGCGCGCCGCCGCCTCTGCCCTCACCTCGGGGTCCGGCACCGGGGCCTCCCCCAGTTACACGCCCGCCGGCCCCGACGGGAGCAGGGAGGCTGCCAGGCACCAGCTGGCCCGTGGTGCTGAGGCCTCCTAATCCACTCCCACCTGTGGGCCGGAGGTGGGAGTGGGCTTTAAATCCTCCGCAGATCTGCTTCAGTACCTACCCAGCATTCAGGTGTTGGCATTTAAGGGAAACCCCCCCACCCCAAACCCCTCTCTCCATCGCTGTCTTGAACTTCAGCCTGTGAGCGTCCTGAAGAGAAGCTCGATTTTGTGCTTTTAAAGTAAGATTTGAGTAATGATTTGAAATCAGATTAGTAAATAAGAAAGTAGTTAATGTAGGTGTGAAGGAGCTGATCTCTCATCTTTGAGAAGTTCACTTAATTTTAGAATTACACTTGAAGATGGTTTTCTGAATGTATATTGTGCTTTGACTTTTGATTTTTCTCCTGGGCCTTGTACACGTTTGTTTTTTTTTATTTTATTGTTATTCTTATAAAGTATTTGTCAAACATTAACTCATTTTGCTGTTGTTTTTTGCTTATGGAGTAATGGTTAGGATTTGAGCACTACAGCAATCTCAAGTCACTAAAGGAAATGAGGAGTTCTGGTAAGGTTTACTTGCATTTGACAGTTTAATTCCTTTTTGTGGCTTTTATAAAGAGCATGAAGTGAAGCTTCCTATTGCCAGGAGTAAGTAAACCTTGTTTACATGTGGTATTTACACAACAGTGCTGAAATACATAATGCAACACAGACGAATTGATGCTGTGATATGAAATGTGTATTATCCTGGAGTGAAGTGTCAGCTGAGGGTTGACTTGGCTAGCACGCCACAACGCACCAAGAGAACTGGGCTACTTGGAGTACTGGAAGTGTTACTGGTTGTCTTAATATTTTTGGGTTTGTTGATTTTCTTGTAAGTGGTATCTTAAGTGAAGCACTGGGTTAGTCTGACTGTTTCTGTGCTGCTTGATACTGTGGCTTTAGTAATGCTCTGCAACATCCCTGCACTTCAGCCAAATCTTACATGCGCTTTGGCCAAATCTTACATATGTTAATTCAGAGCATTTAAGTATCTCTATTCCTGGTACATAGTTAGTAATTTCTTTGAAGGAAAGGCATGTACACTGAACTGGCAGCAAACAGGCTGAATTTATGTGTTTTAAATTAAAATTGTGGTAGCATCAAAAGCTAAAGTCAATTTCCCATCTAACTGGATAGGAATAATAGGTCTGAAGAGGTTATGTTTGTCTAAGTTACATACACTTTTCACACGGAAGGTTTTTTTACTTGAGTAATAACAGTTTTTTGTCTCAGGGAAAACTACTGAAAGGACTTCAGTAGTACTGTTGTTTTTTATAGTAGCTGCTGTCAGCTGTGTAAGACTTAATATGCTGAGAGAGGATGCTAGTAGATAAGAATTTTTTAACTTTATGGCCTACGTTAATAATTTTTTTTATTATTGAGCTTACCTTGCACGCTTCTTTCTAACAGTACTTAATAACTACAAGGTAAGAATGTTTGTTAGGACATTTAGAGGTAAGTCAATCTGATTTTTGTATCAGAGGAGGTCCCACACAGGAAAAGACAGCCAAAACTATTTTTTGTCAAGTAGCCTTTCTGGGAAGAAAATGGGAGGTACTCTGTTGTTCCTAGTCAGCTAAGTTTGTGAGGAACTGCTCAGTTTTAATAGTAGTTTTTAATATATAGTTTTAAAAGATTGGGATGGAAGTAATTTATTAACAACACAGAATTAATGGGGAATTAGTGAACTATACATTCAGGATCAATATCAGCCATAGAACACATAAATGACAATGCTGTATGCTTGCAAAACATCAATAAACACAACTTTCTAAAGACCCTTCTAGAACTAATTACAGAAAGTTCAGATCTTGCAGGTGTACCTTCCCCCTTTTCCTCTTTTCAGTGTGTGAGGAGTGGTTAGCATTTTGAATTTTCAGAATTCACATTTTTAATAATAATTTTTAGAAACCTAACTAGACTGCATTTCTTTTTTGTAGTCATTCAGATTTGTATTTGGTTTGCTCCTTGTTATTGGAAGTTAAAACTAGTTTGTGTTTTTCATGTAGAAGCACAGCATTCTCTTAGAAGCCCTTATAGAATTAGATTCTAACTGTTTGGTGCTACCCTGCATGAAGTACTTCCAGAAGTAGTATCTTGGCCAGTTTTTCTGAGGAGGCATTTCTTTGACTGTCATTAGTTTGAGGACTTCAAAGCAGTAGAAAGTAAATTTGTGAGCACTGGAGATTTATTTTTTTTATATATGTTGTAGAATTTCATACTTGAAGACCATACGAACAATGAAATTTCATGGAAAATATTATTAGCATCTAGTGAAAGCATCAGTTTGCAGTATACTGCTTTTCACAGCTGAGAGGTGAAATAAATGTTCACTTGTGAAAGCACTGCTCTTCCCAAAATACTTTACTCATGTTGAATAGCTAAGGATTGAGTGGAAAATGCCATTTTCTTTTTTTATTTTCTGTACTCTTTCAGTATTGTACGCTATTACAGCACAAAGTCTACTCTCTTCCTGAAACATCTTTCTGATAATAGAATGTATTTGGTATAGCACCTAACTCTGCTTATGCTAAACTGTCCTTTGTAATCTAAGCTCTTGCTATTCAGCCTCTGCTTTTCAATAGACATTGTCCCCCAGATGCTGGGATGATCCTCTCAGTTCACTGCATTCTGGTCATAGGTTCTTTGTAATATAGAACGTCTCTGACTTTTATGTGTGGTATGTGCCTTATTTTTTAAATAATAGTGTTGCTCAGAAGATGAAAGTACAAAACAATGGACACTTGTTTGCATATTTTCCATTGTTTTTGATTTATTTGTTTTATAATGACAATGTGCAACAGACAAATGTTAACCTTGGATAAGTTGACTTTGGTTTTAGAGTAGTACACTTCTTTGTTTTACCCATACCATAATAAAATAATCAAAATAAGCATCTCATTATCATCAGTGTTTTTATTATGAAGGTTTATTTGCGTGTTTCTTACAACTAAACATGCTGTCAGACACACTTTCCCATCTCAGCTCGCGTGTTGGAGGCAGAGGAGTAGTATTACTTCAGTTCCTTTTTGTCGATTCTTCCAAAAGGCAGTGCTTCCTGGATTAATTTCATCACCCTGCCTTCTTTTGTGCTATGATCGTTAAAAAGTATTTTCCAGCCAGAAACTACTAACAATTACTGCAGGTCCCACCCCAAATACTATTCAAACTTGTAGGTGAGAAGCCAGAAATGCTGTGTCATTTGATTAGCCAAAATTATCTGCAAAAAATATATACATACTGTTCATAGACTTTCAAAAGCCTTCAGTAATACTTGGTGACAGTAAGTTTACTGCATTCATCACAAGATTTTTGTTCTGAAATTTTTTATTTGCATACAAATAATCTTCCTTGCTACATCTTTCACTGTTTCATCTGATGTAAAAAATTATCTGTGTAGATTAGTATGATGTCTGTGACTGGTTGCAGAAACTCTATGCTGGTGGCTTTTTAAAAGCTAGAAAACCAGTAGCGAGTAATTATCAAAGAAACTGTTTTCTATATAAAGCAGAACAGTAGTTTTAGCCAGAGATTCCCAAACAGTGTGTTTCAGATGTGGCTCTGCAAAGATCTGCTCAAGAGCAAAGAAATGGATATTTCAAGCACTGACAGTAAAAGCAGTAGGCGTGAAAGTTACTTTCTATTGTGCAGAGATTGGTATAATGAAAGGTGATTAAATATTACAAATAATTTGTTAGTGTTTCATTATTCTGACCAACTTGTTTCTTATGAAGAATGTCAGAAGTCTGAGAAAAGAAGATGGAGAGAACTGTGGAAGTGGGGAATTTATGTTCATTTCAGACATTAGAAGTGGACTGAGTGTGCATGCAATTGTAATATTTGTTTTTTTTTTCAGACAGACGTATGTAATGGGGGGAAGTTTTATCTTTATTTCCTTGAATTTCTTCACATGGAGACAGGGGCAATGTAACTAAAACAGATGTATGAAAAGAGGAAATACTGTCTGAAAACTTGCTGAGTAAGCAAGACACTATAAGATACTGCCATCTCCTACTACACATACAGTAAATGACTTTTAAGATGAGCAGGACTCCGAAATGTAACTGAAATTATCCTTCATTAATTTCTTCAGTTTTCTTCTTTTGAGGTTCCATTCCAATGCTGAGACAGAGAATGGGGAGAAGGATTTATTGTGAAATATATTACCTGATTGTTTATTATAGATATTTCATTTTTTGAAAGTCTAAAATGTACATTACACTTCTAGATGCATTGTAATTTTAACTCTGCTTGCTTGGTTAAAGTTATCCATGTGAATTATTGATCCTAGTTAGCTCTATATTAATAAATAAGTCTCCTAGAGGGAGTGTTAGTAGTGAGTTATGAAAAAAGTCAACAAAATATTGTTATTCTTACAGATATTTACGCTGGTACAGTGGATTAAAGGTTGAGACCCATGAAATCCTGACTTTGAAATAAACCAAATAAATTACCTTGCAGGAATGTGATCTTGGTATGATTATTGAAAAAACAAACAGAAATCAAAACAAGTGCACACCACACCACTGCCAACATTCTAAGAATTCCATAAAGTCTCTGACATTAGTGTCTAACAACTGTTTAATCTTATATCTAACCAAACAGCCATTGCTCCTTTATCCAGCAGAATTATTTTGATTCATACCTTGACTTGCAGATGAATTGAGATTCAGAATTTTACTGAGGTGCTGGAGAATGAGGAAAAAAAAATTAATTGAAGTTATTATCTGACACTAAAGGATGCTAATTTTAAATTGAGACTTGGTGCTGAAGGTGAACTATGGAAGCTTTATAGCAGTTGTTTTTATCTGATGATTCCAATGAGATTTAAGGTTCCTAAAGCAGGCTTCAGAAAATGATAACATTAAGCTTTGAGCCATGTCTACACTGCATAGTGTAGGGCACTGAACAGAAATACTTGAGTTAGCCATTGAACTAAAAGTAGCAGAAGTGTCTTTAAGCTGCTGCATAGATCAGCTAGACACTTCAGCGTTCTTAGAGTTCATCATTGTACTAATGCAGCTAAATTGCTTGCTGCCAAGACCCCAGTGAGGATATCAGTGCCCAGCACTGCAAGCTGTACTGTGTACACATTCCAGACTTAGCACTGAGTAAAATATTGAACTCTGTGCTGTATAGAAATACCTTCAGGCTTGCAGTGCTGAAGACGGATCTCCGTCAATGGCTGTTATGCAGGTCACTTTCACCTTTCTGGTTTTGATGAGCATTTAAAGTGGTGTTAATATATGTTCATATTGACAAATAGATACATTAGTTGCAGCTTTACCAAAAACATTCAGTCAGTATTTCTTACCATGTTATAAACATGTGCCTTTTTTCCTGTACCTCTTGATTATTATGCAGCATGTACTACCTTTTACATATGTCTAACAGCTAATGGCTTAATTTAAAACTTTTGATGAGAGTATGGCACAAAGGATAATAAAATTATCCACAATGCAGTGTTTGTAGGTAGACTTCCCTTCCAGTGCTAAATATGTTCTCTAGAATTACTAAGTCAGAAGCATAATAATTGTCCACCTTCAGACCTCTATTACCTAGTAAGTAATCCAATTCTATCGTAACAGAATGAAAAACACAATCTTTTTGGTGTGTGTAATTAACAAACTTTTTGAATACCACCAAAGAAGTAAGGGTTAGATAAAGGGGAACTATGATTTTATTTTTTTAATTAATTAGCTATCTGTTACTCTTTCTTCACTGTAGTATTAGTGTGATCCGTAAAATTCATCGGATTACCTCTGACGTCCAGTCTGCACTCTATTTCAGCTTCACCACACTCATTAACAGCCTTACAGGTATAACAGCCACCGTCAAATGGAGTAGGTTTCCGGATCTCCAGGGTCAGCACACCCTGTTTACTGAACATGCGGTATTTGGCATCCCCAGAGAGATCCATTTTGTTTTTGTACCAGAATATCTTTGGCTGAAGAACACAAAAGAAGAATTCTAAAATAGGAGGTAGAAAATGCAAGGCTTACAGCTGATCTTACAGCTTTAACTTCGCCATCAAAGGGTTATGCATTATGAGGGTTATATATTACACAGCAGTATTAATAATTTTTCAGGGAACCTCTCCTTGTTCAGTATGAACTCATCAAGCTAATAGTTCAAATGTTCGGTATTTTCTTTCACTCTTAAATAGCACGTAGAAAATGTAGGTTTGTACCCTACTTTATTGCACTTTAGAAAAAACCCTACAAACCGGCTACAAATTCATTCCTTCAGGAGTTATTTAATTGTGCTTATTAAAACATATTTGAATGCTTCAAGTCTCTTACAGAAGAGGAACTAAACCACACAGATTATTATAGAAGAAATGTCATAAAGGTCTGCGAATGTTGGGTAGGAAACTTGGGATGCCAAGATTTGGGCTGAGAAAGGATTTCCAAACCATTTAGTGTATCTTTATCAACCTAAGGAATTTCAAAATAAAGTTCCTGTTGGCTTCAGCTGAGCTATAAAGTGGTTTGCTCTGTACCAATTCAAGCCATTGTATTTTGTTTCCAGTATCTGAAAATGTGCCTTTTTAGATATGAAATTTTGAAAATGAAAAATCTGATATAAAGCAAACTGCTTTTGTTTATTTCAAGCTCGTTGGTGCATATAGTGAAGAAATAGTCTTTGAAGCGTGGAAGACCAAGCTCTGCATTCATCTGGTTTACTTTCAGAATGCACATCTTCTATTTCTTCACCCATAAAAAAAAAAAAACTACTTGTGTCTTTGACCTGTGATACACAATTCAGTGCATCCCAGTTGCCATGCTTAATATGCTTTAAAGAAATCAGCTGGATTTTTTTCTGCCTCAAAATTTTTTGCTTTTTTTTCTATAGTCTCTTTATCATTCTGTGGATATGGTATTTTATTTCAACACTGCTATCAGGGCATGAATACTGACTCTGCTTGAAGTGGTAACTTTTTCTTGCCATACAGACCATATCCAAGGCATGCTTGATATCTATAGTTATTCAGAATTTGAAAGCTCTATGAACGTAAGCTACTCTTTGTGAATAAAGACCTGTTGCAGAGTTCTGCAGTAGGTACAGAAACTTTTTGTTAAGGATAATTTGGGCAGTGCAAGTACAGAAATGTATGTGGAAAAGCTGCTTTAAGAGTATTAGGTGTACTGAAGGATGAGGACTATTTGTATCCTTCAGGCTCATGCAGAAGGAAGAGCTAGCATGCTCCCATTCAAAAGCCTGTGACTACTGTACTTAACAGCTGTAAAATGCAAAGTTTTTCTTAAAATCTTCTTAAAACCATGGAAAGCAAATGAAGTGGATACAGATGCACAAAAAGGTCAGTTAACCAAGAGGGAATATTGTTACTAACACTGTTGTTTCATCGTGAATCTAATACGAGGCAGCGAATGGAGGATGGATTTTGCCTACAGTTGCTGGTATCTTCTATAATGTTCTTTTGCAGCTATTTACATGGGTATGCTTCCTTTTTATATTTGAGTTTTGTCTTCATCCAATGAACTGCAGCAAATGATTGTACTAAGACTATCATATCCTTGTGCAAGCATGAGAACAAGAGAGGAGCTGGAAATAAGCAGCCAGGAAGGGAAAAGGATACTACATTTTTTGTGTTTGTACTAACTTAAATTTATGACAACATTATGTCATAATATGGTAAATTCCTTCACTGCAGACAAAAAGTCTTATTTCCCTTTTTTGAGAAACCTAAATTTAGCTCCTAGCTGATACAGTTTTTACTGTTAGTTCCTAACTAACAAAAAAGTACATATTTTCGTACTCTTGAAGAGACTTCAACAAATAGATTTAGACTGAAAAAATATTCCTGTGAAATTAAAAAAAAAAGCCTCAAAACCTCACACATGACAGCAGGTCTTATTCTAGTTAATTTTACGAAATAACTCACTCTCAAAAAGTTATGTGGATATTGACATAACAGAAAAACTGGCGTTCCTGTGTATCATTTAGGTTAATGGAACAGCGTATTACATTAGCTGCTGTTTTCTTGGAAGACTGAAGAGAACGAAGTATACATTGTGAGAAGATACTTTTTTTGTTGTTGTTGTTTACCTTCCTCAGTGAGTAGATTTTATGTACACATTTTCAATAGCATGGTGTTACCATAAGCAATGACTGTCCTTTCCTCTGTCTCCTTTACTGTATTGCCCCACTGGTTCTGTACACAACCACACACATGCTCGCACCGTGCATTCTGGTTAAGCATCAATTATGAGTGAGGTGGGAGGTAATTGAGTGACCTTTACTTTTTCTTAACATAGTCGTGTTACACTCCAATCACACTGAACTGGCATGAATTCTAAGGCCCCATCTTGGCTTGCTGCAACAGTATCAATGACAATTGATGTAATCAGTACCTTGGGGATTCCTCTTACAGCACAGCTGAGTGTGGTGTTGTATCCTGCAATCACAGAACGGTTTACTAAAGGGTGAGTGAATTTAGGAGGTTCGGAGAAGTCATGCTGTTTGTAACTAGGTGGCTTATAAGTGGTGCCTGCAATTCAAAGGAACAAAATAGTAAGAACTGTGTTTTCAATTTTGTTGAGTTGTGTACAATCTATTTGTCATTTAATTTGTCTGTATGATTTAGAGAAGCTTCAAAGCTATGGCATTTATGATATAACAAATACTCAAATTCACTTCATTTGAAAACGAGTCTCATGTTTAATGCTTTGGTTTAAAGGTTCTGGCAATCATGCGTTTTCAGCTTCTGTTAAAAATATGAAAGCCATATGTCTGCAGGGGAAGTTTTTACTACAGACACCTTAAACTTTTAACCCCAGAATGTAAATATAACCTCCCAGTCATATTATTTTCTTAAAATAATATAGTTTAGGAAGAATGTGTGATTAAATATGTTTGAACAGGTGTTCATGTTAGTACAGGTGATCTGCCTAGGAAAGTGCTCTTGATGCTGAAATACTTTATAGGTGCTAGTTACTAAGTAATGAAAATATCTCTAGTGGTGCATCTAGTAATACTCTATTTTCCATTTACCGGTGTATTACTTCTGGTACTTACTGGCTTTCGTGATATTTGTTTTGAAGAAAATATTACCTGTTTTTTGGATATAGGCAGGATTTTTGGTGGTTGCAGCAGTTTCACTCAATCCACACAAATTTTCACTGAAGATTCGAAAAAAATACTCATTTCCCATAATCAGGTCTGATACTACACAGTTTGTGCGTCGATAGTGATCAAAAACAGTATACCATTCCTGTAACAAGACTACACTGTTTAGAAAGATGCTGTGAGAGGTCAGACATGGTGCTAGTTTTGGTATGGAGAGATCCTTCTTGCTATAAGGAAAAGACAGGTAGACAGGTATTGAACGCTAGCCTGCAAAATTAATATTATGTTGCTTCCCACAAAGAACCGCTGATCTATTTTCTTACTTTTATTTTCTGGCTGGTGTGATAGTTATATGAATGCTTGCATTATAAGGAAAAAACACCCTCTTTTCTTTTTAGCCCTACTCACATCTGGGGAATACAGGATGTGTCCTCAGAACATGACTACTTGATGGGAACCTTCATGGGAAAGGCGTTTTCCAGTTTGGCTGGCATATATAGCTTTCCCAGTATATACCCTAGTATGCCCAGCATCTGAGTTCAAGTCTAACTCTTCCTCCCTCCCCTTCAGTTTTTCCCTGTGTTTGTGAAAAATGTAATTCCAAATAAAAGAAAAATAAAATTCCACCTTCTGAGTAGAGCTGTCTGTCCAGTCACCACCAGAGACAGGACAGGCTAGGTAACTCTTTTTACATTTTCTGCTGGGCATTTTATACAGCTCTGCACTTAGCCTTTTGGTTCTCTTTAGATTATATTCCTCAATGTTTAACTGCCTCCGATATGCCATGGGACACCTTGGACACTCAACCAAGAGTCATGAGTTTAGCTGTGTTCCCAGAGCAGGTAGTAGTTTAAACTCCATACAAAGTCACTGACTCAGTGCAATTTCTTACCATTGTCTTTTTGTCAGCTTTCTGGACTGTGTAGCCCAAGATCTGTGCATTGCCATCATTTTGTGGAGGCGTCCACTCCAGGGCTGCGTTAAATCCCCAAACATCTACAAGCTTTATATTCTGAGGAGGACCAGGCTTGTCTGCAGATGAGACATGAAAAAAATGCTTAGCTTCTGGTTCAAGATTTGAGAGCTTTGTCATTTCCTCTCATGCAGTGAAAAAATAGAACTTGATAGCAATCTATAAGTGTTCCATAGCAATATGCTTCACTTCTGTGAAGTTGAAACTGTAAACAGTAAAGCTGGGAAATGCTCAAATACCCTCTTGATACTTTTCTGGGAGGTCTGAAACATACTGAGCAATAAACAATACAGGAGAATTAGTAACATAGGAACCAGACAAACTCTTCCTTAAAATGGAATAAAAAGTTGATGTTGTTTGGATGGGTGTGATTAACTCTCTTGCTACGGCTTTATTACTTGCTTTGCTACCTCAGTGCAATTTCTCAGCCACTTAGGTATACTGAGCGTAATACAAACAACAAAGGCAACTAGGCATAAATTCCCCTCAGCTAAGGAATGCCAGCCATTTGGGACTATACCTGACTCTTTTTCCTGTTTCCTCAGTGCTTGTTGGCTTGCCTGCTAGTGACAGTTGCCTCTAATAACTAGAAAAGGAACAAACTCTCAAAGAGGTACGGAAGCCTATGTCTCTTTTAAGATACCTGGAAATATATAGAAGAATATATATTATAAAATTATTCTAATTTTATGAATGATCCTTAAAAGAAGGAAAAAATATTTATACTGGTGTTGTTTAGTCAAATGCTGTAACATTTAAATTAGACTTATTAAGTAATATTCCTGTCTTTTAACTTGAAGATGCTAGTTCCCCATTTTGGTATGTTAGATTATTGGTCACAGTTACAGGGCCTGTTGGGGAGATGAACATTAGGCCTAGGTAGATAGTCTTGTGATTTAGTGAACAATAGTTCAGGATCATTATAGGTAGTTGATTGGAAACTGTATCCTCTTTTTGTAGCTAAGATGGAAAAATGAAGAAAATAGTAAGAATCTGACAGATGTGGGTTTGAGATGAGCAAAGCACAAAGGAATGTAATTATAGATTGGTTGTAATTTAATTCCTCAAAGAAAAATATGCAAACCAGTAATAAACCAGCTTTTGACTGTTATTAGGGGAACTGTGACTTTGTACGTCAAAGCATAACGTGCTAATTCTCTTTTCACCGTCATGCTTGAAATGAAAGACTGCTTTATAATTAGCTTTAACCCTTTTTGTCCTTCTTCAAATTGCTAAACACAGCAGCTGACTAGAACACTGCATGAATTTCAGTAAGGAATATGGAATACATTGATCTCACTCCATTTATCATTCTCTTTTTCTCTTTCACTAACATTTCAGAGTAAAAGCTGCCATCTTCTGTGTTTCTCAACAGCTGCCAACTTCTGGTAAAGCCTTCTTTTTTCCCTGTTTCTGAGGTAGGGAATGGTAATATGTTGTCGAACAACATTGCTTAGGAAGATGTGGAAATGTATTTGTTCTTATCTTGAACAATGGCTTAAAAGAAAAAAATCTAGATATATCTCTAGATGTTGTATCTTCATTATAAAGAAAGCGATTATTCTGTTTTGAAGAGAAGGATTTTGGGTACTGCATATGAATATCTGTATGGGTAAGAAAAATGCAACAGTATCAGTGAGCAAAGCCCTACAAGCCCTGAATAAGTGTATTATAATCTAAGAGTAGACAGATGTTGTGATCTTTTGCAATTTGTTGTTTATTTTGAAGTCTACTTACTGTTACAACCCTTCACAATATTTGCCTGTTTTGCAAGTATTTTTCCTGTGAGCTTACCTACAGATATAAAATCTGTTATGTTATACAGTAAGTTTCACATCCCAAGACTTCAAGCTTGTAACAATTTCTCGAAACATCTTAAAAATGCCTGGGGATAGAGAATCAAATGTTTTAAGCAAGAGAGGAGAAGGGGG
>Ga0065711_1047731_pt1 | contig 12166 bp, 19 predicted proteins | sample Hoacrofraction12_FD_59098 | JGI IMG/M metagenome (GOLD analysis project Ga0065711, IMG submission 59098) | Hoatzin crop microbial communities from Cojedes, Venezuela - Epithelial fraction 12 v2 (version 2) | ecosystem: Host-associated > Birds > Digestive system > Esophagus > Crop | place... | reverse complement strand
TCAGAGGGAAGAAGTTCTTCCTCATGTTCAGCTGGAACTTCCTCTGCTTCAGTTTGTGCCCGTTGCCCCTTGTCCTGTCGCTGGGCACCACTGGAAAGAGCCTGGCCCCGTCCTCCTGACACCCACCCTGAAGATATTGATAGGCATTTCTAAGGTCCCCTCTCTGCCTTCTCTTCTCCAGGCTGAACAAGCCCAGCTCCTTCAGCCTCTCCTTGTTGGAGAGATGCTCCAGTCCCCTCCTCATCCTCGCAGTCCTCCGCTGGACTCTCTCCAGTAGCTCTTCATCTTTCTTGAACTGGGGAGCCCAGAACTGGACACAGGAGAATCACCCAAGAATCACCACCTGGAAATCACCCAAGAACATGAATCCCTGCCTCTGAGCAGGGTTGGGTGGGTGGGTGCTCCGTGACACAGGCCGGGATGCGCACACCGATCGGGAAAGAGGACAAACGAACCCAACAAATGCTGACGGGGCGGGAGAGCCTCCCCGCGCCCTCGGCGAGCGGGACGAGGCCCGGCGCTGGGCAGCCTCCTTATGTACCAGCGGGAGTTCAGCCACCGAGCTGCGTAACGGATCCTGCCTCGTTAGCACTGTAACGGCAGATACGGAAGAAAGGCAAGAAAATACACAGGAACAATGCACGGAGGCTTACAAAAACCCCTCCCAGGGGAGGACGGGCCCTCCCAGCTGACGGCGTCCGACGCTGGAAGAGTACAAGGGGAGGCAGAGCTTTTACCTGCCCTTTTCTTACCCTCACGGAAACATCTGCTGTCGGAAGCGGAGGCTGAGCACCACACACCTTTGCTCTGATCCAGTATTGGCTCCAGTTCCCCCAGGGGATGGCTCTGGCCCTGGGGCACTCTGGGGAACTTCCAGAAAATGTCAAGGTCCTTCTTTGTACAGAAAACAATTGTACCCAGGACGCAGGAGGGAACCGGTCCTGTGGAAAGGTGCTGGGACAAAAATCAGTGACCTGAGCAGCTCAGATCCGCCTCGGCCCACGCCGCAGCTGAACAGTGGGCAGGTCCCTGCTAGGGAAACAAAAATGGGGTAAAATTCTGGGTAGAATTCTTCCCTTTTGGCCAGCAGCAAATAGCTTGCAGCCATCTTAACTGACTCGAGGTTTGCAGTGGAGTTTAAGCAGCTGAACGAGACTGGGACAGGGAGGAGCAAAGAGGGTTTCTGGTGTTCGTGGCTGCTGTGGTGAGGCACCTTCCCTGCACAACCGGTGCCGGCGTACTGAGCAGTGCCGAGGACTGCACGCAGCTCACGGTGTCTCAGTGACAGCTTTTAGTCTTCTGATTAAATTCTCTTTCCCATGATGTTTCCTTCCATCGCAAAATGTAATCTGCGGGCAGCATGGCTACAGAAGAGAGGGTTTTTTTCTGTTGTTGTTTTAAGTAACTGCTCTTTTTCCTTTCCACAGAGAGGGCAGCGGGGCTCCAGGAGCAGCTCTGCGGGGACGGCTGTTGCTCCCACGCAGCCAGCCCAGCTGGGAGAGGGGGACAGGGGCCGCCACGCTTGCAGGCAGCCCCCCATCCTCTCCTCTGCCAGAGCCCCGGGGGCTGCAGCATCCGTCAGACACGCACCCAGAGAGCTTCCACAGGCAGGAGCCAGCCTGGCCTCCTCCGATCAGGGAGCTCTGCTACGTTACCTTACGCACAATCGCTCTGAGGCTTGCTCTTAAGAGGACAATCATTATGCTCAAGATAAAGCTTGATAAAACTTGTTTCGGTTCAAGGCTACCACAAATGCAAATGCCTATCAAGCAACCACCTTGACGGCTGGACATCATGATCTTAGAGGTCTTTTCCAACCTTAATGATTCTGTGATTCTATGATCTTTCAGCCCCTGTGTCCCGCAGTCACAGACGAGGCTGTTTTGTGGTTCTGCTTCCACCCCTTCAGCTACCCTCCGCGTGGCCAGAGGAAGCCCACTTCCAGCATCTCATTTAGACAGGCTGGCCTGTGCACGGGGCTGGTGGAAAGCAGAGGCCAGAGAGGAAGGGCCAGGCCTCCAGACAGTGCCTCTGAGCTGGAGTGCTGCACCCACACATCTGCGTCTCAAAATAGACCCAAGTGCAGCGCCGCAGCAAGTGCCAGAGACCACATAACGATACCGTACAGTGTGGGTACAGAGGGGAGGAAAATAGGAAAAGTATATTTAGCAAACTATTTCCTGATGCTCTTCCCCTCCTGTGAGAGACAACTATTTAAAACAAACATTGTGGGCAAATAAACTCTGCCCTTCCAAGCAGTCAAGACATTTCACAGAAGCACAGAAACACGTAGGTAGGAAGGGCCAGCTGGAGGTCTCCGGCCCTGCCACCTCCTCCCAAGCACTTCCACTCACAGCTCTGTCGAATTTGGAGTGTCACCAGACACTGAGATCTCACAGCCTCTCTGCAGCCTCCTTCCTTTGACCACTCTTTCGGTATAAATCTCTTTTCTTGAGTCAGAAGTTGCCACGTTCCAACACATCCCTGTTGCCTCTCGTCCCGTCCCTGTGCACCTCTGGAAGGTCTGGCTCCACCTTCTGCACCCCCTCCCCTTGGGCAGAGACCTCTCCTTAACCTCCTCCCCTGCTCCCAGCCTCCCCTCGTCAGCCTGCTGCTCCATCTCCTAACAGCCGCCAACAGCGGGAGGTACGGAAGCATCACAAAAAAGTGAAATGGGCAAAAAGTGAGTTAGGAAAGTGAGTGAGCAAAGCGAACTGGTGACAGGACTCGTCCTGACAGGGACCGTGTGACAGTCATCCAGGGGTGACGATGTAACCCACCGTTAGACTGGGTGCAGTCTGCGAGTGCATGCTGCCAGGAGGAAGATACCACCATGGGCATGGCACCACGCTGTCTCTGCAAGCTCCTGCATTTAAGATTTTGAGCAAAATACGCTGCAAGGAGACAGGAAGAGCACCCGGAGGTCGAGCGACCAGGCAGGCTGCAGGCAGGCATTGGGGTCAGGCCAGTCAGACCAGTAAGACTGGGCTGACTGCTCCAGCGGCCAGAAACGCCCACGGTTTCCCAGATGGCAAGGCAGGGGACTCCGCAGCCAGAGTTTCGTCACCCAGGACTCACGCTCTGCTCTGCACCACCTCCACAGAAACAGGCTGCAAATGAAGCATTTTGCATCTACAGACAACTGAGCAGCTCATCACACAAATTTGCCAGGGAAAGCTCAGCCCAGCTGGCCTATACATGGAGCAGTAAGAAAGCGCGGGAGAGCAGAGCATGGGGACAGCACGTCCTGGGAGGACCTGGAAGCAGCAGCGATGTTGTGCAGGTCTGGGTCAAGGTCCCCTCCCCAACAGCCAGCGCATCCTGTGGTGGCATAAAACCAGAGGCTGAGGGCAGTAGGGAAGGAAGCAGCAGCCTGGCAGGGCAGTGGAGCAGGGAGCAGCACACTTCCCTGCTCTCCGACCTGCTCTGGGCTCCAGACCTGCCCCTGCAGCTCCTTTACCAACATTGCACAATGGTAATTTTCAGCTCCTGGGTCTGGTGCTCCCATGCTGGCTTTGGGACTCCTACTTGGGAAATCAGAGAGGAGAAGCCAAGCGGACAACAGAAATTGTCCCAGTCACACCAGACTTTCTTGCTGCCTAACCACACCAGCTCCCCGCCTGCCACTGACCCTCGGAAACCACTAACCACTGGCCCACAGAACTGCGCTAGGGGAATGCGCGGGCTGGGAAGCAGAAGTACCCTGTGCAGCACCCAGCCCGGAGCCGATGCTAGAGATGGCTCGTGGATGCACCCAGGCTTCAGTGTCCCTCGCCGTACACAGAAGGTGTCACGTTTAACTGTCACGAGGATTCACTCATTGATGTCTAAGGCACTTGCAGATGCTTGGATGTGGAGAAAAACCATGAAAAGAACAAACCTGTGGAGAGAATACCAACCAGAAAGAAGAGCTAACGCACGCGCGTGCTCCCACCCACTGACTCCACACAGCACGTGAGGTCCATGGTGTTTATAAGACATGTAGCACAGACAAGGTGATCTTTCTGCTGACAGAGACAGAAAGGAGAAAGATACCAGAGGTAAGTCTACCAGGGTATTTCTGAACAGTGTTCCCAAAGGATCTCAGGATGAACTTGCTTCCACTAGGAAGGATCAATTGTTTGCTCTCTGAAAGGCCACCCAAATACTGGGCAATACAGCTTTTAGGCCAGAAAAACCACAGATGGGACAGGCTGTGATTTGCAAAGCCACCTGATTTCAGCAGCTCTGTTTGTTGCAAGTTTGCATGCTCCTTCTTCCTACCCTGATTCAGGGATCTTAAGTCTTTCTTGCCCTAGGCTGACCAGCGATGCAGACGGACAAGAAACAACGGAGCCATTCTCTTCAGTGCCTTGTAGCCGTTGGTGGCTTCCAAGCAGTCCTCTGCCCCAGGATGGGAAGAACAAGTGGAGATGGAAGCCATTCTCTCCCATACCCATACACCTCCCCACAAGAGCTTTGGTCTTTTTCACTGGAATAAATTTCAGCACCGAGTCTGACGGCCCCAGCAGCAGCCCTCAGCCACACAGTGGCTCTACGCATTATCACTCCGTTGTCTGGATGTAAACAGGGACGGCCAGCATGGTGCAGGGGCCCTCCGAGGCAGTCTGCAGCTCTGCCAGGGCCAAATTGGACGCAATGCTGTTGGGCTGCCCAGGAACAACGAGGTCCGAGTCAGCAGCTCCCGACCCACCAACCACGATGGACAGGACTGCGTCCGACTCCTGGAACGGTTCTTTGTCAGGGCCACCTTCGGGGGGGCTTTCCCCAGCAGCACCTTCCTTCAGCTCCCCCAGCCCCAGCTGGCTGGGGAGGGAAAGGCCCGCCTTGCGTCCCCGTGCCACCCGCTTCTTCTGGGGCTTCCTGAGCTGCAGCTCTTTGTCCTTGGGTGAGCCCAGCCGGCACTTGTGGTCCTTCATGTACTTGTGGCGCGTGAAGCCTTTGCTGCAGGTGGGGCAGCGGTATTTGTAGTTGCCGGTGTGCGAGCGCTGATGTTCTATCATGTGGGCTCGTCGGCTGAAGGACTTGTTACAGTACTGGCACTTGTGGATCTTCATCCCTGCACAGAGCATCGGAGGAGAGAGAGCTCGGTTAGAGACCCTGCATTCTAACGCAGATCTGCAGGGAAATCTGCCCTGCACTGAGGGAGTGTGTGACAGCCTCACCTCCCTTCCAAGGAGATGTTCCCTGATAACAGGGAGCAGGCATTGTGCCAGGCAAACTGGCAGTCAGAAAAGGGTGAGTGGCTACACCCTGAATGTCTGTGTTTACAAAGGGCTGAAACAATACTTCTTGCCTCAAATAAGAGGATTAAAATATTGCCAGAAAAAAATGTCCGTAATCGTGATAAAAATGTAAAACAATCTTAAACTCTGATTTTTTTTAAGTGTATTTGGTAAGCAAAAAAATTGTCACTTTGTTTTTTCCTCCCAAGTATGGGAATGTACAGTCTGGAACAAAACCTCCATTGCACTGTCAGCGCAGTCCCATCAGATCGCACTCTGCAGGGCTTTGGACATGGCAGGCACGAGAAAAGACTTTCAGTCTCACCCCAAGAGACAAAAGCCAGAACGTTCCCTAGGGCACGGGAATAAATTATTTGTCTTTCTTAGGAGTGGGAGCACCATTTTTGGAACACTGAGAGAAGGGAATCAATTCCCAAGAGATCTCCTATTGTATGTGAAATGGCATTGAGGAGGAGAAGACAGAGCACTCTGGATATTCATTAGATAGCAAGCACCATGAGAAATCCAGCTCTGCTTCTGCATCTTGCCAGCAGGCCCTGCCTACAGATTTATATTGCCTTAGAAAACAGACCAAAGCTTAGACACAACTGTAAATGCAAGCTCACTGGAACAGGCCTGCAGCAACAGAGATAAAAAAAAAATCTGAAGCTAATAAATGATATTAAGAATTTAGGCCTGCATCTGGGAAACACTGTACCACACACAGTGGAAAATTCTCCCGCAGGAAACTACCCAGTCGCTGTGTTAGCTGAGTGGTGGGGGGACGACACACCGCAGCGAAAGCACCTGTAAGGAACACCTTGGGCTTCTGGGGATATAAAGCAGAAGCGCTTTCAGTTTGCTCTCTCTTGTTTCTGAGGCTGACTCCTTCCGTAACGCGCTCCTGCAGCACCACAGCGATTCCCAGCCACTTCACTCCCAACCCTGGCGCAGCTGCACTCACCCGAATGGGACAGTATGTGAGCCTTCAGCTTGTCAGGCCTGTTGAACTCCTTATTGCAGCCCGTGTGACTTCTGCAACAACAACAAACGCTGGTAAGCAGCATGAATCAGCTGAGGATCGATGTATACACAGATCCTGGACCATAAAGAGATCCACAACCCTTCTCCTCAGCAGCACCCAGATGGGTCCCGCGGTGCAGTCTCAGCAGGAGCTCCACTGTTTCAGCCCTGCTGGAGAGGGGCAAGAAATCAGCAGGCTGCTACAGGGATGCGTGGCTTCTGCTAGACTACACATGGTCCGGGTCTCGCTATGAATGCTCCTAAAAGCAGCAGGTTCAAGTTCCCAGCTGGAGGCAGAAATACTTTGGAGGGAGCTCCAAGGTGGTTGGAGCAGGGAGAAGCCAGTCAGCCATGGCTACCTCAGCAGGCCCACGGCTGTCCCATGGATCTGGGAATGCACCTTCTAAACCTGTGTTTCTCTGGCTGGTATATTAGCTCCTGTGTTGCCAAGTGCTTTTCGAGACATGGCAGACAGCGTGAGGCCGTCGTTCAGGCAACCCTGTGCTCTGTGGTCAAACAATAGTCCTTCTCCTTCCCAGTGCTCCTCAGGGGCAACCCCCTCAAGCCACCCCTGAAGGCAGGCATCATTTTACAGGGCTTGATGAACTGAGATGAAGTGATGTGACCCCCCCAGGAAGTCAATGACAAAGAACTGGGACTTCTGGGCTCCCAGTTCAACAGCACACAGCATTCCTGCTTCCCCAAGAAGGAACTGGCAGATGCCACAAATGTACCCCTGGGTACCTGCAGGAGACACTCCTTCCATCCCAAACCCCGCCCCAACCCCATTAAGACATGCCACATGCCCGAGATACACTACGTACGAGAAGGGACATTTATATTTCTTAAAAGGCTCATGGATCAGCATATGTCGCTTGAGTTTGTCTTTCCGATTGAAGGCTGCATCACACACTGAGCACTTAAAGGGCTTTTCACCTGGATAAAAAGAGACCAAGAGTCAGGGAAGTCCAGTCACACGGGGCTGCTCTGGTCACATACAGGATTCACTCCGGCAGCACTGCCACTCTCTGCTTCTCTGTAAACCTCCCCAAGCTTCCCTGCGCTGCCTGACGGGTAAACGGGTGGACAAGTCCACACTACGCGCGTCTCCTGCTCTCCAGGGCCAGCTTCCTCAGCTTCTGCACCCATGGGCAGTGGGAAAGCCACTTCTGTGTCCCAGTTCTAACTGGTGCAGTACTGGACACGAGGCTGAACCAAAACCATACACTTCCTAAAACCCACGTCACTCCAAATGACTCATACAGTCAGTTCTGTCACTCTGGTTATCAGGAAAAGAGCCAGGGCATTACAGAGTGCAGGGAGGACTGCGACACAGAGACAGCGAGCACCGTGGTGCTGGGGCAGCCCGTACCCGAGTGGATGTGGGCGTGCAGCTTGAGGTAGTGCTCCCGGCGAAAGAACTTCTTGCAGATCTGGCACTTGAACTTGCTGCCCCCGCCGTGCGTGGGGATGTGTCGGCGCAGGTACCTCTCGCAGGGGAACACCTGTTAACACACAGAAACCAGGCTAAGAGCCAACGGCACACCAGGGACATCACTGGGCCCGCACGGGCACGGGACGTGTGGCCTGTACAGGAAGTACAGGAAGCTCATGGTGACTGGTTTCTTGGAAAGGACGCACCAAAGAAACCTTTAATTTGCATAACGAAAATACAGAGAGAGCTTTAAAAAAAACCCAAAAACAAACCAAAGAACTCTCAAAACCTTCTTATCCTTCAGAAACACGTAAGCTGAAACCTTGCTGCTAAGTTTTCTAACACCATTCTGCTGAGGACCAGCACCACAGATGGGTGCCCCATCTCCCACCGGAACCAGCAGCAGCATGGGCTGAGCAAGGAGCCACAGTAGGTACTACCTTCCCACCATCTTCACTTTGGGTTGTGCTTCCCAATCACCTGCTACCAAAGGCTCCCATTCAGGGTCTTTACAAAGCCAGTAAGAATGGCTCCTTTGGCTAATGGGATACTGGAAATACCCAGGCTAAGTGAATTCCTAATGAGGATGCTGCAAGCACACATCTGAGGGGAGCACAGGAGAGCCAGGAGTTCTGGTACCCAGGACTGTGCTCTTGCATCTCCAGAAAACAGCAGTATTAGTAAGAATACAAACAGAAGTAAAAAATACTGCTGTAGGTAATGGGCTCTCAAACCCCTCTGCTGCACGCTCAAAGTCCCACCCTGGCTCAGAAGGGCATCTGTCACCTGGTGGGGGGAATGGAGAGAAGACAGGTAGAGAAAGATGGGTTACTAACCATGGCAGGAGAGCGTTTCCCCTTCCTGAGCTACCTCAGTACAGAGTGGTCACTCCTTTGAGATTGTCCCTGCCCCCACTGCAGGATTTTCATTTCCTTTTCTATAACCAGAGGAGCAAGGGTCCAAATTTTAGCCTGGATTTCAAAATATAATCTATTAGAATTCAAATCCCACAAAATTCTGCCCCTCAAACCCCCACAGGGGCTGTGCTGAAGGGAGTATTTCCAGCCAAAACCTACCCGGGCATCGTTCCAGTCCCAGTCACATCACTCAGGCAAGTTTCTCTTTGCCAAGGACACAGAGCGCTCATCCAAACGAGGGGAACGAGGGGGAACCCAGAGACTTCTGTTGCGACAGGAGACAAGGACAGCAACGGAGGTGTACGAGCTCCCCCAGCATCTAGGGCTTTTCATGCCCAACCTTCCAGCCACAGGTAGCCAGGCACGGTTGGGTCAAAGGCCCTGTCGCCACTCTAAGACGTCCCCAAACCAGCCTCGCTCCTCCTGTTACACTTGCTTTTAAGAAATAAGGACAGCAGCCCAGAGCGTCCAGTCCTGTGCTGTCGTGGGAGTAAGGGAGCTCCCCTGACAAATCCCGACCTGGGAGAAAAGCCAGCACTGCAGGGAGGAACATGCTCTGCGTGAGAGGCCTGAGAGCTGGAGGCCAGGGGTTCAACAACCTCCGTCTCCAAAACGCACCGTGCGAGCCTGCCAGTCCGTACTGAGGTAGGGAGGGAGAGGAAGGAGGGTTCCCAGCCCCCTCGGAGCCCTCGCTGCGTGCCCAGGACCGGCTCGGGCAGCGGTCACCCACCCACCTTCTGGCAGTGAGGGCAGGGGAAGTTGTGCGTTGCTGTCTGCAGATGGTGCTCCAGGGCCTCCGGCGTCGAGTACTTATTCACACACTTCACACATCTGAATGCGGAGAGAAAGGACAGAGTCTGCGATGACCGAGGCTGCCGCCCGCAAACCCCACGCCGCAGGCACGGCCCACGCAGGGCTGCCCAGCCCGCTCACCAGCCACCTTCCCGGATGATTTCTGAGGGGTTTGGTACAGACAATGACACCACCGCCCACGTGCTCTGAACCTCAGCAACCCACATGGCCAGATCACACTCACACTTAGCATCCTTCACCAGGGGCACACGCTGGGAAACTGGGTGGAGAAGCCTTCAAATTGCTAGCGCTCTTCCACACAGACACCCATGGGAGCACCCAGGGATCCGAGCACATAGTCCACATTGCTTCCTCATGGAGATGAGCCCTAAGTAATGAGTTCACCTTACTTAAAACACCTCCTTTCATCTTCGTTGCATGAAGACAGCAGCTCCCAGTGAAGGAGCTGAGTAGGGCTCCAGCACAGCAGCAGCATTACCCATAACTAGGGCAGCCACGAGGCGACACGCTACCATGTGGGCCCTCCAGCACCAGTTGCCTGACCAGCCTAGTGGCCTTCTATGATGGAGTGACTACATCAGTGGACAAGTGAAGAGCTACAGATGTCATCTATCTGGACTTCTGTAAAGCCTTTGACACGGTCCCGCACAACATCCTTCTCTCTCAACTGGAGAGACAAGGATTTGATGGGTGGACTGTTCAGTGGATGAGGAATTGGTTGGATGCTCGCATCCAGAGGGTAGTGGTCAACGACTCAATGTCCAGATGGAGACGTGACAAGTGGTGTCCCTCAGGGGTCTGTACTGGGACCAGCACTGTTTAAGATCTTCATCAATGACATGGACAGTGGGATCAAGGGCACCCTCAGCAAGTTTGCCAACGACACCAAGCTGAGCGGAGTGGCCGACATGCCTGAGGGATGGGATGCCATCCAGAGGGACCTGGACAAGCTCGAGAAGAGAGCCCACTCGAGAAGTGGCTGAGAGAGTTGGGGCTGTTCAGCCTGGAGAAGAGAAGGCTCCAGAGAGACCTTACTTCGGCCTTTCAGTACTTAAAGGGGGCCTACAAGAAAGATGGGGACAAACTATTCAGTAGGGCCTGCTCCAATAGGACAAGGGGTAATGGTTTTAAACTGAAAGGGGGTAGATTTAGACTGGATATAACGAAGAAATTTTTTACAATGAGGGTGGTGAGGCACTGGCACAGGTTGCCCAGAGAGGTGGGAGAATGCCTCATCCCTGGAAACATTCCAGGCCAGGTTGGACGGGGCTCTGAGCAATCTGATCTGGTTGAAGATGTCCCTGCTCACTGCAGGGGGTTTGGACTAGATGGCCTTTAAAGGTCCCTTCCAACCCAAACTATTGTATGATTCTGTGATTCTTCCGGAGACTTCTGCCAAAGCTGATGGATAACGGGCAATGGGGACACGCACCATCGACAGTGAACACAGAGGCACTCACACCGTGTACCTGCTGTGAACCCCCTTTCCCTTAGATCAGACTAAAACCTCCCCAAACATTAGCAGGGCTCTCATCTCAGATTCCCACTAGCAAGCAGTAGGATGAAGCTCCACAGTGCAAGGATAACTAGAACTTACAGTCTATGCAAGGAGTAGCAGATTGTTTATTCCATGAAGCTCCCAGGTGACTTCAGTATCCTCTGGGCTTTCTACTCCTCCTGAATGTCTCCACAGGCATTTCAGAAGCTCCAGAGAGCTCTTTGTGGAACTCCTCACCCTTTCCCTCTACACTAATAGAAAGGTTTTCCCAGATACTAAACCCCTTTGCAGCAAAGGGACAGGAGAAATAACATTTTACCTGGCCACAGCTTCTATAACCCACAATCTCTTTGCTGCAGGTGTTTAAGAATCATGGAAAACAGGCTGGGACAGTGCTTCTCTGGGTCTCTCGCCCAGCCCAGTGCAGGTTCAGATGTGCCCGTCTCATTCTTGACTGGTGGTAAGAGGACTTGCAGCGATGGGATCTTCCCACGTGATGACCGATCCCAGCCTTTCACTGTTTTTCTGAAAGGTTCCTTGCATTCCTAGCAGCCTGCTGGAGGGGCCCCCCCATTCACCACCTGGGTGCCCAAAAGAACCGTGGCCGCTGAACACGTGGCCCCCTCTTCCCTCTAATGTCCCCACCGCTCTCAGCCAAACACGCTCTGCACCCATTCACTCCTACAAGCCTCGTGAGCACCGATTGCTACTGTACTTGTACACGGCCACGTCCTTCTTGGGGCTGTGCTGGGGCAGCAGGCTGTGGGAGTACTGGTGGACGCCCAGCTCATACAGGGAGGGGAAGTCCTTGCTGCATAGGTGGCAGCGGTAACTCAGCTCCTCCTGATGGCTCTTGATGTGGTCCAGGAAGGACTCCAGCTTCTGGAAGGTCTGAGCACAGGTCTTCACCACGCACTTGTACACCTGGGTGAAGAAGGGAGAGTGACCAGAGTGGCACACCACGGAAACAAACAGGGAAAACCCTCTGCCAGCAGACAGTGGGCCTCCTTTTTGGAAATCTCTGCCACTGCGTCATTTACAGAAAGCGACCACTGCCCCTCGACCCACTGTGCTGGAGAACAGCTGAGCTGATGTGAACAAAGCAGCACTGTGGTTCCCAGAGCAACCCACCATGCCCACAGCCACCTTAGCACAGCAGTGAAACCCTGCCCTGCCCTGCAGCAGGACACAATGTGGTGGTAAAACATCCCCTTCCTCTGCTGCCTTCCTCAGAGGAAGGGTCTTTAAAGAACAG
>Ga0065711_1047730_pt1 | contig 12166 bp, 5 predicted proteins | sample Hoacrofraction12_FD_59098 | JGI IMG/M metagenome (GOLD analysis project Ga0065711, IMG submission 59098) | Hoatzin crop microbial communities from Cojedes, Venezuela - Epithelial fraction 12 v2 (version 2) | ecosystem: Host-associated > Birds > Digestive system > Esophagus > Crop | place... | reverse complement strand
GAATTATAAAACTACTCTAGTGAATTGATGGTAAATACTCAGCTCTACCACTCCATGCACAGAGACTAAAATTCAGTACAGAAGTTCATAGCTACTGGCTGCTCAACCTTCCTTTGAAAGAGGGGTAAGTCTCTATTTTCTCTTATTTTCTCATTCTGGTCAACGCCTTTGGCTACTGACTTTGGAGAATTAGATGAATTAGGGTTCTTTCATTCTTCTCCACTTCAAGGCATTGCTACTTGAACCTGCTAATAGTATACTCACCAAGTTCTGTAACCTAAGTCAAAATCTGAGCAGAAAATTAAACAAGAACCTTCAATCTGCTGCATTTCAAATAGGGCTGTAGAGAGACAAAAGGTCATTTGCTGTCGGAGGAGACAAGTCTTGGGTTCATCCTGTGGTAAAGATAGTGATATTAGCCTGAGATTTAGGAGTCAGCTTTCTGTTCTGTCTCAAAATTCCTGTGTGACATTTCTATAAATGAATCTATAAACCTATTGCCGATACAGATGAAAGTCTGGTGTGCTTTGCAGAAACCTCCAAGTACCTGTGGAAAATCCTTGAGATTGTATCTTTGTGTGAACTATCTGTAGAAGTCAGTTGTGTTAGATTTATACAGCACAGATTTCTACATTTTCACCTCTGACTGATTTTAGGACAGGATACACTGTGTCATAGAGCACTATTCTTCCTCTACGACATCCGAAAGAAGTCTAGCATGAGCAGAGTAGTTACAGAGATATACATTTCCTCCACTGAATTTCTAGAACACTAGGGGTTCTTTGTTTCTTTATTTCTAAATAACGTATTTGTTTTCTGCAACAATTATATAATTACATATTTCAAAAGTGATAACACTATATCTCACTGGGTTTTTGAGCGTCTAGACAGCTACAAAGGATAGGATAACAAGAAATCTGTTTTAACTGGACCTTCAGTATGTTCAAGTTTCCTGTATCCTTACTGAGATTGATAAAATCTCTCACAGTTTAAGGGTTATGTTTAACATGTATAATCACTAATCAGAAGTTCTTTTTCTATATGTAATAGAGAAAGTGGTTACAGCTGGTGCATATTCTTGCCCTTAGCTGAAATATTCTTCTCACTGTGTAGTAATTTACAAAAAAAATAATTTTAGGATAAAATAAGAGACATGTAGTGCTGCTTTTGTTATAATTTTTTTAAGCTTTATGGCGCACTGGGTGGACAATGCCTTATGTATTGCTCTGACATTCTTCCATACCTTGATACTGATCTAGAAATATGCTTGGCCAAATAGCTTTGTCTCTTTGTGTGACTTTTCTCATCTCTAACACTCATAATTGCACTTTTCTCTTTTGCAAGGTGACTAGAGATTACCAACAAAAAATCTACTGTGGAAGCTATTCAATATATTATTACCCATTTCAGGACAGGTTTTAGTTAATATTTAAACTTGATTAACTTGCCTCTTGCTATGTAGTCAGTGGGACTACTCTTGCTTAAAATTATGTATATGCTTGAGTACTTTGCTAAACTGAGACTTAAATTTTAGTTTATGGGAAAAGCTGACATTTAATATCACAGAGGGGTGCATTTTTATATTGATTCTGCAGATATTCATACTAAAGCTACTGTAATTAGAGTGGAGGTAGACCCTAGAGCTTCATAAAATGATCTTAATTTAATTCTTCCTTGCCATCAGATAGTGCTTAACTGTTCATCAAACTGTGACTTACATAAAGGCCACAAAGAAATTCAGCACTAGAAGATGTATCAGGCATCCTCGGTTTTCAGTTTTGTGTCTCATGGTCTCTTTTTTTACAATATTCAGATGTGTTTGCAAAAACAATGAAAAGCTTCACTATTTTGTGAAATTCTCATTAATAGGCAACTATTATGAAGCTTAAGAAAACAATATTAGTATTTTTTAATATTTGGTTTCTGCACTGAATTATGTTAAATCTTATTTAAAAGCTCAGATTGATTTTTCATGCTGACTATCACAAAGTGTAATGCTCCCTAAATTACAGCAATAATTGGAAGGTATGTGACTGTCCCTGAATTCATTTTGGGTTCTCAAGAGATGGAGGTCATGCCTTATCTAATCAGAAAGGTAATTTACGGCAGATTTGTAATAAAGTTTCAGATTAAACATGTGATAGTTTGATAGCTTGAACACGTGTTGTACACCTTTCCTTGAAACAGTAGCTCACTTGCATGCTGATAGGTACCATGGCTAGGAAATGTCTTCCCCTCATTAAGCTTTATTTTGCAACTCTGCTAAGTGGAAAAAGTTTCTTTATTCATATTATCGTCCTCCTAGAATATGCAAACGTATTCTCACATTCCCAAGGCAAATATCAAACCGAGACACAAGCAAAGCATTTCCATCATCATTATATTCCTATCCTGAACAGATGTGGATTAGTGACGCCTTATTGCCAAGATCACGATCTGTAGTGGAATAAACTGATGTTACTCTGAAACTCACCATGTTCTTAAATTTGTTATTTTCCTCAGTTTTTCCAGCAACTGAGGAAGAATAAAAACAAGATAATGTCTGCAGCTGATAGTGAATACTTTGGGATTTTATTCCAAAGTCTTTGATCTTTCTAACATCCAACAGTTGTCACTTGGGTCGGTGCTCTTTATATTACAAATTTTATAATATAAACTTCACCATGGCAGCGAAGATTATACAGGTATTTTAATCAGTAACTTTCAAACCACTTTTACAAGTAGACAATAAGTCTCATCCTCATCAGATTATCAAAGCAGGTTTTGGAAGCTTTTAACCCTGTAGGATAAAGAACAATTTAGGTAAACCTCTCTTGGAGACTTTGTAAGCATAATTAAAGTTTTCTCCAAATGGAAAGATGAACTAGGTGGTCTCTGGAGGTCATTTTTGTACTTGCTTGGCTATATTCTCATTTTACTCATAAAAGCTGATAATTTGGAATTCAGGAAATTGATTTAAGCTCATCAGCAGGCACAAAAGAGAGCTGGGAACACCACCCAATTTTTTTTCATGGAAGTCTATTTAAATTATGACTGTATCTGAATTTAGATTTAAAGAAAGCAGCAGAATTAATTCTGTGGAATGCAAATCAGTCATATCAAAGGAATGTTAAATCCATCAATCAGTTTCCTTTACTTTGTCAGTTCTTAGTATGGAATGACTATAACATGCTGTCTAAAACTGAGTGTTCAATTTGAGATGAACAAGGGCAATACCAATCATTGAATTAAGTATATAATTAAGCTAAGAAATAAGTTATGTCTGAGATTCACCATATTATTTTACTGTGCTTTCATGATTCATCAACTTACAAAGTACTAGGATATCAGTAAACAAATTTTTTATTGTAGATGGGGGAAACTCCCAGAAGAAGGACTCTGTTTGGAAGTAGATTGTTTTCTATTGACATCTAGGGTATCTTTCTACCTTCATTAGCCCTTCCAGTTGATTTCATGTTTGCATAATGAAAGTTTGTGCTAGCTTTGAGTCTGACATTAGATTTTAATGAGTGGTTCTTACACCTATAGTCAAATTAGGGCAGTCACCAGAGCTTTTTCTGGCATAATAAAACATCACTAATGTGCCTTGATTTTTATTTTGCTAAGTATTGTGCATAACAACAAATAATATGAATAATACAATCTTTAAGCCCCATTGCAACATATCTCTGAATATTGGAATTTTATTGAACTATAAAAAAAAATCTTGGCATAATCTGAATAATCTGAATACATAATCTGAATACATAAACAAGAGCATGGAATCTGGAAGAAATATGGGTAAATTTTTGATGACTTTCCTTTAAAATATATAGTTTAAGACAAAGTATGTACACCCTGTGGAGTTGTTCTTCTCCAGAGAAGCTGACATGAATGTACCCAAATTAATTATTGAAATGCGTATTTTAAGAATAAATTTAGGTCTGTTTCCTACCTGAAGACATGGAAACCCTACTCATGCTAATTAAGAGAGAGACTAGAAAATTAAAATACAAGAACTTGCTACAAAGACAACAGAAATTAAATCTATGAAATCTATATAGTAATTTGAAAACTATAAGGCTGCTCTGTTTCTGCTTTTATCAGAATATATATATATAAAATATAATATATATATATATAATATATATAATACATATATATAATTTTTCTTATTTCTCTCCGGCTATTCCTGATCTTCTTCACTGTAACAGGAGATATGAGTTGCGTGTTCTACTTGATTTATGATTTTATGTTCTTGCAAGATATGAAGATCTTCAATGCTCTTGCAGAATTTGAATGAACTAAACTGATTCGACTTGTAAATGGAAGCAAGGTTTCTTGAAACCTAGATAACTAAGAAAACCTGCAGATGTTTAATTTAAAATTACAGAACATTCATTTCACATCCAATGTCATAAAAATGGTCCCAGGATACATGGCTTTTCAGGGACATCTGTGAGTAATGCAAATGAGGATGCCGACTGACACTCTTGAAATTTATCCACAGAGCAGCACGGAGGTGGCAGCAGGCAGTTTCTGCAAAGCTGCTTGCAGGGAACCTGCCACACAACTCCACTGAATATTTTGCCTCCAGATCTGGCCAGTGCTCTTGCTTTTAAACTGGGCTGAAACTTTGGACGGCAACTCTGAATCAGCACTCTGCTCAGTCGTCAAGACACTGCAGAGGTTTATGTATTCTTGCTTGTCTGCAATTCAACAAGGGAGAGGTTTCAGAGACAGAGCCTGCTATTCAGATTATCTCTTGCACTCCCAGGTAATGAGACCTGCCGGTAGCTGACATGTTGTAGTAATACAGTCTGAAAAGACACTTGCCAAAATGCAGCTATTAAAAAATTTAGTTGGAGGATTTCTTCCTTTGTTAGTACTCAAAAAGTCAAAAGAGTAAATTTTTTTTGAGATTGCTACAAAACCTATATTAAGAAAGCAATAAAAGGATAGTCATCTTTAGCAGTTAATCTTAACTATCAAATAAAGTAATAAACTTTTTTTACTATTTTTTAATAATTTACTCAATGTTATGTATCAAATCCTTGTGGCCGTTCCATGTCACACATTTGAAAGAACAGGTGAAAAAGGTGCTTAAAACTTCAAAGACAAGGTCTTCTGAAGTCAAGGCATGCAAAAACACAGGATCTCACTCTTTTTAAGTATCCTACATACTTCATCATATTTTCATCAGAAGATTGATTTTCAGCAGTGTTACTGCCTTGTTTCAGTTCTAAAAGTAGCTCAGTTTGGATACAACCTCTTTTCTTCTGCATTGATGGATAATCTTATTCCATAACTGAATGAAAACCTTTTTGATTCTTTGAAAGTCCAAACCAATCCTTTCCAACATAAATGTCAAAAGATCCTGCAAATTAAACGTTACTGGTTTTAGAGGACTAACAATGCAATTAGGATAGCGTATTAAGGAGTGGAAAAATAGTCTTTACCAAAAGATTTAACCACTTGTGCTGGACATCTAGCCCACAGTCAGACAAATAGTTACATGAGAGAGTACAAGGTCATGTCTGACAATGGAGAAGATAAGGCAAGTGGCTATTTAAATCTCTTTATTAGGCTCTCAATGTCATGTTCATGTGATAAGGCTGTCATCAAATGTTGTAGGTCCCTTCAAACTGAGATATTCTATATAGAGTGAATTAACCAGAATGAATACAATGCTTATTTGGTGTTCAGGAGGAAATACTTTTTCACACGTTGAACACAGAATGATGGAGATGTGCTCAGTTGTGTGTATTTGGTGGTGACTTCAGCTGCCCACCTTGAGGACCTCTTTGGTGCATTCTCAGCTCCTGCATTTCTCCTGCCCAAGCCACATTCTGGTGGAAAGCTGGTGGGACAGAGGAGGGCAGAGAGAGGATAGATCAGGCAGCATCCTCCTTTTCCCCACCATACCAGCTGGAGGTCATCAGCTACACATCCAGCCCAGAGAGGTGGGGCAAACTTCTGGGTCTCACAGTTCAGACCAAGGTTATTTGCATCCCTTTTCTGCTTTCCAACAAAGTTTTCTGCCTCAGTAGAAAAAATAGAATTGTGTTAAGATTTCTTTCATGATAAGTCAGCCCTGTTATACAGGAAAATCTTCTGTACTCTTTTATTACCCACATTGATATAAACCAGTGCTGCTTGGCAAGAATATAATGCACCTGTATATCTCAGCTCTCCTGTTGAATGCTAATTTTGTTGAGGTCTTCAAACACCCATCAACCAATTGCTTTTGATCACTTGGTATATTTCTTCCTATAATTTCACCATTTAATTCTATAACTACATTTCAAAAGGAAGGAAAGCAGGGAGGGGAAAGGGTGGAGACTGGTATTCCAGAAACTAATCTGCTCAGAATTACTATCATTATTATATTCAGACATGGAGATGCAATAGACAATCCAGTACATCATCCCTATGTTTTGGTTTTTGTTTTGTTTCTAATGTTCATTATTTTTTTTTAACTTAATGTTTCTTTCAGAGATACTGCAGAAACAGCTGAATTTTGCTTTTGTTTGGCTACTGTCTAACAAGACAGAGATCAACCCAAAGTCTGATTTCACACGAATAGTGAAAAGTTGATGGGAATCACCCAAATCCATTTTTTCTCCTGTTTACACAGAAACTTTACCAAAGAAAATTTAAACTGAGAAATATGATGGATGAAATGTGATGGGGCCTGTGGGAGTACTGAATAGCTTGCAACAGCTTCAGATTATTGCATCAAATAAATTTAAGAATCCATTTTGTGCAGATCAAACAAATCTGCACTGTTTATATGCTAAACTAAGCTAACTAAAAGAATATATTTGCTTTTGATGCTGTTGGAAATATGGTCAGCTGAGGCATGTGCTGAACTGCCTTTGTAGAAAGGAGTTGCCAGTGCATATTAATGCTTCTCTGTTGTCATCCTGCAACTCTGAAACTTCATTATTCCCACTCCTTCAGTTTATAAACCATCAATGTTTTAACCCTCAGCAAGTCCTATAAAAAGTGATTTTTTTTTCCTTCTTCTCTTTGATGGCCTTAAGTGTGATAGGTGAATATGAGAAGAAAATGATCTTATATTAATGTGACCTTTTAGGTCTTTGGTATGAGTACGTTGTTTACAGAACATGTTATTTTGAAGATGCCATTAAAATCTGTCCTCTTACAGTACCATAGGGCTAAGCTCTGTGCTTAGCATCACACTAATTTTTATAAAGATGTAATACAGTCTGGGTAGCATTTCCAGCTGTACAGGTGTCTGCAAGATATTATCTTGATTTTTTTCCTAATCAGACTAAGCAATGAACATTAAGACAATGCTGGCTATTGTGTTCAGTAAAACTTCCATTACAGAAAGTCTTGGCTAGGGCTCTTCCTTTTCATGGTTATTAGGCTTTACAGAGCATACATCTTCTAACCTCCTCCCTCCGTATGACAGGAATACCCCGACGATGGAAGATTGATTCACCTTTTAGGATGAAAGATGGTCTGGCTGTATCTATGGCAGTAAATTAAACAGAGCTGGAGAACATTGCCGGGCACGGGAATGTAACTGCACAGACTGTGAAATTGCTCAAGCAGTTCCTTGCAGGCTTTTTGCCCTTGCTAACTCACGTTCCCTTAAATAGCTCCTGAGCTCAGTTTGGAAGCAGAATCCTTCCAGGGACCTCACCCAGGAGGCACTTTCATGCAGACTCTCTGTCTGCAGGCTGAGATTTTACTAGCGCAGTAAAATGTGGGCTCTTCTGTGTCAGCTGGCCTCAGTGTTAGGCGTGTTCCCGGGCATGTGTGCCATACCTGAAGAGGTGACTGAGGATTTCTTTCTAGGTAGAATCAGATTGTCTCCTGTACCCTTGACATTCAAGGCCATCCTTTTCTCATGAACTGTTTGGGTGAAGTAGGAAATTTGTATAGATTTGCAAATATTTGGCAGAAACCTAAACATCCATGTTGCAGCTAGATTTTACAGGTATGCACAGCTAAAGAATATGTTTAAAGACAAGCTGAATTTATTTTTCATCCTGTCAGTGTGTGGTCATATATTGTTTTTATGTGAAGATTTTAGTTTCTTCATCTAGGTAGGATTGCTTATCTGTATCTGAAGTCTGTTTACACAGGGTATGTTCTTGAAACAATATTTGCGGGAGCAGGTATTGCCTTCATACTTTCTTTTTTGTCCAGGGATGTTTTCAAGAGATTTCAAGGTGGTTGATGTGCAACCAAGGCACCGCGATGAGGGGCTAGAAATGAGAAAGCGCACTTTCTACCTCTGCACTGTCATTTATCTTTCTAAACTGTTGCAGTTGCCGGGTGAAACACGTGAAGAAGCTGGGCACAATTGCAAATTTTAGAAGTTGAATGAACAGCGTCCTCACTAAATACACTTTGGTAATGTGGCTTACAAAAATATCAGAAAACTCTCTAGAGCAGCACCATCACAGAGTGCCCCTTCCTTTCCCCCAGGACAATCTTGCCCCTCTGGTAGCACCAAGCTGTGCTTTTTTGCAGAGTACCAGGACACTATGTAGCTGTCTTCTGGGCTGATGCAGATAAATAGCTCCACAAACCAAAGCAAGACCAGCTGGCTCTAAATTTGCATGAGGTTACTGAATTACCAAACTGAATGGCTTGCTAGCACAAGGTTCATATCTGTTATCAATACTAGAGCCAGAGGCTTTAAGGGAAGGTCTGATGGTTACTGTAACGCTCTGTGGATCCAGAAGCCCAGTATTGCTTTCTAAATAACGGTTTATCTGTCAATGAAACCAAAACGCTCCTGTGCACACTGACAGGTGATTTGTTTTGTAATTCATGCTGTGGATTGCACCTGAAAATTACAAGTTACACTGGAAAATTTCCCAAGTACCTGTACATGGTAAACTCCGTGATTTTTTTTTAAATAATTTTTTATTTTTTTCTTTAAAGACAAGAATTCTTAAAGATTCAGAAGCACTCTAGGGGTGCTGGGTGGAATTTATCTTACTTAACTGTAAAGCAGATGTCCACATCTCATGCGGTCTCCTAGGAATCCCTTCTTCTGTCGAGAGAAATAGGCTTTGTAAGATGTCCTCCAGCTCATCCTAATGTAGCTGTTCGCAGAAGATGGGTGAAAGTGCCTGTTTCACCGCCCTGATGATGAAGGAAGGCTGCATGAAGTATGTCGTAGGTGTCTAAAACTGAGATGAAACCCACTCACTGTGTGACTATTTTTTGAGATTGATCACCAGCTCCAAGTCAGCAGAGATATGTTTGCAAGGCTGTGCATCCCATAGCTTATATTGCGCTATTAAATTATATTTTCTTGATTTTTGAGCAAATATAGAAGTTGTGAAACATTTCTGTTTCAATACAAATGACTTTAACAGGATGTATATCAATGAATGTACTATAGAAAGACACTAGAAAAAAATCCCACAAAAATACTACCTCTGAGGATTAGCCAAATTTAGAAAAAAGCAAACACTGAACAAAATCCCAAACATGTTTCTTCAGACCCCTAAATAGTTGTAAATCCTTAGGAAAGGGACCGCAAGAGAAAAAAAGAAAATTGTATTACCATAATTTTGAAATAAAGGATTTAGTAGAAAAAGAAAAGGAAGAGAACTTATCTCCTCAAGTAATTAAGAAATAAAATACTGACAGGTCTTTAGAAATTATTTTACTTGAGATTATAATTTATATCAATAACTCACATTTTACTTAATATAAATATATTCAGCTGTGCTTGACATAGATATTTTAGTTGATAATAATGTGCCTTAAATATTTTGAGCAGAGTGCAGTTTAAGAGAACATATGATTTTCGTGCTAGGCACTCTGGTCATGGGCAATTCCAGTGCCAGAGAAACTGTTAATGTCAATTTGTCATCTGAGCTGGTATGAGTGGAAAGGACATATCTTGCAGCAAGTAACCTCTGTGTATTCAAAAATCATGAGTCAGATCTGGAAAAAACACGAGTACTGAAATCACATCCTAAAATAAATACATAGAACACATTTTGCAACTTTGTGTGAAAATCCATTTGTGTGTACGCGTGTTTAAAAATGCTTCAAGGAGAAGTGTCTTCTCTGAAGTGTGTATGAACTTTCCACGACCCAAAGCCATCTTCAGACACCAAGGAAAAAATACATCTCTGTACTTGGTTGCTTTTAGGAGCTGTTTTTCTGCTTCAGCCAGAATCTGCTCTGAAAGGGTGGCCTCATTGCTCTCTACAGCTTCTTGAGGAGGGGAAGTGGAGAGGGAGGTGCCGATCTCTTCTCCCTGGGATCCAGGGATAGGACGCATGGAAACGGTCCAAAGCTGTACCAGGGAGGTTTACACTGGACATGAGGAGCATTTCTTCACCAAAAGGGTGGTCAAACCCTTGAACAGGCTTCCCAAGAGAGGTGGTCAATGCCCCAGACCTGTCAGTGTTTAAGAGGCATTTGGACAATGCCCTTAATAACATGTTTTAGCTTATGGACAGTTCTGAAATGGTCTGGTAGTTGGACTAGATGAGCATTGTAAGTGCCTCCCAACTGAAATTATTCTATTCTATTCTATTCTATTCTATTCTATTCTATTCTATTCTATTCTATTCACATGAAACTACTCGCGCTTCTGTCAGTGGTCTTATGCATCTCCATTGCTTTGGCGCCGCTGGCATCACCCTGCCGAATGATTCCTTTCTCCTGCTGTCTGTCATCCATCCCTGCACCCATTAAGAAACTAATGATGCAGAACTGTTGCAAGATTTAAATTGTTTGTGTTAAATAATGTCTGGCACATATACCAAATGAGATACACACAGAAACTGGGAATGACTGGCTGTTATTTAAAAGAGGCAGAGTCCTACGGGTAATAAATCTCTGAATGTATAATTTGAGATCATGCAAATGGACGCACTTACGGAAGCTGAGCTGAGGTTTATGTTAGACATTGTTTCTGTGATTTGAGTTTGCAATTTAAACATCTTAATACATTTTTAATGTATAAGGAGGAAAAATTGAGTGCGGACCATGCAAAACTACTACCATGCTGACTACTGCTTTTTGTGTAATACAGTCTATGATCTTGTGAAAGATGTGGTACCAAGAATGCTTCAGATTAGGTGTGCCCCACTTGATTTTTTTAAATACATAGACACACACACACAAGAACACAGAGTGATAAAGCTGACGCGTGTATGAAACAGTGTTGTTCAGACATGTTTGGGTTTTTTTTCTGTGTATGGGCAAGGTGGTACGGAAAAGGAAAGGAAAACAAAGTTTACCTCTACAGAACAGAAGCAACATGAAGAGCATTTAATGATGTAGATAAACAGATGTATATATACGAATATATAATTAACAGAATAGTTATCTAAATATCAGCCTCATCTGACTGCACCTCAGGTTAATTGTGGGCCCTTGAAGCATCTTTATAAGATACTTAAAGCTGTGAAATGGCACCTTTTGGGCCTGTTTTTCTTCACAATTAGAGTCTGATTGCACTACAACTTTCAGTAGAGATGTGACATGTCAAAAACATTTTAAATTCCTGTGATGAGAGAACATAAGTGGTTGCTTCAGGCTGGCTGCAGCCTGGGAAAAAAGCAGCATGTTTTTCTGTTTTTTAGTGGTGCGTATTGTGCAGAGAGAGATCTAAGCTGGAGTTTAATCCAGCTAGGAGCAAACACTTACTCCATTTAAGAATGTAAATAGCTTAGCCAAAACAGGATTACAAGATTCAGTATGGGCCAGATCTTGACATTCATTTGCGTGTATTGAGTTAAATCATGACTATTCCTTTCCACTGCCAAACGTCAGTGTAAGGTAACGGTCATGATTTTATTTTTTTCTACTTTTCCATCAGTGTGTGAAGTGGGGTACTCTTTGATACAGTATAACAAAAAAATATGGGAAGAGGTTTATTAAATTTGAGAAAACTCTGCTTTCCATGCTTTGTGCTGTAAAAAACAGATGCATTTATGTGAAAAAGGCCCAATAATTTTTAGTGAGTAGTGTTTTTACTCTTATAGCATTCTTTAAAGTCAAAGTGCTTTCATCTTTCTTTCTTTCTCTCTTTCTTTCTTTCTCTTTTTCTTTCTCTCTTTCTTTCTTTCTTTCTTTCTTTCTTTCTTTCTTTCTTTCTTTCTTTCTTTCTTTCTTTCTTTCTTTCTTTCTTTCTTTCTTTCTTTCTTTCTTTCTTTCTTTCTTTCTTTCT
>Ga0065711_1047719_pt1 | contig 12166 bp, 8 predicted proteins | sample Hoacrofraction12_FD_59098 | JGI IMG/M metagenome (GOLD analysis project Ga0065711, IMG submission 59098) | Hoatzin crop microbial communities from Cojedes, Venezuela - Epithelial fraction 12 v2 (version 2) | ecosystem: Host-associated > Birds > Digestive system > Esophagus > Crop | place... | reverse complement strand
GTCCCACAGCAGGCGGCTGTTGTCTTCGACGCGGAGCACGCAGCCCAGTTTGCTGAGTTCGGCGGAGAGTGCGGCCAGGCGGTCGGTTTCCTTGATGCGGAGGCTCTGCAGGCCCGACAGGCAGAACGGCACGCCGAGCATGCAGCTGCACACGGCCACGGTCTGGGCGAGGTCGGGCACTTCGAGCATGTTGAGGCTCAGTTGCGTGACGGGCTTTGTGGCGCGCGAAATGCGCACGCCGCCGCCGTCCAAGTATTCGGTCTGCACGCCGAAAACGCGGAAGATTCGCTCTACGGCGCTGTCGCCTTGGAGGCTTTCGGCGAAGAGCGCAGGCAGTTCCACGCTGCTCTGCTCGTCTGGCGCAAGGGCCACGAGTTCGTACCAGTAACTGGATGCGCTCCAGTCGCTTTCCACGGTGAAGGGGCGGCGCTGATAGCCCGTGGGCGCCACGCTGATGGTCTTGGCATCGACCCACTGGGCGTCGGCGCCAAATTGGCGCATGAGGCTGAGCGTCATGTCGATGTAGGGGCGGGAAATGACGTCGGTGGTGAGCGTGAGGCGCAGTCCTTCGGCAAGCACGGGGCCTATCATGAGGAGGGCGCTGACGAACTGGCTGCTCACGTCGCCGCGCAGGCTGATGTCTCCGCCTCGCAGATTGGGGTTGCCGTTGATGCGGAGCGGGGGAAATCCGTCGTTTTCGGCGTAGCGGATGTCGGCGCCGAGGGTGCGCAGGGCATCGACGAGGACGCCGATGGGCCGCTGCTTCATGCGCTGCGAGCCGGTGATGACCCACTGCCCCGAAAGCACGGCCAGGAGGGCGGTGGAGAAGCGCATGGCTGTTCCGGCCGCGCCGATGTCAACGAGGCGTTCGCCACTGGCGGCGGGCTGGTCGAAGTAGGGTCGCATCCAGCCGAGCATGGCGCGGACGTCGTCGCAGTCGGACACGTTCTGAGGCACGTAGAGGCCCGTTTCGGCGCCGCTGCTGCCGCGTCCGCTGAGCAGGCCCATGGCGAGCACGCGGTTGCTGATGCTCTTCGACGCGGGCAGCAGGATGCGGCCGTTGATGGCCTGTGGCGCGCGGAGTTCGTATTGCAAGGATTGCTGCATGTTTCGTATGCTTTGATTTTCAACTGCAAAGATACGGAAGTTTTTCGAAACAACGGGGCGGAAATGGGCGGAAAGCGCCAAAAAAAGCAGCTGGCATCGCGGATGCCAACTGCTCTCGGTTGTTTTTAGCGCCGTGGCGGCGCGTTGTTTGGTTTATTTCACCAGGAATTTCTTGCCGTTCTGGATGTAGATTCCGGGGTGAGTGGGCTGTGCCACGCGGCGTCCCATGAGGTCGTAGATTGCGCCGTTGGCGATGCGTCCGCTCTGCTGCACTTGCTCAATGCTGTCGGGCAGGTTGTCGCTGGTGTACACGTCGATGTAGTAGAGGTAGGACATGCGCGGGATGGTGATGGTGATGCCGCCGTCGGGGTTGGTGCATTCCACGCAGGTCACGCCGCCGTAGTAGCCATAGACTACGAATTCGCCGTACTTCACGCTGGGTATTTCAATGGTCATGACCTTGGTGTTGTACATGCCCTGCTGGGCCGTTCCCACGTAGTAGGAGCCGCCGTAAGCGCCGCTGGAGTAGAGCGTGGGGTCGCAGGTGATGTTGAGCCCGTCGAGCAGGCCGCTGGATTCCTCCACGTAGGTGGCGGTAACGGTGGTCGTGACGGTTCCGTCTTCGTTCTCCACGGTGAGGGTGTCGGTGGTGATGTCGCGCCAAGTGCGGTTCTTGGAGCTCACGGCGTCCATGGTCCAGCCGAAGTAGGCGTAGTGCTCTATGGCGTCAACAGGCGCTTCTTCCTCGCTGTAGGTGATGGTGTCGCCGTCTTCCGAAACGGTGTAGTAGTAGTCGATGATGCTCTGTGTGAGCTTAGCGCGGACGTCCTCGTCGAAGTTCTGGAAGTCCCAGTCGTGGGCTTTCTCGGTGTTGGCGCGCTGGTAGTCGGTGCCTTCCTCTGCCAGTTCCTGCAGTTCGGTGCTGTTGCTGGTGTAGCCATCGGCGCTGACGTTGACAATGATGTAGTCGCTTGCCCAGATGGTGTCGCCAGGCACGTAGGAATCGTCTTCGCCGTCGTCAAATTCCACGGTGAAGCTGGGTTCCTTGTCCTTCTCAATGATGTTGCTGGTCCAGCCAAGCACGTAGCCGCGCTTGGTGCCGTTCATGCCGACGAGGGTGAGTGTGGGCTCGTTGAGCTGGATTTCGCTCACTTCCACGTTCATGGTAACGATGCTGGATGCGATGCCAGTCTCGCTGATGGTGCACATTTTCACCACCACGATGCCGTCGCCGTCCTCGTCGTCGTTCTCGTCCACCCTGATGGCGTCGCCGTCATACTGGAGTTCGCCCCATGCGCCGTCTTGCTCCACGGCCTGCTGCACATAGACGATGTTGTCGAGCTCGTAGGTGCCGTCTTCGTTCCAGATGGTGTCGGCGGTTGCGATGACGTCAGTGTCCTGCAGATAGACGGGGTCGGAGCCGTCGACGGAGTACCATGTGGTGACGCTGTAGTCGAGGCTGGAGGCGCCTTCGGTGACGGTCACGCTGCGCTGGGTGCCGTTCACGCCCGTGATTTGTCCGGCAGGGGCGGTGACGTATTCGGCGCTGGTCATGTCCTTGAGGATGACGAGTCCGCTGAGGAAGTTGCTGCGTCCGAGGACGAAGTCGAAGCGCCCGTCGGCCAGCATCTTGAAGTAGCGGTAGGTGTCGGCGCTGCCTTCAGCGGCCTCTTCCTGCGCTGCATGCACCTCTTCGGTGATTTCCTCTGCCACCGTGGCGTCCACGCCATAGGTGTTGGTGTCGAAGGGGCGGCTGGCGTCGGTGTATCCGCCGCTGATGACCACGATTTGGCCTTCGTGCATGTCAGCCACAGCCATTGCGCGGCCGCCACTGCCGAAGTTGAAGAGGCCGTAGCCGCTGCGCTGATAGACTTGGGCCACAACCTGGCAGTACCAGTTGGTCATGCCCGTAGCGGTGATTTGATAGACCGCCGCGCTGTTCACTTTGAAGCTGGCAGCGGTGGACTCGGCGCCCCATGTGCCGATGGCCTCGCCATTGACGGTCCAGTTCTTGAGGTCGAAATTGCTCTGCACGGCGTAGTTCTCGAAGTTGGCAACCACTGCGTCGGGGTCAGAGATTTGGGCTTTTGCGCCAAGTGCGAGGGCGAAAAGCGCCAGGAGTGTGTACAGTTTTCTCATAAGCAATGTGTTTTTTGGTGATTATTTGGTTAAAACTATGCGGCAAATTTAATGATTTTGTAACATTCCGCCAAATTTCGCGCGCTTTTTCTCGCCGCCGCTGCTGCTTTTTTTACGCAAATGGCGCCCAGCGCAAAAGGATGGGAAGGGCGGGCAACGGAAAAGGCCTCTCCCGCAGCGGGGAAAGGCCTTGAAAAAGGTTGGGAAATGCGGCGTATGGCAACCGCAACCCTGTGGATTTCCGTTGATTAAACGATGCCCTGAGCCATCATGGCCTTGGCCACCTTCATGAAGCCAGCCACGTTGGCGCCCTTCACGTAGTTCACGTAGCCGTCGGCCTCGGTGCCGTACTTCACGCAGTTCTGGTGAATGTTCTCCATGATGCTGTGCAGGCGCTGGTCCACCTCCTCGGCAGTCCAAGAGAGGCGCTCGCTGTTCTGGCTCATTTCCAGGCCGCTCACCGACACGCCGCCGGCATTGGCAGCCTTGCCCGGAGCGTAGAGGATTTTGGCCTCCTGGAACACGCGGATGGCACCCGGCGTGCTGGGCATGTTGGCGCCCTCGCTCACGGCCATCACGCCGTTGGCAACCAGTGCCTTAGCAGCTTCCTCGTTGATTTCGTTCTGCGTAGCGGAAGGCAGGGCGATGTCGGCCTTTTCGTTCCAAGGCTTTGCGCCAGCCACGTACTTCACGCCATATTTCTCGGCATACTCGCGGATGCGGCCGCGGTAGAGGTTCTTCAGCTCCATGATGTAGTCCAGCTTCTCGCGGTCAATGCCGTCGGGGTCGTAAACGTAGCCGTCGCTGTCGCTCATGGTGAGCACCTTGCCGCCCAGCTGGATGACCTTCTCTGCGGTGTACTGCGCCACGTTGCCGCTGCCGCTGATGAGCACCGTCTTGCCCTTCACGCTGTCGCCCTTGGTCTTCAGCATCTCCTGCAGGAAATAAACGTTGCCGTAGCCCGTGGCCTCAGGACGGATGAGCGAACCGCCGAACTCCAGGCCCTTGCCCGTGAGCACGCCGCTGAACTCGCGCGTCAGCTTCTTGTACATGCCAAACATGTAGCCCACTTCGCGACCGCCCACGCCGATGTCGCCGGCCGGAACGTCCACGTCGGGACCGATGTGGCGCGTGAGCTCAAGCATGAATGCCTGGCAGAAGCGCATCACCTCGGCGTTGCTCTTGCCGCGCGGCGAGAAGTCGCTGCCGCCCTTGCCGCCGCCCATGGGCAGCGTGGTGAGGCTGTTCTTGAACGTCTGCTCGAAAGCGAGGAACTTCAGGATGCTGAGGTTCACCGATGCGTGGAAGCGGATGCCGCCCTTGTAGGGGCCAATGGCGTTGTTGTGCTGCACGCGGTAGCCCATGTTCGTCTGGATTTGGCCCTTGTCGTCCAACCAAGTCACGCGGAACTGATAGACTCTGTCGGGGATGCACAGGCGCTCGATGAGGTTTACCTTGTCAAACTCCGGGTGCTTGTTGTACTCCTCCTCAATGGTGGCGAGCACTTCACTCACGGCCTGGTGGTATTCAGGCTCGTTGGGAAAACGACGCTGCAGGTCGTTCAGAACTTTCTTTGCGTCCATAAATCTTTTTGACTTAAAAAAATGAAAATTGTTGAAAAACGAAATTTGATGGTGCAAAGGTAGCAATTTTTTCGTAAACAAGCAGAAAAACTTACAGAAAATCGACTTTTTTGCAGAAAATACTGAAAATTTGCAACCGAAACGGCGTTTTTGACGTAGAATTTGCCGCAAAGAAATGCTTTCGCAGCAAATTTACGCAGGAATCCGAAAAAAGCGGCAGAGATTTCTTCGGAAGCGGAAAAAACCGTATCTTTGCAGCAGCATCTCATTCATACTAACCAATTTACGCACTAATTTCATGAAGAAAACTACTCTCATCGCACTGCTCGCGTGCCTTTTCGGCCTGTGCGCCAAGGCGCAGACCTTCAGCGGCAGCGAACCCAAGGCTGGCAAGACCTACTATATATATAATGTAGGGGCGGGCAAGTGGCTCACCGAAGGCGACAACTGGGGCACGCACGCCTCGCTCGACGACCTGGGCACCCCGCTCCGCCTCGTGGCGCAAGACGATGCCTTCGCCATCGCAACCTCGTTTGGCAGCGGCTACATGAACCTCGCCAGCGACGGCGTGTGGCTCGACCAAAGCACGAAATTCCCATGGATTTTCACGGCCGTGGAAGGCACCGACTACTACACCATCGGCGACAGCACGCAGTTGCTGCGCTGGGGCGGCAGCGGAACGAAGGTTTCGGCCGCAACAACCACGGCCAGCAACGCCAACGCGCAGTGGATGCTCGTGCTCGACAGCGACCGCGAAGACGCCCTCAGCCAAGCCTCCTACGCCAATCCCCTCGACGCCACGTTCTGCCTGCCCAACGCCCGGTTCAACGTCAGTTACTCAGGCACCGCATGGACCGGAACGGCCTTCACGGCCATTGGCGGATTCCGCAACAACACGGCTGGCACCAGCGGCGGAAACGACTGCGCAGAGCAGTATCAGAAAACCTTCGACACCTATCAAACCATCAGCGTGGAAAGCGGCGTGTGGGGAGTGAAAGTGCAAGGATTCACGCGCTCCACCGAGAACATTGACCTCACCGGCGCCCTGCTCTACCTGAACGAGGCCGAGACCGTGCTGCCCAGTTTCGACTCCGAAACAGGCGTGGACCAAAACATCAGCGGCGCCGCAACAGCATTCCAGAACGGCAAATTCCAAAGCGACGAGGTGAAGGTCATTGCCCTCAACGGCAAACTCACCATCGGCATCAAGAAGGACCAGTTCGTCAGCCTCGACTGGACGGCGGTCGATAACTTCCAACTCACCTACTACGGCAACACCGTGGACGACTGCACGGCGCTCGTGGAGGAACTCGTGGTGCAGGCCACGAACCTGTGCGACCAGCCGCTCTCGGCCGAAGCGCGCACCGCACTGCAAGCGGCCATCAGCGCATACGACGGCACTGCCACCTACACCAAGCCCAAACTGCGCAGCATCTCCAAAAAACTCAACCAGGCCATCACGGCGGCCAAGCGCTCGGCGGCGCTCATGCAGGCACTGCAGCAAGCCATCAGCGACGGGCAGGAAGCCCTGGGCGACGCCAGCGGAAACAATCCCGAACCGCTGCAGCAGGCCATCAGCAACGGCCAAAACCTCTATGGCAACACCACCGACAGCACCGACGAGCAATTGGAGCAGGCCATTGAGGACATCGAAAACGCCATCACGAACTACGGCTTCGACAACGCCACGGGCACCGTGCCCACCGTCACCACCGACACCCGCTATGCACGCGGCGTGACCATGGCCTTCGGGCGAATGACCGTCAGCGGCGTCGCCACCAGCCAAATCAAGGAGCGCGGATTCTGCTTCGCCACACATCCCAACCCCACCTACACCGACGGCCATTCCTCGCGCACGCTCACCAGCAACGGCCTCATCTACTGGATGGAAAACCTGCAGCCCGCCACCATGTACTACATGCGGCCCTACTGCATCACCACCGGAAATGCCATCGGATACGGCGACGAAATCAAGTTCTCCACCCTGCCTGAGGGCAAAATCACCTTCTCCGTCAGGGACACCGGCACGGCCGACGACATCGCGCGCATCACCAGCGCCAGCGAGCAGGCCAAATACTGGTGGGACAACCTCACCAGCATCAACGGATTCAACGTCAATGCCGGCTACGACGGCGTGCCAACGGCCGACTGCAGCTACGGCGGCTATGTGCGCTACGGCGGCGCGGGCTACCAGACCCTGCCCACCACCCTGCACGAATGGGGGCACGGCATCGGCATGGGCTACGACAAATGGTGGGGAGACATCAAGGAATACTGGTGGACCGGCCGATTCTGGGGCAAGCGAACCACGCGCGTCCTCCGCTTCTGGGACAACAGCACCACAGAATACCTGGCATCGCCCGACGGCGACGCATCGCACATGACGCCCTACGGATTCAACGGCGGAACCGAGGTCTATGGCACCAGCGAGAAGGACTACATCGCCAATTCCATCATCGTGCAGGCGCTGAGTGAGGACAATTTCATCCCCGTGGCTGGCAAATTCTGCCTCCCAGCCTACGTTTTCCTGCAGGAAGACACCCTCAAGTATTTCATCAAGAACAGCAGCGACGACTACGGACTCACCACTTCCTACCTCGTTGCGCAGGACGACACGCTCGCCTGGGTGGAAATGACCGACGCCGAAGCGCTCCAGGAGGGCAGCCACGCCGCATGGACCATCACCTTCACCCCCTCGAACCAGTACTACCAGTTCAAGAATGCCGACACGCAGAAGTACCTGAACTACACCACAAGCGGCTTCAGCGTGCAGGGCGCCACGGTGAACAGCACCACCAACATACACCTGCTGCTCTCGTTCGTGGACGGCGAACTTAACGGCGAGACCTACGACATCTACCACCTCATCCATCCCGCCAGCACGGATACGCCCTACGCCCTCGGCGCCGCCGAAAATGGCGCAACGCAGCGCATCACATTCAGCAACACCAACGACGCAGCGGCACAGCGCTGGCTCATCATCGCACAAGACGCCGTGGAGAACCGCGCTACCGCCATCGGCGCAGTGAGCGAAACGCCAACGGGCACGGCACAGCGACAAGGCATCTACACGCTCGACGGCCGACTCGTCAGCCGCAACACCGCCGACCTCACGACGCTGCAGCCAGGCATCTACATCATCAACGGCAAGAAAGTGGTGCGCTGACGCCCCTTTCCTGCACAAGCAACCCCTCTTTCCTGCACAAGCAGGCCCCCATTCCTGCACATCAAGACGGCGCGCGGAGCAGTTCTTTTGCCCCGCGCGCCGTCTTTTTGCGACTCATTTTCAGCCGATTATCTCAGGCGCTTCACCTCCGCCGGCGGCGTGGCATAGTCGCCGATGGGCAGTTCCATCCACACCATGTCGTACCAGCGCCCCAGTTTCCAGCCGCAGCGGCGGAACGTGCCCACCAGCCTGTAGCCCAGCGCGCTGTGGAAGCGGATGCTCGCGTCCGTGAGATAGGGGTCGCCAGCCTCGCGCGGACTGCTGATGCAGGCATACATGGTCTGCACATTCATCTGCCGAAGGGCCTCGCGCAGCGCGTCGTGCAGCAATCGCCCCAGTCCCTGCCCGCGGCAGTCGTGGCGCAGATAGATGCTCGTTTCCGCCGACCAGGCGTAGGCGCGCCGCGGATGGAAAGCGCTGGCGTAGGCATAGCCCACAATTTCGCCGCCCCGCTCCGCCACCAAGTAAGGGTAGGCCGCGCTGATTTCCGCGATGCGGCGCCGGAATTCCTCCGCCGACGGCACGTCCCACTCAAAGGTCACGGCCGTCTGCTCCACGTAGGGGCGGTAGATGCTGCGCAGCGCCTCACTGTCGCCTTCGCGCACCATGCGAATCTTTGTCTCCATATATAATATAATAAGGTGTAAATTTCCCGCTCATTTCCTTCGGCAACCGCCGCTCATTCCTCCGCCGTCAGCTCCTGTATGTCCGTGAGAATCTGGTCGTTCACCGTCTGCATCTTGCCATAGACCTTCCTAATGGCCCACACGCCGACGCAACAGCCCACGAGCAGGCCCACAATGCCGCCCACGAGCATCATGGAATGCTCATTCTGCCAGCTGAACGTGCCCATCAGTTTCAGGGCAATGGCGCCAGCGATGGCGAGCAGCAGCAGGCACACAAGCACCGTGCCGGCAATGGTTTGCCACTTGCGCAACTGTTTCATCCTCTGCAACTTCCGCGCCGTCTCCACCAGGTTCTGACGCTCAAACGACGCCTCCTTCAGCGGCGTGAGGTTCACGCGCCAGTCGAGCGCCACATCCACCACGCAGCCAATCGCCAGCACCACCGTGAACCACTGCGAAAGCCCGAAGTAGCGCACCAGCAGTGCCCACAGCGCAATGGCGAACGGCACCACCACAATCTCCGCCCAAATGTAATTGCGCACCCACTTGAAACGGTCGCGCATCGACGCCCGCATCAATTTATCGTTCACCAGCGCCTGCTGGTCCAGCTCCGCCTTCAGCATGCTCAGCTGACTGCGCATCTGCTCCAGCTCACTGCTATTCTGATTCTGTTCCATCTTTTCCATCGTTTTTCCGTTTTTCGTTCCTAAAATAAAGAAAACCAATCATTTAAGCACCGCCGCAGGTCAACTCATCTGCTTCAGTTGCTCGCGGATTCGCACCAGCCTCACCGACACATTCTTCGCGCTGATGCCCACGATTTGCCCAATCTCCTCATAGCTCATGTCCTCCAGCCAGAGCAAGACAATGGCGCGGTCGAACGGCTTGAGCCGCCCAATGCGCTCGTGCAGCATATTCACCTGGCGCCCCTCCTCGCCCTGCGGCTCAAAGAGATTGATGTCAATGCTCGGCCTCACCGCCGCTTGCCGCTTCGCCTTGCGGTCCATGGAGATGCAAGTGTTCAGGCAAACCCGATAGACCCACGTCTTAGCCGAGCTGCGCCCTTCAAAGCTGTCGAACCCCTTCCACAGGTTCATGAGCGACTCCTGAAACAGGTCCGCCACCTCGTCCTCGTCGCTCGAGAACATGTAGCAGACCGCATAGATGGTGCTTTTCTGCTCCTGCACCAGCCGCTCAAAATTCTTTTCTTTCTCGTTCATGCCATGCTTTCTTCTTTGTTTGCGAACCTTTGACGCCCGCAATGCGGAAAAAACTACACAAAAGTACAACTTTTTTTCCATTCCGCCCCACTTTTTCGCAAAAAGAGGCAAAAACGCGGGCGCAAAACTTCGCCTTGCTGGCAACATTTTTCTGCGATTCTGGCAAGAAAATTTTTAGGTTGTGGAAAGAATTTTTTTAGGTCGCAGCAAGAAAATTTTAGGCCGTAGCAAGAAAAATTTTAGGCCGTGGCAAGAAAATTTTTAGGCTGTGGAAAGAAAGTCCTTCGTCGTTGGCAAGAAAACGGAACGCACGCGGGCGCAAAACTGCTCCATCGTTTTACCAAAACACCCCCACCCTTTCCGCAAAAATCCGCCCCTGCCAGCCAAAAATCCTTACAATCCGTAAGCAAATTCGCGGCACGGCGCACTTCTCAGCCCAGAAAACCCAGCAACCACCGCCATTTGCGGCCGCTTACAACCGCAACACCACCCCAACCGCCGAAGTGACTGCAGAAAACGAACGCCTTCGTTTTTGAAAAAGAAGCCCTTCGTTTTCGAAAAAGAAGCCCTTCGTTTTGCAAAACGATGCCCTTCTTTTTCCAAAACCATCCCCAACCCCCAAAATCTGCTCCGCACCCCTCCCACCCAAAAAATACTCTTTTAAAAATCTCCGATGAAGCACTATTAGCTGCATACCAACATGCCTATAAAGGAAGCATCCATATGGAAGGCTGCCAGGGAGGAGACGCTGTGCGACACCCAAAAAGGCTTCGAGAAGACCTTTTACACAACTCATGTCACTAAGTCCACCCAGAGCTTCAGCGCTTAAGTTTACAAAGTCAGCCACAAGGAAGATGACAGACATCACTTGGCCACCTGAGTTGTACATTACCTTTCTCTTTGACCAGGTCTTTCAGAGACTGCCACTTCACATCAAATGGAATATTTGTAATAAAAGCTCGGTATCTTTTAGCAGGATTAGCATAGGGCTCAAAGCGATTTCCTCCTCTTTTGACACTTTTCTCTTTTCTTTTTTCATTTTGGCTTGGTCGTTCACTTTCACTGCAAGCAAAGAGAGATAATCACACACATTAACTACTCTGGCATTTGTTCAATGTCATACCACCTCTTGGAACATAACTTGTTACATTCTTAAAACTAAATCACAACTTGCAAAGTTTCATCCTTTCACATTATTTGCAAAACTGTACACCTTTCAACCAAACTGGTATGCACGGCACCAGTGCTACACACTGTATTGTAACACAGATTTCCTGACAGAAGACAACTGATGTCATGAAGACCCACTATTCTCTCCCACAATTATCCAACGTAGCCAGTTTTCAATTTCATAAGCTGAATCTCTTTAAAGCCGACCAAGCCTCACTCCCATCTCCTCATGATGCTCCAGACCAGACATCCACCCTATTTATTTTCTCCTTAGAACACTACACTACTTAAACTTAAGTCAAATAATACACTGACCCACCAGATTTGTAGTCTTATACTTGAAAAATTTTAACAAAATAATCCTGTATTTAACTAAACACTCAGGTCAATGACTCTTACCTAAGAACACTTTTTTTCTCCTCCCATTAATACAGTTTTCAGAAGACACAAATTCAAAGCCCCTGTGCATTACAACAGACATATTGAATAGTTCTATTAACTATTTCAGAATACCAGCTCTAACACCCTAAAAACTACAAAAAAAAATTAAGACTCTTTCTCAACCAATCTAGACAACCCTCAGGTCTTAACAGGACACAAATGCCACTGAATAACAACAACAAAAAAAAAACCACACCACAGGAGAATGAAATACTTCAGCCTCAGCCTGATACGATTTCCTTAACTAATCCAATCCGTCTCCTTGTTCACTTTGTGCTGGTTGAGAAGATGCAGAAATACATCTTCAGAAAGAATTCATGAGAACACATTAGTCAAAAAAGCCGGCAAAGTTCCTAAAACTTATCTGTACAAACACTGAGTTTTTGCTCAACTCAAGACCTAGGTAGCCCTGCAAAGTCCAAGCCACGTCAGAAATTCTGGCTCTGACGTGAACACGCTTCTGCATCAGCCCTGTCCGTTCCTTCAGAACCATTTCAATCACTGAACAATCACTGACACAACAGCCTTCGGGGACAAAAAAGAACCAAGTACGCAGATGTCTACGAAGTTTTATACATGAGCGGGTTCCCCATTTTTGTTACATAGCAGCCTACACTTTTTCAGCTACAAGGATACGTTACAAGCAAACACATA
>Ga0065711_1011040_pt1 | contig 12166 bp, 9 predicted proteins | sample Hoacrofraction12_FD_59098 | JGI IMG/M metagenome (GOLD analysis project Ga0065711, IMG submission 59098) | Hoatzin crop microbial communities from Cojedes, Venezuela - Epithelial fraction 12 v2 (version 2) | ecosystem: Host-associated > Birds > Digestive system > Esophagus > Crop | place... | reverse complement strand
GCAGAGTGGTTTTGGACCAACTGTTTTCAAAAAGCTTCAAAAATAAAAAATTTTATTAAAAATGGTTGTTGTGGGGTTTTGGTTTTGATTTTTTTTAAAGTGGCCAAATTTATTAGGTGGCAATAATGTGGTTTATTACTAGCAAACTGCTGCTTCGCATTAGAAACTTTCGTTTGGGGAAACGGCAGATTTGTTGACTTACCATCCAACATCTATCAGAGACTAACGAGCTAACCAAGTGTTGACTTTACACCGTACGAAACCACAATTCTGCATTAAGCATTGTGAAATGTGGTATTTTATGCCAATTCCAATCAATTTCTCAAAAAAATATTAACATTATAAAGATGAAAACTAAACCATTGGAGCAAAAATGCTATTTCATACCTTACTGTTCATAACATAACTCCAGTTGCTTATTGACAGAAGCAGCTGAGGTGAAGAACAAGATCAGGTAACAGCCCCGGATATCCAGGTTTACCTCCAGCCGTCACCAAACAGACGCCACACGGGCCACCTCCGGGCGAGACAACATGAGGGTGATTGTCATTTCCCCGGGCTCCCACCCTAGCTGTGCCCTGACTTTATCACAGGAGGAGACGCCCCAGTGCTAAACCCTCCCTCGCCCTGCTCCCTCCCATCCCACCCCACTCCCAAGGAAAGGAAACCCAGGCGACTGAGCTGGGCAGGAACCACAGCAGGACTTCCACCTCCGCAAGCAGAGGAACAGACCCGCCCAGAGGTAGCGTGGGGCACACATCCCTTATTCTCCCAAGTCAGAGAAGGCGCAGCTAGGAAAACTGCTTGAAGCCCACTGCAGTTGCTGTGCAGCGATGCGCCTGACCTTATTTCTTGCTGGGGATGTTCCTCCCTCATCAATTCCACCACGCTTGTCTGACATTTCCTTTTTTGCCCTGTCTGATAGGGTAACAAGTTACTTGAGGCAGGGAGTTGTCGAGTGCGGTATAGCTCATCTGCAAAGGGCTTGGCAGGCTCTGCAGTGCCATACCCCCTAACAAAAACAGAGCAGAGCAGATCACCAGCCCTTAAAACAAACACAGTTTCATTTATTTATAGCTTAATAACTTACTAATAATTCATTGCCTAATGTGTTATTAGCAACACACTTTAAATCTCAGGCTTTGACCCTCAAAAAATTCCTTTCTAAAGGCATAAATCGTTCAACCTAAACTTTTTTCCCCTGAAGTATTTTGTGAATCCAATGGTAATTTTCAAAGCCTGAGATATTCAGTGTTAGTGACACTATAAAATTCAGTACGACACTTTGAATAACTTCTTCCTGAGGACTTAACTCCGGTAACTGGCAGCCAGTGCAGGTGCCTGTGGAGCACTCCGAGCCCAACGGGATGAAGGGCCCGGGTGGCCCACGCAGACCTGGCCAGGCGGGAGGGCAGGACCTGCGGGGGAGAGGCTCGGCAGACCCCCGGCACAGCACCCAGTGCGGCCCAGGCTCCCTGCGCAGGACAGCAATGCACACATGGCAGCTGTGGGCCTTCCTCTTCTTGACACGTATACGAGGCTTGTGAGGCCCCACAGAGGCTAACGCACAAAAATAGCCCCCATACGACTACCCCACAGCTGATCTGCTGCCCGGAGCAGAGAGAAAGGTTAGGAAAGAGTGGAGAGTGGGTGGACAAGTTGTCTTGTTTCCTTTGCTTCCATGTGTATCTTTAAACTTGAATACTGTATACTGCATTTGCTCCTATTTAATGTCATAGGACTAACTCACTATACCAGCCACGCACCACAAGTCTTGCGTGTCACAGAAGCTCCCAGACCGGTTGTCAAACCAGCAAGGCTGCTGGTCCAGGGCTGTGGTGACAACGAGCAAGCAGGAAGGCTCTTCTCTCTCGTACCACTGCCTGCTCCTGCTTTCCTTCTCAGGCTGGACACACGCTGGAGAGCCACCAGCGCCGCCGCAGCTCAGGCAATGTCCACGTGCAAAAGGTCAGGAGCTACTTGATGGGAAAGGATGGGAGAGGAACTCCTGAGGGAACATGGGGGAACAGGAGGGGCTCCTCCGCAATGCGAGTGCCAAACGGTAACACCCAGATCCCTTCCTGCCTTGGCAGCTGCTCATCGGGACTGTCTCAAATACCTGTATTTTCCTTCAAACCACTCTTGGATCCCTCTAAATTCTCACCCTCCTTAGGGGATAAAATTTTAAATCCTGCCTGTTCTCACCAGCTCTGATAAGAGTTGCCTGCCGCATCACATAAATGTCAGGCAGAGTCTTTACTGAATTCAGCCCTAGACTGTTACCCTAAAAGAACCATCAGGGGGGTGAGGAGCTGTTTTAAAAGAATGTCGGATAAAGCCCAGAGTAATCGTTCTATTTCTGCGTTTTAAAAGGCAGGTGGTAGGATGCAGAAAACTTTGTTCCCAATTTTCTAAAGCCTGGATGGGAACCATTAGTACTACTTAAACTTAGATACCTGTAAAATTAACAACAGTATTTAACGCATACATTCTCTCTCCTGATAGAAAACGTATGACGGCCCTCTGGGCCATACAGCTTTCACCAGACCTTTTTAATTCCCTGTTAGATCTTCAAAAATGCAAACAATTGCTTTGAAAAACACCTCTACCTGCCATACTGAAATAATTCATCTTGTGCCTTCATACAGCAACAGAGAGAAGCTGTTTCTATTAATATTCCTCTCCTGCTCTGAGCTGTGTGCTCGCAAAGCAATTCAGGCACGCTCTCTTCAAAGGAACTGACTGTGAAACCACAATGGCACCGCAGTCAGCTGCAGATTGCAATGTCCTTGAAAAGCAAGTACAGCATGAGCTAGGGGTCAGAAACAGTGAAGAGACTCAGAAGAAGTAAGCTAAGAAAGTATACAAGTAAAAAGCTGGGAATGCTTTGTGTTCTTTTATATTTTTTTCTTACCTTTACTTCATACATCACAAGCGATTTGTCTGATGTGGAAATGACCACCTTTTTCTGTAAGCTGCTGATACCACTTCGAACACCATCAACAACTTCGATGGCTTCCTCCTGCTCTCTCCATTGTGTTCAGTTGCTCTTTGCCTCTCTTTATCTTCAAATCTTTAGTATCAGAATGCCAAAATACATCCCGTGGGTCACTGGCAGCCTCAGCAGCCTTTGCACAGAACCCAGCAAGGGGATTTTTGACTGTGACTGTCCTCAACAAAACCAGCTGCGCCAGGATCACAGCAAATGTTTGGGTCCTGAGCAGACTAGAGCTGTCTCATAATTAGAGCCTGGCATCTACTCAAGCATGAATTAAGTAAAGATGATAAATTTTCATCACTCTTGTGATTCTGTGTATGTAAGTCATATTCTGTCATAACTTAAACATAAGACTATTGTGTTTCAGACACTGTATTATGGGGGTCCCAGCTTCGTGTCCTACTAAATGACTATCTATGAGCAAAACATCTAGAAAATCTTTTTATACCACCTCATTTCTGTCAGCTTTCCATTCTCATCCAAGCTGCACAACCAAACACACCTGTTTGGCTGCCTTACCCCATCCTTCTGCTGCTCTGCTTTTCTTCCACTGTCAATAGTCCTCAAAGTAAGCTAGGAAAATCCCTCCCTCAAACACCAGTATGCTTTATTCTTCTACTTTGTTTCACTGCATGTTTGTGTGGGAGCTTTTATTTTGGTCTGAAGTATTTTTACAAGAATAGACCATTTTATACAAATGTACTTTGCCATTACAAATATGCTGAACATCTGAGTAAAATGTGTCAAAAAAGTGAAAGGCTTAAGCAAAGAAAGCATCAGGCTGCCTTTGTTAAATCCACTGGGTAATAACAACCAAGTTACAGACTTGGCTGGAAGCTGAAGATGAAATCTGGCAGAAGAATTACCAGGTGTATGGCGAAAGGCATGCACCGTGTATGGCAGCGAGCGGGGACAAGACGGGTAAGTTTTGCCCTGCTGCACAGCAGGCACCTGCCTGAGAGCTCAGGCACTTCTCGGAGGCAGGCAGGGGATCGGACAAACCCACTCTTAGTTTTCATCTCTCCACAGGAATTCACCAAATAAGTCTCATTCTTCACCGCAGTAAATCCAAAAATTGAAAATGCTGAGATAATGGAAATAGTAAATAATCATTTCGATTATAGACACACAGTGGCAGCAGGATACAGAGCTGTAGGGAACATTAAAGCTCAGCATGGCCTTTCCACGGCAGTTGCTTCGGGAGGTGTCACGCCTGTAGTAACACACGCAAGGTAAACACGGAAAGAGGAAACCAATGAGTCACGCAACGCACTGGTTCGTTCAGCGTACTCCATGGGCCAAGAGCTGATGCAAGGCTCGGTTTGCAAAGCTGCTGTTAAAACACAGGCACGTGACATGAGGTAACCTTGACCAACCGGGTAACACAGGGTAACATGGAACACCAACCAGCAGCCCAGGACAAAATACTGACCAAAGTAAAAAACTTTGCCCAGCCCAGAAGCCAGACACAGAACTGTTTACAGAAGGCTGTAATTTATCATTTGATATTTTCAATAACAAAGGTTGTAGCCTGAAGAGTCATTTTAAAAATCAGTCATGCGTATTCTTATTATTTTCTGTTTATATCAGTTATCCTGTTGTTTCACATGCAAAGCCACCTTCCCTTTAAGTTCATCAGGCTATAGGCAGGAGTTGAAAGAAAAGGAAGACACATTTCTGGCTCAACAAGAACTGAGACTATGAAACAACTAGGACATTCACTTCTTGCTGCAAATTTTGTGCCTACTATACGAAGTCCTGAAGACAAAAAGATTTTTAGTAAAGACTGCCACTTAGCAAATTCCTCAAGCACATCAAGGGGCACAGCGCTTACATCTCCGAAGTAACAGCTCAGGTGGAAAGTGAAGGCCTACCCACCGCACAGCAGCGTGGTTCTCAACTCGCCAAACAGCTACTTGCCCAGACAACCGATTTTAAGAAGTCAGACTGCTGCCGAGCAGCGTTACACACCTGCAGTCTCAAAACCAGGCCGTACCAACCACGCTGCACTGTGCCTTATCAGCTTGCCACAATTTGAGCAGCACGTTCTGCCAGGAAGCCATCTTCCCCTGTCTCCTCAAAGGGATTCAGCTGCCTAAGGCTCAGTCACACTGGCTCCTCCCAAGCTCAAACACCATCAGCCTTCACATGAAGACAGAAACGTTTTGGGATGGGTATCACCAGGCTTCTCTATTTCAGCTTACTCTCATGCTGAAACTCGTGGTCAGTTCCACCTTTTGTGTGACCAACTTTAACATCTCTCCATCACAGCACGGGATTCGTTGTGCCTGACTCCCTGCTCCAGGGAACCATGTGGGAAGCCCAACAGCCAGTTCCACGCTCCCGGTACTCCACAACCCAAATAGCACTTCCCATCAGTCATCAAGAAATTCAAAGCACTAGTACGAAAACTCAAAAGCCACAAAAAGACCAGCAGTGACGGACTGAGGCTATAACTAATACCCAAGACTGCTGTGAGGGGATCTATTGTCTGAAACTGCCCAGACTGTGCAGTATGTCAGCCTCCAAGATGATGATCCTGCCTCTACCTACGCCCAGGACTGTATACTCACACTCACTATTCCACAAGGCTTGAGCTGGCAGCACCCACCGTGATGTTAAAGGCAAGTGTTAAAGGCTGGACAGTTTGCCTCAACACCTACATTCCCATGTGTGGTGAGCCGGGTGGCTCGTGCTCAAGCTATGCAGCTATGGGGATAACTAGAGAATGTAAGGAGAGGTCAAAATGTCTAACATGGTATTACAGGCCTACCTCAAGAGACCTACAAGTGATTAATCCACATGAAAGCATCCAGGATCATGCTCTTTCTGTCTGAAATAAATGCATATCGGGCTAATATTTAATAGGACAAGAAAAAAGAAACAATGAAACAAAATTAAAGTGGCTTTGCCAGATATTGTAAAACAGAAGGCTCAAACTCCCAGCTGAAACGTACTGTTTCAGATAACTGAAAACCTTAGGAAGTTGTTGGGCTGACTCAGAAACAACAAAATTGCAAGTCTCTTCCGTAGCTCACTTGATCTGCTTCGCCAAAGGAAAAGGTGAGTGCCCCAAATGCCTCCTGCTCCCTGGCTTTGCTTGACGCATCAGCTTAGAGCAAACACCTTACAGACAATGCCGCCTGTGTTACGTATCACACCCCTGTCCCCGGCCGTGCTGTTCCTTTTCTGCAGAAGTTCCCTGTTACTTGATATGCACGAGGTAATCTTGCAGCGTGGCTCTCTGCGGTTGTAAGCGTGGCAAGCAGCTGTGCCAGGCACTCTTGCCAAGAAAGTGTTCTGAGTCACTGCGATAATAAAAATGCATCAAAGTAACAGGCTTTTTCCTCCTTTAATGCTACTAAGTACACGAGTCCAGGCAGGGCTTTCCTGGCTCTGCAAGCTTAAAGTATGCATACCCAAAGCCCATAGGCTGAACAGGAGACTGACAGTTACGTACCCTGCAATCCTCTGAAAAGCCACCCCAAACGTGCCATTGTTTACTGTTTAATGCCTATTTTGCCTCAATCTCCTGTTCATCTGTTGAAAGATATCCACACAGATTGCAATTTTCCCGCTGTAGCTCAGCAACTGCAATTAAAATCAAAGACTGAGGTAGATGATATGATAAGAGAGGTCACTATTGCTGACAGTCCCAAAAAGAAGCGCACATGGATATAAAGCAGGCATTTTCTTTTTTCTTTTTTTTTTTTTGTTTCATTGTATGTAAAAAAAGAAAAAGCCCCACTGAGCTGAAATGTTTTGGGATACGATTTTTAAGCGACAATAGTGTGGTTGAAAATAAAATTTAATCAGCCTTGATGCTGATTAAAATATTTTTCCTCCAATTACCAAAAAGGCAGCTCTCTCTAGTAAGGACAAGGCTGCTGCCAACTCTGAACCTTACTTCCGCCAGTTTCACTATATTCAGCTGTTTCAGTAGTAAAAGAAAGATTTTGATTTAAGCCAGAATGTACTAAGAAACGGATGCCATGTAGGTGCACACAGAAGCTGTGACAGCACATGCTCATAGAAAAAATGAGCAATCCACTCCTAATTGCTTAATTGTGTCTTGTCAACTGCAGGAGCCACCCTTATTCTTGAAATTTTAAACCTCATGACAGGAAGAGCATGTCTGCTCTGTACCCTCTGGCCTGGGAAATCCGAGGCATCTTTCCTGGTTAAGCTCAGCATGGGAGCAGGAGAGCTGCAACGCAGGGCCAGCAGGCCAACACCAGACAGAGGCATCCCCCACTACTGCCTGGGCACAGTGGATGCACCGACAACCTGCTGATTACAGAGCTCTCAGCTGGATCTCTGACTCTACCAGCCACACAGAAAGCTGACAAAGATGCCAAATTGTAATTTAATGCCCTTCGCGCTCAGACCTGCCTGTCTGCCAAATTAACACGTGCACACAGAGCACTCTGCCACATGGAGAAAGATTTTTTTGGGTTCCCAAACTGGAAAATCAAGTGAATCGAGGACAGATGCTGCAAGCGTAAGAGTAGGCAAGCTTGCAAGAAAGTAGGAATGGGGAGGACACACAGAATAAGCGCTTCCAGCCACCCACAACTTTATAATGTCCCTTCAAGCGTGCCTGAGGGTGTCTCCACTGCTCGTCACAGACAGCCAACTCTTTCCGGTGGTGCTGGGCACTTGGAGGTGGTCTGTGAGCCCATTCCTTCTACATCTGTTCCTAATTTGTCAAGACAGGTGAGCCAGCCTTCAAAGCTTCAAAAGCCTGCCTGTCAGTAAGACAAAGCCAGGGAAATGAAGCATAAAGTTTTGGCCCAAATTGTGAATATGACAGAAAATCTGGAGCTACTGAAAACTGACTGAAGCTGAAATGGCTAAGGGACAGTAGCTTAACTTAAAATACTAGCACTGCATACACATTTACTAAGGAACTACATACATGTTTATCTTCCTCGATTTGCAGATGTTTCTTCTTTTTGCAGAGTGCTAAAATTTTGTTCGAGGAGAGGAAACAGATGGTAGCTGTAATAGTGGCACCTTTCCAAGGTGGAAAGAAACCACTAGTGGGGCTACTACAGGCTTGAGGTTGGGAATGTCAGATTTGTATCGCCTGTTTTCATGAATTAGACAGCACCGTCACTGCAAGGCTTCCAAGCTCAGCGCCGATGCAAATGTGAGTAGTGACTGACACAAAGAGCTGGTGCCTTAATGCCATTTCTGTACCAGTCCGAGAAAACAGAGCCCTGAGCAGAAAACCCACAGCAGACAGTAATATGGACAATGTACGAGGTGCCAGACCACAACTATTTATAACCTGGGGCTTCAACCTCTGAGCTACTGTTCCACAGGGAGGGGAAGTTCTGCCCACCACAGCAATTTGTGAAAAAGGGTCTAATTTAACACAGCAACAGAACAGAAAAAGTGGAAGAAAAGTAAAAGCTATGGCCAAATGAACAGAAATGATGGAATTATCTGTCAAAAAAAAAACCACATGGGTAAAAGTGGGATTTTATTTTTTTTTTAGGATCAATAATCATTTCACAGTTTTGCTGAAAAAAACCACAATTATCACGGAAAAAAAACCTTAGGCCAAAAAAGAGAATTTCTTTAAATTACTTCTGCCTCTTTTTAAGGATTTACATGAAAATATGGAAAGTAGTACTGTGGTCACCCAAGTCCAGGAGGCCATTTGATTGAAGGGAAGTGACCAGGAGGACTGAGGAGCATATGCGGGGAAAAACGAAAGAAGATGCCACGGGAGCATGCTTCTTAGTTGTTGGAAGACTGCAGGGTACAAGGTTATTTTGAACTGTGGAGCAGGAGTCAGAGAAGGAATACGAAGAGGAGGATAATGTTAAACTAAAGAGCATGATCTTTATGATCTTAATAGCTGAATATGTCCAGAAACAGAAGGTAATGTATCTGCAAGGATAAAGTGAAGCTAAGTAAGATGAGAAATAATCAAAGCTTTGTCAGAGAAAGCTCTCCAGATTTGTAAAATATAGCAGAGGAAGCCACTTGAGGGATTCTCTGAGAGGATCACACATTCGTGAGAGAGTAAGGAGTGAGAGGTCAGTAATCTACCGTGGGGGCTGGGAGTGTGAGCAAACCAGAATTCAGTGAGAGCAGATGGGGCAGAAGGACCACTAAGGAAAGTGCCGATGTGGCGGTGAGGGACGAGTAGCCCAGAAAGGCTGTGTCAGCACCAAGACTGACACAGGGGACTTGTTAGCAGGAGAGCAGCCAGAGGCAGAAAGGCTGTTGTGGTAAAACAGCAAAAGATCATGAGATGCTACTCATATCTACCACACCTAACACTAGGCACTGGGGAGATGCTAAGTTAAGAGCTGAGCTACTCTGGGCTTCCCCTCATCAAGGGAAGGACAGGTGCACCTCAGAAGGTGGAAGGAGTTCCCTACTGAATCTGCCCCCTTCTCTCCTTTCAGCGCAGACGCATTTTAGGGGAATTCCTCTTCTGACTTAGATGTTTAAAACTATCTGGGATGAATCTCAGCCTGCTTAAGGTATTGTTCAGAAAAACAAGTGAGGAAGAATAGTCTTTTTCCTGAGGTCCTACAAAGGAGAAAATCCCTTGATGCCTGAAGGTGGATAGCTGCACTATGGGGCAGCCAGGGGAGCCTCTGCATTTCAGCTACTCCTGAGCAGGGAGCCACTGAAAAATGGGCTTGGAAAAATCCTGCGCATGATCTTGGGCTGTTAAGGAAACCTCTGCTTACAAAAGGTCTCTAAGTCAACAGAAAGACAGCTGTGAAGGCAGACAGTAGATAAGTTGACCCAAGGACAGAGTATAGCGCAAGAATGGGAGACAGCAACAGAGAAACGGTCTGGGCAACCTGAAAGGAACAAGAGGGTCGGTGGCGGAGGGACGGGAAGGGACACATCAAAACAAAAAAGGGAAAACGGAAACCTGAAGCAGTCATCTATAAATACAACCACTGGCTGTACAAAAGAGGTGCCTTTGGCTTGGGAATGCCTGCACTGGGATTACAGAGAGGCAGAAAGAGAAAGAGCAGGGGGAGGAGAGGGACCACCTAAACCCTGGGAACATGAAATTGGCTGTAAAGTGACAGCTGCTTTTTTTGAAAAACATGCAAGCTTAACAAGCTAAGTATCAGCACACAGTCAGAGCCTGCCGGCAAGTGTGAAAACAGCACTGGGAGCCATTGGTGTCTTATGAAGGTCACAGCGTACCCACATCTGCACAGCTGAGAGACAGGCGCTGTCACAGGCAAGCCAGCCAGCCTGCTGCCAGTTCGGAGGCTTCTTCCACTTCAATTCACGAAGAAAAGGCTCCCATATTCCCAACCAATTCGACTACATGTTATCAAAATTTGTCTTGCCATAGAAAAACTACAGCAACAATTTTAAGGGAGTAGAAAAAACAATGTACAAATTATTAAAGTAAACTGCAAAAGACAGTATTCGCCCCAGCAAATATCAGGCTGGGTTCCTTCTCTCTTAAATATCCATGAAATCAAAACAGGCAATAAAAAAAATATCCAAGCACTTAATAAAGACATGTTTTGGAAACAGGAAGATAACCTAGGGGAAAAGTGCATAGGAAAAACAAGGAAGGAGAAAATAGTATGTATGGTGACCTTCACCTCTAATTTAATGATTGTTGTCATCAGATTAAGTCCTGCTTTCCCCCCCAGAAAATGCTACTAAGAAGGTAGAATACCTACTTCCCCTACCCAGGAATACTGATGCAGATAATCTGCCCATTCTATACCTGTCATGTAATCTATCTGTTAATCGGACTACAGCATCAGCCATCTTGCTAATTACCTCCGTGTAACATATGGAAATTGAAAAAGCTGGAAAAGTCACCCTTAGGAAACAGAGGAACAGGGAAATGGGAAGAAAAATTCCAAGTTTTGACACTGCAATGAATAATACCTTAAATACTCTGTATCAGCAAACCACCAGTTTGCCTCAGATGACAAGAAGATACAAGACTTCTGACATCCGTCAACAGACTAAGAATAAATGGCAAAAGAAACAGTTTGAAAGGATGCAAAAACCACATCTCTTCTTTTTCCAGTTTACTTTTTATTCTGAAATACGTTTACATCTTTGCACGAGCAACAGCCAGGAAAACACCCCCAGATCTGATCACAGATCACCTTATTGCACACTACTGTTCAGTTCTAGTTTTNAACACATAAGCATTTACACTTTCAAGAAAATAAGAAAATCTCTCAGAAATCACAAGAATCTTTCTACAGCGCTACAACCATTTTAGCAGATTTGCTGCAATTTTTAATCCATACAGATATAAAACTACATTTACCACGATTAATGCATTCAACTCCTCATTCTCATGCAAGTACAGTTTAGACCCACCCAAAATACCGGCTGCAGTGCCTCACAGTTAGCCGGGCTTTTCACCGCTGCATATCAGACCGGCTCTGCTAGACAAATCTGTCATTCACCCCACTTCTTAGCTACAGCTGAGTAAAAAAAGGATAAAAAGGGAATCAAGACCCATTTAGAGTATTTGGCTGGGCTAGCAGCTACCCAAGACTATTCAAGATGACCCTCTAAAGCTTGCCTCGTGAATATCTAAGCACTAAAAATGTTAATTAGCGTTCATATAAACAAATGTTTAACCTGGTGACAAGAGCTCTTAACGGTTTCTTTCCTATTCATGCGAGCATGCATCAAGAGTGCTAGTCCGATTGCCAGGATTTTCTGTAAACCCTACAAAATCACTAACCGCATCCGCACAACGCGTTATTTAAGACCAGCAGCTCCTCCTACCAGCGCACTGGGAAACCGCATTTAATCTTTGCATCAATTCTTCTAGGGCCATTTCTTCAGTTCTCAGCCAGCATCTCATTCTCTGCTAAACCAAAAAGAATCCACAGCAAGCACGCTCCCCCCTGCTCCGAGAATGAAGGGAGAAGGGGGGCAAACAACCAACCGCAGACCAGACCGCTACGGCAGCGCTTCGCAGCCCCGCATTCCCACCCCCCGCACGGAGCCCGCTCGCACGCAGGCGGGCGGGAGCGCCCGCGCCCTCCCCTCCCGGCAGCGCCCGGGCGAGGCGACCGCCGCTGGAAGCCGGAGCCGTGCGGGTTAAGGACGGCGGCACCGCCTGAAACTTCTCTCCCCTCCTCGGCCTGCGGCTCTGCCCGCCGCGGGGTCCTCCGGCGGGGGCCAAGC
>Ga0065711_1008793_pt1 | contig 12166 bp, 5 predicted proteins | sample Hoacrofraction12_FD_59098 | JGI IMG/M metagenome (GOLD analysis project Ga0065711, IMG submission 59098) | Hoatzin crop microbial communities from Cojedes, Venezuela - Epithelial fraction 12 v2 (version 2) | ecosystem: Host-associated > Birds > Digestive system > Esophagus > Crop | place... | reverse complement strand
CCCGCCAGCCACCGCGTCCTTCATGGTGGCTCCCTGCGACCACCATCTCGGAGCCTGGGGACTGTGTGTCTGTCTGCGCGCCGCGGGCAGCGCGGCCGCCCGCGGGAAGTAAAATGTCCACTCGGACTCCATTGCCCACGGTGAACGAACGCGACACCGAGAACGTGAGTACCGGCGGCCGCGGGGGGTCCGGCCCGGGGCGGGGGGCAGCGCCTGGGGAGGGCCGGCGTTAACCTCTTGCCGCTTCTGCTGTTCCCAGATCACCCGTTTTTTTTAAATTAATGGCGTTTTTAACTCCCGCCCGGCGCGGCCCGCCTGCTGGGCGGCGTTGGCGGGCATCCCGAGCCCGGCGTCCCCGCTCCGGCGCTGTGTCCGGGCAGCGCCCGGTGGCGGCGGGGAAGGGGACGGATCCGCGGTGGGGAGGGGCTCCGGGTGGGTTGCTGGCTGCTCCGAATAACGCAGAGTTACCGCTAAAAGCGGCCGAGTGAACCTCTGGAGAAGAGGTGGGGATGGTTGGGCTGTGGTGGGGGTGGGCTAGGTGACCTAGATAATAGGCCTTTCCCTGCTTCGTTTGCGGGGTTCTCGGCGGGAGTGACGCTGGTAGACCCGTCACCTGTTCAGATGACATTAAAAGGGTTGCTTTATTGGAATTGTCTTCCAGAGAAGGGAGCCTGTTCCTCCGCGCCCCCCTTTTTTTGTCTTTTTTCCCCTAACAAAGCCAGGGTTTAGGAATTGACGGTTTATTCACAAGATTGAGTCAAACACTGTATTAACAATCGCACAGGTCGTGTGCTAGAGAAGAAAGAAAAAAAAAATGCAGTCCTACCACATGAGCAGGTAGCTACAAATGTAGCACGGTAGGAGACTCCCTTTCTGCGGATAGGAACTGTATTTCTTTTAAGTTAAAACTTACTTGATCCTGGTGTTTCCTGTCTAACCATTTTTCTGAATAGGCTCTGACATGTCCCCAGACGATAAACAGAAGGGAGTTGTCCCTCACTGTGGTCTAAAATGAGTCGATCAGCAAACTTTGTATTTGGCTTTCTGTAAAGACTATCTGATATTCGTTAGAAGACGGATGCTAAGCTTGACAGAGGAGACTTTTTTTTTTTTCAAAAATCTGCTTATGTTTTGGACTGGCATAAAAAGTGGAATCTTTAGTTAAAGATCAGGAAAAACTGTTGGATTGTTCCAGACCATAAATAGTCCCAAGAAAAGTGATGGTAGCCCTATTGTTTAAAACAAGACCAGACAAAGCGTTAGAAAACATGCTGCATGGAACAATTACTGCATTACTAGGGATTAGATTTTATTGACATAATAGGCACTTCTAACTTCTGTGATCTTTATTTGTTTTAGCACTAGATGCAACCTGCAGGCTAAGGGCTGTATTGAGCAAAAAGCCAACTAAGCATATTTGGCTGTAAAATCTCAATGAGCTTCCTGCCTTGTGGAAGAAAAGAATTAAAATACTATGTGGCCCTTCCTATGCCATGGGGAGAGTTGAAGTTGTAGCATACTCAACAAAACACTATACAGAGTTTATTTGGGTAATTGTTTTAGTCTATAAGCAAACCTGACTCAGGTTTTCAAGCTCCATGTATATGTGTGGAGGCCACACAGTAAATAATTTTAGAAAGTGTTCAGATCAGGTTCTTTAACATAATTAATTCAGACTGTTATGGACAACTTAACGGTGGAAAGACTTAGTACATGCTCGAGGAAATACATTATTCACAAGCTGTGTGTTCTAGCACTTGAAGTTAGATTTTTACATGTCTTCCACTTCAGGCACCTTGTTCTCACTTCAGAATATTGGTCTAACACTTCTCTTTAGTAATCTTGTAATTTAACATACGGGGATTGTCTTACTTGCAGATGAATTGCCTTAGGTTTAGATTAAGGCATGTCTTTTAACTGCTGTAATCTGGGCTGGTGACCACAGAAATACCTGTAAGTAGTGATACTGACAGGGAGTGATTAATCTGAGTAATCACCGAAGCCATTGAAGCAACCCCCTCGGTACATGACTGTGTCCCGCAAGAAGCTGTCTCTGATGTTCTGGCCATCAGCTATCTAGAAATTCACCAAACGCATTCTTTTCAGCCTTGCTTAAAACTGAACTGAAATCTGACATTTAGTCTGTCTGAATAACCCCTGCAGCTGTGAATGCCAAGTCTTTTTTTTCTTTTTTTTTTTAATACCAAATGTGACAATTTTGATACTTCAACTAACCGTTCTTCCACCCCAAAGCTGGCTGTTTTGTGTTGGCAGGTAAATTGAGCCCTTGATTCTCTTTCACAGAGGAGAAGTCTAATTAGCTAATATTCATAGGACTCTCTGAAGCTTGGGTGGGAAGAGGCTTAAGAGGTACCAAGGTATTCAGACAGCCTTTGGGCCGTGGTCCTGGACCCTTTACCGCCTGCTCTCTGCTTCGGAGGTTACCGCTGCTGGCACAGGCTTGGCTGGGGTTGAATCTGGTTGAAGCATGCTGATCATAGCTTGTCCATGCCTATACTTGCAGTTTTGAAAATGAAGTTTGCCTCCAGAATGACGGTGAGCTTAAATTATCATTGTCTATGCTTGTAGTTAACCACATTCGGCGGTTGGCAACTCCTGTTGAATAGCCGAGGTCTAACTCTCAGTACTTGATTTTTTTTTTTTTTTTTTTAAGGCAGTGTATACCACCTCTTATCGAGACACTTCATGCATGTGCTGCTGAAGTGGAAATTCTGTCACAGTGACTTTCCCCAAAAGCCACTCACGGATATCAAGCCTTTCGTGCCTTTGAAATTAAAGAATTTGGCTTCGAGTCACCTGGTTTTGAGAGGAAAGGCATTCAGATAATCTGTGATCATAGGAACTTCGCACTTGGACAGTTGGAAGCTGGCTGTTGGCCTGTGATGAGCTGGCTTCTCACCGCAAGGGTAGAGCAGCTCCCTGCTGGCCCCGTCTTGTGCAGTAATGGCTGCCAGCTGCTCAGGGGACAGAAGTGAATGAGAGGATCGGATCTTTGCTGTCTTCTGCAGAATTACGTGCTGCATGAGGGAGAAAAAGCAACAGAGGCAGCAGAGACCTCCTTCATCCAAAACTGGGAGACAAGGTAGACACAGACAAAGGACCTGTAGGTGACAGAAGAATGAGTAAACTTGTTTTACTAGTGATGAGGAGGAAGGGAGAGAAGGTGGATGAGGAAAGTGTGTGGAAACACAATGGGAAGGGAAGGTAGACAGTGGAAAACGAAAGATGAGAGGAGGCACAGAGAAATGTGCTTATGGCAGGATGGAGGACAACTCGTAACAAAGAAATAGGAGCAGGAGAAAAGAGATTGTGGAGAGTAGGACAAATATTTGTTAAAAAAAATTCCCAAAGAATGGCAAGGTGATGGAGAGCAGTAGACAGAATCAAGGAAATAATAATAATATAATAATATGGAGGTTGGGAGGGGTTTTTTTTGAGAGCATGAAACTGAAGAGCAAAAATCTTTGAACAGTTTAATTTGAACCTCGTGTCCATTGCACAGCTGTGTTTCTGGAGGAAAAAAAGGTAACTGCTTTGAATGTGTTAGTAATGCAGGCCAATCTGAATTCAAAATTTAAGTAATCTGAGAAAAAGCGAGACTAAAATACACTCTTATCTCCATGACTGTGCCTAATGTGAAAAATTTGCTATTGAAAAATGCCAGTGTGATGGCAACTGTGCTTGTACAAGCCTATACAAAAGGATTCTGTGCAGCAAAACTGTCTTTTTTTTTTTTTAATTGAAAAAGGTTTAGTAAAGGCAGGATTAGGTTCAAAAATTTACTTTTAAGATACTGTTAAGGTTAGTGCGGTAAGTCTTGATTTATTACCAGTTAGCCATGAAATGCATTAGAGCATTTGCAGACAATATGCAAGCTTGCATTATTGTATATATTATTTATCAGTCTTCTCCTATTACAGATAGATCTGTAATCGGAATGCTTTTTTCCAGAGCGTGAAATCCTGCTTTTTTTTTTTAAAGAAGGGGGTGAAGAGGGAAGCGTGCCTGTGGCCAAGAGTTCTGCTAGATTTTCTTCTACAGGGACCATCTACATTCTTCCATGTTTTTTGCCAGTCATCATAAATGTTCTGATTTGAATTAAATTAGATGAAGGTGACAAAATAAATAGAAATAAAATATGTGTTAGGAATTCATCTGGGATGTATTTTTTAATTCCAAATTTTCACAGAGCAGGAAAATGCTTTTTGTGCATTTCTTACTGCCTGGGGTGCCTGATAGGTCTGGTACTGTGTGTGGACTCAAAAAATACCTGATCAGGTTGTGGTGCATTGCTAGTCAGCCACCGACTGTTAGTATTTTTCACATTTTGAAGTGAGAAGTTTCATTCTTCAGCTCTGCTAAACAGCCTGTGCCATGTGGTTTAATCACTTGATTCTGCTGTCGGCTCAAAGTGATGGGAGGCTACCACGGGTGTCAGTGGCAGCTTCCCACCAGTGATTTGGCCAGCACTAATTACTGCAGGGCTGTGTGACGAGTCTGGTCAGCTCTCTGATCGGGCTGAAGTTAATCCTTAAGAAAAGTGGCTTTTTTTTTTTTTTTTCCTCTGAATAACAGAGCACAACTACAGATATTACCGAAAGAAAAGAAACAAGAGGAAATACGGGGTTTAGTACACTGAACGTCGTAGATGACTTCTTAGGTTTTCTTACCCACTCACCTTACCTGCTCAATTCTCCATTTTAATTGTAGTCGAAAGACACATTTGTGGTGTTGTAATCGGACAATTCCTGTTGACTGCAAGTCTCAGGTGACTCAAGTCAAAGGAATTCTAAGAGTGGAGGCATTTGTCTCTCCAGATCTCCATTTCGTATGATAAATAAGTAGCGTGTGTCTGCAACTTCCTCCTCCTCTCAGTCAAGTAAGGCTGCCTCATGGATGTCAGCCAGATCAAAAATGGAGGTTGCTTTTTTTTATTAGGCTCATGGCATATCAGGGTTGGCTCTGCTTAGTGTGGAGATCATCTGCTACTAAGAATCTTTAGAATGCATGATGAATAGATGCTCACTGCTCTTAAAACATAAACCTGAAAGGTACTGAGTACACCTATGGTAACAGTGCAGTCAGTCTCCTGGATGAAACCCTTGGGTTAAGAAGAATTCTTGGCCTATAAAGCAGCAGCTTGAACTCAGCGTGTGTGTATATACATATAAACAAAAATTAACTTTCAAATAAAATTTGTTCCTGCAGGGTTAAAGCCTAAACAAAGTTTTCTATCTGCAAGCTCAATGTGGTCTTTGAAAACCAACTGTGAGGTGTTTTTTTTACTTTTTTTGTTTAGTATGTAATTACTGACAGTGATGATTCTGGAAACAACTTAGTTGGCAGTATTGTTGATGAAGAATAGAATATGGTTGGCTCTTCAGCTATTATTCCCCAGGCTGATGTCAATAAATATCCATTTTAATCAGCAGTAAAGAAACTTTGGCTTGAGAGATATGATGAATGTCAGATCTTGATAATGTGAAGCAACAAAAGAGCTTTTAAAAAGCTTTTCTAACCGGCACCAGACTTATCTTTTTGATTATATAAGCAGGATTTCTTCACTGTTGTGTTGTTCAGTGCTAATCATGGAATTACAGATTCCCTCCCTTTTATATGCTGCATAGAGTATGAACCAAATGTCAGACACATTGGCAGAGGCCGTGATGGTTACGCATGGAAAGGACTCCAGACCCTGTGTGCCTGCGAAGAGGTGCAGCCTTCCTTCGCTGAGGGCTGTCGGTGCTCCCGCTCTGACCTTCAGGGCAGTGGTGCAGTTGCCACTTAGCTCTTCCCGCTGCTGCCCTGTGGCCAGCAGTGTGGGCGTGCGGGTACGGCGTTGGGTAGCATACTCCTTCTGCCAGGTGGCAGTCTCCTGTATGTTGGTCCATGCTGTCTGCCTCCGTCAGGCTGCCCAGTGTGGGAAGTTCTGTTTCTGCGCTCGGTTTGAGCTGTAGCTGCCTTGTCCTGACTGTTACTCCTGTTTTCTCCTTTATTTCCCCCCTCCCCACTGAGGCTAGGGAGAATTAGGAATGTGTGTCAAGAGGTATAGCCTGCGTGTGCTGAAGATTGTATTTACTCTTCAGGTTCTTCCTTTAAGCGGGTTGTTTGACAAATATGACCTAATTAAACTAGCCACTCATTTTCATCAAGTGTCGTATTCGTTAAATAAATGAGTCCTATGGTGGGCTGACAATTGTGCAGTGGATTCTTCACCTTTTGACAACGGAAGCATCCAAATTAGTGATTTCTCTCCTTTACCAGCTATAATCTATTTCCAAAAGGTCTGTTTGTCTCCCTTGCTGAGTTCTGAGCCTCTCAGTTGTTCCACTCGATCACAGCATCCATAATGTTAAGGGTGTACCACTCTTCAGTGAATAAATCTGCCTTCATGGATTGATAACTCTAGTGCCATGTTGGATAACATTTTCCTTTTCAAGGGGGTGTTTAAAATTTCATGAGATAGAAGCCATGACTGTTCACCCTTAAGGACTGATTATGTAGCAAGCTAGTCTAAAAACTGCCTTTTAATTATATGTGCTAGAACCAAAGCATTGGTTATGCAAACATCGGCACGGGCATACTGGGTCTCACAAAATCCACGTTGCTCGATGTCCTGATTTGTGCCCTGGTCAGTGGCAGGAGGGAAGTAAAATGAGGACAAGTGCAGGACATCTTCACCTGGTGTTTTCCTATTTTATAATATAGGACAAAAATGTAATATTTTAAATGTAGGATGACTGAGGGATTCTCAGAGCAGTAACTGGTATATAGACAATTGTGCTTGAGTGTTTGCTGTGACACCTCTTGGTGGTTGCCAGAAATGTAGGTCTGTGTTTTGACTTTCCAGTAGAATTCCTTCGTCAGCAGTCGCAGGATGCCCTGCTGTGCTGTTTCGTGGGTATATCTGTGCAATAAGATACTACCTCTGTGAATATCCTTAGCGCTAACCTTTTTTCTCTTACACCGAGTAGTACTCAGCAGTCTGTTCTGAAAGATGTTAATGATAAATGAGAAATAAAATACAACGCTTTGTTGGGAAGGGCTGCAATGAAATTAGTCCTCATGTGTTTCATTTAAAATCTTTTTGTGTTTTAAAAACCTATGTTGTGTTTCTTGATTAAGGTTTTCTATAAATAAGAGTGCTGGTGGGGAGTGCGCAGCCAGAAATCACAATGTATTTATATGTTGCATGCCCAAGTTAGGGTAATGAAGCAATTTAGTGTCTCAAGTGTTCATCATGTCCTGGAATGTTTAGATTATTAACATTGTGTGGGATAGGCTTTAACTACAATTTTTTCTTATTATGATTAAAAATACTGAATTGAATGAGGCTGTCATGATTGTTACTGACCTGACAGCTTTCCAAGAAATTCTATAATATCACTTTGTAGCATTTCATGCAAAGATGAGATAATGAATAAGTTAATAAACATTCCTAGAGACTTTTGTAAGATTACATTTTATTAGTTGATTTGGATGATGAGAAGATTGTTTACAGTATTGTATAAAATAAATGCTTTAAAAAAATGTTGATACCATTTGTCTCCATGTGTTAGAAAGAAAGCTTCCTACTTGCTATAAATAAACATGGATTTTTGCAGGTCTTGGGCATGCTCATTTCTTAATGTTTTTCAACTCTTCAAATGGATATCAGGTTCTGTCTCTTCCAGGTTTTTCTCAGCTGTTGGCACCTTCTTAAGCAGTATAAGAACTTTGATACTGGTCACCCTCTGCCCTGTGTGTTTCTGATGCTCCGAATGTTAAGATATCTCGAATCATACAGATACTGGATAAAGCTAACATCTACCAAAAAGATTTCAGTTATTGGCACCTTCATACTTTATTTGCTTTTTACTTTCTTTTCTGTTCTTTTTCTTTCTCTTCACGCTAATCATTATCTGGCTATGAAAGGATGTCGGCTCATCACTGGGGGAAGGCTTTTGCGAAAAGGTGGGTTTTGCTTTGTGTTCCAAATATAGTTGTTCTTAGGCTCAGTCCCTCCTTTGCAGTAAGGTTTCTCACGAACAGATGTTTTACTCCATTTCCTTCTGGGTTGAGTAATACCAGGGTGGGGCTGGGGGGAGGAGGACAATGCATTTTTTTTCACTAGGGAGATTGCCTTGTTGGCTTGAAAATTGATAGTTTTTTTAGAGAGCCCTCCTACTATGTGCAAAAAAAAACCCCTTTAAACTATTTAAAAGATTTTGAAATGGAACCTGATGCATGCCAAGATATGGAAGAAAGTGCTCACTGTCATGAGTGGATTTCAGGAGACAACTTTTGAAAGAGATGGAGACTGCCTAGTCTCAAGCCACACAAAGCATCCAGCCTCCTTGCATCAGTTCCCCATCTGCATGGTCTTTCTTTGCATGAAGACAAGTATTTTGGGAATCCCTCAGCCATGGTGAGTGTCATGAATGAACGCTACCCTTCCACAGAATGCATATCCAGGAGGTACAGCTCGCCTACCACAATTTATGGAAACTTACTACAAACACAGACATGCTTGGTTTAAATCTTCTGTTTGTAAGACAAACCCCCTTTTTTTTTTGAAGCCATATAAATGTGGACCTGGGAAAGAATCCAGAAATTGGCAGGATCTTTCGGGGTCAGGAGGTGAGGGAGGCAAAGTCTGCAGAATTGAGGGGCCTGCTTGGGAAAAGACAAATGACCTGCATTGCAATTTAGAGCAGGGGATGCTATCGCTCCAGGCTGAGATTGGAGCCGTTAATCTGTTGTGATGGTTTTGCTGCATCAAAGTAGCTGCTGAGGAAGCTACCCGGGGAAGTAGCTGAGTACAGCCAAATTCTATACAAGTCAATGCCTGACTTGAACTTCTTCTTGACCATCTATATTTTTACTTTTTGCCTACACCATCTAGCTTCCCATCTACCTGTCATGGCTTCTTAAGAGTGATTTGGGTGGGAGAAACACTTCTATTCAGTTTTGAGTTTATGCCTTTTAGTACTGTCTGCTACCAAGCCCTCTTCTTTCTTCATTTCCATAAGCAAAAGAAAATCCATGTTGAAACTGGGAAGCTGTTTTCTGCAGTTTTTAGAAAGCTTGTGTTCTGTTCAATATAATAGTCTTGTATTTGACAGAGGAAGGACTTGCTGATAGATTTAGTTAAGTGAATTGAAATAAAGTCCAAATTAGATGTGCTTGGAAACAAACGGATTTCTATGGAGTGAAATGCAGCTATGAGCAAGTCAGTTGGAGAGAACTGAACTGCTTAGGAACACACAGCTTGATATTCAAAGACCACGGCTGAAAAGGTCATATTTTTGAAAATTAGTAAGCTGGGTTAGGGTGGAAGTGCAAACCTTCGTACAAGGAGACTATGTTAAATTTATGAACGCTAGTACGAAGAAGTTCACAGCTGTTAATTCCTCCCGTTAAGTGCGAAGCTAAAAAGCATGAAAAAAAATAGTAGGACCCAAGAAGTCATTCCTCAGCAGAGGACAGTGAAGCTCTCAATATGTAGTAACTGGGATGGTTTGCTGTGTGGAACAGAACTTGTTAGTATAACAGAATCTTCCTTTTATCTAGTGTTGTTTATATAGAGTTGGTATGAGTAAGATCAGCTCTGAATAACCTGTACACAGGTTCTCTGGGTTTGGGAATACATGGTACCTGATGCCCACGTCTCAGCTGCCTTGTAGGCTAGCTCAGGTCTAACACAGTTTGTTAGTTCAGGCCCAAGAAAGCCAGCTTGTGTGCCTGTGCCATGTGCCCAGGTGTGAAAGGGCTATAGTATAAATAGTTCCGGTATGCTGCTTTTTCTAAGCTGTGTTATCAACTCGGTGTAGTACAGCTGTATTCCTGGGATGCTGTATTTGAACTAAAAGTGAGCCTTCCTCTAATATATCCAAGAAATATTCTAGTGACCGTGCACAGAACATCTCGGTTCCAAATTGCTGGGAGTAGCAATGTAGGAGGATGTTAACATCTAGCATCAGCAGTTGCTGCTTTTTTTCTGGCTGATCTGAATAACTTGACACTTGAAAGTACCGAAGGAGCCGACAGAAGTTCTCTGCGTTGTGTGCTGCAAGGCTTGTTGAAAGTCAAAGTTTAGAGAAATATAGAGGATTGGCATTGCTGTGCCAGTATGTACAGGGGTAAATAAGATGGCCTGAACAACCAGCACCAGCCTGGCGTTAAGGGCATGCAAAGCAGTGGATAGAGAATTTCACCGGCTTTAGTAGTTCCTTCAGCTGGGCAACTGGTCTTGTCCTTCCTCTCCTTGAGAATTATTGATTGATAAACAACTATCCAATTGTCATAGGTCTTGAGATACTGGTGAGAACTTGAATTGTTATCGAGCGTTGTATTTTGACTGGATCTTTTTATGGGTGTGCTTCTCATTCCTGTGCCATTTATTAGTGGTTTGGAAGAAGTGTGTACTACTGCTCCTGAAAACTAGGATAAAGCTTGCTTGGATATTAAATCAGGTAAGATGGGCCAGTCACCAGGAACACATAATAACCTGCATGTAAGGAAACTCCACATTTCACTTCAGCCATGTGTGAGATCATGCATGTAAGGAACCAGGAACGAAAGTCATTATGTGTGGTTAGAGAAAGGGAAGCAATAATTCTTCAAACGAGTTAGGGTCAGTGTTGGGTGGTCAGATACAGATGGTCTTCTGCCAAGAAGGGCTAGTTCTGTCCCTGTAAATCAGTGGAGTGTTGGAACAGAAGGTGCAATCTCTGTGGTTAGTCCTACTGCACCTACGGTTGGTACAGTGTGTCCAGTTCACAAAGTACAAACCTAGTGACGATGGGAAGTACAAACCTAGTGACGATGCAGTAGTCGAGCATTAAGGAGAAGCTGAAGGCAGATTGATACCAAAACATTACATGCACCACAGTGTGTGTGTGGTGGTTTTTAAAATCGTTTAACTATTGGAACAATTTTCCCAGAGTTGCCATAGATTACTATCAGTAATATTTCTTAAAGGAAATGAATGTGTTTTTCAAAATAATTTATCACAGCTGTTGCACTCAAATTAACAAACCAAGGAACTTAGGGTGCCAGAGTATATGGTCACGAGGTTACATCAGGTTATTAAACAGGGTGAAACTTGCCAAGTGTCGTGCAAGCATGGATGTGTTCATTTGTGCCTGTACCATGTTTCTTAGCTCTTTAGTTGTGATCTCACATCATTATGCTACAGTGATTTTTCAGACTGAGTGTTGCTGTATGCCAGATTTTTGGTTGCGACCCCCCTGGGTTTCAGCAAGAGTAGTAGCAGAAGAGCAAGATCTGTGATTTCTGGATGACTCTGAATTTAGCGTGTCATCTTCTGCGTAGCCAGACATTTGCTCCACATTTGCAGACTGCTGAGTGTTTCTAACTAATACTTTAGTTAGTGAAGTTGATGTATAGACCTCAGCAATGAGTTGAGAACTAAGGGACTTGAGGGAACCTGCTCTTTCATAAAAAGGCTATCAGGAAATCATAGAATCATAGATTGGAAAAGACCTCTAAGATCATGAAGTCCAACTGTCAACCAAACACCACCATGCCAACTAAACCATATCCCAAAGTGCCACATCCACACTTTTTTTGAACACCTCCAGGGACGGGGACTCCACCACTTCCCTGGGCAGCCTGTTCCAGTGCCTGACTGCTCTTTCAGTAAAGAAATTTTTCCTAATATCCAATCTAAACCTCCCCTGACACAACTTGATGCCATTGCCTCTCATCCTCTCGCTAGTTACCTGGGAGAAGAGACCAACACCCACCTTGCTACAACCTCCTTTCAGGTAGTTGTAGAGGGCAATAAGGTCCCTCCTCAGCCTCCTCCAGACTAAACAGCCCCAGCTGCCTCAGCCGCTTCTCGTAAGACTTGTTCTCCAGACCCCTCACCAGCCTCGTTGCCCTTCTCTGGACACACTCCAGCACCTCAATGCCCTTCTGGTAGTGAGGGGCCCAAAACTGAACACAGTACTCGAGGTGCGGCCTCACCAGTGCTGAGTACAGGGGCACGATCACCTCCCTGCTCCTCCTGGCCACACTATTCCTGACACAAGCCAGGATGCTGTTGGCCTTCTTGGCCACCTGGGCACACTGCTGGCTCATGTTCAGCCGGCTGTCGACCAACACCCCCAGGTCCTTTTCCACTGGGCAGCTTTCCAGC
>Ga0065711_1047729_pt1 | contig 12167 bp, 11 predicted proteins | sample Hoacrofraction12_FD_59098 | JGI IMG/M metagenome (GOLD analysis project Ga0065711, IMG submission 59098) | Hoatzin crop microbial communities from Cojedes, Venezuela - Epithelial fraction 12 v2 (version 2) | ecosystem: Host-associated > Birds > Digestive system > Esophagus > Crop | place... | reverse complement strand
GAACTGGACACAGTACTCCAGATGGGGCCTCACTAGGGCAGAGTAGAGGGGAAGGAGAACCTCCCTTGTCCTGCTGGCCACACTCTTCTTGATGCACCCCAGGATGCCATTGGCCTTCTTGGCAATCAGGACACACTGCTGGCTCATGGTTAACTTGTCGTCCACCAGGACACCCAGGTTCCTCTCTGCAGAGCTTCTCTCCAGCAGGTCCGCCCCAAGCCTGTACAGATGCATGGGATTGTTCCTTCCCAGGTGCAAGACCCTACTCTTGCCCTTGTTGGACTTCATCAGGTTCCTCTCTGCCCAACTTTCCAGCCTGTCCAGGTCTTGCTGAATGGCAGCACAGACTTCCGGTGTGTCAGCCACTCCTCCCAGTTTTGTCATCAACAAACTTGCTGAGGCTATGCTTTGTCCCTTTGTCCAGGTCGTTGATGAAGTTGAACAAGACTGGGCTGAGTACTTACCCCTGGGGAACCCCACTAGGTGCAGGCCTCCAACTAGTTTCTGCGCCACTGATGACAACCCTCTGAACTCTACCATTCTTCCCATTCTCAATCCAACTCACTGTCCACTGATCTAGCCCACACTTCTTGAGGTTGCCTATGAGGATGTTATGGGAGATGGTGTCAAAAGCCATTCTGAAGTCGAGGAAGACAACATCCACTGCTCTCCCCTTATCTACTCAGCCAGTTATGCCATCATAGAAAGCTATCATTTTGAGAGAAGACTGAAGGAGACTTCAGTGAAAGGGTTTTGAATAAGAAGTGCTGTTGTTTGGATATGATGTTTCCCAGTGCGGAAGAGAACCTGTAGGCAGACTTTCTTCTGTCTTGAATCTTAGAGGAAAACTCATGTGAAAGATGTGGCAGTCCGTACTGGGGAAGAGCCTATGTCCCTCCATGTGTCCATCCGGTGTAACTCCAACCCCCTAGACATCTGTGGCCAGCTTCAGTACTTTCCAGGCTCTTGCTCTAGCTGATGCAGGGATGAGTAGTAATTCCACTTACTTTAGAAACTTACTCTGGGATGAGTATTAGGCTCTAAGGAACCCAGCTGTCCCCATCAGAGGGAGCTTTGGCAACTAGCTTAGACTAAATGTCAGCCTGAAACTTTCCGCCTGCTAAAGTTAGTGTTTCTCAATATAATTTAATGTTATTCACTCTAGTGTTAATTTATGCCTCACAGCCACATTTTCTTCTTGCAGCATAGCTCCAAGTAGTGTGTCACTGCCTGGCTCCCTCATCAGACCCTCTAAATGTGGGAAAGGGAGAAGCCTTCACCACCCTAGGGCACAGAGACACCAGATGCCATGTTTGACTGGAAGCTGTTTTCATGGGATTTGTTGTCTCATACTCACTGCTTTCTGTAATTGAATATTAGCCTCACATTTTTTGTAGAATTCTGGTAGCTCCCACTTATTTTGTCTCCATACAAGAAAAAACATTGCTTTGAAATTTAGGGGAGAGGCTATGTATGCAGAATGGTTTTATGAATGATCTATTTTGGGAACCACAGCCAGAATGGCAGCCCTAGACCGGAGTAGTGAGGACACTTACAAGGCTGGATGCCTTAGTCTTAAGTACAGAAAAAGCTAATGCAACTCCGGGTGCCCCTCTGATATCTTTGGAACTGGTTTGGATTTCTTTGTGTGGCACTGCATTGGTATATTGGTACAGTTAATATGTGCCCCAAAAGTGCATATGATCAGTGAAGAAAGGTTGGATAATTTTGTGCAGAGAAGTATCTTAGAAGAGCTGAGGAGCTTGTGACAGAATCAGTTAGCTGGCTGAAAAATTGTGTCTGAAAAGGCACAGCATGTGTTTGCAAAGGGGTGTTCAAACTGTGTTACTTAATCAGACACTGTGAAATGATTATTTTTGAAAATATTTTGGCAAGATTTCCTGATGATTTGCAATTCCTATTGCATGCAGTCCAGTAATAGTTCTGAAAAAATATTCTGGCTTAATTACTGAAGTTCAATTTCTTTGGAAATCCACTTTTTCCTGGGTGGCAAGAGAGATGACGAACTGCGCCTAAATAAATGTGTCCAAATTACTGAGCCAAAATACAGTTTCCTTCCTCACGTTAGGGAAAGGATTGCTGTCTGTAGGTTGGCCACAGACCCAAGAATAGCACTTGTGAAGACTAACTGAAGCTACTGAAGGTGTTTACAACTACCTAATTTAGGAGTCATGCCTAGGTGCAAGATTAAGGAGGATGGTCACCCAAAACTCCTCCTGTGGTTGGTGGAGAAATGAGCATCGTCTGAAGGTAAGTCAGAGCTGGAGGCTAACACATTCTCTGAATCATCAGCTGGAAGTAGCTGTAGAAGAAACTTAGCCTAAGCCTTACCTCAGCTAGCTTTTAACCTCAGTGGGTTAGGAACTGTGCCTATCTCCCTTCTCTCCTCTACGTCAACATGCTTTCTCCATAGGTAGGCTGTCTTCTAGATCTGCTGCTGATGCAGTGATCCTTTCCTTTGTCATTCATAATTCAGGTACTAAATTAACTTTCTAAGCCTAAATCCAGATTTGCTGCTGAGAAAAACCCGTAGAAAAGGCTAGTTTGAAAAACTCAGGAATCAGAGGGGAGTGAGTTACTGGAGCTAATTGCGTGCGCCTTCCAAGAGTTGCTGAATAAGAAATGATGTCAAAGCAGTAAGCTGAGTGTGCAGGGTCTCTCCTGCATCTTTTTCTTATACAATGGCAGGAATGTGGAAGTCAGGATCCGTCCTGTATGTTTCTGAGCCTGCTGCTTGTGCTGTTGCAAGCAGTACAAATACTCCATTTGTACTGCTAAGCAAAGGAATAATTATGCAGCTGAGTAGAAAAGTGCAAGTAACTGAGTAACAAAACTCTTTCATAGTTAGGCATCCAAAGGACAGATGAGTCTTCTGGCCTTTAAAAGGATGTTTAATTTTACTTACGCTAAGGAAATTTTACAGAACTTACATTTCTTTTCCCTTCTACAATGCAGAACTTCTCCCTGATGTATCTATGTACTTGCGTCCTTTTAAAGCCGAAAATACATATCTGTTTGCTTGCATTGCCTTTCTCCACTTCTTCCCTCTCCATATCTCTTCAAAATCCAGTAGACAGAAGTTTGGAACTCATATATTGCTCCTTGCATAGCCACATATTATGGGTGTCAAAACTGTACACCGTATTTCGTTTTAAAAGTATTACCAGCATGTTTGGAACAACGTTTGGGTATTACTATACTGTAACAGTGTTTGCAAGTTCAGGTTATAAGAGACTCCCAGAAGTTTCTGTGGCACTTCCAGAACTGAGATACAAAAGAACTTTTAGACTATATTGAAGAGAAGGTTATGGACATTTGGACGTGATCTCGTTAGGGAAGTCCAGTTAATGGTAGGCTAGGTGAGAGATGGGGTCTTCCTTTGAGAAGCTTGAATCTTCCTCTAAATGGCACCTTCCAAGGACTCCCGACGTGCTGGCCTTCAATAGGTCTGGAAGTAATTTTGATTGAAGTTGCTTATTACATATGTTTCTACAGATCTCGAGAAGGATGAGAAGAATCTGGAACAGACCTTTTAGTTTTTATTCTCTCTTCTCCTATGCCATGCCCTCCTTCTCCTGTGAGTTCTTAATTTTAAAAGCAACATTCCTACTAGGCATTGGTTTATTTACTGTGAAACCTAGCATGTACCTCTCTGAGGTAAGAAAGTGATCTAAGGATAGATAGCTGAAATCCTCATCGTCATTAGATTTACATCCATACTAGCCTTCTGGAAACTTCTGTTCAAATGATGCATAGCTTGGAGATGTTGAAAAGTCCGACAGTAGTGTAAGGACAAATCTCCTGTAGTTTGATCTCTCCTCTGCTCTACCAGCTTGTGAACAGCACAGAGCCCTACCTCTGGCCAAAGCCCTGAAACCTCTGAGAAGACTCTCATGAGAAGTTTTGCTCTCCCCTGCCTTTGCAGTGGACTTGGAAGCTGATCCCTTGGGTATGTGCCAGGGTGCATTCACACTTAGATCATGGGGTATGGGATACTGTGATCCAGAGCAAGGATCCAAGTTTGCCCCTGAAGGACTGGTCTGGGTAAGCGGCGTGAAGTTTGCTTATCTGTTAGAAGGAGGACATGAACTACTGCACGTTTCCATCCTAGATGAAATACTGGTTGTAGGTCTGCCCATTTTGTGGTGTCAGAGAAGGGGCAGCTACACAGGGAGTTTGCAAGGCATGCTAATGGGGCAAACAGCCCACCACACACTTGTGGTGCAAAGGGACAGGTAGAAGAAACACAGGACTGGGATGTTCACAACAGCTTAAAAGGAGTCCAGCTAGGAGGTAATCAAACAAGCCTGCAGCACAAGGTGTTTGGTGCTGAATTGGAACACACAGAGTGTATTTCACCCATCAAAGGCAATTTTCTTCTGTGAGGGAATATGTAGGTTTCCTGTATTTCATCTTGGAAGGAAAGCTTTAAGGTAACCTGACTTAAGCTATTAACTTCTAATCAGGCTCCCGCAGCCTTTTCAGTGTCTTTGTATTCATTTAGTGAGGGCAGCTGGTACAATGTGTGTGTTTACATGTTCACTGTCATGGGAAACAAACTGTGCAGTAATGTGAGGGCCAAGGCAAGCTGTGACCATGCTGAGATGTCTGTTGTGCAGCTAAAGAATGGCTTGTTAATTGACTAAGGTGGTATTTAGCAACTCATTCACAAGAATTCAGAAACTATTTTTTTCATCTGGTATATTTGCTGCTCCCAATGTAGAGTTTGGTTTGTCATCAATTTGCCTCTGATTTTTTCAGCATTCTTGATTTTTTTCAGACCAGCCAAAGCTGACAGTTGTTTTAAACAGGTGGGAAACCAACTTCATTACTTCTGTGCTGTCAGCACTGGAATCTATGTGCTTAAGAGTGTTTGCATACATAAATTTATTTATATACACACATTTCATTTTACAGCATGAAATTATAAGGCAGGAACTGTTCACTTAATATATCAAAGTGCTATGCACAACTATTGCACTATATCATAAAAGCAATACACAGTAAATCACATATATTTCCTTGTGTATGACGAAATATTTAAAGTTGGAGTCTAACCTACTTCAGTTTCAAACTAATTGAAAGTTATCACTGAAAACTACTGAACTTGTGTTTTGTCTCTGTAGTAAATCAGACTTTCAAGGTTCTGCAACTTTGACTAGCACAGAGCGTGAAGTCTTATGGAACTTACACACAGAAAGAAAAGCAAAAATAAGCAGAAATGTTCTGCAATAATCACAGAATCACAGAACGGTAGGGGCTGGAAGGGACATCCAGGGATTATCTAGGCCAAACCCCTTGCCAAAGCAGGGTCACCTGGAGCAGGCTGCACAGGACCGTGTCCAGGCAGGTTTTGATTATGTCCAGAGAAGATGAATCCACAACCCTTTCGGGCAGCCTGTTCCAGTGCTCTGTCACCCTCAAAGCAAAGAAGCTCTTCCTTGTGTTCAGATGGAACTTCCTATGCTTCAGTTTGTGCCCGTTGCCCCTTGTCCTGTCGCTGGGCACCACTGAAAAGAGTCTGGCCCCGTTCTCTTGACACCCACCTGTAAGATATTTATAGGCATTTCTAAGGTCCCCTCTTAGTCTTCTCTTCTTGAGGCTAAACAAGCCCAGCTCCCTCAGCCTCTCCTCGTAGGAGAGATGCTCCAGTCCCCTCATCATCCTCATAGCCCTCCGCTGGACTCTCCAGTAGTTCTTTGTCTTTCTTGAAGTGGGGAGCCCAGAACTGGACACAGTACTCCTGATGAGGCCTCACTAGTGCAGAGTAGAGGGTGAGAAGAACCTCGACCTGCTGGCCACACTCTTCTCAATGCACCCCAGAATCCCATTGGCCCTCTTGGCAGCCAGGACACACTGCTGGCTCATGGTTAACTTGTTGCCCACCAGGACACCCAGGTCCCTCTCCGCAGAGCTGTTTTCCAGCAGGTCCGCCCCAAGCCTGTACTGGTGCATGGGGTTGTTGTTCCCCAGGTGCAAGACCCTGCACTTGCCCTTGTTGGACTTCATCAGGTTCCTCTCTGCCCAACTCTCCTTCATAGCTCTTTTGTCTTCTCTCACACTTTAACGCTTTGGACTCTGAGATGCTTCTAGACTCCAGACTTAGTTACTGCTCCTATGTGCAAATAAATACAGTCATAGTGTGGACTAAACCGTAACTTCCCTTTTACTGGCAAAGGAAGTTCTGAGCTGTGCTCCGAGCCTTTGCTGTGCCATGACTGCTTCCCACCCTGCAGTGAGGAAGGAGAGGGGTGCAGGAGATCCTGCGGCTACCCCCCCCACCATGCATTGGCCGGTGATGAGCGCCAGGGAGAAGAGGTCTCTGCACCTCCCAGATCTTCTCTGTGTTATGTCTTCTCCATCTGATGAAAAGGTGGTGCTTTATTTGGGGTATTATTCAGCCCACTTGTTGTGTTTTCTTTACTGATGGCAGGGGAGTCACTTCCAGCACCAGATGCCATCCTCTTCCAGCTTTTGGCTGGGTGCTACTACGGAGCCCACAGCAACATGTTGAGTGAGTCCATCTACTGGTCTTGCTGCTGGGATGCCAAATTAATTCATACTAAGCATTTGAGTCTTTTTGGTAGGCTTGTTTCAAGCATCTTATTTTCAGCTCTGCTTTTCAAACGTGTTCATTATGTTTTGACAATGCATAATTGCCCAAAATATCACCCCTTAACTTTACCTTCCTCAAATACATCTGACACACCAGGTGATACCTTCATTATCTATAAGATGATAGTCACAGTCAGTTACTCTTTTTTTCTTTTGGACTGGAGGGATCAGTGATTGGAGACAGTTTCCATCTAAGGGATAAAGGTCACCGGAGGAAGAGAAGGTCTTTGCCGATGGGCTTCTGATAAAATATTTCAGCTTCACTGGGTTCAGGCATGTGCTCTGAGCTCCTGCACTGCCTGACTTTGAAAGCTCTTGTAAAGTGTACCCGTGCCTCCGCATTTCTGTGCCAATTCTCTAGCCGTTCTGCAGGTCAGAAGGGCAAGTTTCAGATGTTCTGCTCTCCGTGTGCAGAGTTGTAATTCATAGCATGGCCAAGTTAATAACCTGATTAATTTATTTATACCTGGCCTGCTGCCACAGAGTGCAAACCAAGAATCCTGAAGCAAGTGTCAGTCAATGCATTTGCTTATCTTAGAATGAAACACAAGGCACAAGCTGGCAATTTTTTTGAACCTAAATTTGACATCAGTATTGATGGGGGTGAATGCTCAATGGCTACATATATTTAATAATTAGTGTAGCACTACAGAAGCAGTCTCAAGTGAAAAGCCATCATTGCTTAACTAATTTCTTGAAAAATTAGATAGGAATAGAAATATGTTTTGTGGGTTTTAATGCCTGGTTCTGCAATTATGGTGAAATCTGAAGAAAAAAAACCAACTTCAACAATTTTGTACATCAAAAGTTAGCTTAAGTGTTTCCTTTGCTTGTGAATAATTTTATTTTCTTTCAAGGCTGGTCCTTTGTTGGTCCGAGGCTATTCATTACTATTGTGACTTTCAATGATGTGTGTCCTTTAAGACCTGTAAAACAAATCTCTGCTCCCAAGAAAAAGTGTCTTAAAATCCACATTTTCAAAGTATTTCACCCCCTTGAATTGGCATATACATGCATATATGCATACATACAAACCCCTAAATCCTTTTTGACATCCTTTTATTTTTCGTCTTGACTACTTCTTCCTATGCAACAAATATTGTGAAGGCACTGGCTAGAAATACTTTTTCAGTAGGTCTTCAGTTTATCTCAAAGAAATCTGAACATTTTAGAGCTAAAAATATAAAAGGTGATTGCTTCCATGACCAATGGGCTATGCGTAAAACATAGCAACAGGCTAATTTTCTCTGTCATCAACAAGCTCTCCAAACCGGTTTGGAGCCAGAGGGACTGGCTTCTTGAGGCATGCTGAGCTACCACCTGTCTGCTGAGTTCATTTAGCTTGTAAAGTCAAGCATACTAGTCTAAATGACCACAAACATGGTAAAAACACAGAACAAGACAGGCTTCATTTCCAAACCTTAGCTTGCTGTTTGATTCAGGACCACAGGGGCTCAAACTCCTCAGAAACTGGTAAGCAGAGTTGATTCCTGTAAAGTGGCAACAGATACTGCTAAAAGACACTGCACCTTATGTACTTCCAGATTATGAATGATATGCATAAAAATGTTGTAGAGTGAGTGATTAAGACTTACAGAGCAAATTTCAAGCTTTCTGTTGTAAATATGAAGACAGGATGAGGATACTTCCCATCTTACCCTAACGCACTGAGTATCGTCAGGTATTGACTACAAAAGGAAAAACATCATTTTGCAGCTATGCAGAGCCTTAGAGCACCCATAACTTGAATACTATTGGCAAATTTCATGTTTGCATCCCAAAAAGGACAAAAGGACAGAGTGGACTTTAGAAAAAGTGCAGGGAAAGCCACTAAAATGAGTAAGGGTATGAAGGACCTGCAGACAAGCTTAGGACTTCAGTTTGGGGAGGCTTTGGGGCATATGGCTGAGGTTACAAAATCATGAAGGTAGTGGTTAAGGTGAGTGCAGAACCATTATTCTCCTTCAAAACAAGAACTTGGGGAAGTCACTGAAACTGGTGAGAGACTAGTTTAAAGCACATAAGAGAAAATATATGTTTATATACTGGGCAAATACAGTGACAGAAGAACTGTCCCAAAACTAGGGCTGCATCCCTGCCGCTTGCTGTGGGACAGGTTAGTTTTACCATGTGGCAGCCGTGTGCGAGTGTGTGTTGTGGGGAGACAGTCTGTTACCTGAATCTACCCCAACTTAAGTCGCTTGTTGGCTTGCAGCATGCAACTAAAAGAAGAAAGTGAGCTGAGGAGCGGGCCCAGGAGCCAGGCAGGAGGCCATGGGCACTGGGCATGTCTGGATTCCAGGTGATGAGCTGGACCTGTTTCCAAAGCTCGTTTTTCTGTCTTGTTGGTGGCAGGACTTTGTGAATGCCTGAAACTTCTCCTCCCCATGAAATTTTATGAAGGGAGAAACAGTTTTTCTGTTTGGCTTTTGTTTTCCCTTGGCTCAGATTTGTTGTGCTCACAGGTGTTTTATGAACAGCCTTGATAACAGCTTGCTGACAATGTGCAGAGAGCCAGAATCTCGCTGAATTTGTGCAAAGTTGGAAGCACTGCGTAAGACATCTAAAATCTGAATCCGGAGAACAAAACACAAATTCTTCCCCCTGCTGCCTTCTGGCTGTGGGGGACAAGTGCCAGAACAGCGTCGTTGCACAGGGTGCCTGTGGACAGCCTCATCCCGGGGACAACGAATGTCCATTTACAGCACAGGATGAAAACCAGCAGCAGGAGAAGCACTTAGAAGCCATGACAACATATATAAGGATGATCTGTAGCCTCCGGGGAAATGAAACAGGATTTCACCCACTTGATCTCCTTTAATCACATAACATCTGTAATACAGTCTAGAAATGAAAGACAAATGACAACTCCCGTGTCGTGCTGCTCATCTCATAGTGAAGGCAACACTGAACAGCAGCTGAAATTTGATGGACAGATTTCCCAGAAATAAAAGGATAGGAAAGCAAACTAATAGCTGCTGCTTTTCTTTTTTTTTTTTTTTGTTATATTGGATTAAGCATGGCTGTGAGTATTTTGTCATCTGAGCTCAGCTTTCTGTGGGTGAATATGATCATTCCAATATTTGAGGCTTGTATCGTTCATATTAGCAGCAGATTGAAATCAAGCAGGTCATTGAAGTGGCCAGGCAGAATGAGGTAAATTATTTCAGGTTAACAGCTGATGACTGTGTCTTTCTTATATTCCCAAAGGTCTGGGAAAGAAACCCTGTGAACTTTTCGACTGTATTTGTCAAAGATTATTTGTGAGTCTCCACTGGGCCTGAAATATTTGAAGAGTGCTTATAAGGTATTTTCGAAATGAAAAGTAATGTACTACAGTGTTTAATGCTGCAGATCACATGGCATTATTTCTGATGCCCAGCTGACTGATGTGTAGAATTAACTTGCAGCAAGAGCACCAATGTCAAACTGCAGACAGAAGGGGGTTTTTTTAGGAATATAGGCTGAGGTAAGCTTAGATGTTACATTTTCTTGTATGTATTTTTTGAAATACCCAGGTTGAGCTAAATTTAGAGGGACTCACACAAAATTAAAGTGCATGTAAGTGAGGGTATACATATGGGGAAATTTGACATGTCTACCTAGGGTCTGACAGTGGTGACTGATACGTTGTAGTGTAAACATCCCACAGAGAACACCAGCAACAGTGCATTTTACCAGTGCTATTAAAAACATTGATTTGGTGACCCCTTATTTTCTTGAAGTTTTTTTTCTCCCTTGCTTTCTCTCCTTCCTATGATCTAAGGTGTCAAAATTTTCTCTGAGATAATGCCTGGTGGACAGATGCAGGGGGGACTGGCGCAGATTGAGGTGGATTGGGTTTGCTCGATTTAGCTGCAAGGGGGAGAGACGGTGGCACACCTAGTGCCAGCAGTCTCTGAGGGCTACCTGTGCAGCATGGGGAGGGGGGATGCAGGTGGATGTGAGGCTACTGAGCCTGAAGACACAGGGTCTGCAGCGGCTTCAAGCCAAAACGCTGAATGTGAAGACCTGGAACTGACCATGTATCTCAGCTCTTGGTACTCACCTCTTGGTGAAGGAGCTGTTCTACCACAGCAGCTGCCGTGCCAGACAGCGCAGTGATTTATTCCTTCCTGCTGGCAATATTGTCACACTGTGCAGCAGTGTGCACCAGCAGCTGCTCGCTGTGTGCTCAGTTCTACCTCTTCATCCTGTCAATTTGATGCAACAGTTCCTGCGTCTAAAAAAGCCCTGAGCTAAGAGGCTTAGTGGCGAAGCCTGCGGCAGATGGAGAAACTATGAACACCATCTATGCCCTGAATCTGGCAAACCTGTGCTTCTTGGCTTGTGTGTCCCTGTGGCAGTGATGTTGTTCTCGACAGGGGTCAGTATCCTCCTCACATCGTGCCTAACTGCCATGAAACTACACCCTGTTTTGCAATAGTTTTGCACAGCAGTCTCAGTTGTACTCCATGATCTGTCAGTACTCCATAATCTGTCAGTCAAACCCGCTGGACAACATCAAATGTACAGCTTTGCCAGTCTAAACGATGGCTTATAATTTGTTCTGGAGTTGTTGTATTTGCTGGCTCTGGTGCTGACAATCTTTTCCCCAAACTTTTCTCTCTTGCACCAAAGATGGGAGAAGGACAAGGAATATGTTGACAGGCTGGGAGGTGTGCTCTGAGAAGACCATAGCATAGGCTGAAAGGCATTTCTGTTCAAATATCTATTGGTTGTTATCACTCTAAGTGGTGTTTTCAGAGGGAGGTTTTCAAAGGTGAGGTATTTTGGGCTCCTTTTCAAGGCATCTATCTTTCCAGTTTGTGCAGTTTATTTCTGCCATGGCTCTGTCTCTTCCCCATCCATCTTCTGGAGTGCATGTCTAGAGTTTCTGCTCAGCTCTTACAATAGATAGATTGGTAAGTGAAATTGTGTTCAGTTGCCAATGAACTCTTCTTGGTAGTACCAGACAGTGCAGCAAGGGGTGATAGCCATAGATTGTGGTTCAGAGGTGCAGGTTGGACTGCGAGAAAAATTACTTCACCAGAAGTATAGTGAAGTGGCTCACAGAGGCTGTCAGATATCCAACCCTGGATCTTTTCAAGACATGGCGGGACAGAGACATGGCAAATCTGAACTAGTGATGGTCTTGGTCCAGTTTCAAGCAGAAAGTTGGATTAAGTCCTCTTCAAACAGTATTTCTATGGTTTTGTGACTGTCTATGTTCTTAAATTTTCAGAATGGTCTTTCTAATGGATTTGGCCTGAGGCAAGTATCAGTTTCATGAACCGTCCCCAGGCACCACTTCGGAATTAGCCTAACCCATTCCCCATAAGCAGTTTGAGTGATGCCACCTTGTTTATAAGGCTAAAAGAATTTTATAGCATGGTAACAAGGCATTCTGTACCAGTTGGCCTCAGAGTGGCCAGGAAACATATAACTAACTAAATTTCCTAGGACAGATGTATCTTCTCAAGAAATGTAAAGTGGCAACCAGTGCAGATGTTCTTAGTGCACGGCTCTGTCTCTGGTAAAGGTAATCTCAG
>Ga0065711_1047728_pt1 | contig 12167 bp, 8 predicted proteins | sample Hoacrofraction12_FD_59098 | JGI IMG/M metagenome (GOLD analysis project Ga0065711, IMG submission 59098) | Hoatzin crop microbial communities from Cojedes, Venezuela - Epithelial fraction 12 v2 (version 2) | ecosystem: Host-associated > Birds > Digestive system > Esophagus > Crop | place... | reverse complement strand
GCCATTGACCACTACCCTTTGGCTGTGACCATCCAACCAATTCCTTATCCACCGAACGGTCCACCCATCAAATCCATGGCTCTCCAATTTAGAGAGAAGGATGTTGTGGGGGACCGTGTCAAAGGCTTTAAAAAAATCCAGATAGATGACATCTATCTAGATGGTCATAGGAGGTGAAACATCTAAGAGACTACTTCTTCAGTTGGCCTGTACTGAGTACTCGTCAGAGTAATTGTTACAGCTAGGAATAACGTCAGGGCAGAATTTGGGATTTGAGAATACTCCCAACAGAGGAAGCAACCAGTGAATGCAATGCGCAGCCAGTGGCGTTAGTAACTGTTAGAGTTAGGATTAGGGTTACTGTTCAAGACTGCAGAATGCACCTAGTGCATCAGCTTTACTGAGATGGTACACCACGACAAATTCTGAGTTCAGACGAGCAAAGGTCTCAGGGATAGAAAGGAGAGTTTAGGGTTGGAAGACTATTAAGAGTTTGTGTCTGGAAGACACTGGGACCTCAGCTAACAAATGTATTGAGAAAGAGCCATAAGACTAAGTAAAAGGCAAGGTCTCCGGAGTGAATGTATCTTTTGGGACCAAACTGATCACAGGATCATAATAGTGTTGATAGTGTTAAGATATAGGAGTATTGCAGCTTTTTGGGTTTTGTTTTTTTTTTAATTGTTTTTAAGCCTGTTTTAACCCCATTTTAATTGCTTTTTCACATACTGATTCAGTTTAAAGAAGTGAAAACTCTGTATTTCCAAGCATATCTTTTTAAAAAAAATTACAAACTTCATATGTTGTGACTCATTAAATATTAAAAATTAGTTTGTTGGGTTTTTCTCAGTGGAGATGTGTTAAGCAGTGGCACAAATGAATACTGCATAATTATTGAAAGGGGTAAGTCAGCTTCTTGTGTATGTGTCTAATTTGGATTCAGAGAGGATCCTGTACTCTGCGACAGCTGGATAATGTAGTTTTAGTACAGCTGTACACAGTCATAGAGCTGTGATTAGACTAGTATTTTACCCTGGTGATGAGGAAAGAACAGAAGATCTGAAATCAGTACTTTTAGATTGAGTTGTTAGCTTTGCTAACATTCCTGTGGGATGCTGGGTAATATAATCTATTCATGTATGATAATAACTGGGTAACACGATATGAAGATATACTGAGAATTTGATTAGAGAATGGATCTGCTTGCAAAATATGACTAATCTAACTTCAGGTGTCACTGCAGCAAAACAGATGAGTTACAGAAAATTTCATGAACTAAAACACTGATCGTAGGGTTTGGTGAGAATAAAACATTAAAGCAATCGCAAAATTAAGGACATAATGTCAGTATTTCGCATTGTCTCTCAATTATTTCTTCCCTAGTAGAATATTTTTCTCTTCCTTTTTTTTTCCAGATATTTGGTAATAGTGTGACAGATGTTGCTGTTTCTAATGGAATCCTGATTGTAATGTACAGCATGGGTCTAGTCAGGCTCTATAACTTCCAGGCCATCTTGGAACAGGTAATGAAATACAAAATTTTTCATGCAGTCGATGGTATTTTGGGGCAACAAATCATAAATATTCATGTAATGCCACACAGGTACATGGGGAATGGGTCAAAGGATAGTGTTCTTGCCTAAATCTGTTTACAGTCGGAAGATGCAAATGATTACACTATCAGAAAATTCTACCCACAGCAGTTACAGGTGGCAAGACAAGAGATACAGGGTCAGACAGGCACTAAAGTGCATACAGAGAGGAGCTAGGTAAATGCTAGACCAGGGTGTGCTCTTCTTTACACATCTAGTCTGCAATTAGAGCATTAAGGCTACAAACTGATGGGCATGGAAGATTGTTTGACCTGAAACGGAACTGCAGTGAAACTTTTGAGTTTATATTATTCCAATCAAAAATTGAACATTAATTAAAAAATAAGACTTCAACCAGTATCTAATAACCTAATGAATGCAGTAGTAACAGAGCAGTAAACTAAACAGCAAGTAAATATGCATCAATAAAGCTAAATTGTTCTGTGTTATTTTAGTTCATGGAGCAGCCTTTTGATTTGGGACATGAATTCAACTGGAGAGGTCAAGTGGGAGTTGTAGGAAAGTATCCATTTGGTCTTCCATGTAACATTAAAATAACAGGTATTTATTATATTTATATTATATTGGCTAGTGGCTTTTATGGATTAATTATGACTTACTTCGCACCAAGAAAAAACATTAAAATTACTGTACTCGTATTGTGCTGTAGATACATTTCTTGCTTTACAATATAGTAAAAATGTGCTTTGCTTTACTTCTAGTTACAAGAATTAATTACATAGGACTTACCTAGAAAACTAGTACAGCACCTAAGCTATTTGAAAAACTTCATAGCAGTGCATGAAGTGGAAACCCCTTCCTTATTTCTGAGACACAGCTGCTCTTGGGAAAGAGCAATGGCTAGGACAGCTGTTAGTGACATCGCGAAACAGTATACAGTATGTAAGCAAAAGATATGAGAATGTTTAATCTATAGCTTGCAGAGGGAATTCAAGGAGACAGCATACAATTTGTCTGAGTTCCATTTGATAATTCTAAATTGTTAGAAATGTGCCAGTTTCAATAAAATTAATTTCTGAGGAGAGAACAAATTATCTATTAAAAAGAATTCTTATGCCTCAAATCATTAACTTATGAATGTTCTGCCTTATGTAATGACTTTAATTTCTCTGAAACAAAACTATTATTTCTGTGGGTGCATTTGAGATTAGAATTTGTTGCTAAGAATCTTAATGAATGACCAAAGCCCGAGACATTCTTTGAAACTTTTTTTTTTACTTTAAAAATGCATTCTCGCAAGTTCACTCTTGAGGCACTTCCAAAAAAAAAAAAAAATAGTAGGTTTCACCAATATCAAATAATGCACGTTTTTATTTCTTTAATTTTGAATGTTTCTGTGTTAAATGGTTTTTACAGGTGACTGTCCACATAAAAAGTGCTTTTGATCTTTATGTTTGCAAACAGTGTCAGATAATAACAGGCAAATCAAACCAGATTTACATAAACCTGAGGAAATACACAAAGGTAAAATACAGACTTACATAGTGAAGGCTTTGAGTTATAATGTAATGCTTTACCAAAACAAAGTGATAAGCTGCTATAATGGATGTCTCAGGTTCTGCAAAGGGAAATTTGTCCTCAATTTCCTCTCTGTTTCAGCCTGCAAAAGCACAATTTAATGTTAGGGGCCCTGTGGAAAACATGCTGTGGGACCTTTAATAGGAAGCCTATACCAAATTTGTTCTCATGTCTTATATATCATTGTAGTTTTACGTTTTGAGATTTAAAACCAATGTACTGGAGAGAACATTTTTGATCTTGAATCATACTCAAGAATTTGCGGTTAGGAAGTTTTGAACTCATGACAGACATTTGCCATGGCTGCTTTTTGCAGACAGTTGCATTCCTGTGGTTTTTGAGCTGTTTTCTTTTGAGAATGAGATGGCCGACTGACTGCTCAATGTAATGTAATGCTTCAGTGAGTGAGATTTTAACAGTTTCAGAATTTAAGCTTGTATTTACTATAATTTAACTATGTGTAGTTTCCCTGCTTATTTAGTCCTAGCCTCCCTACAGAAATTGCTTGAAGGGATGGCAGTTATTACGGTGCTGGTTTTATGGTGCGTTAGGTACCCAAGAGGAAGTGTGTAGAGATCAAAACTTGTAGGCTACCATGTACCTACCACGTCATTTACAGCTATTGACTGGTAAGGAATTTGATTTTGGTCACAGTGGAAGGAATGGAGAGATACCTATAAGTCTTCATCATGTCACTTTCTGAAAGGTCCAGAACTAAAAACTGTAGCTTGATTTATTATTAGAGAATACAGTAATTTAATTTAAAAAAAAAAAAAAAAGGAAGATAGTTTGCTGATTTTTGGGGTGTGGTTTTTTTTTTTTACATTTAGAAGAAATACTTATTAATGCTGCCAGGAACAACTTTATGGCTTTGTGTTTCGATGAGGCTGGAGAGTTTTAAGGAAGTGAATAAAGAAGCTCAGCTGGAGACTGAAAACTGGCAATGCTAGGGAAAGGACTTATAAACAATGAGAACAGGAGGTATTGAGCAACGAGTGCAAGTGACAAACAGCAGGAAAGAGGGAGTTGAGGCAGCAGAGTCACACTGTCGCAGTGGTTTAGGTGGCTATGATCTTGCAAATCTTTGCCAAATAAATGTAAAAAGAAAGGCATATTTTATCAGCAGTCTGTATGGTTTAGGATTGATATATTATTGAAATGCGTTTAAGTCTATCATTTAGTCCATCTGCCATGGAGGGGCCTTGCTACGTATGCTTTATTTACAAAGAAAAAGTAGGGTAAAATGTTAACAAATTTTCTTGACTCATTTTTCATTTTCTGACAGATTTTAGTATCAGTAGGTCCTCTGCTCATGCCTCTGTCTTCCACATTCTCTACATTTTCAGCAGATGCTTTGTTTTTTATAACATATACTTTGTTACATCTTGCACAGGATCTCCCATTTACTATGTGTTAGTCCAAAAGACAGCCACTTTCCAGCTCAGGAAAGACTTCATTTCCATGGGCAGTGAGCTAATTCCTTTCAGTCTAAATGGCTAAGTTGTTGGCAACGTGAGTGAAGGAAAAAGAGAGAAGCACTATGTAAACATAATTTCTGATGTCATGTAACATCTTAGTACCATTGGCTAGGATCTGGATAATTATCTACACTAAGCAGGGCAAGAACAACTCAAAATTTGGAGGAGACCTTTGGGACATGAAAGTACAGATAAGAACCTTGTTCTCCTCACAGTAATTCAGCTTGGGTATTTATATTCTGCCTGTTTAAATGCCCCCTGTAATTGCAGATTTTTTCTACATTTTTTCAATTTTTTTTCCCAGCACTTCTCTGTACTGTTAGAAAGAACGGATCTTCAATCTAAAATTGATTCAGTTATAGCAGCTGTAGAAATTGGTTTTGTTTAGCTAGTTGGTAGAAGTTGTAAAGCTCCGTGCAGTCCAAAGATGCTTCTCTCATTTGGTACCCAGAAGACTTGTAAGAATGGCATATTACATCTCTGTAATTTCTCCCAACTGAACTGAAGGGAAGACTAGATATCTTTTGCCATTAATTACAAAAATTCCTCAGTTTTTATTATTAGCTACAGATTGCATTCATTGTGGTCCATGCTATTTTGTTGTATTATGCAAAATTTGAAGGAATATTCAGATTCGGGTATCCTTCTGCATTTAATTCTGTTATGTGAGATTGCCGCTGTTAGTCTGTTTCCAGCTATTTATCATTATTTTTCCCAAGACATAGTGACCCTTTTAATATGCTTTTTGATCTGTTTATGTGTATGTCCTCTCTCATTCAGATGAGCTGGATTAATTTTAATTGTTTGCTACGCCTTTGCTTATCCAGATCATTTGGAATGAAGTAAGTCAAAGGTATCAGAAGACCAGTTCAGTGTGAAGGTCTGAGAAGGCAGTAACCTTCCACAGGGAACTGCAGATGCGTGCCTGGATGCTAGGAGAGGTAGCATAGCTGGTGCTAGAGAAAAGATCACAGCCAATGTATTGCCACCAGTCTTCAAAAGTTCTGAAGAATTAATAGCTTTAGTGGAATTTAGAATTGTAAGGAACAATGGAATTATGATTGTTCTGCTACTAATGGTGTTAACATTACCGAATATTTGCAGATACCCCACCTTTGCTATTTGAAGCATCTTCTCTGGAGAATACATTTCAAATTGGAGGTTACCCTTGGCATTATATCATCACACCTAACAAGAAAAAGCATAAAGGAGTCTTCCATATTTGTTCTCTGAAAGACAATGCTTTGGTAATATATTCAGATAGCAGCTTCTCTGAAATGAGTGTGTATCACATTTGTCTTCATCTCTTCTTCTGAGTAGTCCTTGAGGTAACAATACTGTTGTTTTCCAGTGTGGTGCTCTCACAGGGATCACCCCACAGTGTTCTATCTGCTGCCCAGTGGAGTCACATATAAAATGTTTTCTTCTGAATTAGTACTGCTTCTGATATTTCCTTCATTCCAATATAATCATAGCACTGTCAGTGCTACACAGCACTGTATTCTTGGCTTAAAAGTGAAGGCTCAAGCAGAATCTCATTACCTGATTCCTTGCATGGTAGCATCTTAACGCGCTTCTGACTAGTCAGCCTACCAAATGGCGTGACTGAAGAAACATTTTAAGTTTTAAGAAATTGCAGAATAAGTTTCCGTAATGTTTGTAGTTTATCCCTGATTTGTACCCTCTCTCTCTCTCCCTAGAAATATTTTATTACTCTGTTTAATCCCTCCCCCTCCCTAGAAAGATTTTATTGCTCAGTTTATTCCAGCATTCCATTTATTTTGTAATATATTCATCATATATTCTTTTGCGTGACCTCTCTGTCTCAGCTTTTCTTTTGGATCTGGATTTGACCTGAAGATATTTCTGTAATACAAGCAGCTTCTAGGCCTGTTAGTTTAGGGTTCTTCTTTAGAAAAACTTCTCATCTGTAAATGTCCTGGTCTTTTACTAGCCTGATCAAATCAATGATCCCCCTCCTATCTCTTATTTTCAAAACAGATCATTCACAACCATAGCTGAAGATCAATTTTGATTCAAAGGGACCTGTACAGTCCTTTCTCACCTAGTATTTCTACGTGTTCATACATTTGAAAATTTGAATGATCAGGGTCAGCGAAATTTAACAACAAAAACCCACTGCCAAAATCCTGAGATTTTGACCAGCTTGCAGCTGAAATCACAAGCTATCGCAGGCTTACACGCTCCACATGTGTATTTGCACAAAAGAGGCTGACCCTGAGGTTTGAAGCTCAAGTCAAACATTGTGCTAATGCTTTTCTCATGTCTTCACACATCTCATGTCTTTGACACTCAAATTGCTGGAATTGCTGAAGTGTTTGCAGAGTGCAGGCTAAATCTTCACTTTGCTTAGTTTCAGGAGAGGTAGGACCATGTATAGCTGTGGTACAAGGTTATTGCTCATTGCATATTTTAAAAGTTGAAAGTGTTCCATGCAGCATCTTGAGAATCAGAATTGAGTCTTTTTCTTTATTAATTATTATTATTATTGTTCCACTGCCATCCTTTCTGGTCATGATTAGGAGCAATACTTAAAAACCTTCAGAGGTATGTGGAGAGGAGCTCAGTATTTGAGAGTTCTCACTTTGAAAGTAAGACTTTCAAAATACTACTATTCTAAGCTTTCCCTTCCTTCTTCAGGCAAAAAATGGCATACAGGATATGAAGTGCTGTTCACTGGAACCTGATTGGATATATTTCCATCCAGATATGTCAGGTAGAATAATCCACGTGGGACCAAATTTGATAAAGTATGAGCCTTTTTTTTCTGAAATCTTACTTTCATTAGAGAAAAATTTGCATAACTGCATAAATTCAGTAGTTTGACACTTTGCAGTCCAAAACACTCATTAAGCCCTAAGAAACTGCAAAATTTATTAATTTGTCAGAATCAGAGGTTCTGGTAGAAACATCTGCAGATTTCTATATGATGAATGTGGGCACTAGCAGGCAGCACTGGATTTTGATATGAAAAATGTTCAAGGACCACTGTGTTAAAATTTCACAGATAAACAAAATTACAAAAATAAAATTTCAATTTCAGTTATTTCTGATATTTTAATATACCTGATTTTTTACAATTGTAAATACAGAAGTGTGGTTTATTATAATACATGACTTATTTTACAATTTTTCTTTCTCTTGTAGAGTCTTGAAGCTTAAGGAATTTAAAAATAATACAGATCAAATGGAGATTGCAGAAGATTTTACAATTGTGGCCAACAGGGAAAACTGTGTGAGTTTAGTGTCCGAGATCACAATGTATGATTCTGAGCAATACACAGGGGTTTTGCATATGTGAATAATCACTGTGTTTAATTCAAAGTTTATTGAAAGACATTCTGTGTCTTCATTGGACTTTAAGCTGTATGAAAAAAAATTTTGAAAACAGTAACACTTTCAGGATAGCTTTCTGAAACCTCCAGTCTTTTCTTTAGTTTTCAGCATTCTTTATGGTGTGCAGTATAACCATGTATCACTGATATAAAACAAAAGATGGTGACAGATTTCCTTCAAAAAAAGGTTGCCACCAGGTGATAATTGTGTGCATCTCTGATGCTCAGGTAAGTTGATCATACAAATGCAAGAAATGTTTCAAGACTGTCATAACGTAGAGGTAAGTCAAGACAATATTTTGCTTCCAAAAGTCTGTTTCTTTTCCTGGCCATACAAATCTGTCACTGCCTTGTGACAGGTTTGGCATTCATCTAACCCTTGGTGTGAGCCAAATCAGTACACTAAAATAACAGAATAATAACCCAGCAGAAGAGGTGAGTACTCTTCTGCTTGCTTGGTGAGCTGAGCTGGAACAGAGCAGAACTGAATCATTAGTGGGTCAGAAGAGTGTGGAAAGGTAGAACCAAGTGGCAAGGGGATGATCTAAACCTCCTGGTAGAAATGAGCTGTTAAATTACCTTAGTTGTTTCATGAAGTCTTTTGTGATAGAAAATCACAAAGACAATCTAAATGACAAAAAGATTGAAGAGCACACTCGTAAAGAAAGTTTTTTGGTAGTGTCTGGAACTGTCATTTTGCTCCAGCATACAAAGTTACATCTTGCATAAAAGTAAATTTTTATGGTTTATGAGTACTGTAAAGTCCGTGGAAATCAGTGATGCTGATTTTGAAGCTTCTGCAGAAAAAAAGTTTGTGTATTAAAAATATACACTAACTCAGGAATAAAACTTCCATTGAATTCAGAAAGGATAAGCTTTGTCATCTAATGACTTGCCATACTTTTTTTTTTTTTTTTTTAGGGTTTGTTTAGATCGCTTCTGTTGCAGTAAGAGCAAGGAAATATGAGTTCTAATCCTGTCTGCTGTGCCTTTCCCTTTTGACTTCCATTAAGACACCGATACCCCAGTTTTTAATGTTTCTGGTGTTAATGAAGTCCAGGGGAAGAAGTTCTGGTGGTTTAAGATACTGCTTTCCCCATCTTCTAGAAGTAAGAGTTTAAGAAACAAATTGGTGGTGACTTAGCTGTCCAAATTCTCATTCCAGCATTTTGTCTCCGGTCACTTCTGTCCTACAAATTATGGTAGCTGAGAACTTTTACCACCTCTACAGGACTGAGAATCTCTGAATATGAGTAAACATCAGTAATATCTCAACTAAAGCCACCGAGTTCATGAGCCCTCCTAAAGAAGAGATAGCAGCACTAGGGCCATGCATAGCTAATGAGTAAAACAAGATTGGAGAGATTAAAACAAGGTCAGAAAGCAAAAGACAAGACATGGATACATTGTCAAATAGATAGGAAGAAACTAAAATGCTCCGAAGTCTAGAGCCACTTTTTTCTTTTTCTCTGAAGGTGAACAATGCTGTTACTGTAACAGCTTCTGGTCGAGTGGTGAAAAAGCGTTTTAACTTGCTGGATGATGACCCAGAACAAGAGGTAACTGATGTAGCGAGTAAGAGCAGTTCATGGATTGTTCAAGAAGTTTAGCTAGCCAGAAGTCATTCTTGTTTCAGGTGCAGTGGCTGTGAGCATTAGCTGTGTTCATCTTTGAGTTCTTTATTCCTTTTCTGTGGCTGTCTTTGTCTCTTTAACTTCTAACTGCTTAATTTCCCCTGCCTGTCTGTTGTCTTTTCTCCTTGGTTGATAGTTGTGCTTTGGATAGTCTGTGTCTCTTAAGGATTGATCTTATGCCCCGTGATACCGTCATAACTCCATGCGACTTCATTGGCACAGAAATGAGATGTTAATGTGACAAACCATAACTCTTCTCTAAACATTTCTTATAAAGCATTTTATGAACTGAAAGGAGCATATTTCTTTTTTTCTCTGCTTTAGGTTGCTCTTGTCTTTGATGTAGTATCTCTAAACTATATTTTTCTCTCCCAATTACTTTGATTTTATTGCAAGATAAGGTATTTAACATTTTTCCTTCAAGTGACTTCTTGAGAGTGAAAACACCACGTGCCTTGGTGGTGAGTCTTCAAGAAGTTATGAACAGTATTTTTTAGCTATCTAGAGCTGGAACTGTATCTGCCATAAGCACAACAGTTAAAATTCATCAGTTTCTGGCAGTTGTTTCTGTTCTTTTTTCTGAGGAAACAGTTTTTTCCATGGTAAAAATATGGGACAGTCCAATATAACCCTTAAGATCTGCAGTTTATTTCTGTCCCTTTTTTAAAAAAAAAAACAAACATAAACATTAGAGTCAGCACACTATTTTTTCTCCTGCTGTTACACTTTATTTGTAATTCCAGAAGATATTTTCCCATTATGGAACAGAAAGACTGGCTTGAATTTAAAGAGTGTGTTACCAGGTCATGACAGTGAGACAGAGGCAATTAAGGCAGTTCACAATCTTCACTTTTTGGTCTCAGTTCTTCCCTGTCACATATTCTGTGGAGCGAGAGAGCTCTGAACAGAACATACAGGTGTTCATTTGAATGGAATTACCCTAATATACCCATCCGCTCAAAACCAGTAGTGGTTTTAAGCTATACTGGCTCTAACATGTCTGCTTCAAGAGAGGGCATGGAGCTTGAATATATTTCTTCTGTCACTTTCAAAGTACTTTTTTCTGTTTCCTGTATGATATATATAATATGTATACTTGCACATTAGGATTGTTCAGAACATCACTTTCTTCTATCTTAAGGAATTTTGCTGAAATACCTCGCACAGCTTGTGTTGGGAAAGATGCCTGTTAGGTGTCAGGCTGGCAAAGTGTTCTTTATCAAAGCAGAATACTTAAGAACTAGAATTTTTCCAATTCTGCTTGCACCTGAAAGAAAAAGAGCTATGCAATTTAGGTAGAGGGGCATGTGAATTTACGTTTGATTTGTAAACTTGAGGGTTTGGTTTTTTTCTGAAGACATTCAAAATCGTGGACTATGAAGACGAATTGGATTTGTTATCCACTGTGGCAGTTACTCAAATAGGAGCTGATGGAAAAGCGCACCTTGACTTTCACTGTAATGAACACGGGATTCTACTTAAGAGTATTCCATTACTGGAGTCCTGGGACGTGGTGAGGAGAATTCCTGTCTTTTGTTTATGCTAACTCTTCCCCATGCCTGTTCTCCTACCATTTTTGTTCAGATTTGAAGCAGATACATAAATAGTGTTGCCAAGTGTTGTGGATGAGATTTGTACAAAGTAATAATCGTAACTCAAAAATTGTAAGTATTCCATCAGACAGTGGAATTGATCTGAAAATTCACAAGGGTGAACAACACTGTTACTGTAACAGCTTCATTTATCTGAAAATCTCCATGATTTTAAACTAAGATGTTTTTTATTCGTTGATTCCCTTGGGTTTTTTGTTGGGGGAGGGGTTGTCCATAGGTATTTCTGAAGTATTTATCAACATGAATACCCACCCTCTGGCTAGTTACATCAGCCAAACTTCACAACTTGTAGATAGTCTCACTAGCTTAACTTGAACTACTCATGCATAGAATTAAGCATGGACCTCACCGTGTGTGTGGGTTGTCATCAGCGGCACTGAGTCTAGTTGGAGGCCGGTAACTAGTGGTGTCCCCCAGGGGTCAGTACTGGGCCCAGTCTTTAACTTCTTCATCAACAACCTGGATGAGGAGTTACAATGTACCCTCAGCAAGTTTGCTGATGACACCAAACTGGGAGGTGTGGTAGATAACACCAGAAGGCTGTGCTGCCATTCAGCGTGACCTGGACAGGCTAGAAAGTTGGGCAGAGAGGAACCTGATGAGGTTCAACAAGGACAAGTGCAGGGTCTTGCACCTGGGGAGGAACAACCCCATGCATCAGTACAGGCTTTGGGTGGACCTGCTGGAGAGCAGCTCTGTGGAGAGGGACCTGGGTGTCTTGGGGGACGACAGGTTGACCATGAGCCAGCAGTGTGCCCTGGCTGCCAAAAAAGCTAATGGGATCCTGGGATGCATTAGGAGGAGTGTGGCCAGCAGGACGAGGGAGGTTCTCCTTCCCCTCTACACTGCCCTAGTGAGGCCCCATCTGGAGTACTGTGTCCAGTTCTGGGTTCCCCAGTTCAAGAAAGATGAGGAGCTACTGGAGAGAGTCCAGCGGAGGGCTACAAAGATGATG
>Ga0065711_1047727_pt1 | contig 12167 bp, 13 predicted proteins | sample Hoacrofraction12_FD_59098 | JGI IMG/M metagenome (GOLD analysis project Ga0065711, IMG submission 59098) | Hoatzin crop microbial communities from Cojedes, Venezuela - Epithelial fraction 12 v2 (version 2) | ecosystem: Host-associated > Birds > Digestive system > Esophagus > Crop | place... | reverse complement strand
AAAAAAAAAAAAAAAAAAAAAAAAAAGATGAGAAGTCTGAAAGCAAAGCTGGCAAGTTGTCATGGTCTATGCAAAATTTATTCACTGCTAGATCTAGACCTGAGCCAACCTCAGGAGGAGCCTTCAACAAACTTCTTCAAAATTTCCCCTAGGCAGATGTGATTGCTTTATAAATATCCCCAAACAACTGGTTTTCCTTCCTGTGGAGACTCTTTCAGGCTACAGGTTTCAGCTCTGGCTAATATCCTTTAGATTTTAATGGCTGGTCTTGAATAATAAATCCAGAAACTGCAGATATACTGCCACTAGAGCCTTTTTATTACAAAGGATGGCAAGCTGAAGCCAGCATGGCATAAGGACTGATGTAAGTACAGTATGTTGTCTTCTTCTGGCCACTTCTGTGTCTCCAATAGGTGACTATTGGCTATCACCAATTCCTTCTCAGATAATTTTGCCATTGGCAACCTCTTTCACTCCCCCAGAAGCAATTAGAAACTGGCTAGTCTGGTTTCTTTAAGATACAAATGATTTATTGATATTTAGTGTTTAAAAGATGGGAGAAAAAGATTTAACTTATTTTCCCCAGCTTACTCAGAACAAGATGCTCTTAGTCTGACCTCTCGGGAGAGCAGGATTTTTCTTTCAGATAGATTGAAGGAAGAGTCCAAAACCCACATCAGCCCGGGATATGGAGAAGGCTGAGGTACTCAATGACTTTTTTCCTCAGTCTTCACCAGCAAGCGCTCCAGCCACATCGCCCAAGTTGCAGAAGGCAAAGGCAGTGACTGAGAGAATAAAGAACCACCCACTGTAGGAGAAGATCAGGTTCAAGACCATCTAAGGGTGCTGAAGGTGCACAAGTCCCTGGGACCTGATGAGATGCATCCATGGGTCTTGAGGGAACTGGCGGATGAAGTTGCTAAGCCACTATCCATCATATTTGAGAAGTCGTGGCAGTCTGGGGAAGTTCCCACTGACTGGAAAACAGGAAACATAACCCCCATTTTTAAAAAGGGTAAAAAGGAAGACCCGGGGAACTATGGGCCAGCCAGTCTTACCTCTGTGCCCGGCAAGATCATGGAGCAGACCCTCCTGGAAACTATGCTCAGTCACATGGAAAATAACGAGGTGATTGGTGACAGCCAACATGGCTTCAATAAGGGCAAATCATGCCTGACATATTTGGAGGTCTTCAATGATACGGTTACTGCATTGGTGGATAAGGGATGAGCAACTGACGTCATCTACCTGGACTTGTGCAAAGCATTTGACACTGTCCCGCACAACATCCCTGTCACTAAATTGGAGAGACAGATTTGATGGATGGATCACTCAGTGAATAAGGAATTGGCTGGATGGTTGCACTCAAAGTGTCGTGGTCAATGGCTCAATGTCCAAGTGGAGACCAGTGACGAGTGGCATTCCTCAGGGGTTGGTATTGGGTGCTGTTTAACATCTTTGTCAGTGACATGGACAGTGGGATTGAGTGCACCCTCAGCAAATTTGCTGATGACACCAAGCCATGTGGTGTGGTTGACACACCTGAAGGACGGGATGCCATTCAGAGGGACCTTGGCAGGCTGGAGAGGTGGACAGGTGTGAAACTCATGAAGGTCAACAAGGCCAAGTACAAGGTCCTGCACATGGGTCTGGGCAATCCCAAGCATAGATACAGGTTGGGTGGAGAATGGATTGAGAGCAGTCCTGAGGAGAAGGACTTGGTTGATGAGAAGATCAACATGACCTAGCAACGTGTGCTTGCAGTCCAGAAGGCCAACTGTATCCTGGGCTGCATCAAAAGCAGCATGGCCAGCAGGTTGAGGGAGGTGATTCTGCCCCTCTACTCTGCTCTGGTGAAACCTCACCTGGAGTTCTGCGTCCAGCTCTGGAGACCTCAGCACAGGAAAGAGATGGAGCTGTTGGAGCAAGTCCAGAAGAGGGCCACGAAAATGAGCAGAGGGATGGAACACCTCTCCTCTGAAGAAAGGCTGAGAGAGTCAGGGCTGTTCAGCCTGGAGAAGAGAAGGATGCAGGGAGGCCTTATACAACCTTCCAGTACCTGAAAGGGTCCTACAAGAAAGCTGGAGAGGGACTTTTTGCAAGTGCATGTAGTGATAGGACAAGGGGTAATGGCTTTAAACTGAAAGAGAGTAGATTTAGATTAGATATAAGAAAGAAATTCTTCAGTATAAGGGTGGTGAGGCACTGGAACAGGCTGTGCAGAGAAGTTGTGGATCCCCCTTCCCTGGAAGTATTCCAGGCCAGGTTGGACGGGGCTTTGAGCAACCCGGTCTAGTGGAAGGTGTCCCTGCCCATGGCAGGGGGGTTGGAACTACATGATCTTTAAGGTCCCTTACAACTCAAACCATTCTATGATTCTGTGATCAACACTAGTGATGCCTAGAATTGCAGGTCTACGTTGGTGATCCGAAAATATTATAGCAAGAGACACTTTTTTTTGGCTGAACTATACGTGGAGGCCTGGTTTTGCAGAGCCAAATAAGAAGGGCTCCAGTCCAGTTCAGCTCCATAATCTCACTTGCTAGATTTGTCATAAAAATTTGATTATGTTCTTATTTACCGCAGACTATAGGCTCATTACAAGATGGGGCTGCTATTCTCTCCATCCTTAGCTGCTACTCTTATTGGAGTGAATGTGTTATTTGTTATTGTAATGTGAACCCATTCTTCTACAAGCCTCTATGTCCCACCCACCTTTTTGCCATTACAGATCCACTGCCTTTCTAGCACTTGTTTCTTAAAAGGTAATCTTTTAACCCAGTCATCTGTTTCAGAGCTACAAGGATTGTGGAAAGACAAAGGTTACACAGAGAAAAACAGATCCAGAACACTAGAGAACATATGATATGAGAAAACCTGCACGGGTTGGAGGTTTTACTTCATGCTCCTGATTCTCTGAAATACTTTCAAGGTTAGGCAGCTCAGATAACACAATAGAGAAAATGACTTGTAGCTTCATCTAGATCAGTTTCGGTTTTCTATACAATGGCAAAAATTTTGTCCTTCATAGCACAAAGGAGGGAATTTCCTCACAAGTGAGGCATAAAGCCTTGTAACTCTCACACAGAGTACTACCACTAACTGTTCCAGAAAATTATGCAACACATTTGATGTTTATCATAAAATGCTAAAATCTTTGGCCAGAGGAGGAGAAAGTTGCTGTACCATAAACTGCAAAATACTCATTCTGTCACTTCCTTTAGGGCCGCTAATATAGAATTTTACAGTGCTAGCATTTATTTCAAATAAATTGAAAACCCATTCAAAATAAACTGTAGCACCCACAGACCTGAGCATGTAACTCTCTATTCGTATGTCCATAGCATTCAACAGCAAGACACAAGAGAGCTTTCGCCTGTACTCTCACATACCTTTGGTGTCACACAGCTTTTTTTCACATGGAGAAGTAACATCAATGATGGTAGTGTTTTCTTCTGAGGCAATGAAGCTGCTGAACAGACAAATCCCCAGGAAAGAGCCCCCAGACAAATGCTCTATTATCCCCCAAGACAAAGACAACAAAGGACTGACAACTCTTTATATAATGCAATTATTTCCACCTTTAAACCCATGTTAGAGTATCCTACGCCACATTTCATCCAGCCACGAAATTTTCACGATGCCAGACTATTCTCTGTTCTTCCCTGGGCATACGTCCCTCCCGCCTTATGTGATCAAATGCCCACTACAAATACAGAGGGAGACAAAAATGTATCAGAGAATTTACAGAAAATCCTAGAAACTGATCTAATGCTTCTTTGAGGACAGCTGTTGAAAAGGATGTTTGCAGTTCTTTCGATATTCTTGCAAAGTTGCAAAATAAAAAAGAGTAACTGCATCCCTGAGAACTCAAAGAGCAAAGTCAGTGTGTAACAAGTGAATTGAAACCTTGGCCTCCTCATAAAAATGCCAACAGATAATGAGTTTGGGGTTTTTTCTGGTATGTTATTCTCATAATTTTTGTATTTGGAAAAAGGGTTGAAGAAACAATATAAAGACTATCCAAGGAACAGAACAGTGGCCTGCCTACGGCCAATCACTAATGGCACTTCTTTATTAAGACTTTAGACCATAACGCTTAAAAGATCCTTCCGTCAAAGTGGGATTAGGATTTAACAAGTTAAAACCTTCTTCCTAGATCTCAGAATGAACAAGGCCATACTACCATGTGTGAAGACATTAAAAGCAGAAGGGTAAACTCTTCTAACCTTTAGTCTTAATGATATGTTAATAGATGCAGAATTGAGTGGAGTTATGGCTTAATCCCATTACCATTATCTTTTTTTCCTGTCAAACTGTAATGACTTGTAGTTTTACAAAATTGCCACTTTTAGAACACCAAAAAAATGTACACACAAGAAATGTAATAGCATATTATCTAACTTATCAGTAACTTTTCATTCTGCAATCAATATCTCATAAAGATAATAGTATACCACCTTCAGTACAACATCCTTTAAGAACTTAATATTGCCCATTTATAATCTTCAGCCATAAGGATGTACAAGATGTTGCAACACATCCTCTGCAGCTGTTGATGATTATAATGATAATGTAGCTTTTTTTCCCTACAAGTTTTAAAGGCATCAAATAACAAAGTTATTTGTGCTTTCACCATAGAGCACTGGCCCATAAACATTCAAAATCATTTGCTTCTCATTTGCCAGAGACTTGGAAAGAAATATATACATACACACAGTTATATATTGTGTGTGCGACTGATACATGTTTTTATTTACAGTGCCGTTCCCCACTCTTTTAGTTCGTGCGTACAATCCTCAAGAGGTTGAAAAACACTGGTTATACATTCCAATCTCAGCTCTTTCTCTGAGATTTCCATAACTTCAAGTAGGTTAAATTCTGTGATAAATGAGCAATTCAAAATCCTCTCACTTATTACTCAGGCCCCTAATATCTATGTACAAATTATTAAAAAAAAGATTCCTTCCAGAGTCTTTGCTGAGAACAAAATTAATCAAAGCAATAACTAGATTTTGGCTGAAGTTAATGTTCACTTACTTTACTGAACATTATGCAAATCTTACAATCTCTCACCCCTCATAAATAAGACCATTATTCCACTGAACCAAAACTTTTACAAAACTAGCTGCTTGATTCGCAAGACAGGAAAAATTGACAAAAAATAATTAGCTATTTTCCCCCTCAGGTACTCAGAGTTCCCTCTGCGTAGACCAAAGAGTTTTGCCATGAAACGTTTTAACACTGACTTTTGAAGCTGTCAGTGAGCTCTTGCCCAGTGATACCTGGAAAGGATACAAAAGTCACATTTTGCTTCTCATGTTAGGGAAAACAGTGCACTCTTCTGCTGTTTATCTGTCAGTTGAAGAACATGTTTTTCCATTCTTTTTAATATAGTTGCCTGAATTGTAACTATTGTATGTAACATTGTATGTGCCTGTCTTGGCTTTTTGGAGATCTCTTGACAAGCCAGTTTATCTTTCTAAGTGGGCTGGACAGCCACATACAGGAATCTCTCATGTAAATTTTTGTTCTGTTTAACTGGATGAATTTTAAATTGTGCAGTAATCACTTCGAGAATGTAACAGCTAATCGCCTCTCATTATATCAAAACTTTACAATCCTCTTCAGCCTTATAGTTATAGTTTGCCCACCTTCTTGATCTTCCAACTATTTAAAGTGCTGCTTAATCTTTTTTTTAATCTTGAACTGTGAAAAATCCTTTATAGCTTCCACTATCTTTGGTTGTTTCATAGTATTTTCCATTTCTGTTGAATTTCAGATGGAAATATTACCCACCCCAGATATGAGCCATGTTCTCTGCCTAGAGATACAGATTTATTTCACATGTGTACTGGGAGCCTTGCAGAAGACATTGTAATTGAGAAGTTAGTGATCTTCACCAGGCTGTGACTGCTCTGTTGGGTCTTCTGAAGCCTGTACATTAGCAGGAGTAGCCACTGCATGGGAACCTCCTGGACTGCCCTGTATTGGTCCATGCTGCGCACTGGTGGGTGTTATGACAGAGATAACCCGCCAGCTCATCAGGAGAAGATACACAATTCTGCGACACAAAATAAATGCACCACGGCACAGGAGGGAGATAGAAACCTCTCCACAGACAGGATCTGTGCAACGTGCTGTTGGAAAATGCATCTGGGGTCTACCCAGTGCTGCATGAAAACAGGGCTCCCAAGAGCTGAAGGAATGTAAGATTTATTCACTATCTTTATTTGTCTTTTTACTCTACCTTATTGAAACAGTTATTTTATTAATCCATTTGTTGTCTGGCCCTCTTACTGAGATCCAGAAAGAGCCCTGCTTCTCCAGCCTCACTCCCCTTCCCTGGTGCAGAACATCTAGCCAGTACAAGGGGCCTAAAACCTTGCTGGAATAAAACACGTACTTTGCCAAGTACCTTTACCTTCATCCACAAGGTCAGTAAATACTCCTCTAAAACATCTATTTGTTCCTCGTACTAAGAGAATACTTCATTAACTGACATGACAAATACTGAGAAATATAGTGTGGGAAAACACACCATTAATCCATAAGCATTGGAATGATTGATATAAGTTGAAAGCTTTGCAGCATCAATTGGCATTTATTTCATAGTTACATTATCTGTCATCTGTGGTTGTTCAGGCAAGGGTTCTTAGCGAGCATTGGTAACTAGATATATGTTACTGCCAGTATGTCAGAGGGTCCCATCTCATATGTGGCCTGTGAGGTGTTCTGGGGGAAAAGTAGGTGGTCCACACTGTGGAGGGGTTCAAAGTGACAGCCTTCTTCATTAGTTTTCAGCATATTTTGACATATTGCAGTTTACGTGTGCCTGGTTAAGTGAATTTATGGATTAAATTATCTACTTTTAACTAAAATAACATAAAATGGACAAGTGGCTTAAAAAGATTCCTGCAAAGAAACCACAGACTGAGGATAAGATTGATATAGCAAGCACAAGTGAACAACAAGGAAATGGCAGAGCTAACACTTCTCCTGCTCCTAGTACGATCTCTTCATCAGCCACATTACGAGGTAAAAACAGTAACAATCTAATCAGATCTCACAAGAAATTGGCCAAAAAAATTTGAAATTGTCAAGAAGATTATTTGAAATATGGATTTTCATCTGTGATCTTAACAATAAACCTTGCCCTGAATGCATCCTGTGCCTTGAGATATTAACTAATGATAGTATGAAGCCACCACAATTAGAAAGGCATTTAAAAACTAAGCATCCAGAACATGAAGACAAACTTCTAAATTTTTTTCAGTGGTTTAGACTCATTCAATATTCAAACCATCACTTTACAAGACTTAATGATTACTGTATAGCAGTAAGAGATTTCTTACTCAAAAGCAAAAGAAAAAAAACACCACACGCCACTGGGGAAGCACTTGTTCCTCCTGCCATGGTAAAAATGGCTGAAATAATACACAGAAAACCACATCACAACCAACTGAAATGCTTGCCTTTGTCAGAAAATACTGTTCGAAGATGCACAGGAAACACTGCTGAAGATTGGAAGAAACAAGTATTCAAACAAATTACGTGGTGTGGGAGGTTTGCTCTGCCGTTGGATGAAAGTACAGGTGTTTCTAACATGTCTCAGCTTGTGATATTTGCTAGATTCTCTTTCAATAATGAAATACAGGAAGAGCTGGTTTTTTTCTGAGCCACTAAAGGAAAGATATACTGGATAATATATATTTTCAACAGTAAAAGACTTATTAAAAAAAAATGCTTTACGGAAAAACTGTGCAAGTGTAACCACTCATGGAGCAGATGCTTTGACTGGAATTAAAAAAATGGATTGCAGGGTAAGGTTTCAGAGACAGCACCACACATGAAATCCATTCACTGCATCACTCATAGGCAAGCTACTGCAGTAAAGATGTTAGAGCCAGAAGTGCTTGAAGTGATACAGGATGTCATTGATATGGTTTTATTGTTTTAATTACATTTTTTTAAAACAAGACTTTAAAACAGTAGAATCTTTACAACACTTTATAATGAGATGGGGAGTGATTGTGAAAATCTTTTGTACCACACAGAAGTTTGCTGGTTATCTTGTGACAAAGTCCCCAAAAAAGCTGTCCAACTTAAGGATGAGTTACGTATTTTTGTTTTACAAAAAGACAAGTGTTCCAAATTTGCTGACCTTTTATTGGATGACAAGTGGCTGTCAGTGGTACGCTACCTAGCAGATACATTGAAAAAAATAAACACACTTAATCTGTTCCTTCAAAGTAAAGGTGATGTTTTAAGAATGAGTGCAAAAACTTTGACCGTTCTATAAATAAATATGTCTTCTTTATCTCATCCTTTTTTAATTTCTACTTTTATGTACATTTTACAATGCACACAATATAGTAGTACAATAGTACATGTATATGACATTAATAAATAAATATGCATATATAGGGAGTGCAAGCTCAAAAATTTTTCACTGATAAGAGTGTGACATCATAAAAGTTTGGAGACCATCGCTCTAGTGTAGGTAGGTCAGCTGTTAGAGAATGACATACGGTCCATAGCATGGTATAGGATGCAGAGTGGTTAATAAACTAAGTGAAAATGGCATACAATAATGCCAAGAAAGGGAGAACTAGGGAATAATACCTTGCAGACAGCCTGCAAGCAATAGTTGACTGAGCTGGTGGAACAGCTGGCAAAGATCAACCTGCGACAGCGCTGAGGAGGAAGCAGGGTTAAAAGGTGGTGCAGACTGACAGAGCAGAGGGAGTAGCCTACGGTATGTGCTTTATGTACTTGGAATCACAGACATTCATATATCAGCTGCGAAATGCAGCTAAAGCTGTGCTGCTTGTGATGAGATGTTGCTGAAGGGCATTTCTATGAATGTCCTTTGCTTATGTGACACGATGGCTTTATCTCTGCAAATAAACATTGCAGCTGCTGAAGGGGAAATAAAAAGAAGCTGCTTCTTTCTGAGTAGTTGGAATCATATTTTTAAAGTGTACGATTGCCTCTTTGCTAGGTCCTTGTGAGAGCACTGAGGAATGATGACTAAGCTTAAAATACTTCCTTGGAAACTGCGAATTCCGTCATTAAATCTATCAATCAAAGTTCCACTCATCATCCATCCTACGCTTGTAGTAATACTTCTTACCAGAGACCGGAAGCTGCCACATTCCTGCCTCACAGATAATCCTTGTTGTTAAGAAACACAACAGCTATTTACACATAATTGATCCCCTTATCACAGTAAATGCACCCTTATTCACCTTGCCCTAAATGGCCTTCATCTTCTTTGACTAAAAGAAAAGGACTAAAAGCAATTAAGGACTCAGTATCCTAAAAGAATGGAAGGTAGAGTTAAGGATTGTTTGTAAGAGCAATCTCAGTTACACCAGAGCAAAATCTGAATGCAGTGCATGCTTTGTACAGCAGGAGGTATGAAGCAAGATCCGTATGTTTTTAAGCTAAGCTTTTCTCTGTGGCAAAAAGATTATTAAACCCAAAACTACACAACATGAAAGAGGAATACAGAGAATTTGGAGGCAATGCTTAGAAGCTACCACAGTATTAGATTGTTTGAGGTTGCTAAGAGTAACAAAGAGAAAGTGTAAGAAGTATTGTATTCATGGCCATGTAAATGAAAAATAATAGCCAAACACAGTACCTGAATGGATGAAGCAGTGAGACATTTACTTCTTTACTGTCTTCTTTCATCAGCTACCTGCTTGTATACTCCTTTTCAGCTGACTGGGACAGCAGCTTTCCCTTTGGAACTAAAGCTGCTTTTCCCTTGGTGGTATTACTACATGGCATGAAAAACTTGATAAAAATTGTCTTCCTTGATTAGCGCTGCCATGACAGTCTGCTCCCTTCTGGCTTATTGCAGTCACTGCTGTAACACTGAACACCACCAAAATACAGGCAAAAATCCATAGCTCGGGATAGGACAAACTGCTTTATTTTCCTCTTAATTGTTTTCACTGGGGGGCTGTTACTAGTTCATACTTTGTCTGGCTTTGACCCTGCTCCTCAGTTTTATGGTAACAGTGCCACGGCTGTCTGGGACCTACTGGCTTGCCCCTTTGCCCATTGGCTATTCAGACCTTCCGGGTCAAAACACGAGTAAACTTCAGACTTGCCTCTCCCTTCCTACTGGAGGTAAAAGATCATTCCCATCAGCATCAAAGTGCCTACGACTCACTGATGTACCATCAGTCTGGTCAGAAAGGAACGGTAGCACCTCTAGCACAGTATCGTGCCCTATACTGTCTTCAAGGTCTTTTACAGACACAGTACTAAGCCAGTCCTGTGACTTGCCTCTAGCTTGATTCCTGTTATTTCACAAGGCATGGTTTGATTCACAGCAGCACAGGTTCTAGAGGCAGAAAGGACTCTTGTAGTTACGCATAGTCCAGTTTTCTCCCTTTTACAAATTTCCTCCCTTTGCTATCGTTTGGTATTGAGTATTCAAACATCAAAACAACACTGCCTTGCTCAAAACTCTACTCTACCTCTTAATGTCTGAGAGGACAGAGGAGAGGACATTCCCCTCTGAAATGAAAATGAAAGCATGATACTGTGCTTGCACCCTTGATCCATTCCTCATGGTTAAACCTACTTCATCTACTCCAAGCACTTTTTCTTCAGTGTTTGCATTTTTCAGAGAAGTGGATTGGAAGTTAGCAGTAGACATTTACAGGTTGTTAGCAGACAGAGCTTTCTGAAGGATGACACCCTTGCTTTTGGAACAACAAACAATACATCTCAAATACCATGACAGCATAGTTGTACGCAAATCTGACATTAAGTAGTGATTAGACTGACATGAGATTGACAGGCTTCCACTGGACACATAGTTATGTCAGCACTGTACTTCTTCCTAACGCACACCTTTGTGAACATTGCAAGAACGTATCAGTCAAATTATGCAAATTCTTTTCTTGTAAATACCTAAAAGTTATTCGAAGAGACTCCAGTAGTTAAATTTCCCTGTTCAGTATTCAGCACATTAAAATTTCTGGTTTATGCTTTGTTCATTAATGGCATTATAATAACTCAGCACCTCATCAGCTGCTCTAAACAAGCCTTTTTTTAAACTAAATAATAAATAATTCATAAATATTTATAATTAATAAATTAGAGAGCAGAACGATCAATTGTTGTGTATGCTATATAAAAAGGACATTCCATTAAGGCATCAACAGTGCTGTTGGCTGCGATATTAAAGAAGAGAGAAGAACTGTGTATTGGTACAAATGTAATGCCTTCAGTGCAGTCTCGTCTTCTATCAGATTCTGCCTCAGTTTTTTACATTATTTATAATGATTCAAATCTACATTTCTACTAGATTTTGCCTACTTACATTTCAACCTGACCTCAGTCTAGCCTCTGGCCAGCTTGTACACGATGTTTAGCCTTCTTACAGATCTCCGAGCAAAAGGTTTCTGGACTGTATGTTAATATGTCTGAAATGGAGCTCCTCAACTTACCTCCCCAAATCTTTCCTTTCATCATCACTGAAGACATCCTTCTTACAGGACTGTAACAAAGAGAAGGAAGTGTTCCTGCTACTCTCTCTGGCTATGCCTAAGTTGGGCTACTTCCTTCTCTATACCTCCTTTGGAAATACGCCCCCTGCTTCCCTTTGGACAACTATTGAAATTGCCTTTCCTTTCTCAGTTAATACCACCTCTTCCCCTTCCAGACTAATAAAAAAATGCTTTTCCCAAGATCATCTTTGTGGGTCCTATCCTAAACGCATTCTCTTGCAATGTTCCTCTGTCAAGTTCTCATTTCTTTCTGAAAAAAACAAAGAAAACAACCCACACCCCTGCAAGTGTTTCATCCCTAGGGTTCCTCAGCTTGTCCCATTTATTCCTTCTCATACCTGACACTACTACTGCTCTATTCCATTCCTCCAATTTCAATGCCATTTTCTACTGTTTTATTATGTACTTCTCTTTCACAGAACTTTGTCTCCTCTGATATCCTAAAAAATAAAGAACACAGGTCATTAGCTGATTACCTGACCTGCTTAACCTTCATAAGCCTCCAGAATCACAGAATCACAGAATCACAGAATAGTAGGGGTTGGAAGGGACCTCTGTGGGTCATCTAGTCCAACCCCCCCGCATAAGCAGGGTCACCTACAGCAGGCTGCACAGGACCTTGTCCAGGCGGGT
>Ga0065711_1009041_pt1 | contig 12167 bp, 4 predicted proteins | sample Hoacrofraction12_FD_59098 | JGI IMG/M metagenome (GOLD analysis project Ga0065711, IMG submission 59098) | Hoatzin crop microbial communities from Cojedes, Venezuela - Epithelial fraction 12 v2 (version 2) | ecosystem: Host-associated > Birds > Digestive system > Esophagus > Crop | place... | reverse complement strand
TCCTACGAGGAAAGGCTGAGGGAGCTGGGCTCGTTCAGCCTGAAGAAGAGAAGGCTGAGAGAGGGTCTTATAGATGCTTATAAATATCTGAAGGGTGGGTGTCAAGAGGATGGGGCCAGACTCTTTGCAGTGGTGCCCAGCGACAGCACAAGGGGCAGTGGGCACAAAATGAAGCGTAGGAAGTTCCGTCTGAACATGAGGAAGAACTTCTTCCCTCTGAGGGTGACGGAGCACTGGAACAGGCTGCCCAGGAAGGCTGTGGATTCTCCTTCTGTGAAGATATTTAAGACCCGCCTGGACAAGGTCCTGTGCAGCCTACTGTAGGTGACCCTGCTTCAGCAGGCGGGTTGGACTAGATGACCCACAGAGGTCCCTTCCAACTCCTACCATTCTGTGATTCTGTGACACGGGTTTCTCCTAGAAAGGAAGCTCTTCAAAGAGAACCAGCTGAAAAATACTAGCCTAGAGGCAAACCAGAACATAAATTCCAGGGGGGCAGATTATTTACAAATGCAATAATAAATGATAGGCCTAAGTGTAAAAAGTTTATCCTCCAAATTTAAGTACCTATTTTCCTCAGCACTTAACATCTTACATCATGATAAACTGTCCATGGTTCCTTTTCTCTCATGGATACAGCTGATAAGTTGTTTTATTGCTCCACCTTTTCTAGAGATCGTTAAGGAAATAAAAGCAAAAGTTTTGCAATTCATCAAAATCTTTAACAGCAGCAGTTACTGTGGCCTTCCACAGCGGGCGTGAGAATCAATATGCTTTTCACTTGTGTAAGCATTTTAACATACTGTGAAAATTAGCTTGTTAGGAGATTTTACGTTGCTATTTTCACCAATGTGTTGCAACTCCAGAATGAAAATCAAGACTAGGCCAAGCTCTAAATTGTAGAGCATGGCACCATTAAACATTTATCTACTATTGTAACTACCTCACACCTTTTCATTATGCAAAAGGTGAGTCACAATAAATTGAACTGAAATGAAACTGAATGAAGCTTGACTATTCTGGTAGTGATGTCTAATGCTTTCCTACTCACCTCAGCACTTGAGTTAAAGAAAGCTTAATTTGTTTCATGAGACCTTGGAAAAGCCTCATCTATGATCAATCTTCTTTCCTTCAAATCTCTAAAAGCCGTATATTTAAGGACTGCTCAAGAAGGGAAATTGTGCTTTACATTAGAAAACAGCCTTGCTTGCTTTGGTTCTTCATTCTGTTACTCCTGTGCCTGTGACACTGTATAAATGTGTATATATACATGCTGTTCTTTCTCCCACAGGAGAAGACGTCTTCTGATTCCCGTTTCAGCCATCGATATGTAATTTAATCTCTTCAAGGGAAACCAAGAAGCCACTCAGCCGTTCATTAGCAGGGACGGTCCATAACCCCATGACATGCGCCTTGTCTCAGAACCACTTTGCCAGCTGATTTTGTGAACTCTGTCCTCTGAACAGCAAGGAATAATTAACAGTTCATTGAAGTGTGAAAGAAACATGGCATAAAAGGCTACTTCTGTTGCAAGTCGCATATCAGTATCCTGTGGCCATTAAAACATTTTAAATTAGCTGAAAGAAAATGCCTAAAAGTATGGAAAAGTACTATGGTCACACCGATGCCTCTGTCTCATTTTCTGGTGGGATGTAGGCATGTACATGTACTCTCTTTGGAGATCAGAAAGCAACTCTCAGCTTCTGACTGGAAGAAACTTAATGAAGCCTAAATCCGGGAAGCATTGGAAAAATTTAGCTAACTCTCCCAAGAGGCTTTGAGAGCTGTTATAAACAGAAAACAGGCCTCCTTGTTGCACTGAGAGGGCCAGGGTGGAAGAGTACAGACAGTCATCTGGGGCGGAAGCAAGGGGGCATATGGACGAGAATCAGGCTTTTGCAGGGCAGCTTTGAGCGCTGCGGTCTTGTTTGTTCTTCCACCCAAGACCATGCCCCTGTCAGCCAGTGACACAAGAAATGGCATAACAAAGGCATCAGGGATATCAGTAGTCCCCAGCCCTGCTATGGACATGTTATTTATTGATCCCTGTCAACTAATATGAGAGTGTGGGGAAAATGAAACCTAAAAGGGACATTTTGTTCTAACATCTCATTTCTGAGGTAGTGCCTGCTGTTGCAATCAGGTAAATCATTAAAAGTACTAACAAAATTAAATTCCCAGATTCTGAAGGGTTTTTCTGTGTCTGGGTCTGTGAGTAGATGGCTTCTTTTATTCTCTGTCACTTGGACAGTACGTTTTCAAAGGCACAAGAAGTGTGTGGATAAAATCTAGGAAAAATGGACTAACTATTCCCAGATCTGGTACTTGAAACTCTTTTTATTTAGTTTAGATACTGTGGCATGTACTGCTTACTGTCAAGATGGGGCACAGTGTCCAACATGAATGCACCAGAGCAAAGTTACAGATACTCCTTTTGGTTAAACCCTTTAAAAATGCACTTGAGAATATGTTAATGAAGTCAGAACACTCCAATATATGTTAAAGGATTTTTTTGCCTTGTTTATCTTTCACAAATGAAGCAGAGGCACATTGTAATCGCACATAACAACTGTTACCTGTGCAAGGTTGAAATAAAAGCACTTGTTTGTCCTGTTTCCTTATCTGCAAATATTGGACTAACTAGCAGCTTTCATTATAGTGCAGTGAAATCATTGAAAGGATTAATTATGTACTTGCTCCAATTTCAAGATAGCTTAAGTTTGAGCTGTAGTGGAAGCAACACTGAAATTCATGAAATACATACTGTAACTGCATGAAAGGCTTGAGGAGTGGTTGCAGAAATCTAGATGTCCAAGAAAGCTATAAGCTAGAAGCTGGAAAGTTGTAGGTCTCGGCAACTCAATAGCATCCCTCTCTTGAGGGCTGCAGGCTTAGTAGTGCTTAGTACTGCACCCTCGCTTTGAAAATGGGTTACCCTTCTCAGGTTGGCAGACTTCTGCGGGATCTGTATGGAGTCTGTACCCAAAGTAGCACCAATACTGACGGTAAATGCTAAGTACTGATTATAAAACTTCCCTTTCATTAGGAAAAATGGTATTTGACCTAAACAACTGTAGTTAATAGAAGTGACAGTACAAAGAAAGGTGGTATTGAGGCAACCTATGGGAGTCTCGTCAGACCACATTAAGAATGAGTGCAATATGTAGGTGGGAAAGGAGCAGTCTGAAACCAGTTTTGATTCCAACTGTTGCTTATTTGGGAAGAAAAAAGGAGACTCTTCACAGGCTGTTAAAGTCTGTGCTGGATTTTCCAGGTGATTACTTTTCTGACACACACGTACAACAACTGGAAGAAAACAGTCGCTCTGGTGACAGCCAGAAGAGCTTTGGTACTCTTACCTAAAAACCTGCAAAAAAATAGATGACTCTGAAAGGCTGAATCTACATTAGCCAGTGGCTGTGTTTAGTTAATAATAAAGGTACTTTCATAGCTGTGTGCTATATGCAGTTTGGAGTCACGAGGTCATTTCCACCTCTGAATTCCATGCTTGGAAGACTGAGAATGCTTTGGGCATTTTTGCTGGTGGAGGTCTATAGCTACCGGCCAAATGGCCGCCACTTCAATGGTTAGTGAGTATCATCAAATGTATAAAACTCTTTCTCCAGTCCACCACGCGTGGAGTGTTGCCTTATCCAGAGAACAACAACTTCACTGTTTTCTCATAGATATACTTTCTGCCTTTCAGATATTTCACTAGAAAAATAATATATTTAGAGGTATATTGAATATACATATACTTCCTAAAGAGAACATTCCCTCAATGAGCTTTCATTACAAATTTTACCTTCTTTTTTTATTAGCTATAGTAAGTCACAGTCTGATCAGGGTATTCCTTGTCACTTTTAATTCACAGTTTAGTTCACTGAGCAGTTAAGTTTGACTTATTACTAGTAACTAAAAAGCTAAATATTCAATGTCATTTGAACTAGAAATGACAAGATATACACAATTTAATTTATGTGACTTTCACTTTGAATTCCTCTTTTGTGCAGACTTTCTGCAGCCCAGGCCTGCAGTCAGTCAACTGGAGATTTGCTTGCCCTGTCTCATTCCTGGCCCATATTCACAACTATGAGATTCAGCACAGGGCTGGGGAGCAAGAGACAGTGACTGATGTGGATGCTACAGTGAATTTCTCCATCTCCTGCCACAGTGTTGCATTTGGTTAAAATTAATGAATACCCGCTACCTGCAAAATCATTAAAAAAATCAAAACCAAGCCAAAGCAAACCCAAACCAAAACAACTTTCTTTGTGTAAAACTCACTGGGAATTAAGACAAATATATTGTGATACAGTTTATAATATCTAGATGTCAAAGGATTTACCACACTTTGAAGCCCATGGAAACTTAGAGGCAGAAGTAGCTTTCTTCTTTTCATGCGTCACCAGTGACCGTGATACAAGAAATGAGAAACTTTCTTTGAAGCTAGAAGTGTTCTAGGCAAAGCAGGCTTGGGGAGTGTGTAACTTGTAGTTTGCAGCTTTAAGCAAGTGATAATTTATACTACTAGCCAAACTGTAATTGTTGTGGGAGAAAACAGTGAAAAAAAAGGCCAGAAAATAATGACTTTTCAAAGTCAACAGCTTATGGAATTAAAATAGGGTTGGTTAACACAGATTTAATGCTCTGAGCAATGCACTATGTCAGTGGGGTAAAAACTTCTGTTGGATATCCAAGATATGCTTTGGGGTAGACTCAGGCTCTGTAGCTTCATAAGCTTGGGATTGCTGATCTCTGAAGAACTTGTCCAAGGGCTCTGCAACTGGTGTAAATCTGCCTTTTACTTTGATTGCAGGAGTGTACTGATCCAAATTGGCAGGAGCAGAAAACGGGGGCCATAACACTGATGGGATTAAAACCTCTTGCCTAGGCAATGAAGACCCTGAAAACTCATCCCCTATAGCAAAGAAGGTGAGGAAGTCTATAGAGTGACTATTCTGAACTCCTCTATGTTCTTTGCAAACATATATGAATTAAGATTTAGCTTATCCTGCTTCAGCTTGTACAACACACTTAATTTGACCATGGAATGGTGTTGTGTAACTCTCATTCATGTTGGTACAGAAATCAAGAAAAAGTCCTGGAGGTCCAAACAGAAGACATCATGCATCATTAGAAGCTGGTTAGATGCAGAGAAATTAGCTTTTATCTAGCCATACTTCTGATAATTTCCTTTTTTTCAGCACTGGCAAGTAAACACTGTTTACTAAGCCAGTGCAACACATGGCATAAATATTAAAAAAAACCGTGTACCAGTCCAGCCCTCCAGAAATTTAGCTGGCAGAATTATTTAAACATGTGATACACTGGTAGGGAAAGTGCATGGGATTTTTAATTACACATGAAAAGAAGAGTTATTGGCAAGTAAATGAGGTTTGTGCAAATGTGGTGGGTTGGCCCTGGCTGGACACCAGGTGCCCATCACAGCCACTCTATCACTCCCCTCCCCAGGTGGACAGGGGAGAGAAAATACAACAAAAGACTCATGTGTCGAGATAAGGGCAGAGATCACTCAGCAATTACCAACACAGGCAAAATAGACTTGACTTGGGGAAATCAGTTCAATTTATCCCCAGTCAAATCAGAGTAGGATAATAAGAAATAAAACCAAATCTTAAAAACACCTTCCCCCCACCCCTCCCTTCTTCCAGGGTTCAGCTTCACTCCTGAATTCTTTACCTCCTCCCCCCAAGCAGCGCAGAGGGACAGGGAATGGGGGTTGTGATCAGTTCATCACACATTGTCTCTGCCGCTCCTTCCTCCTCAGGGGAGGAATCCTCACTCTTTTAACCTGTTCCAGAGCTGGGTCCCTCCTATGGTAGACAGTCCTTCATGAACTTCTCCAGTGTGAGTCCTTCCCATGGGCTGTAGTCCTTCAGGAACAGACTGCTGCAGTATGGGTCCCTTCCCACGGGGTGCAGTCCTTCAGGAACAGGTTGCTCCAGTGAGGGTCCCCCACCGGGTCACAAGCCCTGCCAGCAGCCCTGCTCCAGCGTGGGCTCCTCTCTCCATGGGTCCAGAGGTCCTGCCAGGAGCCTGCTGTAGCACGGGCTCCCCACGGGGTGACAGCCTCCTTCAGCCATCCACCTGCTCCAGCGTAGGGTCATCCATAGGGTGCAGGTGGATATCTGCTCCACTGTGGACCTCCTCCCCTTCCTTCTTCACTGACCTTGGCATCTGCAGAGTTGTTTCTTTCACGTATCCTCACTCCTCTATCCTGCTGCAGTTTTTTCCCCCTGCTTAAATATGTTATCACAGAGGAGGTGACACCATTGCTGATGGGCTCAGCTTTGGCCAGCAGTGGGTCCATCTTGGATCCAGCTGGCACTGGCTCTATCAAACATGGGGGAAGCTTCTGGCAGCTTCTCACAGAAGCCACCGCTGTAGCCCCCCCGCTACCAAAACCTTGCCATGCAAATCCAGTACAGCATATGAAGCCGAAAACCGGTCTGTAAAATGGAATAGTTTAATGACTTTGCATATTTGGTGTTGGTGGCAAAGTTCTGGCAGCACAGGGGCTGCAGTGGTGGCCTCTCTGGGAGGAGGTCAGGGGCTGCCCTGTGCTAGATACAGTCAGTTCCTGTTGGCTCTGCAACAGACTGGTAACTGATGTCCCTGCCTTTAACTTGACCCAGGAGCTTTTCATCTTCTTTTGTCCCCCTGTCCCATTAAGGAGTGAGAGTAAGAGTGAGTGAGAAGCTGGGTGGGCATCTGGCAGCCAGCCAAGCTCAGATCACCACACTCTGGTATCAGAAAGTAAAGTGATAAATATTGCAAAAATAAGGTACATTCTTACTCTGTTTAGTACTTACTTAACATTGTAGGGAAACAATTAAAATGCTGTAGCATTTGACTTCTCTTCCTCCCCCAGAGCCCATTCCTCTCCGTTTTACTGCTCTCAGCAGTACCTTTCCCTGCGAGTGTTTTCTTTTCATCTCTCTCTGGAAAGTTGATAGCAGTTGTACAGACACGACATAAATCACAACCATCATGGCAAGCCCCAAAACAATATCGCTTACTCGCCATCTGAATGCTATCCTGTCAATTTGTCTCTGGCTCTTTAGGCTCTTCAGCCTGCTGGGGTGTGCTATGAGATCCGCTGCTGGCAGTCTTTTCGGAGCATCACTAGCAATCCCACGATCACTTATGGCACGGCAGCATTCCTGCATAAAGCTATTTTCTGAATTGAAGAGCGGGGGAGATTTGTTGTTATTTTTACATCCAATGGATGAGCCCAAGGAATGGAGAAAGCCAACAAACTTGCGACAGCGTCATGGCTGGGTTCAGAGAGTGGGATCTGTGGCAGCTGACAAAAATGGCAAGAACTAACTCAACCATCCAGCCGTTCCTCAGCCTTCCCCAGCAGCCATGATTCATTACCAATCACCAAGGCTGACAAAACTGTAGATTTCTAGACATATTGCAGAAAGCATCATGTAACAATGTCTCTGAACACTTCAGGGCACTGAAATGACCGCAGACGAGTGACATGAGTATCCCATCTTTCAAACACCCTCCAGCACTCTCTGCTTTGTTTCCCATGTATTTAGCAGCCATCATTTGCAAGATAACCTGTTAAAACAAGTGAACACTGAATGGGTTAAAATCCATCCTTGGGACTGGAATGATAGTTATGGCCAGGGGTTTAGTGCTGCCGGGGTCGACAGCTCGGATAGTCTGCTTGCCTTCCTGGCAAACTGAACATACAGGCTGTCATAGTATTTCATCAGACCGAGACAGTAGCAGAGCATCAGGGATACAACCCCCCTGTCAAGCAAAACAGTTTTCCATTGTAGGACCCGTGATGGCTGCCACTTTCTGCACACCCACCAACCAACCAGTAAGAAATTAATTGCAAGTAACAGCTACAGGATTCTGCACTTTGCAATGATTCCATTCCATTCCATCTCTAAAGCCAAAGATACTCTCCAACACATAAGGATTCATATGTCTATAGGATATATAGAAGGGTGGGTTTTGTTCATAAATATATAAATATTATTGTTTTCGGAAAAACATAGGTAGTTCCTAAATTTGTGAGTTCTCATTAAAAAGTCCTTTTCCTGGCAATTTACAAGTTTCTTTTAATATTCCCTCTTATATTCAGAACAACATTCAAACCAAGATACAAGATGCTAAAAGTAGTTGTCTAAAACTGTGCCATTTATTCCCTGCTAAGAACTCAAATAACTGCTTTAATTTTCTAAACTACTTAATACCTACCAGCTCAAATGAAGCAAATAGCATCAACTTGGTTGCTAAAATGCCAGTAAGTGTTTTGAAGAAGAGATCTCTTTGGAAGTGTCTGACTATAGGCTTAGAAGTCTGTCTCCAAGCACACATATTCTTTAGCTCAGCCAGTCCATGCTTTTGTAATGGAGACAATCATGGATGTGTTGGCTGGATATGCAGTTCAATGAGAAGGCTGTATGTTTAGCAAAAAAAAAGAGTTTTTAATCTTAAAGTCTCAAACTGACACATGCTGACTGCTATATCAGACTGAGTACATGAGTATTTCTATAAGTCTGCTATATGAGATGGAATTTATCAGTGTGTATATACGTACAACTGTTATATGAGACTGTTATATAATATATGGCTGTCATATGAGACTTATATGAGACTGTTATAGGAGACTGAATTAGGCAGTTACTACCTCCAATAAAGTTCCAAGGACCCTAGTACACCAAAAAAAACAACTATCTGATAGGAAAGATCTGTTTTCTTTCCAGAGACTTCCTCAGCAATTACGATCTTAAACAATTTCCTTTTCCTCCTCAGTGATTAAAAAACATCACTAGCCATACAAAACATACCTTTTAGCTATAATTATTTGAACATTGAACCAATTTCATTCCTGACTCACCCAGTAATTTCTGTCCCTTGGAAATACTGTAAGAACATTTATATGTGTCATATCCCTAACTGTCTCCAGAGATCTGGGCAAGGACTCAGTCTTCAATAGACCACTAGGGTCTTCATGCTCAGGTTAGATAGTAAGGCCTCATGAACATCAAATGAGTAATTTTATTGTAATGCAAATAAGAACTAGAGTTAAAGTTACTATGGAAACCCTGGATTGAATTTTTCTGAGTTTGGAAGAATGAAAACGAAGGCACCTGAAAACATAGGGGAAAGGGCATGTTCAAAAGGAATAAAAATCATGTGGGACCAAGCTATAGTTCCAGTAGGCTGCGGGAAATTATTTGAAGTGTTTAGACAGCATGAGAGAAATCTTTGGAGAACAGAAATCTCACCATATGTGGCTAGTGCACAAGTACGAACGTGATGCTGCGATGGTCCCTTACTGGTCCCTTAGTGCAAGGTTGTCGTGCCATGACAGTCCTCCAGAGACATCTGGATCTTGCCAAGCTGCTGCCATGTAAGAAATGACATTACAAAAGAGCAACACCACCAAAGCATGTTCTGGTCCCTTTCCTCTTCTGCAGAGGAATACAGGTTGATCTTCATGAGGTGGGCAACAGAAATGTTTCTGAAGGAACTGTACAGCAGGAGTGGCTTCTCCAGTGTCCAACAGGGTCCAGAGACTCCATGGGCTCCATCTTACGTTGCAGTGCTGCTACAATTTTTCTTCTATGCATATTGTGTGGTAGGTAAGGTCTTGAGACAGGAGGGACAAACTGGAACCTTTCCTTCCAAAGCGCCACGGCTTCCTCCTCCCTGTTACCATGCTCATTAACAAGCTATGGGAACTTGAACTCTTTTCAATGTCAGATTTGCATGAAACCAACCAGTGAATTCAAATGGAGGAAGAGGTGCACGCAGGAGTGTGCATGTGTGCACATCCACTGACTACAGCCGCAGAAACCTTGTTTCCTTAACCATCTGCAGGTCAGTGTCAGTCAGCCAAACTCGGGTCTCCTTTTTCACTTCCCTGACAGTTCAAAGAAACTGATGCAGAGGCACCCTGGGCTGCAGCTTTGCACCACTTGCTCACCCTGCTCAGACAGGCATGAGAACAGAGCTGCAGGGAGCTGGGTGGTGTTCATAAACCCTCTGCATTATTCAGCAGTGGAACCTGAACATTAGAGAATATCACCCTGACTCAGGGCTGCTTTCCAATCTGAAATCCCAAAGAGACAGATCTATCTGGTGTGCTTCCATATAAAATCTGTGGGAGGCAAAGATTAGATGCAGAGCACACCAGGATACCCATTTAGGATTGGGATCTTTCCTTTTATCATTAGAGGCAACTCTTCTTAACTCTGCTTTGTTTTTATCAGTATGATTCCCCTCCCTTCCCTTAAACACCTTCTTTCTGAGCAATATATATTTTTTTCTATTATACAAGCATTATTTTCTTGCACCTTCCTTCTTACTTCTGTAGCAGCCAGCAAAACATCGTCCATCATTCGTATAAGTCCTTTCTCCAATTTAACCACAATTTTAAAAGTTGTGTGTCTGTTTTGATTTTTAAAAATATTGCTTATAGCCTGTATATGTACAAGATCCATCTTCCCCCTTCCACCTGCCTTTGGCACCTCCATCTCCACCTGCTTGTTTTGCAACTACAAAGGAAGGCTGAAAGCCCTTTCAGATTATGAGAGTAAGCCTGTGTATCAGAAGACCCACATTTGGAGGCCATTCATCACTTGGGCTTTGAGACATACAAGGAAACATGGTTTATTAATCAAAAGTCTCATTTTCCCAGTCAGAGGAAAACATGGTCCAAGAAAATATCACAAACATAATCACACCCCAGCCCAGACTTAGGAGAGATGCAACCAGCCAGTTGTTTAGGTAAGGTATCACACAGCTCTTGCAATGTCAGCATATCATTGAAGCCGTAGCTCCTGGAGGCCCCTGGTCTACTGGATTCTCAATTTTTATAGTAGGTTTCTGGTTCTCACATTTGTGGGGAAAAGCTTAAAGACATAGCCCAATTCAATGACGCAATGTCAGAAAACAAATAAACCTCTTTTTCTTTTTATTCTGATTTAAAGTATACAGTGGCCTCTTGTTATGGGTCCCCATGGTAGAAATCCAAATCCCGGTCAGCCCAGCTGCAAGTGAGTACCTGTAAATGAATAAATGGACGTTCAAACTGGGGGAGCAAAGGTGGCCAAGCAGGAATTTCTCCTGCTTCCACCTTGTACCTCGAAATTTGTAGACCTGACAGAGGGACTGCCAGCTGAGGAGAGGCTGTGTGATCCAACAGACAATTGCTCAACACTTGGGGTAGGAACAGCACTTGTATCATAAAAAAATGCTGCAGTGCAAGGACAACATGAACAGTACTGTAGACAATATAGTTCTTTCAAAACAATCCATATTTAACCTTTTTTTAATTGCAGTATCGTGTGAATTAGATCAGGTCTGAATTGACTTATCATAGAATCATAGAATCGTAGGCTCTAAGATCATCAAGTTCAACCATCCACCCAACAACACCATGCCTGCTAAACCATATTCCAAAGTGCCACATTTTAAACACCTCCAGGGATAGGGACTCAGTCACCTCCCTGGGCAGCCTGTTCCAAGGCCTGACCATTCTTTCAGTAAAGAAATTTTTGCTAATATCCAATCTGAACCTCCCCTGATGCAACTTGAGGCCATTACCTCTTGTCCTATCACTAGTTACTTGGGAGAAGAGACCAACACCTGCCTCACTACAACCTCCTTTCAGGTAGCTGTAGAGAACAATAAGGTCCCCCCTCAGCCTCCTCTTCTCCAGAATAAACAGCCCCAGTTCCCTCAGCCGTTCCTCATAACACTTGTTCTCCAAACCCCTCACCAGCCTCGTTGCCCTTCTCTGGACATGCTCCGGCAGCTCAATGTCCTTCTTGTGGTGAGGGGCCCAAAACTGAACACAGTACTCAAGGTGCGGCGTCACCAGTGCCGAGTACAGGGGGACTATCACCTCCCTACTCCTGCTGGCCACACTATTTCTGATACAAACCAGGATGCCGTTGGCCTTCTTGGCCACCTGGGCACAGTGCTGGCTCATGTTCAGCCGGCTGTCGACCAACACCCCAAAGTCCTTTTCTGCTGGGCAGCTTTCCAGCCACTCCACCCCAAGCCTGTAGCGTTGCATGGGGTTGTTGTGACCCAAGTGCAGGACCTGGCATTTGGCCTTGTTGAACCTCATACAGTTGGCCTTGGCCCATCAATCCAGTCCGTCC
>Ga0065711_1047726_pt1 | contig 12168 bp, 9 predicted proteins | sample Hoacrofraction12_FD_59098 | JGI IMG/M metagenome (GOLD analysis project Ga0065711, IMG submission 59098) | Hoatzin crop microbial communities from Cojedes, Venezuela - Epithelial fraction 12 v2 (version 2) | ecosystem: Host-associated > Birds > Digestive system > Esophagus > Crop | place... | reverse complement strand
GATGTGGTTTTGTTGATTTTTTTTTTTTTTTTTTACACTGGAGTAAAATAACGTACAAGGTTATTTTGATGCAGTCAGCTGTTGTGATTCTGAAGAGTGGTGTTTCATAAGAGGTGGTTAGACTGATGAACCATTGAGTGTGTCTGTCTTGTTTGTCAGAAATTGACCAGAACAAGGACCGCATGCTGGAGATCTTGGAAGGGAAGGGGCTTAGCTTCTTGTTCCCACTTCTGAAACTGGAGAAGGAACTGCTAAAGCAAATAAAATTGGATCCATCCCCTCAAGCCATCTATAAGTGGATTAAAGATAACATTTCACCCAAACTTCATGTAGATAAGGGATTTGTGAATATATTGATGACCAGGTGAGATGCTGTGTTTATGTAGTTTAGGCATATGTTTTGTTAACCTACCAATAAGTTACTAATTCTGAAAAGGCTGACGTGTGAGCTCTATGCAGAGAGTGAACAGGGAGAGAACTTGTTCTGAGCAGACCTCCCATGTATTAGACACCCGTTGTATTTGAGAAGTAAAGCCAAGTTTTCAGGCTTGCATCAGTGTGAAGTGTTGCTTTTCCTTGAGAAGAAGTCTAGACCTGTGTACTTTCTCTAAAATGTTTCAGAGCAGTAACAAGCAAAACCAGGATTTTTGTGGTGCAGTCAACCACAATACTAATCCATTGTGCATGTACCTAACTGCTTATATGCTTATATAAGCAGGGAGGATATTTTTAGTAATAGCAAACTGAACTTGAGAGTAAGTACTCGTCTTAATGTTTTAGAACACTAAATCTAGTTGCTATGTCAGTTTACAGAACTGACCTGGTATGGTTTTTTGTCTAGTTTCTTGCAGTATATTTCTAGTGAAGTAAACCCACCTAGTGACGAATCGGATTCTTCATCTGCTCCATCTAAAGAGCAGCTAGAGCAGGAAAAACAACTGCTTCTTTCCTTCAAGCCGGTAATGCAGAAGTTCCTCCATGACCACGTTGATCTGCAAGTGAGTGCTTTATATGCACTCCAGGTGCACTGCTACAACAATAACTTTCCAAAAGGTATGTGCATCAAGATAGTATCCAACATCTGTGTCTGCTTACTGGTGTCTGCATAATGGCTTCCAGGCTTGTCACTACATTTCTTAGTCAGGTAAGCTGTCAGAAGGTGGTAAGGCTAATGAAGTTTAAACTTACTTCCATAGGCATGTTACTGCGCTTCTTTGTTCATTTCTATGACATGGAGATCATTGAAGAAGAAGCCTTCTTGGCATGGAAAGAAGATATTACTCAAGAGTTTCCAGGGAAAGGCAAAGCTTTATTCCAGGTAAATTTGCTAACGTTGGAGTAGAGATTTGTGTTCTATCTCTGCTACACTGTAGTGTTTGAGAACACTTTCAGACAGTGCTTTTTAAGACTTGTTAATATGTGGAAACTTCATGGGAGTACTTCAAGATGAACTAAGTTGTTTTGTTCTGTTTTTTCTTTGCTGGAGACTTACATGTAGTGCAAAGCGGGGCTGAAAGATTTTTAAAATTAGTTGGGGGAATAAATTCTGCTGCCTTAAACCAGTTTTATGTAACTGCAGGTAAACCAATGGCTAACCTGGCTGGAAACTGCTGAAGAAGAAGAATCTGAAGAAGAAGCTGATTAAAGAACCAGCCAAAGCCTTAAATTGTGCAAACATACTGTTGCTATGATGTAACTGCATTTGACCTAACCACTGCGAAAATTCATTCCGCTGTAATGTTTCACAATATTTAAAGCAGAAGTATGTCAATAGGATATCCTCTGCAAAAGGTTTTTGTAGTATGTCTTAATAGTCTACAATAAAAATATTTTAGAGTATCTTTAATGTTTAGATAACAGTGTATTAGCAGCATGCAATAATTACATCATAAGTTCTTGAGCAGAAGCAGTCTGTTGCAAGGGTCGTCTTTGCTGCCAGTTATCATAGGCTGTTTTTAAGTTAGAAAACTGAATAGCAACACTGAATACTGTAGAAATGCACTTTGCTCAGTGTAATACTTGAGTTGTTGCAATATTTGATTATCCATTTGGTTGTCACAGAGAATCCTTAACTGTAATCGATGGTTGTTGCCGTAATAGTATATTGCCTGTATTTCTACCTCTAGTAATGGGCTTTATGTGCTAGGTTTTAATACCCTTGAGCCTGGGCAAGTGCACAAGTCTTTTTAAAAGAAATAGTTACTTGCACGAAAACTGATCAGCTGAAGAGAGGTTTAATGCCCTTTGGAAGAGGTCTTTGTGGGTGTGAAACATGACATGGTGAGAAATCTGAATTGGTCCCTCTGTAGTACTGAAATTAAATCTACTTAATTTATCAAGACATGTTCATGCCCTGATTTTATATACTTGTATCTATCAATAAACATTGTGATACTTGACTTGTTCCTGAATGTCTCACAGTAGATAAGTTTTGAGTGACAACTAGTTTACTTCTGAAAGGAAACCTCACTGGAAGCTGACAGACTGGGACCATCTTAAGATTCTTTTTATAATAGTGTTAATAGGTAAATGAATTCTAGATAAGGTCACAGACAGAATTACACACTACAGATCTGCTGTGGTAGGAGAAAAATGAAATTCTGCTGAAGAATAGTAGGTGTTAGCTGTGTGGTCCAATGTATGCTTTATCAGTGAGTGCTTTTTACCTTCCCAATGCTTTGAACTTTCTGCAGGTCACATGCATGTTTTTTAATCAAATAGCACTGTTAGCTGCCTGTTTCTCAGATTGGCAAAAAAAACCCTGCAAAACAGTTGAATGATGTTGCATTGTACAGGCTTGAAATGTCATTCATTAAATATTCAAAATACCTTACTTCCTAGAGCTTTGTCCATAGTGGAATTTGTTTTTTACTTGATTACTCAGACTTCCACTGTTGAAAGATGTGTATTTGTAATGTCAAAACAACAGTGTCTCCTTGACTGAAACTTACTTTTGCCAGTGGTGGAAGTGTTTTAGGCTACATGCTGTCTTCTGCATGGTGGGAGATGAAATCAAGTGGAGTACAAGAAAACTACTGGGGATCAATCAGAACAGGGCTTGCCTTGAGGGGGGAAGGATAGTTGCGTTTATGCACTTGAAAGTGCTCTGATGAGGGGGATGGGTCTGGCTCTCTCATGTTCTCTCACAGGGCAGGCTTCCTCACTTCCAGTTACGAGCAGCGGCCTCTCCTATACATGCAAGTTAGGCTCATTCAGTAAGTTTCTTCAGATGCTGCAGTAATGTACTGCACAGTGTGTAGCCCAGTAAAACAAGGTAATGTTCTCCTGTAAACCAAATAGCATTAATAAAAGGCATTTAACTTCTTGAACTGATGACCAAAATTCCACGATGCTCGCATGCTGTGTGTACGGTTCAGAAATGTGTATCAAGCAGTAAACAGGAGAGCAGGATCTTGCTGTGAATTCTAGCTCAATTGAGAAAAAGTACCAATGCATAAAGGCAATAGAAGACGGAGGTGCAAGTAAATTCCTTGTCAAAACTTCAGGGGAATAGAAGCAGAACCTGCAGCTAATGTTTTTGCTGAAGTTAATGGAGCAGGTTAAGCTGGCAGCTGGAGATTGTTCAAATAGCATAATGAAGCCTTGTATTCTTGCCCAGTCTAAAACAGAATTAGTGTGATCTTCAGTACTTGTGCATGGAGGTTTTGCTCCTTGGTTTGTAACTATTCACTGAGTTAGGAACTCTTATTAAGAAGAGTAAAACTGTAAGAAACAACCAGAAATGTGGACTAGAGCATACACAGTAGAAAATACTACTAAACTGTAGAATTTCCATTATGAGATACTCAAAGTTTGTGTTGAACAGACCTAGTTTTTTTACTGTAAACAGCTCCTAACTGCAGTGTATATGTGAAAGTGGTGTTCCTAGAGATTAGGAGAGTGAGCATCTAAACTTGATACTCAGCTGCTTGTTTTTAGTGCTTGACTGCAGTGCTTGTGATGATCTCAGTCTGCAAGAGGGGATGGGTGTTCAGCTGGTCTAACAGGTGTGGCTTTTAACTATGAGTTACACTGTACTTCAGATATAAATGCAGTGTACTCAATTCTAAAGTCACAGTCAAACCAATATGACTGATCAATGATAATGGCTTTTATTAGTATTAATTTTGTTAAATGTTAGGTATAGCATAACTGCATTCACAGGAGGACTGGGGGAAAATGGCACATTAAACATATTTCATACCTATTGTAGTCACGAAGTTTACCTTCTGAAATGCTGGTTGCAGTTAGCATTCAGGAAATTTGACTTCCATATATTGAAGTTGCCTGGTGTGCTTGGCAGCATGTCTGTTTAAATGATCTGATCCACATCAGCTGCAAAGGTTCCTGCAAGAGAAGTTAGGGATTGGTTATTGAAAATGATACTTGCCTTTTCTGAGAAAGAAGTGTAATAGTTGGACTGCTGTTCATTGTCACTGTATCAGTAGACTAAGACTAGATCTCTTTTCAAGCTGCAGTTATCCATGGTGCTTAGTTACATTAAATTTGGGTATTTCAGGAAAGTGCTCAAAAGTCAAGAGTCAGAACTGCACAGGCATTATTTTTCTTGGGCGAAATTGCAGGAAGAAGCCTTGGGGGGGGGTGCAGGGGAGGAGGTTGGTTACAGAAAATTTCTGTGAGTGTGACTTAGCTGACCTGCTTTTTAAGCAGATGGGAGCTTCCACCTGAATCCTACTTGAATTTGGAGCTTTTTTTCCTCAGTAGTGAATAAATACAAATGATAAGTGAATAAATACAAATTTCAGAATAGCCTTGAATAATAGTTGCTGTAAACTTTTCGAATGCATCTGAAATGTGAAGTACCGTAGTTTACATTGCAATCCAGGCTAGCAGCTGTTTATAGAGTTTATGCTTATTCTCTAAAATCAGTTCACAGAGAACTAGTGCAGCAAAGTGGAGAGCTTACTCTTAGAAGTATTTGGAGAGACCTATGTTTATTAACTGTTGCTTGCTACAATACACCACTGCTTATCTAAGGTCTTAACTGTGGCAAACAAGTGTGTTGGTGTGTCCTTGTCCTGCATGCAAGGGGTTGGGAGTATGTGGCACTGTTGATGTCACAAGTATTCCCCTAACCTGGAATAAATCAGGAGGAGATCGATGCTTTCAAAGTTGATGAATAGCAATAGTGTGACTTCTATAATTCCCTGCATTCTTGTCTGTTCCACCTGGGGAACTGGTGTGGGGCTGTTCCAGGAGTTACCTGCAACTGTTCTGTGTCTGGCCACGGTTAACACCTGGAGGGATGCGTGGGGCACGGTACTGTACTGAAGTAGGGAAGCAGGTGTGATAATGGAGGGTGTTTTGGGGGGAGAATAAAGGAGCAATAAATGCTTGGCACCCTCCTGGAAGGAGGTGGCAGGTTCCAGAAGAAAAGGAGGGTGGTGATGTATCCCAACTTATGTTGAAATAAAGAATTGTTGAGGCATAAGTACACTGGTAAAACAGGGCCTGGGCTCGAGTATTTTTTGAATATTCTCACCATGAGAGACCCATGTATTTTGAAGAGTTGCTTAAGTAATTATTTGCATTGAATACAAACCAAGGCAGTGACTTCATGCAATTAATGGTTTGAACAAATACGGAAAACTGAAACTGGGCTGTGAGACTAGTGACAGAGTACGTGAAGGTGTTGCACAAAGATAATTATCAAATACACTTGTGTGAAGCTACTTTTTCCCTCACCTCATATAAATTGCTGTATCTTCTTGTGACTTTATCATTGCTGCTTTTTATCTTGAATGATGTTGGCCAAAGACCAGAAGTATTCAGCAGTTGGCTTGCCTCTGCAGGCAGATACGGTCTCAGTTCAGGAGGACAAAGTCTGCTTACAGGCACATCTGTAACCTGGTACAGTTACGTTGTATCGTGAAAAGCAAAACAGAAATAACCATATGCAGCTGAGACTGAAGCTGCTCACTGTAATATGGAAGGAAGAGAATTGTACAGGAGGTTATAGTTGCAGATATGGGGGTTTAATAGAACTCGGAATAGTAATTTAAAGGAGAGTATATCAATATGGCTTTGAGATTTCTGTGGCATTCTGCATCTGCTTCTGGAACAAGCAAGACAAGACCTCCAAAGAAAGCTTGCCATTGCTTCAGAAATAGCTGCATGGAAAAACTTTGCTCTCAATTAAGACACAAAGCAGTTACAGTATCTCCCTGGATCCACTCCCATCCAGGTGTTACAGAATAAGCCTCACATGTAAATGACATAGAGTTCTCTGGAACAAAATCAGGCCTTTACCTCTGAGGTTTGGGGACTGAGTGACACTCGTCAGGTAGAAGGGGTTCCTTCTGTGGGTTGGCTTTTGATGTGGTGATGATAGAAGTGATACAGGCTCATCTGGATTCATTTTGTAGAACCCACATCCATCTCCTTTAGCACATTCCATGCAGCTGGTTGTTGGAGACACTAGTGAAATGTTATTTTTAATGAGTTGACTAAGAAGCTATGACAACAGAGTTAACTTGGCATAAATACATGGCTGGAGTGAGGAAAGCAACATTCAGGGTTTTTTTGTTAGCAGTGAAAATGCCCGAGGTATGTGTGAGGTATTCCCAGAATTTTGTTATCTAAGAAACTTTGCGAAACATTTAAGTTTGTGAAAGGAAAAGGGACTGTTAGTTGGTTTGATAAAGTATGTGGAGAATGAAGAGTATAGAATTTGTTGTTACAAAACAGATGTTTTTGGTAGGACAGTGAAATTTGAGAAATGAACCGTAAGTTAGCAAGAACATCAGAGTTAAAACTGAAATACAGGTGAATGATTTGCATTTCTTTGGTGGTTTTATTTAACCCTTTAAGGAATGATTGCGTATTCTCTCAGACTTCAGAGACAGTTGAAGATTTAATCACTTTAGAGTGTGGAATACTGGCTGACTGGCCTTTCTCACAGAGGGATCGTGTAGATTTGACTTAAATATTCAAAACAATACCAAATTACACCACAGTTAAGAGTTCACTGCAGTAGAGGCTTGCTTTGCTTCTGCTGTTAGCCAGGGCTAGTACTGTCATTTGCATCAGCTCAGAGACCCATGGTATGATCAGATACTTGAAAATATATTTAATTGGAATTGGTCTCCTCATTTTTCCTATATATTAGTCAAATTATAAACCCAAAGTCTAATATACTTTTGTGCTGTGAATTTACAGTCTGAGGAAATGAACTTTGCAGATTCCTGTGATACTACAGTGCCATTATGATTCAGCAATAGGGTGACATCATATATATGAAGTCTGGAGAATCAATTCACAGCTGCTCCTTCAGAAAACAGTTGCTCTCCGCAGCAAAGTAATAAACAGAGGGCCAAGCACGCACATTCAGCCATCTCTGCATTCCTTCCAAGCCAGATGCATAAAGCAGGGCCTTGGGTTTTTTCTATATGTATACATACATATACATGTATTTTGTATATATGTATATTTACATTATATACATATTATATATGTCCCCATTTATTTGTATTCCTTTTGTTCCTCTTGGGCAAATACCATTCAGTTACTCAATTACTTTAAGCTTACATTGCTTGCTGAGTTAATACTTCAGATTCTGATTAATAATAGAAGCATTAATACTAATCCCCTTCCCAGTATTGACACAACAGGAGTTGTACTCAGGTACAGCTGACATTTTAACCTTAAATATTCTCAAAAGGTGTAGCGTGGTCAGCCTATCTGAGGAGCGCAGGATTTGTCTTGGTTTCAGGCAAAGAAAACTGTTTCAAAGTCGAGCCCTAGCCAGACTTCTGGAGGAAGTGCCAAGCGTGACAAAGTGATGAGACCTAGGGTAAATGTACTGCACTTCCTTCAGGGAGACACAGATAGCTGATTAGGTCACAGTAACTGGATCACTACATCAGTTGCATTTCCTGCTCCAGGGGACATTTCCATGGTGCCCTGCAACTTTCCATAGTTTTCCATTTATAGAATTGATGTAATGACAGTACCAACTCCATTAACTTTCAAGACCATGAAGTATTTAGATACAATGAAAGGCCATTCATAAATTCAATTAGGTAAATAGCTCAGTAGGTTTACAACGTTGGTAGGGATCATGATGCAATAAGAGACAAAACCCCCACCCCTACCTCTGCATTTTGGCGTGTATCTTCAGTAGGTTAAACCTGTGGAGGCCTACTGAAATCAGTAGGAGTATACAGATTGTAGCAGTCCAGTGGCTAGAATATCTCTGGTAAAATACATCAGTAGTCTAAGCTGTAGTAAAGTATACATTATTCTGTCAGCTACCCTAACTGAATTCTTGCCAGTGCAAATTCCATAGTAATCATCATAAAGGACTGAAAAAGAACTCAGTTCAGGAAGTGGGCCAACACACAAATATTTTAGTATTTTACCTGTTCTCCTAGAAGATTCTGCATGCTTAATCTGGTTTATAAAGAAACTGTCATTGATTCAGACTCTTCCATTCCCTTGGTCAAACAATATAAATTCAGGTAATACTGTTGTTATTTCTGGCATCATATGAGCTTTGGATTTCATATTTAAATAGGAAACATTCAAGATAATAAAGATTGAGTTGAATCCTGGTAATCCACCTATTATCTGTGCAGTAAAACACATAACCAGCAGCTGAGAAATTAGACACTACACCCTGGAAACACACACTAGAGTAAGCATAGGCTTCCTATAGAACCTCCTCCATGGCTAAGAACAGCTCTATCTTCCACATACGCCAGCCTGAGGCCTCTGTGATACCAGTACATTCATCCATAGTGGAAGAGTCCCCCACTCAATGCAAACCTATGAATTTGGGTAAGTTACACACTGTACAGTGTCTGTGTACTTACAACAAAACTTCTGAGAGTTCCATCTTGATTTCTTGGACACCATTTTGCTAGATACTTTCCCAGATGCACAAGAAGTAATTCTTAAGTTTAGCTGACAGTATGAGAAAAAGCTTGCTGTTGACATTTGCTGAAATAGCAGACCTAAAATACAATTTGGAAAAAAATACTAAATGTAACAAAAAAATATAATAGCCACAATATGAAGAGAACTGGCAGATGGATACCAACTGTACACAAGCCTGTTCTTGGAAATCTCCCCTTTAAGTTCTATAGTATGATCAAGGCTCACGTAAACTTCATCCTACCTGACAGTTCTTGGGTGGAAGGAGAGGGGTCAATTACATCTAAAATTGGAAACTATTTCCAGTGAATAACAAAGATAATGTCTGAGCTACTGTGGGACTCCTCTTACTTTAACTGTCCAAATGTTGAGCGTCTAGACATCTATACACACCCTAGGCGGCAGACAGAAACGGGTTCCTCAGAAAGTGATTCATTCCACCTACCTTAGATAATTACCTTAGGATAGGATGATTTGCTCTATGGAGATGCCAGTCCATGGGCCTCCATGGGCCTGTACAAAGTGTCTAGACTGCTAATGTTTAGATGTCTGAAGATAAGTGAAATTTATCTAACTCACTTGGCCATATAACATTGAAATAAAATTAGCTTTAATTCCATATTAACATTTAATTGCATTGCACACAAATTGTGTGCTGTCATACTGCTCGGCCATGATTAGCCACGTCCATGTTCTGACACCTCCTGAAGGCATAGCACAACTGCTTCTGAGAAGCATTAGCATTAATAGGTGCCTGTTGGCTCATCAACACTAAGTTTCTAAAAGTACATTTATTGTGTTTTGATAGGACAAAATAAAATGCAAGAACATAATGGGGAAGAGTATACATCAAAACAGTTTCAAACTGTATTGGTGGAACTAGCAAAAACTGTTTCTAGCAGCGTTCTAGAAATACAAATGTCACTATTTCTAGAATTGCTAGAAGTTCAAATTGTTTAAGGTAGTCCATTTGGCTAATACACAAAAGTTATCATTTGTTTTAAAGTTTGTGCCCCGGAAAACCTAAGCTCCACTCTGGGGACTAGCTGGGAACACTGAGGCTTTCATACTTTGGCAATTATCTCCACCAATTTTCAATTATTTTCATTATTAAAAATTTACACCTTATTTCCTGTTTAAATTATCTTCAACTTCTAGTCACTGAATCTTGTCTTGCTGTTGTTGATAGAGGAAAATTTAGGAATCTGATTGATACAACCCTAAATTTCTCTTCTTTTTTCTGACCACAGTCTTAGATTGACTCATCTTTGGGAAGGAAACTTAGAAATCAACATGGGAATTTTCTCTATACAGCATTTCAGTAACCCATTTATTTAGCATTTTCAATTTAGATATGTGACCTGTAAGAAAAATGATATGTGGTGCAGAAAATAGATATACCTACATGAGAAAACTAAAAATAGCAATACACACAAAGAAAATCTTGACTATAATGTCCCTCCAGGTGTCCAAAATTAATGTTTTAAAATATTTCCTTTCAAATGCTCATTTTATCAAATTGGTAATCATTATATACAGATGTATTTTGTCTTTTTGCTTTTCCTTCTTGATTTTTCTTCTTCCAGAGACTTCAGGAGTTTCTCTAAAACACTGTATTTACACAACTATAACCCACGTTCTTTGCCCTGTTCGAGTGCTTGTGCCTTTCACCCTCACATATCAGCCCCCTGGCTTTCTCTACAGCCTTGTGTTATGGTTTGGCTGTGGTCAGCAACAAAAGCGCCACGCGGCCGCCCCTCCCCCCGCCGCGGTGTGGAGGAGAATGGAAAGAAAACAGGCAGAAACTGGTGGGTCGGGATAAGGGCAGTTTAACAGAACAGCAAACAAAGGGAACAGCAACAACAACGATACAGATAAGGGGAATACACAAAACAAACCGCACAACCCAGAGAAACCGCTCTCCCGGACCGGACCGGCGCTGCGCGCTCCCGAGCCACGAGTGAGTTCCCGTCGCCCCATTCCCCCCCACCGGAACCCAGCATGGCTGCACATGGTATGGAATACCCTGCTCCGTTTGGCCAGGTGGGGTCAGCCTGCCCGGCTGTGCCCCTTCCTGGATTCCAGTGAAAATTAATCCTGTCCTGGCTGAACCCAGGACACCTTGTCAGTTGCTGCAGCCCTGTATCTTTGAGCCAGTTCTCTGGAAGTCCAAGGGAGACAATTGTTATGAAAACCAGAATCACCACAAAGGAAGAGAAATCCATGCATACTTCTCCATGCATCACCCTGTGTATGTGCTGTGTCCATCCTCCTCTCTCATTTTCAGTGCTAACCATTCAAAAATGTGAGACAGGTCCATCAAAACCTAAATCCAGAAGGTTCAAATTAGAAATCTTGACACATAGGAAGTGCTGGTTTGTTTTTATCTGTTTTTCCCGTTTTGTATCTCTTGGGGACGTTGCTTCAGGCATTCAAACTTTTCACTGCAACCACAAGGGCTAAACACTTAAACCACCAAACAGAAGCATCCCAACCAAACAGAACAAAATAAAACAAACAAAAACACACAAAGAGTGTTAGTTTTCATTATTCTTGCAGGTGAGGTTTAGAGAAAGCACCAGGTAAAATAAGAATCAGGATCACATGAGCTGGCAGTACTGAATACAGAAGCTTGATGCTCTGTTCCTCAGGCACAACTGTGTTCATCAAAAGTAACTCCCGTGAAGTAAATAGTAAGTAAAGAAGTCTTGTAATCTGACAAAAATCACTTGATATATATCAAAACCTTTCAATTAAGAAGCATACTTTTCTTTAAATTTAGAATTGTCTGCCCTTGATTCAGCTGGATTTTTAGCTTATCCTTTTCACGACTGTTCTCCAAGATAACTTTTTTCATGATTATTCTGTGCAAGTCCAACTTGGTTTCAAAATAATTATTTTCCACTTGACATTAATCGTGGCTGTAATTCCTTTAACTAAGGCAGCAAGAGCATTCCCTTTTACATCTCCAAAGTTCATAGGTTAATATGAAGTTATATAGTAGCAATTTAGTTGTCAAATTACTGTTACTGACTGCTACTGTTAAAAAAAAATGAACAAAATCACCAAGTAACACGTTTCTAAACATCATTCCCAAGATTAAGTGTTGATTTACCACTGATGCCGTGAAAAGCCAGAATTGAAGACACAATAGTCGGCAGACTATTAAGCAGATATTCTTTATTGCGGCGCCGGGCACACGGGGGATCTCTCCTCCAAACGTGTGCACCGAAGAGACACAGTTACTAGGTATTTATGCTATGTTAACATACA
>Ga0065711_1047725_pt1 | contig 12169 bp, 7 predicted proteins | sample Hoacrofraction12_FD_59098 | JGI IMG/M metagenome (GOLD analysis project Ga0065711, IMG submission 59098) | Hoatzin crop microbial communities from Cojedes, Venezuela - Epithelial fraction 12 v2 (version 2) | ecosystem: Host-associated > Birds > Digestive system > Esophagus > Crop | place... | reverse complement strand
CCCAGGTGCAGGATCCTGCACTTGCCCTTGTTGAACCTCATCAGGTTCCTCTCTGCCCAACTTTCCAGCCTGTCCAGGTCACACTGAATAGCAGCACAGCCTTCTGGTGTATCCACCACTCCTCCCAGTTTGGTGTCCTCAGCAAACTTGCTGAGGGTACACTCTAACTCTTCATCCAGGTCATGGATGAATAAGTTGAACAAGACTGGGCCCAGTTCTGACTCCTGGGGGACACCACTAGTTACCAGCCTCCAAGCAGACTCAGCGCCGCTGATGACAACACTCTGAGTTCTGCCATTCAGCCAGTTCTCAATCCATCTCACTGACCACTCATCCAGCGCACACTTCCTGAGCTTCCCTAGGAGGATGTTATGGGAGACTGTGTTGAAGGCCTTGCTGAAGTCTAGGTAGACAAGATCCATGGCTCTCCCCTCATCTACCCAGCCAGTCACACCATCATAGAATGCTATCAGATTGGTCAAGCATGATTTCGCCTTGGTGAATCCATGCTGACTACTCCTGATAGCCTTCTTTTCCTCCACTTGCTTGATGATGACATCCAGGTGAGCTGCTCCATCGCCTTTCCCAGGATGGAGGTGAGGCTGACCAGCCTGTAGTTCCCTGGGTCCTCCTTCTTGCCCTTTTTGAAGACTGGAGTGGCATTGGCTTTTCTCCAGTCCTTGGGCACCTCTCCTGTCCTCCAGGACCTCTCAAAGATGGAGAGTGGCTCAGCAATGACATCCGCCAGCTCCCTCAGCACTCGTGGGTGCATTCCATCGGGGCCCATGGATTTGTGGGCATCCAGATTGCTTAAGCGATCAAAGCGATTTGCACAACTGCTGCTGAGGATTTCCAAATCTGACGTGGAAGTGGTGTTGCGTCCTTGACATGGTCCCCCCGGTTGTCACCGATGTGTCTCCAGCTGCTTTGTCGTTATGTCAAATTCACAGAAGCAAAGTGAAGAGAAACTTTAGTTGAATTCCTGACAACTTTGTGATGCTTGGTACTGTACAAAGGAAGGTAAAAAATAGTTCTAGCAGAAGTTCCTGTTAAATTTCCTGACCTGTCAGTCCACCCTGCAGTCTGCCTGGCCAGGGGCTAAGCTTTTGGCACTGTATTATGTTCTGAGTGAGCGCTGGTGTGTTGGAAAGGACGCACCACGTGCTGAGGAGCTTTGGGGTGGAAGGGAGCTTTAGAGGTCGTCTAGCCCACCCCCCCTCTGCAGGGAGAAGGGACATCTTCAAGTGGATCAGGTTGCTCAGAGCCCCGAGTTACTCAGCCCTCCCCAAACCAACAGCTTTGAAAGCTAGTTGCCGCCTGACAGGGTCCCTTTGTGCGCAAAGCAACAAATGTACTGAACTGGGAGTCTTCTGGTTCCTGAGTTAATTTTGTATCACAGGTGCAAAATCATTTTAATAACCAAAACGAACAGCTGAGGGGTCAGCTTGCGGCACTTCTGGTCCTGGGCCATCCAGAGGGCAGGCTCTGTGTCCAGGGCTAACGGCATCAGTTGGCAAAGCCCTCACTGGTTTCTTGCTGGTTTAGCTTCAGTCCTCTTCTACCAGTCGAGATGATGAAATGTGGCAGCTCAACATTTTTTTCTGTAGACAGATAACAAAGGCTGTACTGTTCTGTTGCACCACTGAAGCTGCTGGTTGCAGTCGTGAAAAATTCTGGTGCAGATGTCAAAGGTGGTGTTCTTGGTAGTTGGGAGGGATTGTATTCTCATATCAAATACATTTCCTTAAACTTCGTTGCAACATTTTCTATTGCCTGGGCTTTCCCTGTCTTTGAGCTACTCTGCCTCCTCTGGGGAGAAAGTGTGATGCTTTGAACAGGCAGGGCCTGACCTTTAATGTGCTGCTGCAGTTTGGAAATGCAAAGGTGAGAGTTCTTTTACCGTGGGTGTACTTTCCAGCACAGATCAGTACATTATATCTACTACATGCTGGTTAAAATGGCTGAAGGTTATATTTACAATCACACTCTTATTTTACATGCTTTTAGGCCTTATGTGCGAGCACCTGATGTAAATGGCGAGTGTTCGCAGTTGAAATTGTTAGGTACAGCAAAAGCTGTCTGGACTGACATTTAAATACACCCGTGGAAGGCTCTGGAGTGCAGCAGACGGAGGCAGGGACGCAGTGTCCTGGCTTGACCCTGCCTCTTCCTGCAGTTCCGCAAGCAGGTCCTGTACCCCCGGGCTCTGGAGACGGTGGTAACCGCGCAGCCCAGGGAGGCAGAGCAGGCATAGGCTTGAAGGGGCCGTATATTCTAAAACCAGTTACTACTGGTTCTGGTAGACTGCAGCTAATGTGAAGCATTCCAGGAAAAAAAATGGTATAACTAACTCTGAATTTTTTTTCAGGCCATTATGACCCCTGCAGTCAGCTGTTTGACGAAGTGAAGGAATGGGGTGTCTGGGGAAGCTGCTCCCTCAGCAGGGAGCTGGCCTTGCTGTGGCAGGAGCCCTTCGGGGCAGCGCGGGGCTGGCTGGGGGCGGCTGCGTGCGGGGCGGCTGCAGGGCGAGCTGTGGGGAGCTCGGTGCAGCTCTGCCGCCTGCCTGAGCTACCGGCTGCCTCGGTAGGCGAGTGCAGCTACGCCGGAGCCAGGCTGCGGTGTGCCCAGGGGAGCCCGAAGACGCGCTGCAGCTGAGGCGGCTGTAGGTTCTGGGGACGTGTGGTCGCTGTGGCCCAGCAGCAAGCTGGGGAGAGGCCGGGACCAGTGAGCTGAAGGGTTGCATTCCCCACGCCCAGCGAAGGCCAGGGCACAGCATCTTCCGGCGCTTCCCATCTTAATTCAACACGCGACTGGAAACTGTGTCTGCGTGGAGCTGGCCCCTCTGGAGGGGTTGCTCCGTTCAGTGCTGAAGAAGCGGCTGCAGGCAGTGGTCTCATCGCGAATTTCAGTTTGTGCTAAGAGTAAGGATTTCTTTTCTAAAGGCACTCACAGAAACCTCAGTCTCTGCTTAATGAACAAGCTCCTTGGGGGCTGGGTAGAGGTTTTTGTTTGTTTACAGAGCTTTCCTCTGTAATGGGGGGGAGGAAAGAGACTATAATGAAGGAAGACCTAGGAGCGGAGCGAGGGTTGTCTCCCCCTGCCTCAAAGGGAGAATGCTGATTCGAGCTGGCCAGACTTCAGCAGCCATGGTGCTCAACTGCTCACCCAAGCAAGAGGCAGCTGCTCTCCTTCAGCCTCAGGAGGAAGGTATGCGCAGAGGTAATGACTTCTGGTGATTTAAAAAAAAAAAAAAGAATGGGAGTGGACTGAGCTCCCCCTAGGAGACTGGGTTTCTGTGAGTCCCCGCCTGACTGCAAGTTCTTTTCTGAGGTTACCTGTGGAGAAAACATGACAAGTCACTCCAAGAAACAGCAAAATCATGTTTGGGACACAATTTACAAATTACTCTATTTAAAACTTTAATTTGTGATATTAATGACTGCAAAACACTTAGAATGACATTTGTTAAAGGCACATTTCATTTTAATGCATAGTGTACCATTCTAAAATATCCTAATTTCCTTACAAAGTGCTTGAGCAGCCACATACAGATAAAGTATAGCAAAATATATTTACACTCTAGGGTTTAAAATCTTAATCTGCCTAAAAATATTTTAAAAACTACAGAGATAAAATTAGTGCTTTCTTTCAGCTTAACTGGGTGAACATACCCTGCCCTCTATTTTTTTTTTTTTTTTGTGATTTACTTTGATTAAAAAAAGATTTCTGTACAAGATGTAGTTACAAAAGGTATTTTTGATGATACTTTCGTAAGCGTTAAGCACCCTGTTAGATGCTCGTATGTATGTTCGGGAACCAAAAAGGGTGAGCTGGCTGTACCTCAAAAGTATCGGTTTCAGCTAGATACAGGAACATAATTTGTTTCTTATTTATTAGAATCTGGAAACATGTAATGCCAAGAAGTTGACTCCCTCTGCCAAACGTGATTTCTAGCGCTGGTAAGGATGCCTGCCCTGGTCCTGGGGGCTGGGGGCCTGTGCAGACCCGTGAAACGTCTTCTCGCTAAGCCTCTCCCCTGCCTGACCCTGTGGCTCTGTCCAGCACCCTGATTCTAAACCGCCACCTTCGCCTTGCACACTCAAGTTGACTTCTTTGCATGAATAAAACGACAAGTGTTGAGTTCGAGTGCCGATTCTCCCTGTCTTAGCCCATGAGCAGCAAATTCCTGGCTAGGATGAACCTGTGAGTCTGCTCTGAATGGTGCTGGAGTGAAGGATCACGTGGGAAATTAATTTTCCAAGAATTAAAGTTTACCCACAGAACACCAGATGCCAAAAATAGGTCTTGGTTTACAAGTATGCACAGTGTCTGGTCTAAATTATTTTTCAACTTTTGAGGTACAGCTTTTAGTGTTAAGGGGTTTAGAAAATATACACTGTTTTTATAAAAAATATTTATACATTCTGTTACAATATATTGCTTTTACCCTCAATAACTGCCAATCTAAGTTCTGGAGTTCAGTGGCCTACAGGCATACAAATGTTTTTTCACTCAAGAGGTTGATGTTCTTCACTCGGCCACTATGCAAAATTAATGAAGTGGTATCATTAAATTACTTGCCTGGACATAAGAATACATTACACCTTCCAAATATACATGTTCACAGCATGTATACATTGAAAATCCTTATGTTTTCTAAAGTGATATGATATTGTACAGCAGATGACGGCTGATCGAGGTGGGTAGGTACAGACTGATTAACTGCTCTGTCCCCGCGACGAGCGGGAAGGCAGGAGTGGAGGGGCATGGGAAATGCGTACGCTTTGCTAGGCTGAGCAACATCCTCATTACATTCTTCATATCCACCAGGGTTTTAAGCCATGCTTCAAAAGCTTGAAGGCAAAACTGTTTGGCAAGTGGCTTTGGTAAACTTTCCGGATTTTTCTGGATTTTTCTTTGTAATGGAAGCACTTACATTGCTGTTATCTGAAAGGCAAGGCGTTTAACATTTTTCCTAATAAATACCGTAGAAAATTTACAAAACAAGGCATATCTGTTCTCAACATCATTCTTTTAAGAACACAAGATGAAGGTGTACATAGAAACGTGTCATTTTATAGACTGCACAAGATAATATTTAACCAAAATCATTTGTCTTCTCCAGCTAGAACCACGTTCTGTGTGAGTGTCATCAGTATCCCAAACTTCTGTTTCGATGTGGCTGAGTAGAGAGAAGTGATAACCTAGCTCAAAGTCTGCTTTTCCCACTTAAGGCAGACACTGAAAAAGTGACGTTATCTGCTGTAGAAGAGTGAGAAAACCAGTACAGATCCACGCGTGCCCATGTGTGGGAAGCTTAATACAGCCTGGGTTCACCAACTCAGCTTAAGAACTCCATAGACCTGCTTTCCAGTGCTCAGATAAAAAACAATGTACACAGAGGCCACTCTTCAGAAGAGTGTTAAAACAGTACTTAAAAGGATCTTCATGTGATTTAAAAAAACCCAGAAGCTACAGGTGGCACAGAGAGCAATGAAGGGTCGGTATTCTTCTGAGAGAGGCGTTCTTGTGAGCCAGTCAGCTGGGGTTTCACAGTGTCTAGAATTTAACACCAATCAGCAATGTAATCAAAATCTCTGAACATTTCCTGCTCTTCTTCTGAAAGTATCCGTGGTTCCCGAGGTGGAGTGAGGATGGGTGCTTCAGAGGTAAATTCGTCATCAAAGTTACTAACATCTTCTCGCCCTCTAATGGTGGGTACAAAAGGAGGCTTCACTTTCTTGGCCAGTAAAGCATTCCAATCTATTAGCTGTAAAATAAACCAGCTGATGTTTAGTTTCATGTCTCTGCTCCTTACTGTCCTTAGAAATAGCATTAGTTTGTACTCACCCTGAAGAAGTGATGCTTTTTCACATCCTCAGCATCTTTCTCTCCAGCTCCAAGGCGCCGCTCTGGATTTCTTCGCAGCAGCTGACAAAACAGGCAAGATTTCAGTGCAGAAATTCGAGGGGAGGGGGAGGAGCTAGGGAGGAGGAGGAGGAGGAGTGCTGCTGCATGAGAGCCAACACCAACACTGGACGGACAGTGCAATTCATAGTGCCTGCCCTACAGAAAATCCTCGGTCCTCGAAGGAAGGGAAAGACACAGCTTTTGATGTCGGCAGCCAGAGATGGCAGCGCTCCTTTGGAGATGCTGGAACCTGTCAGCACAATGCCAGCAGCCACCTGGCTGTGAACGCAGAGCGGACTAATCGGTCTCCCTGCAGATCGGTGGTACCACGGCTCGGTACCCCAGCTGGTTTGTGGGGCCAGCGTTCAGCATAGAGAGTGCTGAAAAATGTGCTTTTTGCTGGGGAGGATACGGAATTTACATGAGCTCGGATGTCTTGCTTGGCTCAGAAGAGAGACGACTCCGCTGTCTCCTGTGCCCAGCTATTTCACAGCAGTTGATTTTTTTTTTTTTTTTACCATGAGAGGGTTGAATGCTGGTTTACACACCCAGTCAAATAACAGGGGTTTCTAGTTAACACCAGGAGTCGGGTGCTCCCACTTGGGAATCGTGCTGCTGTGAGCAGACCCCTGCTGGGCACTCTGCCTGGGACATCAGGGAGGGTTCATATATTCATGGTGCAGCTGTCAAAAAATAATGCCTACTCTATTCTGTAAGAATTTCTCAGATGGGAACAGCGCACACAAAGCTACAACTCGTACACTGCAAGCACGAAGTTCACAGTACGCGTATTCTGGGTGCAGCGTTGCAGTCCCCTGTGGATACTGGCATGGTAATTTTCACAGTAAGAAAAAAGCCTTCCCAAGCACTGCCTCAAAACTGTATTCTTCCTTCTTTCTCTAGACAAACTCTCCCTGGGAGGAAGCAATCATTTCAAGGCACGGAATATTTACCCTGTTACTTAGATACTTGTCACAGTAACCACTGTGACAAGCTTTAACTTACGTGCTGCAGCACGCTGCTGAATTGGGTGCTAGACCGCTATATTCACCGTCAGCCATTTAAGTGGAGAGGCAGCTTCCAAAGGCTTTGCATTGCCTCCCGCAGATGCCCTTCTATTGGCTGCGATGAACTTAGGTTCAAGCACCTTCTTTAGATAAGTAGAGGCATGACACTAAGGAACAGCACTAATAACAATATCATAAACAAAAGCAGTTGTTCTTTGCCAAGAGGGGGACTGCAGATGCCATGCGTATGGTGTTCCATTCCCTGCCCCAGCTGGAATGAAACCAAAAAGATTTAGAAGTCTTTCAATTAAAAATATTCATGTGACAGTGTTAATCTACCAAATCGGTCAATGCAGCAGTGTTCTGCTAGAAAATGAGAGCTGAACTTCTCTAGTTAGATATGACTGGGAAACAGTTCAGGGAGAAAAGTAAGCCTCTAAGTGTTTTACATTTTAAAAAGAAAATCTTGCTCCTGAATAAAGTGGAATGGCACCGACTTTTTTCATTTAAGGTGATAGGCATGGCACAAATGAAGCAAGTCTGAAATTTAACTGCAGAAAACAAATGCCAAGCATAGGTTCTTAAAGTGTTTTGTTCCTCACAATAGCAATTGATTTCCTTAATGTTGGAAACAAGATAAGAGGGGAATGCTGTATTATGATGTTCTTACCCGCCTCATTATAGAGATGGCTTCTGTAGACAGAAATCGTGGATATCGTACTTCATCATTTACAATACTGTCAAACACCTCTTCTTCATCATCTCCAGGGAAGGGAGACTATAATGAAAGTAATAAAAAAATACTATTAAACAGGCTTAAAAATCCCTTACTATTGAAAACAACATATATTCACTTGACAGTTTGGAATTAGACAGCCTGAAATGAAGTCTTCCTTTCCCCAGAAACAGATAAGAGTGGTTTTCCATAAGGAAGAGAAAAAAGTAAGGCAAGTTGGTATTATCCCTTAACCTTTACTGAAGGACTGTGCTTTAAAAATGTGCCTTTAGAAGTAGGAACACCTACAACTGGGATCTTCTTTGAACTCTGACACAGGATATACAGGGAATGTGGAAAGTATGTGTCAGCTCTTCTTTGGGACACCTGCCATGCACAAGCAACATGGTCAAGACTAATTTGTTTGTAGTATCTTCAGCATGTTACAGCTCAAGGGCTTCCAAACTGTCCTGAAGTGGCCTGACACATGTAGGCAACACCCTAGAAACTTTTTGTCCTTTTTTACCTCAAAGGAAGTGAAAGAATGTTGATGATCAACTTTTTTGAAAAAGAACAAAACAATGAACAAATCTACAGTTTTTGTCTGGTCTGCTACCTGGGAGACACTAACAAAATGGACCAGAAGGTAAAGCAATATATGCAATGGTAAGTAACTATTCAGTAATAATTTAATTATATCAGCTCATTTACATGGAACTGGGGCATTCTGTTTTAGTGCATGTTTAATTCAAATGGTAAACAGCATTGCGTTTGGCATAATCTTTCACTACTATCCAGTGTTATGCATTAAAGTTCACTTCCATTCAAGCTGCAGGAGTGAAGGAGTTTATTTTCTCCCCATCAGCATGGGAAAGCAGAAGACTACTATAGCCGTACGCATCCAAGTTTGATGACAGCAGATGTGTGCGGGAAACGGAGCTCCCCCAGCCCATATGCGCTATGTTCTTGCTTAGAGACAATGATATGAATGTGCCATTACTGTAATTTTATTTATGGCATAATGATGTAATTAAAAACAAAATAAAGCAAAAATCTAGATGTTAAGTCTTGGACCAGCTACAACTCATTCACTTCCACAGTTGCTGATAATTTGAGCTCACGATATGACTCGTCAAGTTCTACGGCGTTACAGCAGCTTGTATGTATCAGGTAAGTAGCTACTCAATAGTTAATACTTGTTTTCCTTCAGGAAACACGTGAAGATGCTCACTGTAAAACTAGCTATGCCTATACATACTGCATATACAAGTATTGATACAACTGTGACAGGCATGGCACAGTAAATGCTGACAGGCTGGTATCTTGGGTTCTGTAACCTTTGTAACATGTATTAGGTTTATGACTGCACTGTATCTTACCAGAACTTACCTCGCCCACTAGCATCTCATAGATAAGCACACCAAGACCCCACCAGTCCACAGCTCTTGTATAGGAAGTTTCTGTCAGCACCTCTGGAGCAAGAAATTCCGGTGTGCCACAGAATGTGCTTGTTCTGTCTCCAAATCCCATTCCTGAAAAGTTACAGTTAATGAAAAGCAAGCAGTATTTGCTGCCCCTCTACAGCCTGTTCCTCCAGCAAGTAAAACCTCTCTCTAGAGCAACTTCAGCTGATACTGTAGTGCCAGGGCCTGTCCTGCAGGCTCAGGCCAATGAAGCAAAACATTCTCCCCTTTCTCCCTCCCACGCCCTTGTTCCGTGTGTGCTTCAGTGTACGTTCTTCTACCCCTAACTACAGGCAATGAGCCAAATTAAGCTTCCAGTTACACCTCTGTCATCCAGTTATCTTTGCTTGCAAATACACAGTCTTATGCTATATTTCTACTAGCTAGTAGAAGAAAATGTGGTACACTAGTTTAGTCAAACGTGCCTACTATGGATGCTTCTGTAGTGGCAAAACTACATATAGTAAAGTGAAACATGGAGTGCACTGAAGCAGAATAAGCCCTGTATGTTTGCAAGAGGGGCACAGTTTGGGACATCAGCCCCACAAGGACTGACGTGACCCTGGAAGTGGAGGTGCTGCAGAAAGCTTAAGAAAATCATGTATTGTAGTAGCCAGTAAACCAAAGCGCTTCCTTCCTCGTCCTCATTTCCTTCTGTCATTTATGGAACTTGTTTGTAGCTAAAGTCACAGGACTTGCCCTAGGATATTAAAGACAACAGCAATGTTTGAACACCTACCTAATTTACTAAATTCCCTCTTCAGCTATCTGAAAGGAAAAGGTATGGAGGACAGGCTATACAAACCAGAGAAGGAAATGGACCTTTCCAGATCTTCCCCCCAAGTGGGGTTTGAGAAAGACGCTGCAATTTCAGTTGCTACCTCTGTTTTATGTCTTACTTGAAAGGTAGTTGCCAGCAGTGGGATGCTTGCAAGTAACCCTCTACCATCTAGGCGTCCCTTTTGGGATAAATATCTCTATTTTAGCTATAGTATACTTTGCATGTCATTTCCATATACTTAAGAGTTGCAACTATTTCAGAGTTTAAAAAAATAGGTAATAAATTAGTAAAAAAATAAGGGTGGTGTATGGATTATAATGGTATTTGATTTCATTGTACAGCATCAACAGAATAAGGAAAAACACCTAATACATTTTCTGCTAACTTCTAAAATGCAGCAGCATGGCTTATTAATAAGCAGAGATATGGTAAAGTAAGAATCAGAATAGGTGATGCTTACAACTGGAAAAAAAAAAAAGGCTATGCTCAGATGCTCCTGATGTTTCCCTACGAAGGAACTTCCTACTATCTCCACGTTTTACCATCAGAGATGTATTTTTTTCTTTCAAATGACACAGGGTATGTGTACCCTACGCACATTTGGCAGTCCACAAGTCTCAAGGAACAGTAAGAGTAAGACAGACTATGGAATTCCCCTAGAAAGGAAGTACCAGGTCCATTACCTTCTTTGCAAAGACCGAAGTCAGCGATTTTCACGAAGCCTTCTGTGTCCAGCAATAAGTTATCCAACTTCAAGTCTCTAAATGAACATTTGAGAACAAAATTGCATCACTGATGTTTCTTCAGTACTATTCAGAATAGCTGAAATTCATCTGTTGGAAATGGGTCAGTGGCTGCTTACCTATAGACTATTTTGTGTTCATGTAAATACTGAAGTCCAAGAACGACACATGCAGCATAGAATCTGTTGAAGAAGTTCAGTTAAAATTTCAATAGATTTTAGTCTTGCTTTTCAGAATGTGAAGTCCATTATTATTGATCTTTTTTATTAACCACCCTCTGAAGATTACGGATTGTTTTTCTGGGTACAGATTAGTTTTATACAAGGTCAGAGTTTTAAAGCCAGACAGCAAAAGTGCTTAAACTTGCAGCTTTCAAGCTGTAGTATATTTGCTTGGCCTGGAGGATAAATTTTCCATAGTGTCCACTGCCATGGCATTGGGGGATTTCTATTCTGGGTTATTCTTTCCCTTTTTAGCCTTGTCTGCGATTTTAACTCTTCATATGGCTTTTTTATGTAATCTTAAAAAAAAAAAAAAGTATTATAAACATTAAATATTTGTATATAATTTTTGAATTCAATGTAGATTCAAGCACATTAAACCTGCATGTGTATTTTTCTAACAAAATTAATTAGAATTTCTGACCCTTTTAAAAACTTGAATGGTATTTATGGAAATGACATAACAGAGGCATATAGGTGTAAAGATCTTTGTTCTTATCCACTGAACAGAATGCCCTTCGATTAATGTCACAAGAGTGGATGGATACTCACACTGCTCTTGGTTCAGAGAAGACATCAGTATGAATGTGCATCATCAGATCCCCACCAGCAGCATATTCCATTACAAAGCAAACATGATCTTTGGTTTGGAAACAAGCAAAAAGGTTCACCAAGAAGGGATGTCTTACACTATTCACAGTTTCAAATATTCGCTTTTCACACATCAAGCTGCAAACAGAAAATCAGTAAAAATTTAAAGGTGAATCCTGAACCACAATTTTTCAACTCTCAGAAATTGCTTGTAATTCATACCTTATGTTTTTTTCTCTGTTCCTCAGGATCAGGACATTTTTTGTTTTGAGAGAGGTTTTAGTACTTGCACATGCATTAAGTTGATGCCAGGATTTTCACAAAGTTACATTTAGCTTTCACAAACAAAAAAGGAAATCCAGCAGCCCATGAAAATTGTACCCTGCCAATTTTCCTTCCAAATACTCAGACTTGCATTAAGTATGCATCGATATGTGACAGTAGCTTCAATCCATTTTATTTTTAATTCTATACAATACATAAAGTTGAAACAAAGTAACAATATTATAGACATCTACATATAGTAATTCCAGGTTACCTCTCCTTACAGACAATTGGTTAATTTGTAGCTCATTCTTAATACATTTCTCTTTCTTCCTGCAAGTCAAACGCAAGAACTCTCGATCCACAAGTGTAAGAAGTCGGGCAGAGAAGGGAAGAGACCGGCATGGCTGAGGCAAGAGATGCTGGTCAGACTAAGGAAGAAGAGGGAACTGCACAGGCAGTGGAAGCAGGGAC
>Ga0065711_1009076_pt1 | contig 12169 bp, 14 predicted proteins | sample Hoacrofraction12_FD_59098 | JGI IMG/M metagenome (GOLD analysis project Ga0065711, IMG submission 59098) | Hoatzin crop microbial communities from Cojedes, Venezuela - Epithelial fraction 12 v2 (version 2) | ecosystem: Host-associated > Birds > Digestive system > Esophagus > Crop | place... | reverse complement strand
CCCGAGCGGGCCGGGCCGGCCGGCGGCACACGGCTTGCTGCCTCCCTCCCTCCCTGCCGCCGTTAGAGGGGGACCGCGAGCTGCCTGCGGGGCCTCTGCGCACGGGCGATGGGGGGGGCCGCGCACGGGCGACGGGACAGTGGATGTTGCACCGGGGCCTGTCCCGGTCCTGTCCCTCTGTCGAGGGTCTGTCCCTCCATCCAAGCCTGTCCGTCTGTCCAGAGCCTCCCGTCTGTCCTGGGCCTATCTGTCCAAGCCTGTCCACCTATCCAGGCCGAGTCCGTCTGTCCTGGGCCTGTCCTTCTATCCAGGGTCTATCTGTCTGTCCAGGCCTGTCCCTCTATCCAGGGCTTGTCCGTCTGTCCAGGGCGTGTCCGTCTGTCCTGGGCTCGTCCCTCTGTCCAGGGCATGTCTGTCTGTCCAGGCCTGTCCCTCCATCCAGAGCCTGTCCATCTGTCCAGGCCTGTCCGTCTGGTCAGGGCCTGTCCGTTTATCCAGGCCTGTCCATCTGTCCCGGGCCTGCCTGTCTACACAAGACCTGTCTGTCCAAGCCTGTCCATCTGTCCAGGGTGTGTCCATCTGTCCAAGCCTGTCCCTCTATCCAGGGCCTGTCCGTCTGGGCCCGCCCTGTCCAGCTGTGCAGCTAGCTGCCGCCTCCCACCCTTTCACGTGCCCATGGGTGCCGCAGGGCGTGGCGATTCGTTTCCCGAGGAGCAGGCACCGTTTCACACCAACCTGCAGCAGGACGCCGGCCGCGCGCTTTCCGCACGCTCGGCCGCTTTGCCTGGTTTCCCCTGCCCGGGTCGTTGCTGGCAGGCTGACAGGCTTCGGGGTTTTTTGGTATTAAATACGCTGTTAAAGGGAGCTTGGAATGAAAAAAGGGCACTGCAGCTTAGCTGCTGGGTTTTCACGTGTGGGTTAAATGGAGCTGTACTTGTCTAGAAAATATGAGGAGTATCATCGTTTCATCTCTGAGAGTGAGCGCTGCAATATTCATGTTACACACTCAGCCTGGAGTTGGTTGAACGGCAGCTAAAGCTGTCTGGAAGAAATAAATCCGGACAGAATTAGCAGACCCAGGGAACAATAAAGGCAATAAAGTGTTATGTGAGAAGGAGCCGAGAGCTTCGCAGAGCCAAAATTCCATCCCAGCAAAAAGCAGTTTTAGTTTTGGGCTGCCAAAAGCTGCAGGTCCTGCTGAAGCCCCGACCCAGGAGCGCGTCGCTGGGGGTCTTTACACCTGTATCGCCCTGTGCTGGCAGCTCCCAGGGCTCGGACGGGAGATTTTCTTTCCTTTTTCTCCAAGACACGAAGGAATCCGGTCCCATTGCGCAGCCACCGTGCGGGGCTCACACACCGGGCTCCCAGAGCCCGCGAGAGGGAGCAAATTCCTCCTCAGCAAATTCCCTGCCGCCAGCAGCTCCTTTTGGGGACAACCTGCACGAGTTGCCCCCCTCCACGAGCGCAGCCCTGGCACCGTGGGGCATCTGCCGGGGCCTGTGGGCAGCGCTGGGGTAACCCCTCGCCAAGGGCCGAGCGGGAAGCCCTGGCCCCGGCCAGCCATGCTCGAGGCCGAGCACCGGCTGCCCGATGCGTCCTGGCCACCGAAGCCACCCTACGTGTGCGCAGCAGCTGTAAATTATATGTAAATAAATAATAAATGTGTCCAGACGGTGGTGGGTGCCCTGCCCAGGGAGAATCGCTTTTTCCTGCTGATTACCGGTGTTATTTGCTCGCTGCAACTTCTCCGGCTTCACGAGGGGAGCTGGGAGTCCGGGCGCTGGCTCGGGAAGGCGACTCTCGACAACCCCGGCAGCTGCTCTCTCCCTCTCTGCGGGGGAAAGCAACAATAATGTTTTGCTGGGAGGTATTTTAAAACAGCGAAGAAACGCCGGGTGATTTCACAGCAGGCTAAATTCGGTTGCGAGCTGTCGGGGTGGGGAGGACGCGTGGATGTCACACAGCCATAAAGGGGGCTCTCAGCAGTCGCCGCTGCAAGCAGAAGCAATATTTGGAGATGAATCTGGAACTGAGGCAGGAAAAAAGGAGATTTCTGCCTTTTGGCCATATCTTGCGTCGAAACAGTGCTTGCCTAACACAAGTGGAATACTTTATTTTCATGCTTTGAATGCGGCTCCTGTGTGCTTGATGAAATGTACCCATAAAATTGCAAATACAAGGCAATTTGGCTACTGATGGCTAATGCATCAGAACGGCTAAGGAAACGCGAGCATTTAAAAACACCCCATTTGAGCGTCGGGTATCACCTCCTTTACTTGCACTATGGCAGAATAAATAAACAATATGTGTGTATTATGTTAATATTGTCCAAAGCCAAAAGAAGGAGTGCGCAGTGTGTTACTTGCGTTTTATGACTGAGCCGGTTTGGCCGGAGACCGACGTGTGAGTGAGGAAACGGGGGAATCAGCCACTCTTTTCCTCTGGGAAACGACTCCTTTTTGTTTTCTCTCTCCAGGTGAATTATTTTCCATGACTGCACCGAGCAGCAGGAGCCTCCTGCGTTACTGAGGGTGATACAAGTCCCAGCGAAGCCGGCTGCAGAGCTCCGCTGATGTGATGGCTGCAGGTGTTGGCCTGGGGGCTGCCCCGTGTTATGGGGGGGAGAGAAGAGCAGAGGAGGGGGCACCGAGCCCACCCCCAGTCGAACACCCCGCGGTAGGGCTCGCTGGGCTGTGCGTGGGGAGCCAAGCACCCTTAGTGCTGACTCCTGCAGGAACCAGGGGAGGGGGGTGGGAGCAGGCGCGGCTGCCCGGGGTCTCCTTTGGTGTGAATTGGAGTGGTTTGGGGACTGCTCTACCATCTGCAAGTGGTCGGTGGCCCTCTTCGGGAGGTGGCAGGTCCGGGGACCCCTCGGCACGCACGGGGTGCTGGCTGTGCCGCTCCTGGGCTGGTTTCTTCACTTGTAGGGGCTCCAAGGAGCTCATTCCAGACCTCCAGTGCTGGCAGAGCGGGGACATGCAGCTCAGGAAAATCCACACCAGCAAACCCGTAATCTCTTTCAAATTGTCTGAGAGTGGGAGGAATAAAAGAGAGTGAAAATTACCCCACCCCCCCCGCAGCTTTTCCTGGGCAATCTCAGAATTTATGGAGACAACTCCTGTGGGATGCTACATCATGTCATCCAAGACCTGTGTATCGACTCTCTTTTCCTGCTGCTGCCGAGTGAAGAAATACGAGCGCGGGAGGGATAATGAAGCAGACATGTTTTCTTCAGATCAAACCGATTCTCTCTTAAGATGGGATACAAGGGTAAAGAACTTTCCCTTCGCGATATTTTTCTCCGTAATGTGTTTTGACAATTTAATTTAGAAGTCATAGAGTAGCAAAGACAAAGTCACCCAGTGGGTGGACATCGGAGAGTTCAGTTGCCTTTGTGATGAATTGGTGATGGTGCAGAGATGACAAAACAACACAGGGGGACAAGGAGGAGGCTGGCAGCGCTGTCGGCAACATGCACAGGATAAATTGAACACTACACTTCATCCAGGATCTTCAATAGTCCCAGGCATCCCAATATAATTTATGAATCGCAATTAGCATTTTATTATGGCTCGTGCTGGAGCTGCGTAGCTATCGCTTGGGTTCAGGTTTTGCAAGAGTTGCAGAGCAAAGTTTTTGTAAGTTTAAAGTACCTGTTTATTTAAATTAGAGCAATAAGTATGCTCAGGAGGCTGCTTTCCTGTTTTCAAGCTGCAGAGTTTGAGAGCCTGGATTTCTTGCGGAGGCTTCTTGGGGTGCTGGCTCGTGTCCTGATGCTCCCGTCCTGATCAGGATGGGATTGCGTGTTCGTGAAGTTCCTGCTGCTCCCGTCCCGATCAGGGAGCCCCGTCCTGATGCTTTGAGGCTGATGGATCCCAGATTTATTTCTCTTTTTCTGAGACAAGGAAACTTCTGTCTCTTGCCCCTTAGGAACTTCCCCAGGCTGATGGAGGAGGAGCAAGCCCTGCTCCTGCTCCGCTCTCCATTCCAGCCGGGGAAGCAAAGCCCTTCTCCATCCCCTTCCCTGCAAAGAGAGGATCATCTTAAAAAACTTCCCAAGAAGGGTGTCTTAGGTTGAAGACTGGAAAAACATGTGGGCAGTATTGGTCAGGCTGTACCTGCCGGCTGTGGCTGAGGACCCGCAGCACCCCGGGGCCATGGTCGGGCAGGAGGGTGCCCAGCCCGGGACTGCCTCGCTCCCCCCTTGCTGCTCCCCAGGACCTCGCTGCCCCATCCGCAGCGGCTGTGGCTGATACCCCAGTGCGCAGATCTGTTGTACAATTTAACTCTGGAATCACTCTGAAAGGCCCCTGACTGTGCTCCAAACGACTCTGTGAGTTGTTATAAATATAGAAAGCTTTTTGTGGGGATATTCATGAAATTCTATCACCGCTTACCCTGGCTGGTAATGGCCTTGTTTATGTATGGGCTCTATACCTGGCTTTGCAGCCTCTCCAAACACAATTCTATTACCGTGTTTAACTGCTCTATCAGTGTAGTACTTAGCGCTCTCTGCTTTCCAGCACAGCTCCTTAATGGCCAGGGAAGGTATTAGGCACTGCAGTTTGTGAGTATTCAAAAGAAAGTTCAAATCGCACGATGTCTTTATTTTAAAATTCATGGAATTTCTAAGTACCAACTTCTAAGCCATGACCAAATAGTCATTTCTTTCTTAAACAGCCTTTTATTCTCTGCTCTTCCCCCCACCCCCCGGTGAATTTGCTCTCGCCAGCTCTGCGGGACCCGCAGCTCTCCGGCTGCCAGCCCCTGCCCGTCCCACCCCACGGGTCCCGACACCCTCCGGGTCCCCGCCAGCCCTTTTCTCCTGGGGAGCAGCCACAGTGCGGCTCTGCCCACATCGCCCAGGGCAGGGGACCACCCGAGCCCTCCCCAAGGAACCCCAGGGTGGGCAGCGGCCAGGGGAGCAGAGACAAGGGGGGAAAAGGGAATTAGAAATCAGGGAGAAGTTTAAAAGGACGCAGCAGTACCTGTGTGGGAAGGGCAGCAGAATCGGGCACTGGTGGTGCTGGGGCGGCAGTGGTGGAAATCATCCTTCCCGTCCTTCCGTACAACCAGCGTTTGGCTTGTTGGTACCGCATGGATCCAGCCCACAGATTCCTTCCCTAAAGGGAGAAGAAAAACCTTTCAACTTCCTATTTAAACTCCCGCTTCCCACGCCCGCCGGCAGCGAACGCCGAATGCCCACGTCCGCCCGCCGCTGCCTCGTCCGTCAGGTGCCGTTTTCCCCGCGACCGTCACCGCTGCGTCTGGGTGGCAGGAGGCAACCGGGAGGATCTGCCTTCCCCTTCCAGCTGCTTGAGAGCGTTTTCCAGCTTCCTCGCACGTTTTGGCAGAATGTCACAATTTAATTGTCGGAAACAAGAGCAGGAAATATTAGCAGCACTGGCACAATAGGATTTTAATTTAGCTTCGGGATAGAAATGGGTCTCTAGCAGAGTGCCAGGCTCCAGGATTGCCTGTGAGTACGAGGAGCCTGGAGTTTGCCTAATAGTTTGCACAACTGGGGTAATTCTGTAGGGATGCGAGGGACTTAATTGGGCTCATGCTTAAACATCCTCGTAATGCGAGGCACACTGCGTGCTCTCAGCGTTATTATTAAACAGCCCATTTCACTTTTTAATGATCATCTTGGATCACTGTAACAGCGATCAGCAAATAATCCTGGACAAATAAACATCTGTCTTCAGTGTTTTCACAGCTGGGGCTGCCGCGGGGCTCCGAGCCCGGCTGGGGCGGGAGGACAGCCGTGCCCCCAGCCCCGCGGGAGCCCCACGGGTCCCACCCTGCACCCTTCATCGGGCCGGGGGGCTCGGAGGTCGGGGTTAATCCTCAGCCCCTTGGGACGTCCCCAAACGCCACCGGGCTGCACGGGCAGGAGGCGTGTAGCCGCCCGCCGTGACATTGAGGTAAAATATGGGGCATTGCTAAATTATTCAGTCGGTGAGAGGGGCTCTCAGGATGGTGTGTTGCTCTTCTGCAGTGTAATTAATAGTCTTTAGATTAAATATGAAATCATTCCTAGTCATTAATAATTTAGCCGCAGCGTGGCGATCTTTAGAGAGCAGCAGCACTTCATATTCTTCTCAAGTACGTTGCCTGAAACGCTTTAGGGGAAGCCGGCCGCCCTTTCATCCATCTCAATTACAATTGCTGGCTCCTCATTTCCTTCTTGAACATTGTTTTGCGAAGGTGTAAAACTCTTCCACTCCCTCTTTTCCTACGCCGGTGCTTAACAGCGTCGGCGTGTCCGGGAAATGAGGGGCCAGGGCTCTGCAGCCCTCCGGCGCTTCCCAAGGGGTCGGTGTTCAAGCCCTGGCAGGCACTGTAGGAATTTCTGGGTTGGATTTAGCTCCAGTGTGGCTTCCACCATCCTCACCGCGGGACGGAGCAGCCACGGGCCCCGAGAGGGTCCGAGCGTGCTGCCGGCCCTTGCCGACATTGCAGAGGGAGGTGGTGGGATGGAGCAGAGCTTCCCGAGGTGCCTGCACTGCTGCCCTGCCGTGGCTTTTGCTGCGGTGTTGGTGACCTCAGCCGACCCACCAACACCAGTCCCAGCTCCACAGCACAATAACCTGGTCCTTATAATTTCCAGAAAACGGGAGCTGACCCAACTCTCCTCCGTCCCTTCCAGCTCCCAGGCCCCACCGCCGCGCTTTTTACAGGCAGGACGGAGATGACAGCTTTTGCTAATGCTGACAACCACCATAATTTAGCTTTACACCAGCACTAAAACTGGAGAAAAAAATTCATGTCCTGGGACATCTGTGACACAGTTGCAGCTGGTGGCGGATTTATGTGCAGCCCCAGCGGCTCCCGGCGAGGAAAGCACCCCGGCACGCACGGAGAGGTGCCACAGCCCCGCTCCTCTGGCCCCGACCCGGCTCCCACCCTCTCGGTGAAACGCTTTTCCCAGCAGCTGTCCCCGGGCAGCCCGTTCCCCTGGGGACAAACCCCTGCTTGGCCTTCGCCCAGCGCAGTGGATGGGAAAGGTGGGGAAGCCCCATCCGCGTCCTCCTGCGACGCTGGTGGGCTCCCACCCATGTGCTGGACCAGGCGAGTGAGTGAGGGGGCCCTGGAGACAGCAGGGATGCTCAAAAGCTGGAAGAAGCAGCGGTCTGGGCAGAAAGCCTGGTTAAATCCCCCCGCAGCCGGGCTCCCGCTCCCCGGCGTGCGGTCGCAGCTCGGCTGTGAAAGGCCACCGGCAGCCGGAGGAACATTTCGGAGCCCTGGGGTCGCTGGAGGGACCCCCGCCTTCGCCGAGCGCCGTAATTCCTGTTTTCAAACAGCAAACAAATGCGAGCCAGCTGCTGTCGTAAAATTTGAAATCAAAGCCAAGTCCCCCGGGGTGCCCGCAGCGGCTGGGGTGACGGGGCCGGACGAGGCTGACCGCGGCGCGGGGCAGGGGATGGCAGCCCTGGGCTCGGCGGGGCGATGGCAGCGACGCCGGGGGTCCCAGCGATTCCCACAGCCCCGGTGAATGCGGGCACGAAATGTCACGTCTCCCAGGGAGCCCTAAATAACCGCGTGGCTGCTGTAACCTCTGCGGAGCCCTCCTGATTCAGGCGCTCGCGGTTACAATAGGATAAACTTGTTTGCACACCTGGCTGTGTTTTAAGTAGGTTTAATTCCTTTGAGCCTCTCTGCCGCGTCCTCCGATGACTAAATGCCTCGTCAGCTGTCGCAGGCTGAGCACCACGGGCTTTGACTTGCCCCCGCACCGGTGTTGCCCCCCGCCAGCATCCCCCGGCACGGCGCGGAGCTGCTTGGGTGCGGGGTGCTGGCCCCAGAGTGCTGCTTTCCATGGGGTGGGAGGAGGTGGGGGCGAAGGGGCAGCGAGAGGCCAGAGACACCTCAGGGGGTCGAACAGCCTCCGGTGGACCCCCACGGGGCACCACCCTGCAAGGCGCTGGCCCCCACGTCCCTCGTCAGTCCCTCTGCCCAGTAAGGGGATCCCCACATCCTACGGCCGGAGCGGCCGGGGCGATGGGTGAAGGCACTGGCAAGGAGGGGATGATGCTGGGGCTGGATCGGTCCCCAAATCACCCAAAGGTGCAGGTGTCCTCCCGCTGCCGACCGGGAGAGTATCTCCTTCTCTGGAGATACTCAAGACCTGCCTGGACGAGGTCCTCTACACCCTACTGTAGGTGACCCTGCTTCGGCAGGAGGGTTGGGCTGGGTGACACACAGAGGTCCCTGCCAACCCCGACCATGCTGTGATTCTGTGATTCTGTGGGGCCAGGGGAGAGGGGGCTGGTGAGACCCCGGGCATCCCCCCGCCGGCGCTGCCAGCTGGTACCCGGGTGGGGATTCCTGGTTAAATGGGACCCCGGCCCCGGAGGGGTCGCAGAGCCGATTGCCGAGAGCGGTTTCCTTCTGGGGACGAAGTCAGTGCCAGCTCGTCTGCACGCTACGGCGGGAGGCAAAAATAGGACCATAAGGGAGCGTATTAATGAATATGGAAACCTTCTTTTCTGGTATTGCGCACTCATAAATGAATCCACTTTATAGAGCCATAGCAGAGAGGAAATGACTATTCGGAGCCTGATTTATCTGCTCAAATGCTTTGTAGTACTTCAGATTAATAAAAATATTTAATAAAGAATCAAGATGGTTTATCTGTAATGCAAAGAGAATCACATCCCCTGTATTTTTATTACTGAAAAATTGGAAGCGGGAAGAAATAATGATATAAGCTACTGTATAAATGACAAAAGTACCCATTCTAGTTATATGCATTGCTGTACAATCTTTTTCTATCCTATAAACATAATATATTCTTATGCCTATTTCAACTGATTCAGTAGTCATATGCTGCATTGTGCAGTTTAATACCATCCCCGTCCTCAACAGCTCTGGCAAGTGATTAAATAAGAAATAAATTTTGCTGTCATTGCATTTAAAATCAAATCAAGGATCATTTGTTACCCCAAACGAACCAGTTATCCTTCTCTGCTCGTAAGTAGGCTGCTGTTTGCTGAAGCATTTAGAAATGTATATATAGTAAACTCTTTGCATAATGGCTTGTACTGTAATATGATCTTTATGAGCCTGCCGCTCCAGAGACACTCGGAAGAACCAATAAACAGTACATTGCTTTTTTAATTTAAAGTTATAGGTATGAGACATTTCATATTCTCCTTAGATTCATCTGAGCCTAGTTGGCCGTGCCGCGGTGCTGGGGCCAAGACTGCTCATCCCACCAGTGCCCCCAGACCCGGCCCGGCCCCGCGCGGCGTCACCGCGATAACCCCCCGGTGTCACCGGCACCGGCTGTGCCCACCCGGCCCTGCCCGACCCCTCGGGCATTGGGGCTCCGCGGCAGCGCCGAACCCCGACCACCCACCCAGGAATCACCCAGAGGGAGAGACAAACTGTCCCGTTCACCAAGTACATTAAATTTAATATCACCACCTCGTTAACGGCCCCTCGCGCTATAATGTGCAATATAAACTCACAAATTAATTGCAGCACCTTCTAAAGCTTCTTTCACTGCAGCTGAAATGAAACCTGGCTAATAACCATAATTTTCAAGTCCATTCTTGTTAGGAGATTGTGTCTGACCAAATTTCTTTTGTTGGCTCATTATTTTAATTTCTCTCCTCCCCCCGAGAGCTGCCATTTTTCGGCCGCCTACGCGTCGTCGGGATTTACCGGAGAGCAGCCGCTGCTGCTTACGGGTCTCCTCACCGATGGGTCAGCCCTCGGAACTTCCATGAGCAGTCTGCCTCGTGGCAGAGCCCGCGGTGGGAACCTCTTTTCCTAGAAAGAAGAAAAAAAGAATTTTCATTACAAAAATGACCATTGTAAGGAAAAGGATCTTGCCCGGGGTGCCCTGCGTGGGGCTGGGCATCGCCGCTGGCTCCCGGCCTCTCGCCGCCAGCTCTGTGTCTGCCGCGGACCCCGCCAAATCCAGTGGGCAAATTATTTGTTGCAAATTATTTGCTCAGCTTTAATTATCAAGTTTTGGCACCCATTAGTTAAACCGGTTAATTTTATTACAGAGAAAACAACAAATCACAAGGCTGACAATAATGAGGATGAACAGGCATTTAATTATCCTTGTTCTAGACAGAACAATTATTAATTTTAAATTGCAAAAACTCATTTGAAAAGTTTGGAGTCTGGAGAATTATCGTGGGGAGTGTAATACTGCTGCGGGAGATCTACGGTCAGCCCTTTCATTAATACCAGTAAATCAGGCAAATCGATTCCCTCACCAGCCTCTTCCTCGCCGTTGTAGAAGGCAGGAATGAAACGAATAAACTTCTGTGTTGGTTAAAAGGGGTCTGGTGGCCCTGGAACAGGGCTGCTCCAGGCGATCCGGCCTCAGCGGGCATCCATGGGTGCCCTTCGGGGAGGGCACCAGCCCATGACTGCAGAAATCACTGCTCACCCTGGGCACGATGTCCCCAGGAGGGGATGAGGAGGGTGCAATGTCCCCAGTGACAATGTCCCAAACTGAGGATGAGGATGGGTGCGATGTTCCCAGCTGCGACGTCCCCAGGTGGAGATGAGGAAGGTGCAGTGTCCCCAGGTGAGGACGAGGAAGGTGCAATGTCCCCAGCTACGATGTCCCCAGGTGAAGATGAGGATGGTGCGATGTCCCCAGCTGCGATGTCCCCAGGTAAGGATGAGGATGGTGCGATGTCCCCGGATGGGACAAGAGCAGAGGAATGGCCCTTGCATTCACCAGGGCGTAGCGTGGAGGAGCCCCACGACCTTGGGAGACGGCGGTTCCCTACCCTGACGTTGAGGTTGAGTCCCCTGCCCTCAATGCTGAGGCAACCTGTAGGCAAAAGGGGAAAAAAAAAAAGATAAAAAAAGTTGGGAAAAAGAGTCTGAAGCTTGAAGAAACAAACGAAATCTCATCATTTATCCCCAGTGGTCAGTGGCACAGATAACATTTTTCAAAGTGTAATTGCAGTCAATTGTACTTTCCCCCCAGTGCCCGTCAGCTCGTCTTCGCTGGCGTGATAAATGTTCGCTTTTAAGCAAGAATGGATTGATTATTAATAGCTTAGATACCAGTTACAGGAACTGCAATAAAACTAGATTTTAATTTCCCTCTCTATTAAGGAATCTCATGTTTCATTCAACATACAGAGAAAATAGGGGCTTCTGCGAAGATCTTAGATTTACTGCCACTATAAAAGATCGCTGATGCACCCAACGCCGCGTTGGATTTGACTGGTTTTCCAACCTAAGGCAGCCTGGTGGGTCACCGCGTCTCCCCACGCCCGCCTCGGCCCTCGCCGGTGGCACGGGGCTGGGAGGGGACACCCCGGCCAGCGTTAGGGCATTGCCCTTAAAAATCCCAGCGCCTCGGGGGTGCGGGGAGGCAGCACCCCGGGGTGCCCTGCGCCCGGCACCTCTCCCGAACCTCCCCAGCACCGGTGGGCAGAGGGCTTCAGCAGTGCCTTGGATGGCAGCAGAGCCCAGCGCCGGCTCCTGCTCCGCTCCAACCTCCCTCCCGTGCTCTCCGGCTCGCCATTAAAACAGAAATCCCTGCAGAAAATCACTTAATCAGGATAGGGATGTTTCGGCTGTGATTTGTGTCTAAATCAGGAGAAGAAGCATAAAAGCTGCCTTGACTGAAGAACATAGTTGTGCATTTTAATCTCTTATAACTTACTTTTATGATGTAATTCTGAATTATGTTATTGCATTTGTATTTAGAGAGCACACCAGATGGTGCATGCAGTAACACTTTAAATTAGGGTTTCCCAAATACACATTAAATTTCGATTTAATAAGACAGTTATCACATGGGAATTAAATACCAATTGATTATTTATAAAATACCACAGCTCGGCAAAGTGCGCGACTCCGCCGTCTCACCGCGCCGCAGCTGGCGCGGGGGAAACGCACCTTCNGGGAGCTCCTGCCAGGCACCGACGGCCACCGGCCTCCCNGGCCCCTCGCACCTCGCCCACCTCCTCGGCACCTTCTGCGGCAGCGGCGGATGGCGGCGAAGGGAGGGACGCTGCCGTCCTCCCCCCGGCCAGGCCAGCGCCCCGGCGCGCTCCCTGTCCCAAACGACACCCGGATCGGAGCGGTGGCTCCCAGTCCGGTGGCTGGAGGGGACCCGTGGCTTGGCCGATCGCTGTTTCAGACCAGCATCGCCCCTGGGGCNCGTAAAATCACGCCC
>Ga0065711_1014082_pt1 | contig 12170 bp, 12 predicted proteins | sample Hoacrofraction12_FD_59098 | JGI IMG/M metagenome (GOLD analysis project Ga0065711, IMG submission 59098) | Hoatzin crop microbial communities from Cojedes, Venezuela - Epithelial fraction 12 v2 (version 2) | ecosystem: Host-associated > Birds > Digestive system > Esophagus > Crop | place... | reverse complement strand
TTCTCTAAGGCAGACTTACAACCTTGAATACGACGATAAGAAACCTGATATTCACTCGAATCCGCATTACCACCTAAAATCACAATCTTACGATGACCCTTATCAATCAAATGCTGCATTAAATCTTCACAAGCCTTAAAGTCATCAGTAGAAAAAGATGCCAAATTATCAAAATCTAATTTAGAGGCATCGTTTGTCAGTAAAACACAAGGTACATCAATACCTTTAAAACTTTCCATAAAATATTTAAGATTGCCACCTAAAAAGATAAAACCCTTAGGTCTTCTTTCTTTTTGAAGTTGCTTTGCATATAAAACTTCATTATCATCTTCATCTAAAAAGAAAGTCGAAAGATCTTCATTTGACTCTCTTAGTAAATGTTGGATTGTTTCTAAAATATCTAAAAATAATAAATTACCAGTTCCTTTTACCAGTATCGCAATCGCCCCACTTTTCTTCTTTAAACTTTTTGCATTGGTATTAGGCACATAACCTTCTTTTTCAACCACTTCTAAAATCTTCTCCTTAGCTTCTGAAGAAACATCAGGATGATTATTAAGAACTCGAGATACGGTTCCAATACTGTAACCAGATAATTTTGCGATATCTTTAATTGTCATTTTAACCTCGTAAACGAATACGGAAACGTTTACAACAAAATTATATGTAATCGCTTACATTTAGTCAAATAAAATTAAATAATAGGCAAATCTCAAGTTGTACCCCAGCAAATCTCAAGTACTACTTGAGATTTGTCTAAAATATCTAAAAATTTTCTTGCTTAGCATTTTCTAATTCTTGTTGCATAATCTGCATAGCATACAAAGAAGTATTAATTACTCTTACATTTCCATCTTTTACAATAAACGTAATCTTATCACCACTATTTACGCCCAAAGCTTCTCTAACCTCTTTTGGTATGGTAACTTGTCCTTTAGACATGACCTTAGCATTCGCTACAAATATCTCCATAATAATTCCTCCTTGAAAGTAGGGAAAGTATGTATTTACCTACATTCTAGGATATTTCTTTTATAAGGTCAAAAAAGATAGAGATTTAACTCTATCTTGTTGAAGTATTTGGAACCTCTCTAGGTTTGGTTGGCTTTTCCACCTTTGGGGTTTCACTAGGTTCAGGTGTTTTGGTATTAGGAATTTCTGGCTCTTCATAGATATTAACTAAATTAAGAATAATACTGTCTTCATCAATAATGGCTTCTTTATAGCTTGGCGTATAATTTTTAGGAACATCTATTTCAACAATATAATAATCAATTAATTCGCCATCACTATATTTAGCTAAATCATTAAAGCTAAAAGTCCAATTATTGCTTTCTTCTAGTATCGCAACATAATCAGTTTCTTCATCGTTCGCATATAATCTAACTGCAATTTTTAAAGGTAGATAGCCATTACCTTCCCAAGTTTTAGCACCACTAATATGAACCTTTTCAATTTCGTGCGTATTAGTAATAGTAAATCCTTCTTCAACATCTCCTTCAATATTAGAAGTGTATTTATCTACTTCTACTTCTTGAATACTGTAAGTTATTTCTTCGCCATTACTATACTTAGCTAAATTCACAAAACTATATTGCCAATCATTATCTTCGTTCAAAGTAATCGTTTCTTTAATTTCTTCATTAGCCAACAAACAAACAGTTATCTCTTGAGGTCTAAAACCATCACTATCATCATTATCAATCCATTTTTTACTTACACTAAAATTAATTAGATCAGGATTATAGGTATTTGTAATATCGTAGCCATCATACTCTGTTTCATAATATGCTACTTCTTCTTCCTTGATAGTGTAGTTGATTTCCTCCCCTTTATAATACTTATTTAAATTAGTAAAGGAATATTGCCACTCATCTTCTTCGTTTATCTCAACAGTATCAACTAATTCATCGTCACCATAAAGGTTAATAGTGATAGATTCTGGTCTTTTACCATCTTGATTGTCTTTATCATTCCAAGTTTTTATACCCTTAATATCAACTGTTTCTAAAGAATTAGTAAAAGAATCAATATCATTCCAATAAATTATTTCTGTTAATAATTCATCACTACCATTATCACTAATAGTGATTGTTAACTCTATTTCTTCTTCATCATAAGTTACACCATTTTCACCATTATTTACTTCAGTAATTTTATAGTTGTAGTAACCTAAATCTTCAGCATCATATTCGATTGTTGAGAAAGAGATTTTGCCATCACTATCATTAGTAACGGTTTCCAGCAAAGTCCAAGAAGCATTTCCTTCTTCATCTATTTCTTGTTTATACAGATTGAAGTTAAAGTCTTCGCCTAACAAGGTTCCCTTTTCTAAAAGTTTGCTTACTTCAATATTGGCACTTCCCTTTTTACTTTCGTTAGTAAAATTTAAGACCTCACTATAGTAAGTGTTGGCTTCAGAAATAGTAACGGTTTTAATTTCCTCGCTTAATTTATATCCGCTTGGCGCCTTACTTTCTTTAATGGTATAGGTTTCACCTACTAATAAAGACCTCAAATTAGTTTGGGCAATACCTTCCTCATCACTAGTAATAGTTAAAACTTCATTATTATTAGAATCATAGATTGTAAATTCAGCACCAACCAAAGGATTAGAATTAGAGTCCTGCTTAAAAATCTTTAAACCTCCTCTTTCTTCGCCATCATCCTTATTAGTAAAGATCATCGCTTCGCCGTCTATATTAAGTGTCACAAACTGTTGATCACTTTCAATTTTGAACGTTTGAATATTATCACTTAATTGATAACCATCTGGGGCCTTACTTTCCTTAATAGTGTAAGTTCCTAAAACTAAACCGTTTTCTTCATCCATCTTATAGATAGCTGCTTTACCACTTTTATTACTAGTGATCGTTTTAACTTCATTACCTTCACTATCATAGATAGTAAATTCAGCACCAGCTAAAGCACTACCATCACTACCATACTTATAAATTAAAACACCACCATATTCTTTGTAATTAACGCCCTCTATCGTTAAAAGGTTTTGATAAGCACTATCAACTGCTTTATAAATAAATAATTTAATGTCTTCCTTATTAGGAATATTTTCATAACGCCATTCTTCTGGTACTGTTGAAAGATCTAATTCACTATAGCGATTAGTAAAACTCCATATTTCCTCTTGTCTAGCACCATAATAAATTAATGTAATTAGGGCCTCTCTCATATTAGAACCTAAGGGTTCATAACCACAATCACCATAAACTAACTCTTCAGCAATTCTTTCGTTAGTTCCTTCAACCTTGTCATAGACATTGCCATCAGCCGCCTTACGATAAAGATTTAAACAATAAGCTCGATAAGTAACTTCTGGCGAATGTACTTCCCATACCTTATAATCGCTTGCACGATATATAGGCTCGTCGGCGTCAATCAAAATACGAGTATATGTATCTGATGTATTGGCAGTAACTGTATCTGATAATTCGCCACTAGTATTAACCCACTTCACTTTATAGGCGTTGCCATCATCATCACTAATCACAATATCATCAAAGAAGCTTGAAACATTGGCTCCTTCATAAACCGTAATTTTTTCAATGGTTTCAGCACAACCCTTAAACATATCGCTGTAGTTATACTTGTTGTCAGTAGGAGTAGAAATATAGGCAATATTAACTTTCTTTAAAGACGAACAACCATTAAATAAACTTCTAACTGAACTTACACTTTTTGGTTTAAAACCGCTTAAATCTATTTCGCTTAAGGATGAACAACCCGCAAACATTTCATTAAAGGTTTTAACTTTCGTATTATTAAAATTACTTAAATCGATTTCTTTTAATGATGAACAATCCTTAAACATTGCTTCACAATACTCTAAGTTACTAATATCAAAGCCAGAAACATCTAACTCACTTAAAGACGAACAACCACTAAACATATAGTTCATATTCTTAACGTTTGTTGTATTAAAATTACTAATATTTAATTGACTAAGTGCCGAACAATCTCTAAACATGCTACCAAATTCAGTTGCACCACTAGTATCAAAACTACTTAAATCTAAAGAGGTTAAAGAACTGCATTGGTTAAACATTGATGAAAAACTTTTGACATTACTAGTATCAAAACTACTTAGATCAAGTGAAGTAAGTGATGAACAACCATAAAATACACGACCTAATCTAGTAACTTTTGATGTGTCAAAGCTACTTAAATTAACAGAAGTTAATGACTTGCAACCATCAAATAAAGATGTCATGGTTGTTAGACTATTAGTATTAAAGCCACTTAGGTCAGCCTCTTTAAGTTTGTAACAGTTATAAAATAGATCTGCCATAGATGTGGTTTGCGAAGTATCCAAATTTTCAAAGTCAATGTTTTCTAAAGCTTGAAAATTGCCAAACATCATCGACATATCGCTGTTAGCTTTAATTGCAGAAGAGCTTACAATATAAATATTTTCTTCTCCATCGTAATAGGCAACAACGCTGCCATCAGAACTATTACTAACATCAACGGTTTCCATACCACTAATATCAACATCAGGTACATTACCATTAGAAAAGAAAGAAATATTTTTGACAGTAGTATCATAAACACCATTATGATATCCCTTCCCCTTTTCGCTTGGCGCTTGGTTACCTACTAGCTTCTTAATCTTTTCATTAAAGCTTTTACCGTTCACTAAAACAGCACTTCCTTCGGCCTTTACAAAAGAAGTAGGTAACAACATTAATAAAATTAATAATAAAAATTCCCGACAAATTTTTTTCATATTTTCCTCTTGTGTTAATCATCTAATTTTAACTTTTTAAGATAAGTATTATCAATGAAATATTGCTTGGTTAAGCCTTATCTTAATATTTAGCTATATTTCCTAGGAAATAAAAGAGATATGCTATAATCTATACGTGTCAGGGGGTTTATTATGAAAAATACGTTTAAGAAAATCACAATCTTTAGTTTGTGTTTTCTGGCTTTTACTTTATGTGTTTGGATTATTTTTGATGATCTATCAGATGTATCAGGAAAAGTACTATTAAGCTCAATTGGTTTTTGCCTATGTTCCTTTCCTTGCATACTGTTTGCGGATTTATATGATAGTAAATTTATTAAGTTTGCTAGTTTCGCTTTAGCTTTAGCCTTAGTAACTCTAACTTTATATTTACTTCTTGTTTGGGAAGTGCCTATTATAGCTGAAATTGATACATTACAAAACATTTTTTATTCACTAGCTTCTACCCTAGCCATAACTAGCGTAGTAGCTTGGATATTAAGATATAAAAGCAGTGGTAAATACTTCAATATATTTTTAAAGACTGCTTTAGTTCTTGCCTTACTTTTAGCTCTTGCTAATATTTTCTTAATATTCACTCAAGACTCTGAGGGTATTGATACGCTTATAAGTATCGTTATGCGTTTTGATGCGGTTTTTAGAGTGCTCTTCTACTGTTGTGTTATTTGTTTGACAATTCTAAGAGGGAAGTAAAAATAATGAGTAATAATTGTAAGAATTGTGGTGGTCAGCTATATTTCAATATTGCTGATCAGAAGTTACATTGTCGCTCTTGTTCAAGTGTTAGTGATCCTGCAGAATTTGTTTCTAGTACTGATGCAAGGGAATTAGAGGTAAATGTTTTTACCTGTCCTAATTGTGGTGGGGAGATTATTGCTGAAGAGGTTGATGCGATTGATTATTGTAGTTTTTGTGGTAGCTTTGTTTCTTTAAGTTCACATATTCAAAAAATTCAAAAACCAGAATATATCCTGCCTTTTTCAATTAATAAGGATGATTGCCGTAAAGCTTTTAAAAGAAATATTGGCTTTTCGCCCTTTACACCAAAAGAGTTTAAAAACGATAAATTCTTACAATCTTTCCGTAATATTTATATCCCTTATTGGTTATATGAAGTAGAATTAGATCCAAAACTAGGGATCTCTGCTCATCGTTCAAAAAGAAGAGGAGATTACATTTATAAACAAAACTATTACTTAAAAGCTGATTTAGATGCTTCAGTATCTAACTTAGCTTACGATGCTTCTTCCTTTTTTGATGATGGAATATGCGAAAAGATTGCCCCCTTTGATGTAAGTGAAGCTAAAGATTTTAATGTTTCTTATATGTTTGGTGCTTATGGTGATGGAGCTGATGTTAAGGCTGAACTTTACCAAGCTGATGCCGTTAATACAACTCTAGGTTTGGTTAATAAAAAAGTGAAAAGAGAGAAAGAATTTAGACGTTATCAATTCTCTCCTTTATCGCCGATGTCTGCTTATCAAAAAGAAGATGGACCTAAACTTGCGATGCTACCAGTTTGGTTTTTAACTTGGCGCAAAAAGAATAGAGTTGCCTATTCAGTAGTAAATGGTCAAAGTGGTTCTATCTTTTCTGAGATTCCTACTTCTATTCCTAAGTTTTTACTTTTCTCTTTAATCTTAGCTATTCCTTTATATTTCTTATTCAATATGTTTTTAACTTTAACTGCTCCTCAAATGGTAGTAGTTGCAACTATTCTATCTTATTTAACAATCTACCTTTATATGGCTAATTTAACTAGAATTGCCAGAAAAGAAATTAGAGCAGATGATAGAGGATATTTAAGTGTTGAAGAAGAAAACAAGGAAAAGGTGGAAGAATTAGAAAAGGCAGGTTTAATCTCTTCTTTAAAAGACAAACTTCATTCTAAATTCCCCGGTATGCCTTCTATAGTTGGTTATTTCTTTGTGACATATTTTATGATGATCTTATTTTATTGTTTAACCTTCGTTGGTATAGCTGCTTTTAGTGTATTTAGTGTTCCTTTCTATTTATATCTATATATAATCGCTGATGTTTTGTGTTTGCTTGTTTATTATCGAATGTTTAAAACAGCTAAGCTTATTGCATATAAGGGTATTGTAATTGATTTATTAGGTTCATTACTGGCGATCCTTTTAGCTCATTTACTTTGTGTATTCTCTCCGGCTAACGATATGTATTATTATCTAACTTCAATCATCGCTTTAATTGGTGTCATAGTCAGTTTAATTCAAATTATTAATAAAAATAATTTATTGATCACTAGACCCTTACCACGTTTCTTTGACAAGCTTGAAGAGGAGGACGATTAAATGAAAAAGATATTATTTACATTATTACTTTTCTTTATTCTTGTTCCTTTTAAGGTAAGTGGTGAAAACCAATACCAAGTAATTATTCAGGATGACGCTAATTTATTAAATGAAAGCGAAGAAGCTGAATTAAAAGAATTAATGACTGAATTAAGTGAGTTTGGTAACGTCATGTTTGTAAGTGTTGATGAAAACGATATGACAGCCGCTGAATATGCTCAAAGCACATACCATCAAACCTTTGGTAGTGATAGTGGGACCCTATTTTTAATTGATATGGATAATCGTTATATCTATATTTTCTCCGATGGTTTAATGTATCAAACAATCACTAAAACTAACGCTTTAACTATTACTGATAATGCATATACATATGCTTCCTCTGGTGATTACTTGGGTTGTGCAAAACATGTTTTCTCACAAGAGTTAACTTTAATGAATAATGGCGAAATTGCTAGACCAATGAAATATATAAACAATGCCCTTTTTGCAGGCATTGGAGCGTTACTATTAAATTATGGTTTGTTGCGTTTAACTACCAATAGTGGTAAAGACAATAGTCAAAATATCATTTCTGGAGCTGTACTAAATTATAGCTTAAGCAATCCAGAAGTTTTAAAAGGTAAGCTTGATAAAATCTACTCACCTGTAGAGTCTAGTAGTGGCGAAGGTTCCTCTGGTGGATCACGCTCCTCTGGCGGAGGAGGTGGCGGTGGCCATTCCTCTGGCGGAGGAGGAGGGCACCGTTTCTAATCCTTACCAAAAGAGGCGCAAATACCATTTAAGATATTCTCATAATCCTTAACTACTTCCTCGTTCTCACAAGCAGAAGCAACTCCTGAAAAATGATCACGGAAGATTTTTCGCGCTAGTCTTTGAGCCTCTATTTGCATCTTTCCATAATCGACATCCCCGCTCTGCTCATAAGAGTAAGAGTCACCCGTTGGTGGATAATATAGTTTAATCTTCATGCTTTAATTATGCCTCAATTGTTTTAGAAACAAAAATTAACTAACCCAATTTTCTAGTCTTAACTTCTCTACTCTCATAAATTCTTTTGTATTGTTGGTTACTAACGTTAAGTTTCTACTTATTGCTTGAGCTGCGATCTGCATATCGTAAGGACCAATAATTTCTCCCTTTTTTTCGAGATCACTCCTTATCAAACCAAAAACTTCAGCATCATAATCATCAAAGTTTATGATATTGAAAGGCGAAACAAATGTATGTAGAGCGAGTTTTGTTTTTGCAGACTCTTTGCTTTTACATGCTCCGTATTCTAGTTCTGCGAGCGAAATAGAAGACAAATACACTTCGCCATAATCAATACTCTTAATTTTCTCTACAACATTCTCGTTTCTATTGTTGATGATGTATATGCAAATATTTGTATCTAGCAGGTACACTAAAGACCCTCCCTTTCTTGAATGATTGGTTGATTTCTGCCTTCTTTCATAAAATCTTCTGGAAACATTTCAAGTCCAAGCGACAATAAATCCCACGGATCAGAAACAGGAACAATTATTAGTGATGATCCAATCTTTGTGATATAAACTTCCTTATCATCTAATTTAAATTCTTTAGGCACTCTAACGGCTTGTGAATTGCCACTATTGAAAACTTTCGTTAATGTCATGTTTCCCTCCTTTGTTAGTATATACATTAGTATATACAATTAAGACTTATATGTAAATCACCAAAATAAACCAATCGCTTCTCATCTTGTTATTACGTTTTGAATATAAAAATCCTAATTTTTTACCGCATTGCCATTTTTTCGTAACTTTTGTATATAGTTTTTGCCACTTTTTCGTAAAATATGTAAAGGAAAAATGCCAATTTTTCTTATTTTTATTTACAAACATTTAATATCATCACTCATAATCAATCTTATTTAATAAAATTTTTATTTATGATAGACAAAAAATTTTTAGTCTTATACAATCTTTTTGAAAGGGGGCTTTTATGAAATTAATTTACAATGTCAATGATCGCCCAAGTCTAGGAAAAGTAATTGTATTTGCTTTCCAACAGGTTTTAGCGATTATGGCCGCTACTATTGCCGTTCCATTAATTGTCGGCAATGGTATGTCTACCGCCGCTGCCTTGTTTGGTGCCGGTGTTGGTACTCTCATCTACATCTTATTTACAAACCACAAAAGCCCGGTATTTCTGGGCTCTTCTTTTGCCTTCATTGGCTCAATGAGCGCAGCTTTTGCCGGAGCTTCTTCTCTATCTTTAGGTTATATGGGTTTAATTATTGGTGCCCTATTTGCCGGAGCGGTTTACGTTGTTTTAGCTTTTCTAGTAAGAGTAGGAGGGGTTAGTTGGATTAATAATTTAATGCCACCAGTAGTTATTGGACCTACTGTTGCCCTGATCGGTTTATCCTTAGCTGGTTCTGCAGTAAGTTCTTTACAATCAACTGCCGATGGTAGCTCTAGTCAATGGGCGGTGTTATGTGGAATCTTTACTTTACTGGCAACCATGATTGCCAGCCATTATGGCAGTAAAAGTATTAAGTTAGTTCCTTTTATTGTTGGTATCTTAGCTGGATATTTGTTTTCACTAGTTTTAACACTAATTGGCCAAAGCTCAGGAAACAGTTCAATGTTACTGCTTGATTTAAGTGGATTTAAAGAATTAGTAAATGGTGGAGTTAGTTTAAAAACTTTTTTCCAAATTCCTGACTTTACTTTCATACAAGCTAAAGAAGGATTTCATCAAGTTGATGTTGTTTATATCTTAGCAATCGCTGCTGCTTATGTTCCGGTTGCGATGGTTGTCTTTGCAGAACATATTGCTGATCACAAAAATATTTCAACTATTATTGAAAAAGATCTCTTAACCGATCCGGGATTAAATAAAACCTTATTAGGAGATGGTATAGGTTCGGTAGTTGGTGCCTTCTTTGGCGGCTGTCCCAATACCACATATGGTGAATCAATTGCCTGTGTTGCTGTCAGTAAAAACGCTTCAGTTATTACTATTGTTGTGGCGGCAATAGAGTGTATATTGATATCTTTCTTAGCACCACTAGTAACCTTTATCTCTAGTATTCCAAGCTGTGTAATGGGTGGAGTATGTATGGCTTTATATGGCTTTATAGCAGTATCTGGTTTAAAGATGATTCAAGCTGTTGATCTAGACGATAATCATAATCTGTTTGTAGTATCTGCAATACTAATCGCTGGTATCGGCGGATTATCATTAACCTTTGGCCAAATTACAATTACCTCAATAGCTTGTGCTTTGATTCTAGGAATTATAGTTAACAAGATATTAAAATAATCGTTCGTTCTTAAAATGAACGAACTTAAATAACTTTATTATTTTTAAAACTTTTCTATAATGAAGTTATGATTAGTCAAGAAGAATATTTTGAATTAGAGAAACGTTATATAGCTCAAAGACTATTAAAAGACGGTAAAATTTCCGTCGATGATTTAATAGAATATTTTCGTTTTTCAAAAGAAGATGCCCTTGACTTAGCGGCTACTATAAAACCTCAAGAGAAAAGAGATAATTCTTCAATATTCCCTTTTTCATCAAATAAATAGAATCTTGTCTTTTTCTCTTTAAATAATTTATGAGAGTTAATAATTTCTAAAGCTTGTCCTAAATAAACGCGATAATCATTTTTACGATTTTTCTTAAAATAGATAGAGATGTCTTCATTAATTCTTAATAGTTGCGAATTATTGATAATGACATCTTTTTCTTTTTTGATTTTATTGAAATCATTTTTCTTGCATAAAGGCAAACTTTCTAAATTTTCAATGCATTGTTTAGCCACCAACATTGCATAGTTATAATCATAATGTTTATTTTCGCCAGTAAACCAATTGTAGTTACTTTGGCTTTCTTTTATTAATTTTTCGCTAGTATTTAAATCTAGATAGGTATAACTTTCTAGATTAGCTGTTATATTTAAACCTAAATCAGAAAGATAGACTGGTGTTTGATAGTATGTAACGTCTTCTAAAACAATCGAACTTATTTTATTAGGAAGTTTCTTATTTTTACTAATTTTAATTAATTCTTTTTCAAAATCTTCGTAGTTATTAAATCCGTTGCTTTCCCTATATTTATCCCACATGAGTTTTGGCGAACACAATTCAAAATTTATTGCTCTGCCATAACCCACAATAGCCTTTTCTCCTTTATGATTTTGTTTCTTCTCTTTAGACATAAAAAAGATAAAGTCACCAACATCAAACCTACTAAAATTTAAGCGCGAGGAAAGACGCCAGAAATTAACTTTATCTCTTTGAAAAAGTTTATGTGAGTTAAGCATATCTGCATCTGCGATATATGCAATTGAAGCCATAACTAACTATATTTTAACGATTTTAAAAGTGTTTGTGCAATTTCTCCTCTTTTAAAGTCTGGTTTTTCAACTACCCATACTCCTAAGGTTTTAGCTTTTTCATATATTGCAGGACTTCTTTCTTTAACGTTATCTAAAGTAAAGATGGCTGCTTTTGATAATTCGTTACCAAAGATAGCGTTATGTAAAGCAATCTCATTGATCGCGGTAGAGTCAACCTTATTAGACTTACAAGAAGCCATATATAAATGATTATCTTTGATTGCAAGTAGATCTATCTCACAGTTAACTGGATAATTAGTCTTTTTCTTTTTTGAGAAATCAATAACAGCCGACATCATTACATCATCAAACATTTCTGATTCTTTTAATTTGATATAGGCATATGACTCTAACCAGGAACCGCTTACTTCAAATAGATTCTTGATAGTATTAGAAGGAAACTTTAAAGTGTTATTATTTATCTCGAAACACTTATGCTTTTCTAATTCACGAAATAGATTTATTTTATTTAATTTTTCTTTTGCGTTTTTACCAAGTGAATATCTTAAATCTGTAATCTTGTTGTCTTGTATGGTTTTATAAATATTAGTTAAAGAATTAGTGAAGCTGTCATATTTATCTAACATAGCCTCAAATGTATTGCAGATAATGTTGATTGTGTTTTTATCTTGCAGATTGGGTGCAGTATGAATATTTTTATTGATACTACCACCAGCTAAATAAATCATTTCCTCAATCGAGAACTTAATTGTTTCGT
>Ga0065711_1047724_pt1 | contig 12171 bp, 6 predicted proteins | sample Hoacrofraction12_FD_59098 | JGI IMG/M metagenome (GOLD analysis project Ga0065711, IMG submission 59098) | Hoatzin crop microbial communities from Cojedes, Venezuela - Epithelial fraction 12 v2 (version 2) | ecosystem: Host-associated > Birds > Digestive system > Esophagus > Crop | place... | reverse complement strand
CCCCCGCAAATATCTATTACATAGTTCTCCCACAGGAAGAAAGATAACTCGGTATCTTTTTTTTCCCCCTCCTGGTTTTCCATTAGAAAACTTTAAGTGATTTTGTTTTAACAGAAGCCAACACCAATCTGAACCCTCCGCAAGCTCTCAATGGATTTGTTGCTCAGCTAAGAAGCATGGCCCATAAAAGGAAAAAGGGCAAGAATGGAGGCCCTTCTTACAACACATTTGAAAAGAACAGCAGGTCAGGGGACTGAACTGCATCTTGACATTGAAACAAAAATAAAACAGACATCCCTGAATTAAAATTCTTCAGAACTTTCTATGCCAGAAACCTTCCCCCCTGGCCAGCACACAATAGAACTCTGAAAGTATGGGAACTTCCCACACGAAATTCAGATTTCTGGCCAGCTGCACTTTTGAAATAGAAGTTCATAAATAAGAAACCAAGTCTAGTTTGATATGAAAGAAATAACATTTTTAGACCAGTGCTGAAGTCATAGATACTCAACCTGACTTCTGTTTGTGTACATACACATCCAAAACCATTTGTGAGTTACTGTGAGTGAATATTACAAACATGCATTCCTCCACTGCGGTGCCCAAATGGTAGGTGTGTTGTGAGTGCAGAGAAGCAGAGGCTGCGTGGTAAGAGACAGGGGCTCTAGCCAAGAAAGTGCAGCCCATGATCAGACCAGCTTTGATTCCTGGCAACACCTGCAGATTTCTGGGTTACATTTCACCTACGCTCTCAATAGCATGCACACCACAGCTCTCATGTTATGCAATCCTTGGCCTCATGCTTGCTCTTCAGAAGGAAAACCACCATACATTGGAATCCTTTGATGAAGGGCCACATAAAAACACTGATTTTTGCCCGTTATCAGGCACTGGTTGGCTCGATTTGCTCAAGAGCTCAGAAGCTTTTCATCTGCCCTTTCACCAACACCTGAATCCTTTTGCTCATGCTAAAGGCTACTGTTTACCAGCAACAGCCTGGAAAAGATCAGCCTCCTAGATCACTAACTCCAAACCTCTGCTGCTGCAACGAACTATGCCAGAAATGCATAATGACTGGCTGCCCTCACAGCTGCATCCTGAATAGAGCACATTGCTCCAAGGACGCCCAATACAGAGACAGACCATGATCTCAGATTACATTCAAGGATATAGACAAATTGCATTAAAATTAAACCAACAGGGATGTACATACCTGCCCATACCATCCTTCTGCTGATGAAAAAGCAGAAGACAACGCAGCCACAATGGTCTCATCTTGCAAGAACAGTGTCATTTGTCTTTAGGGGCTGCAGGTAGTGGGGCACGTACTGAATCTGTCTCTCCAGCTTGGTCACTGGCCAAGTTTGCAGAGTTTGGAAGAGTGGAGGCGCAGGGAGGTTACGGGTTAGGTTGCTCAGCTCTGCTACATGGTAACATTGGTAGGTATTTCAGCAATGTTCGTTTTGAGCAAAGCTTCCATTGTGCCAAGCTGCTTCCCGATGTGTCAGGAGCCCTGCTGTCCCGACAACTTCTCCCATGAGATTAGGTTGCTGGGGAAGCAGCCAGAGCACGCCTGCTACAAGGAGCAAACCCTAACAACCCATGCAACAGGTAAAGGTGGTGCTGGGCAAAAACAGGGGCCTGGGAAGCAGGGTTAACCTGCACGGGTTTGACCTCACTTGAAGTTTGCCCTGTGAGATACAATCGAGGGATACAGCTGGCTGGTGCAATGCCGAGTGCAGGTACAGATGAGTCATGCTGAACAGTGCCAGGCAGCCATGGTGCTTTCACAGCACTCCCACTCCAGGGAGGGCTGGTCTCAGAACATCCTTCACAACCCCGTTCAGAAGCAAAACACAGGATAAGGACCAAAGAGGTCTTAAATTCAGTTTCATTTTTCCTTTGCATCTTCTATTTTAGTCATTAACACATACAAATATCTTCAGCTAGAAGCTTAAACACTGCTGGTCCTAAGACAAGCCAAGAAAATGAAGCAAGCACTAACAGACTACCTGATGGGACAGCTCTGTTCTTTCTCATAATGAAAGATAGACATGAAGCTGAAAAAAGTCAGACACAGAATTTCTAGGAAAAAAAAATAGCCGAGCAATCTCATTCACCTCTGGTTCCCCATCTTCTTACCCTATTAAAACTGAAGATTTCTATTATAAAAGCTGCACTGGTTTTACCTGCAGACAGATCTGTGCTCAATAAATAGCTGTAGTGGCAGAACAGTGGCTGACTGCTTCCCGTTCATCATCACCTGCAGTGGGGTCCCTCTGCCACTTCTCTCACATAAGTTGGCGGGTTGCTTGTACAGGTGTGCACTAGCTTCTTTCAGGCAGCCAAGGCTGACTAGTCAAAGCCGGTTTGTGTCATTGACAGAAGAAGAGCATGCTATTTCATCCTTTTAATGATGTTTTATTCTTGAATCATTCATTAATCACCCTTCTTGCAATGTAACATAAACAAGAGCAAGTTGTAGGGAATGCCTGGTTTTAACACTAAGTAGCAGTAATGCTGAAACCCTGTTTTCACTCCTCAGCAACGGGTAGGACGCTAAGTGCTGCCTACACATCTTCAACAATGGACAAGGAAAGAACAGTACCGAGGCGCTTTAAAGATGAACTTCACTCCAGGTCTTTCAATGCCATTACAGAAGTTTTATCACTCTGCCATAAAACATCTCACAAGTCACAGTATATTAACAAACACTGGAACATGCACAACAAAGCCAGTTTGTTGAGCGAGATTCTCTAGTAGCCAAAATGAATACTTACTCAGCCGTCAGTTACACCAGTTGCAGGCACTGTGCACAGCTAATGACAGTGGATGCACTCCTGTCTTTCACACAGTTATTTGAGCTCTCTGAGGAGTTCGTTCTTTACCGTAACGAAAGAACACAAAGCACTACTGCTATATGTATCATGAAGCCGTAATTTATGTAAGCACAACCATTACAAGTTTAAACTGTAAACAAAGAAAGCTGGAGAACTACTGTCTTTGCCAAGCAAGAAGCCTAAACATCACGTATGGAAATCCATTTTATTGTGGAACAGAAATTTGTGTTAATTTTGCGTCTTGAGAACGTACTGACCTTGCAGAACATTTAAGGTATAATTCACTGCCTACCTTGTACCCTACAAAATAACTGCTTTTGGCAGCAAAGTCATCACATGCCTTCATACGCGCACACACACGCGTACATAACCGTAAATCAAGTATTACACATGTACTTATCAAGTCACCCCTCTTCACCAAAAAGGCCTGCAGTAAAGAAAAACCAAAAATATACAACATCATTTCTGCTGGTATGTTAAAAGAAATCCACAATATTGGCATGCCGAAAGACATCTTTAAACATTGCAAACATACATTTTAAAGAGCTATTTCCTGATGGAACTTTGTTAGAACGTCAGTTGGTAGTGTCTGAGGGCAAACTGCAGGCGTTCCTGACGGATTTAACTTTCCTTAGCAGACCTGTTATCAGTCTAATCAAGGCTAATTAAGACTCAGCAGTAATTGCTGGGAGTTATCATTAGGGCTATAACAGACACTGGATCAGAACTAAAGAGAGATTGCTTCTCACAAAAGAAATCACAAATCAGAAAGGGGCTTTTCATTCACTGTCTTGAGCGCTTCAGTAGGTCTGAATGTAAGAGACTGTAAATAAAAGGATAGTTTATTTATGAAGTATATAGAAAAAACCTTTCTAGAATTCGTTACAAATACTTGTTCACACTCTTTTCTACAGCCCTTCTGAACTCCCCTTACACATCTTAATCACACAGAGCAAGTGAAGAGCTCTTGAGTCACAAAAAGTCTTACTTGGTCCTTCAAAACTTCCCCTCTCTCTGCAAGCGAAATTACAGCAGCACGTCAAGCACTTCCCAGAAATAGAAAGCAGCACCATCTCTCTGAAAATGCTGTTGGAATCATACTGCACCCATCCACGCCAACACACTACTACTCTCATAAGAGCCACAGCAGCTGGAAAGGAGGTAAGGGAAGGAAAGGGACACACTGCACCTTGTGGCAGTCAGCCACAAACAAGAACTATCCAAGCTCCAAGCAAATGGGAAGTCCAGCAGCTCCACTAGGCTGGGACTAAACAGAAGACAAATACCCTATTTCTTAGTAAGGCTCACTACTTTCAGCTCCACACCATGCTAACTGGACTCATCAGCTGTCTGGCTGAAGCCAGTCTGCATCCAGGCAGCACAAGCAGAGCTTCCAACCTTTTGCAAAACTGGGTAAACACAGAATCACAGAAAGTTAGGGGTTGGAAGGGACCTCTGTGGGTCATCTAGTCCAACCACCCTGCTGAAGCAAGGTCACCTAGAGCAGGCTGCACAGGACCGCATCCAGGCAGGTCTTGAATATCTCTTGAACACACCCAAAAGTCCTCCAGGAGTCATGACTGTCTTCTGAATTTACATTTATGACAACATTAACATTACAGCAGATAATATACATGCTCACTGAATTTGATGACTATTGTTTCTCTCCCCTCCTCCTACTCTCTTCCTTCAGCTGCCTATCCCTGCCAAAGAAAGCTCATATATGTCATGGATTTCAAAAGACATCTAGGTTGCAACAACCCAAACACATGCCAGATTCTGCACATCACTACAGTTGCAAGGTAAAAGAACATGACATTTTCACAGCAGTCATCAATACACTTATCAGTCCAAAGCACTGACACTACCAAAAAGCATTTACAGTTGCAAAATCCAAGAATGCGTGTAATCCTTCTATTGAGCTCTCACAAAGACTCTTCTGGGAACTGTTTAGAGGCAAAAGATTCATCAGATATGCCACAGGATATAAAAACAAAGCAAATAGTTCTTGCCATGTGAGAAACAAGTTTGTACATGGACAAAACAATAGCAATACTATTATTATTGCCACCCAGGCTTCACAGAGAGCATTCTGTCATCAGAACTCACTGCTTTACAAGACAGACCAATACGCCAAGAACACAAAGAAAGGAAGACAGCAAAGGCAGCCTTGAACTCAGGAGGTAGGATAATATTTCCACTCTTTCATATAACAAACTATTTGGCTGAAAAATTCAAAACTTACCTGCTGTAGCTTTCGGAAAAAACCTCTGAAGACATCACTATTGGTAATATTTGAATCCAAAGTAACTGAAAAGCAAAAAGAAAATGGGGAGGGAGGAATGAAACTTAGCCAAAAGATTAAAAACCTGGCTAGTGTCTAAAAACGAGATGTATACAACATGACTGTTGGTTAAATAGTCAGTGCTACTTTACTCATCCTTTGGTTTCTGCACAGCTACTTGTAGCAGCCTGTTGTTAAACCACTGAAGCCATGAACAGTGCAAGACACATGTAGTGTTGCTATTCTCCCAAAGCATAACTACAGTAAGGTTCTTGGCCATGTAACTCCATGGTCACTCATGGCCAGTAACTCTAAAAGGAACTGTTGAATACTCAAGTAAAAAAGATAAAATAATGATCAAGTAAAATTTTAAAGACTAATCATGAGTTTGTTTTGTAAGTCTTGGCACAAAGTATCTGAGGCCAGAGACTACAAAACCTCTTTAAGCTCATCTCCTCACACAGCCTTCTTTTTGGGTAGTTGAAATAGTTGTAATTTTTTGTCTTGGCTTACGTGAAACTGATGAGAGGCATTCTAGGGATGCTGCAGATGTGGTTTATAACACACCATATTGCGTCTGAAATTTAATTTTTCTACAAATTCTTGTTATAATTCTCACAAGTCTGCCTGGAAACCTTTGAAAGGAAAAGGTTTATACAAAGCCCAGTTCCATACTACACTTACACCAGTCCAAGTGCCTGTCTTTTTTGCCTCCCTCTTACCCACCAGCCATCAGTTCTCACACCCGGCCCTGTGTCAGCTCTGGCACTTGTGAAGCAGCAGGGATGGGTGGCTCAGCTCACTGATCTGGAAGACCAGAGAATGGCCAGACTACAGGCTGCCACCAGAAGGCCAAGCTGGCTTAAATTTAGCAGGAAACTGCACCCTTACATTTTGGGGCAGCTGCTGAAAGGCAGCTGCTCTAGAAATAAGACAAATATGATATGCTGTTGTTCTAGAGCCACTGAATCAACAGGCAGGACAGGGCTGCAACACTTAGCCCCAGCCCTTTAGATACACCCTTACTCTGCTCAGGATAGAAGGCAAAGCACTCTGCAGTCACAATTGCTGACACATCCACAAAGGTTTAAGCCCTACATATCAAAGCTGATCAGGTTGTTACAGCCAAGCTTACCATTCTGAAGGTACTGCTCCAGCTGTGACTGTCTCTCATCTGCCATTGACTTGGTCATTGCTAGGTAAAACTTTGGAGGGAAAGCAGGCACAGCACTCCCAAAAAGTTGCCTCAGCTGCAAAACAGCCAAAGGAGAGCTCCGCATCAGTGAAGAAGTATTCGTAGCTTTCAAGGAGCTTTCAGTGAAGAAATATTTGTAGCTTCCAAGGAGCGTTCAATGCTCTCTTATTTCAACAGCAAGACATGATGATTTACAAAGGGCAAGGGTACCCACCCAGCTCCTCCCTGATGACCCTCAGGGCCCACAGCAAAGGCAAAGCCTTCGCTCCAGCAGCCACCAGAAGACAGCACAAGTGAACAACCTCTTCTGATGGGTTTCTCATTTTCACAGTCTTACCCCTTCTGAGCCCCTGCTCTGAGTCAGAAAATAGCATTGTATTAACCTTATCAACTAGGTCTTACATGGCTCATGGACAAACACGATATGGTTACAGATGTCTTCTCTTCCCAATACATCCAAACAAGATTTCTTTGATCTATACCCACAGAACTACTTTTTAAGAGCTGGTGACTTCTGCCCTTGACTTCTGCTACCTCAGAGGCTTTTATTATTTTGTCAGTGAGAGGTAATAACTTTTAGCAGACATCTAATATTGTCAAAGGGGAAAATTTAAAAAAAAAACAAACAACAAAAACCAGAGAATCTTTCAGGAACACAAACTATCTGAAAATTTGACTCTTCCTCCAGCTATGTCAGGTGGCTAATAAGAGCACAATGTCTCTATACAAACACTACCTCATTTATAAACGGACCTGAAAGGACTAGAGAACCAAAATTACATTATCTTACAATAACATAAGATAGTTCCAATATAGGTTCGGGCAGTAGTTGGTCACTTGGAAGTGTAAAAATTCTCTGCTATAGGCAAATTATCTCAAGCGAAGGATAAACTGTGTTAACCTTCCCAATATGCATATTACTAAACACAGCAAAATACAGAAAGTTTGCCTGGAAATATTATTTCACCTAAATCAAAACAATATGGCATCTGATCAGTCAAATGAAACTCCTGTAGTATGCTGAGACATTACTACTAATCAAATTTTAAGCACCAGTATTCAACTCGGCAATTAGCGTCACTAAATCCTGTGAAAGCTGAGATTTTCCCCTCTAGCCCCAGCTGCCGAAGTCTTTCACACGACTCCAGTAACTGAAGCTTGAAGAAAAAACACATTTTTACTACTCAGGAATTAGCAATACCTTCTCCCACCTGATGGCTAAAACCAGGAGTGAGGCATATTCTCACAGCTCCATTTTCCCTACATTGGCAACACACTGCTATTTCTGAGTTCTTGATTATTAGATATGTGTGAATCGCTCCGAGATACACAGCATAAAAGAGTTAGATAATACTACCTGCTTTAGTTTTATGTAAAGCTAACAGTAATAGCTAGTATAGAGTGCTTTTTATCTTCAAAGTCCTTCACATGTGTGATCTTCCCCCAGGGACTGAAAAATATTATCTCTGCTCTACAGGCAGGCAAACTGAGGACATACAGCAAAAAAATTTGCCAGAGGTCAGAAAGCCAGAGCCATGCTGACAACAAGGAGGTCCTCTCTTCCCTCTGTGTTCAGGCCATGCCTCACCTACACAAAATGGTGCCGTCTGTTATCACCAGTTTGCACAAGCCAAGACTCTGGCCTACTTTAAAAAAAAAAAAAAATTAATTCATCTCAGTGCTGGCTGCTTTCTAAGTTTCTTGAAATGCAATTGTGTGTCAGGATTTAGGCTACAGAGAAGAGACACTTCTCCCAACTGATTAGACTTTTTCACATCTCAAAGAATTAAAGAAAAATGCCCATAAACTTTAAGTATGTATTTGCATATAGTAGTGAAAGTCCACCAGACTATCAGCCACCAGCATGAAATTTCATTCCATAAGAACAAAACTAGCTAATATTTGTCCTCCCGAAACCAAGAGCCTAGGCTACATTTTAAACGCAAGTCAGCAACAACACCGTACCTGGTAGTCCCAGGTGCCAACTGCCTGCTGCCCTGTCCTGCTACCCAAAATCTGCTTCTGACTGTTTTTTTGAGGCTCTGGGTTTTCTTCTGCAACCTAAAACCACTCCACAGAAGATACATGTCTCAGCCCCAAGCCAGGGTGCTCTGTGCACTGCTGTTTTCTCTTGACTGGACCTACTTGACCAGACAGGTACTTCCAAGCCATCCTGCTCTATAAGCTGTCCAAGGGAGGACTCCGATCCTTCGGCCTCTCCACCTGCCTGACCAAGCAGCTTATTTGCAGACACTAGATGCAGCTCTCGTCAACAACACACAGTAGACACCTGGGCTTGTCCTGCCTCACAGCCCACAACCCAGCACTGAGGCTGGGCAGACCTCCACTTCCAGCTCCCCACTCCAGAGGCAGCCGCAAAAGCCAGTGGCAGGGAAGCCCACAGTAAACTGGATGACAAAAACAAGCTTAAATCTGACTGGGCTAGAAGCCCAGACAGGATCTTCCAACCTGGCAGAAGAGGTATTTATTCTGCCTCCAAGATTTCCACCTAGAAGAGAGAGAGTAGCTTCCCTAAATACGACAGTTTCAAGCTCTAAGAGCTAATCTCTCCAAAAAGGGGAGTAAAGACATACACCACAGCTGATGCTGTTTCTTTTTCATCTTTCTGCAATAAACATTCCACTCCTCAGCAGGAGACATCAGTTTTAAAGTGTAGTTGACCAGAATTAATCATCTCCTATTTAGTCTAATCCCATAGGTCTCCTTTTTGGTGTCAGGTCCTGCCTATGCTGTCTAGACAAGCTATTTCACCCAGGGCCATGGTGTGTAGATGCTGAAGTCAGACAGAGCACCAGAAACAAAACTGCTAACCTGAAAAAAAATAGAGCAGCATTATAACTATAAAGCTATAACGTATGGCTTATATACAGAATGAACAGGCTTCTGGGCCTTTCCTTCTCAGTTACCTGATTAAATATTAAAAAAAAAAAAAAAAGGAGGAGACACCATTCTAAGATTAAAAATGCTTAAACATGTTTCATGTGAAAATTAAAATACATGTATGCAGAAACTGTCCAAGCTATCACAGGTACAAGACTATTCTGGTACATGACAGGCTAAATGAAGTTTAAAAAAACACATTTTCTGTATTTAATTCCTTTTTGCCAACTGTTTTAATGTGTTTAATGGATTTTTTAGAACTATTTTCCCAAGAGCCATTCATACCAATCACAGATGCTTCTAACTGCCTCAGCAGAGGCTGGCATCATGACCAGAATCCATCAGTGTTGCATTTCAGTCTTAATCCTACAGAGGACACTTCCTATTTACTCCCTTGAAGTAAACCAGGGAAGACTCCAACATTTGCAAGAAATAGTCTGTTCCTTTCAGTCCTACAACAGAATATGGGTTCATTATTATGATATTTGTTTAGAGAGGGGCACACTAAGAAGCTGCCAAACTGAAAAGCCAAATGCAAACACCAAACATCACAAAGGTGGAAAGCAGGGAGAGCCTGTGTCTTCAGCAATTTTTCAATTTTGAGGAAATCCAGTAAAATTTTTAGTGCACAAACTACTGTCCAGGTAATCTCTAGCCCAACCCTGGAAGTTTCTGTCACTTGCATATTCTTGCAGCAGAGCCTTGCCTCTCCATAAAGATCCACACCTCTATTATGGGTGCTCTGGTCAGTGTGCAGTCCCCACAGAACTAAAGCCAGAAGAGAACATAACTACAGTTCAGAGCACTGCCTAGCTGTCCTTGTATAAATCTAGGGCCAAAGCTCAGATGGATGTTAAAATGAACATCCATCTATCATTGGCACTCCTGCTGAAGCTATTTGCAGTCATTTGCAGAGCATGGCTACACAAGCCTTAGTTCAGCAAGTGCAAACAATAAGGAACACTGCTCAACGTATGGCGTTCGTCCCAAGAAAAGGGAGACTAGTTGGTCCTTCAGCTGTCCTTCCTGCTGCTAATACTTAATACCTAAAATACCCAAGACAGAGGAGGGAACAAAAACTGTATTTCCCACAATCGAATACTCTAGCTCCTAAAAGAAGGGGCAAAAGGGGAGAAGGCAGAGCCACCTCTGGACCCTCTTACAGCCAACACAAAGCCCCATCTGCCAGAGGGAGGTCAGGGGAGTAAAACCTCAGACCAAGACAGGCACCTTCTGGCAATCCACCGCCAAGTGCCTGTCTCCATAAAAGAAGGGCTAAAGCTGCACTGCTCTCCTCAGCATTTCTGCCAGTCCCGCCTAAGCAACTCCTCCTAAGCAAGATCTCTTTTAGGATATAATTCTTGGTTGTTCACACCTCGCTTTATACCTTTTGCCTCAGGTACTCAGCTTAAGGCTGTGAATCCCATTTGGAGATAAGGCACCTAGAGGTAAGGAGATGTTGCTCAGAGTTAGTATACCTGCACCTCCCGGTTCAACAGTGTATCTGAAACTTCCTACGCCCTATTACACTACACGGCCTACTACCAGCTTGTGAACAGTTGCTCCCTTCAGATAGTCCTTTTGTAGAGAACAACGGCTCTGGGAGACAGCGAGGAATGGAGTTTGGGAATGTCAAACAGAAGCACTCTCAGAATATAAAGTGAGGGTGAGCAGGAAAATGCACAGCAAGAAAAAAGGGGCAGGTAAGGCACAGCATCACAAACAAAAACTGTGTCCTGAGTTTGTGGCACAAATTAGGACAGGAGCTTGTAGAGATGGAAGAGCAGTGCTTTAGAAATCGCCACGCTGAAGGAGATCAGAGGCAAAAGTAGTCCAGCATCACATCCAACAGAGGCCAGAGACAGATCCTCCAGAGTAGTGTTCCAAGAAATACTGTGAAGTAAATTCATGCAGAAATCTGTCCACGGGGGAAGATTATTTCTAATTCACGTCCTGCATCCATCATAGAATTGTTGCATCTGGGAGGCTCTGTGGATGCCATGGTGAAATTCACAAGGGTGAAATTACTGTATTCTGGAGTTTAAGACTTCTTGTATGTGTATATTTTTCTACCTTAACGAAGTACTCCAAGCAAAATGGGCAGAAACAGGCTATAACAATTACAGATGAGCAACCTCACGTAAGTATGGGGAAGACAATTAAGGGACACCAGTGTAGTTGTAAGATTCAAGACCCAAGTATGGCTGCTACCAACAGAATGAATGAAGGAATTAAAATTAAAATCAACTAACAAGTTGTAAAGCCCAACAAGAGACAAACTGTCAGTTACAGACTATGTAGAGAAGGGAAAGATTTAGCTGAAAGCATTAATGAAGTTAAAACCTCTTGAGCAAGAAACAGTAAGCCTTAATGAAAAATCAAGCAAATACATAAATTATCAGTTCAGATATGTTATCCAAAATGCTCTATTAACCAGAACAAAACATCGCTGTGAGAGCTCCCGCAGGGAAAAGAATCGCAGAGCTGGGGCACAAGAGCACACCTCAGCAAACACTGTTTCCCGAGGCAGCCCTACTGCTAACTCGGCTGCCTTTTAGCTGCGCTACTCCAACTGCTTGTGCAGTCACACAGAGTTGGGGGAGATGGACTGATCCCCATCATGGGTTACCTGGCTCAACAACTGCTACAGAGTGGTTGCATCACTGCAACAGCGAGCACAGCAAGGAGGCTGCCAAATGAAGAAGCACGTACCTAACCAGCTACCACAAGAAGCTTTCACCAAACAAGGTCCTAAAATAGGGCTGCCAAGGTAAAATAAGGCTGCTCAGCAGGGATCACAGAATCATAGAATCACAGAATGGTAGGGTTTGGAAGGGACCTCTGTGGGTCATCTAGTCCAACCCTCCTGCCAAAGCAGGGTCACCTACAGCAGGCTGCACAGGACCTTGTCCAGGCGGGTCTTGAATATCTCCAGAGAAGGAGACTCCACA
>Ga0065711_1047723_pt1 | contig 12171 bp, 5 predicted proteins | sample Hoacrofraction12_FD_59098 | JGI IMG/M metagenome (GOLD analysis project Ga0065711, IMG submission 59098) | Hoatzin crop microbial communities from Cojedes, Venezuela - Epithelial fraction 12 v2 (version 2) | ecosystem: Host-associated > Birds > Digestive system > Esophagus > Crop | place... | reverse complement strand
TGAGGGAGCTGGGCTTGTTCAGCCTGAAGAAGAGAAGGCTGAGAGGGGACCTAATAAATGCTTATAAATATCTCAAGGGTGGGTGTCAGGAGGATGGGGCCAGACTCTTTCCAGTGGTGCCCAGTGACAGAACAAGGGGCAATGGGCACAAACTGAGGCAGAGGAAGTTCCGTCTGAACATGAGGAAGAACTTCTTCCCTCTGAGGGTGACGGAGCATTGGAACAGGCTGCCTAGAGTGGTTGTGGAGTCTCCTTCTCTGGAGATATTCAAACCCCACCTGGACACGGTCCTGTGCAGCCTGCTCTAGGGGAACCTGCTTCAGCAGGGGGGTTGGACTAGATGATCTGCAGAGGCCCTTCCAACCCCGAACATTCTGTGATTCTGTGATTCTGTGAAGATGAAGTACACACATTTGGTTTATAGATGTGTGTACATAATGCCTTTGCATATTATACATAATGCTCTCATGACACTCTTCAGTGTCTGCAGCAGTTGACTCAAGGTATCAGCAACCGTACTCTCAGACATTAACAGTTTTACAAATGCTGCCAAAAGGTTTCAAAATGGAAACCGCCTGCGGTCACAGCTGGCCAGTGCGAAAAGGTTCCAGATCACGCCATGACTTTTCGAGCCAGCAAGCTAATGCCAAAATCAGCAACATAAGAATAGGATTTTCTAAGCCTTTTCAATGTCTCTGAGCCAGCTGGTCACCTGCCCATCTTTGCTTTCAGGAAAACGTGTCCCCAGAGTCAACGTACAGGTCTTCCGCTGCCACTAATTTTTTCTCCAGAAAAAACATTCTTATTCTTAAAAATCCCAATGGACTATATTTATAATTTACAGAAATGTTTTAGTGTAAAATTTGTATGATTGCTGGTCTCAGAATACTGAACTCTCAATGATATCACTTCTGTGGCTTGTAGCTACTAAGAAGTACTGTTTACTGGAGTCTTACAAGCTTCAGCTGTTTTTCTCCAGACGACTGAAGATAACAAGAGCTCATAAACCATAGGAAAGTGGGCTTGGAGAACATTTAATAATCCAAATAACCTTCTTCAAGAATTATTAGTAGAGAAAACACATTTTCTTGTTAGAAGCTTGTGAAGATACTGAAGGGCTTTGAATGAATCAACAGCCAACTATGAGTTGGCTGGGCAACAGCAGAAAATAGATCCAAGACAAAAAAGCATATCCAGTCAACACTACTTTGGTCTATTAACTACTGAGAGGGCAAAAGCAGTATAACATAATTTCTTTTTTTTTTTTTAACAGATGTATTTAGCCATCTTTTCCAAATTATGTTAGTTCTTCCAAACCAAACACTGGGAAAAGTGAGGTGGTTATTTTGTTTGTTTTGTTTTTTAGTTTAAAGGAAAGAATTGATCCCCAGATGAAGAAATTTCAAGAACATCATAACTATCTTGCCTTTTACTCGCTTTTTTTGTTTAACATCAGTGACAGTAAGGAACCAAGTGAAACCAGCAGCACCGGTACTGCTGAGTACCCTCAGCTTCAGCACCTAAACTTCCCCCTGTGAGAAGGGTGATTACTCGATAAAATGTTACCGCTTTTCAAACCCCATTCAGTTTTAACTCTCTTCAACAGAACTGCACTGCACATTTGATTTTTAACTTTGCACCAACCATTGGAGTGTAATGGCTGTTGCAGGGATAGTAGGTCTTTTATTTTTAGGCAAGTGGATACTTTGGGATAAGGCGTTTTCATGATGGAGTTTGATGACTGTGGAGTATTTTTGTCAAAGAAATCATTTATGTTGTGGTGGCTTGGCTCTGAGGTGCAGTATGGACAGAAGAACCCCTGTTACATACGACTTGATGAAAACTGGACAATTCTGTGGAGGACTGCTGGGTACAGCACGAAGTGCAGTGTTGAGGTTGTCCGTACAATGTAGCGTGAGGGCTGCTGGAAGCGAATGTCTGGCGGATTTGTCAAAGTGACCCAGAGGCTCCAAACCTCCCCAGCTACTTCAGCCCCTTCTCTCCTGCTTAGTGGGGCCGTACCTCACCAAAGTACTCCCTGCTGCAATGTTGAGTCTCAATAAATTCTAGAGAAATTGTGATGACTAGAGAAAAACCTGGCATTAAGCTATAGCATCTGTTAAGCAGATCGCAAATGCTGTGTAATACTGAGGTTTTAAGACAGTGAAACTGAAAATATTCTGTCCAGATTAAATTTGGGTAAAAGTAACACTTTGTGATTAACTTGGGAATAAACAAGGTTTACTTAATTGTGTTTAATGGGATTCAATATAATGTACTTCAGTATTTAACGTAATTAAATATTATTTAAAAATAATCTAGACCTTGTCTTAGTTAAACAAGAATTGCAAAACAATTGCCAACTTCAGTGCAAATGGAAAAAAACCCTGTCTTTCTGTGACCTTATTTTAATGTAACATCTTACCTACTCATGCACTTTCTATAATACAACCTTCAAGTTCAGAAATATTTCCTGTCTTTGCCTAAACAAGGAGAAATCAAGTAGTTTTGGATGGGTTTTGGGGGGTTAAATCTGCATCACATTCACCTGGGGAGAAAGATGGGGCTTGAAAGCGGGAGCTGGGAAAGAGGCAGACAGCGTTGTGTCCTGTTTTGGAGAAGCAGTAAAGAAAGTCTGGACAAGGGGGAAAGGAGCGCACAAGGGTTGTGCCTCTGTGAGAGGGAAGCTGTGTGGTTAGGAATAAGGCAGAAGGAATGCAAATGTATTTTTAGTTGAAATTAGAGCCACCTTTCCAAGTCTACAGCCAAATTATCTAGGCTCCTCTTATGCAAGGCAACAGCTATCCTGGGGACTTCGCCTCATGGTGCAAATGTGCCCATGAACCAGTTAAAAAGCACAGCCATGTATTGTTGAATTCGAGTGTTGTACATGCAGGGGCTTTCTCCTGTGTCCACTATCTGCAGAAGACCCACAAGTCAAAACTTGCAGAGAAATAAATAGTAAAACAGCATGTTATTTCTAGATTTCTCAAACTGAGTTGCTATTCAGATTTCTGTGGGCTGGGAATGCCAGCTGGGAGCAGGGGAGTTGCTCACATGTGACACACAGGAGCTATTTAGAGCACTAAGAAGCTGATAGTTGCACCGCTAGCATGTGAATTTGCGCTGTGGCTGTGGATGAAAATTACCGTGTGTGTGGAGCAGGCAGATTATTGCTAAACTGATTACAAACAGAAATTTTGAGTGAGTTGCAATCCGTTCAGAAGAAAGGACACACTGGTGCCTGGGGGGAGAGCTACTGAGCCAGTCTAGGGCGTCAGCTTGGACCTGTTAATGGTTGCCTCTCCACTTGGCAAGGGTGGCTCTGGTTTCCTTGAGTTAGCCTGTCCGCACAGTTTTTTTTCCTGTTATTCAACAGGTGCTTCTCAGTGTTATCAAAAGATGTTCAGAACATAAATATGCTCTCCAGAAGTTGAGAATAAATGAGATTACAGCTCTCTCTCTGGAAAAGGGATTGACAGCTGTATACTTCTAGTGCAGCTGTCGTGAACCACAGAGTTCCCCGAGCAAAGATAAAAGCTCAGCCTGCTGCCTATAAAAATCATTAGTAAAGTGTGTGTGGGGGTGTTTCTTGGTGTGTTTTGGTTTGGGTTTTTTTAAATTTCGGTGGCATTAGAGGATGTATTGCTACATAGGGAGAGGGGAGACAGAGCCTCACTGGCCATGGCTCCTGTTCTAACTCTAAATCAAAAGACCTTTTCAACTTTAGTTTGCAGGAGTTGAGCCTACTTCCTCTGGGCTGAGAAAATCTGATTGATCTCTGGTCTACATTTGGACAGTGTAGACTTTCTCCTCCTTGTGCTTTACTCAACTGTCCCGCATTTTAGTCCGAGCTACTGTGATTTAGTAGATTCCTGCTGTCTGCAGAAATGCAGCTACAGAACTCCTCTTTCTGAAAGGACAAACATATCCCTGTGGTCCAAAATATGCTCTGCTAGGACAAGACAGTTAATGAAACAGCTAATGATGTTAGTTCCCAAGGCCTCCCAAGCCAAATGATTTCAGGCTATATTCCACTCATAGGTCGATACTGGAGGAAACTAAGGCTAATTAGCAGGTATTTTAGTAGTCTGAACACCTTAATTTTTTCTACATCCTACTAGGTAACAGTATCCAGATGATGACAATAATAATAATACTTTTTAAAGCCTTCTCAAAGTGCTGGTTTGGCTTGAAGAGTTGAACGTTAGGAATGGCTGCTCTTCTATCCTTACTGCAGGTTTGCAGCCAGACACCCACCTCCTTTGTGGAGCAGTTAATAGCTTTAAATGATGTTGGAAAATATGAGAAGCATTCTTTCTCAGCTGGCTTAATTAGAAAAATAAGCAATAAGTCTACAACATTTGGTTATGAAATCTGTCGCCTGACTCAGCTGAGCTGCTTCAGCTGAGGGAAAGGAGTGTAAAAGCTGAATTACCGTTTGCATTTTAGCTATTACAGCTGGATGTAAAGGTAAGGATCTTTTAATCCAGTTCTGAGAAACAGATGAGAAGATGTTAAGCAAATGGCTAGAGGTACAAAGCTATCCAGGGCTGTGGAGATAGGCTAAAGAGAGATGAATTAGGCAGTTAGCAGCAGAGAGCTGCTAGGTGAGGTTAGAGAGAAGGCTCCAGTGAAAAAATGTAACACGTAAAAGGTAGGGGAAAACACTGATGCTGACTGAAAAAAACCAAACAGAAAGTTGCAAAACTTGCGATCAGTGAAGTTAGGGCATTCTGTGAAGGAGACAGGATAAAAAGAGAGCAATCATTGACAGCCAGGGATGGAAATGTTCATGGAAGTGGCAGAACAATCAGGTAAAACAGCACCAGAAATGTCTCCTTTAACTTAGCAGTTGCTGTTGAAGTGTACTGGAGTAAAACCAGGAATCGAGCTGTCAGAGAAGACAAGGTCCTGTGAACAGACAGCTTGCCTGAGACCTACAGAAACAGCTTCAGGAGATATGATCAATTTTGTTGTCATGGAGGCGCCAGCTAATTTACTGAAAGTCAGAAAGGTAGAGTGGGAGGAAGGGCAATTTTTCTGAGATTAGAGAAGTACGGCACTTGTAAGCAAAGAAGATAAAGCAGTTGAAAATCATGGAGAGAACACTAGGACACAAAAAGCAAAGGAAATGAAGGGACAGTTTAATAAGGGTGCAAAATGGATTACCTTCCCCAAAGTGTTGCAAAGACCAAGCTCGTCGTACTACTGACATCTTTGTAGAAAATTGAATCTCCTAGCAAATCACAGACTTCTAGAAAATAACTGCTTTGCTGGGTTTCAAGAATAACTAGCAATACTCTAACGTATGGGTGCTGGGATGGCCTGACTGTCAGAGGGATCTATTCTGCTTCCCACTCTACCCCAAATCCCTTGAGATACTAGAGCCTCCATCTCCTCTTCACAAGAAAGAAAAGCAAAACCATGTGGTTTTTTGTTGGGAGGAGTAGAAATTCTGCACCAAAAAGCAAATTTTCTCTGCCTCCTTTTCACAGTGGTGCTGATGGGTAGGACCTGTTTCTGATTAATTAAGAGACACCGAGATTGGTTTCAGGAGTTAAGCATGCCTGCCCAGAGAAACCACTATTACCATCAGAGCTGGTACCAAGGATATACCTCAAAATAAACATATCATTCTGTGATGTCCTTTAAAGCTTTATATTACAGCTCTCCCTTTCATCAGCTTCTGAGGAGTGCTTCTTTCCCTCTTCTGCTTGTGGCTCATAATTTCTTTGTTTTAAGGTCTTGTGGGTATCCAAAATTATCAGTAAGTAACATGCACATTGAAAGTACATTTACATAGGGCCTTTACTCTTTAAAAAAGAAAGACAAGGATTAAACTGAAGCATTACCTTCAAGCTTCATTTGCCTCACTGTGGCTAAGGATAAGGGTACTAAGAGGATACAAGGTCTTAATTGCAGAGGTGTAAAAATCTTTTGAAAGTCCAAAACAAAGGGGCAGTAGCAGAGACGCCAGACTTTCAGTTTCACGGTTCTCCTTTTCCTCACCAGCTTTTCCTTCTCAGAAAGGAAAGGAACACCTTCCTCTCTAGAGAGACTGGCGCTTCTGTAACTACTGAGGGGTCACTTCAGTTCCAGAGCATTTCCCTTCATAGTTTAGGTGTGCTGCTCCACAGCACACAGCTGCGTGGCCTGCGGGTCTTGCTCCTTCTCCCTGCCTGGGAGCTGCCTGCTCCTTGACTGCAGCACAGGCTGTGACTGCAGAAATGAGGTAGGAGTGGAGAACGGCAATGCCTCCCGTAGCTTTTCAAAAGCTCAGAACGATTTGTCACTCATGCAAATAAACATCTGACAGAAACATATGGCTAGGAATGAGCCATAGCCCCCTACGCTCGTTCACACGGGAGCTGGCAGGGCTGCTTCATGTAATGTACGGAAGAAAGAAGGAACGTGAAATACATTTCTTTAAAACTAGGGAATTTAAATGTTCTCAAAAGTGATCTGTACAAAATAGCTGCCAATTCCAACTGTTTGCATCCAGTGTTTTGCGCTCTCTCAAATCCTGTCTCTCCTAGTACCCCCCTCCCCAGTCTAACTATTGCAGGAACCAAGCAGTTGTACTCAATTTCTCCATCTTGTTGTACCTCGCATTTGAGCTTGCGATCCTTGCCCCACCACTCCGGTGTGTTGGCTTGTCACCTCTAACTGCCTGCTGTCCAGATGCAGAGTATGCCTCTCCTCCTTCTGTGAGTTTTTCCCAAATATCTCAATTTTCTGAGCCTTGCTGGGTCCGTTATGGTCTTTTTTTGTACAAATAGTAACGATCTTCAGTGGGACTAGGAGAGTGGGACTTCTTTTTGAAGAAAATTGTATTTTCTAGTTTTGAATAAATGTAAAAGTGCCTTTCTGTAACTCTTTTTAATCTTGCTGGAACTATAAAATAAGATATAAGCAGAAATTGAATTAATTTTAGACTAGATGCTAGATTTAGGCAGTCATGTTGTGTGTTGACTTCAGCTATGAGCTAAGCTGAACACATCAAGCATGTCCGTTTGATGACGGCCTCCTCTTTCCCCTTCCCCTCACTGCTGTTGGGTTCAGTACTGTCCTCTGTGCTGAGGAGATGCATGTAAGCCCTGCCTGGCAGCAACAGCAGCATGGCTTACCTCCACACCAGGTGTTGAGGCAAGATAGCTGCAACCCCCTCCCTGCCCTTCCCCTGCAGCCAGCCTGCTCTTGGACATGGGTTAGGAAGAAAAGGCAAAATATTTTCTTTGACAAAGGCAGAGAGGGGACGTTGCAGGAAGAGGGAAATAAGTTTCCCCTTTTCAGATTCTTCTAATGAACGGCCAACAATTTCTGCATGGTCTCACTTCCATGAGATGCTAAAGCTGGCCCAGAAGCTGAAGCAGCAAGGACGCAGTGACAGCACAGCTGCAGTGGCAGCTCGATGGCAGCTAATTTCCACTGCTTCGCTCTCTGCCCGAGCTGCCAGGCTGCTCCTCATAACCAGCCTCGCTGACAATCTGCTTGCAGATCTCTGTGTTTTGGGGTCTGCAGCATCAAAGTACCATTAGGTTGTCAGTCTGTAAGTCGGCAACAGATCTACAGATGAATGGACCACAGGCTTCATGGGTCCGTAGGCAATGACACCGAGGAAATAACGTGCTGCAGGCAGCACTGTGCTTAGCTCTGCCTGTCACCTTCAGTTTTAGCTCTTTAATTTCCTGTGGCTGCAAAAGATGTTGAATGGCTCTGCTATCGTTTAAAGACTCTGCCTTATACTATGTGGTTTTATGGAATGGAGAGTTTAAATTTTTTTATATCCTTCCTTAGGATCTTGATCTCTGCTGCTCCTTGACTAAAGTATTTTGAAACTTTTCTAGATTAAAAATACTAAGTTTTATTAAGATTTTTTTTTTAATATTCAAGGGGCTTTGAGGACCTGAAGCAGATCACTTGCATTCTTCTAACCAAATATATGTTGGGAGCCATTGTGTTTTACTTCTAAAATTCACTACTAAAGAAATAGGAATTGAGTTGGGCCTGTCATATTTGATTGTACTGGGCATATGCATGTAGCAATTTAGATGAGATGTGTTTGCATTTCTTCTCCTTCTCCTTACTGTCTGCTAATCAGTCCAATGGGTTATGTAAGATGCAGAAAGTGGAATGTTACAGATGTTGTGAAATGAAAGCCAGTGGCCAGAACACTGGATGGCCCTTTTCAAGTGTTTTGAAGTCACACACATACACTAGAAAGGATAAATGGATTTTTGAATATCCCTTGATTTTCTCTGGAATTTTTACATGAATAACAACTACTCTGTCTTCCCAAAAACAACAACAAAAAAAGGTGTTTTGACACTGAGCCAGCCACGCTGGAGAGGATTCATAAGCTTTTACTTCAGTATGACTATTGTTGCACCGTGACCTATACTATCCATTAGAACTTGAATTCTCCTAGCTGCGTCATGGTAGAAATCATCCCTTTGTCTTGTGTAAGATCTTAGAAAAACAAGGCTATTCCAGTGTAATGAAAATGCATTATTTTCAGTGATGACAAAGCCAATAATAACACCTTTACCTAACCCTTTTATATACTTGGGAGGGTTTGCTGAGACTTACAGCCTTTACTTGATTAGCTGTGTTCTGGGCAGGAGAAGATGAAAGTGAGAAATTGCCTTGTAAAAACACATGGAAACACATATCCCTTGGAGCAAATTTATGGCAAAGAGGATTTTCAAAGTGTAAACAAAAGTGTGAATCATTGCCAATGGGTGTTCAGCTTCATGACTGCTTTTTACTTTAATTTGCATAGCTGCACTTTCAGGCTGACTCTGAGTGACTAGGTACAATCTTTCTAAACCCTGTATTTTCCTCCTGTAGATAAGGCTTCATATCAGAACATTTCTGATCTAGTATTTAATAAGGAAAAATATTTAACAGTAGTGATATAGTTGCCTACCTCACTCTTGCAGTAGTAGTAATATTTGTATTAATATATATTTTTCTACCAGTTTTATACAGGTTGGAACTAAGATCCCGCAGGATCAGAGAATTGACACAGAAGGGGTAGAAACTCTACAGACACTGAGCAGTGGATGTTTGTCCAACGCTTTCAACTACAAATACGATAAAAAATTCAAAAGTAAGCATATTCATTTAATGCTGCAGGACATAAAGTACCTTTTCAAAGAGCTTTCCTTACAAAATGCTGAAAACCCTACAGACTGCAGAAAGCAGATGGATCAATAGTTGACCCTGTCTCTCTGTTGCACTGAATCGTGGGTTGCTGGACTCTATCATTTACACCATCCTTTCCTCTATTGCTGAACACCTCGATCTGCAGCCTGAAAAGCAGAGGTAGAAGAAGCCTTGTGAAAAGCAGAAAAGAGAGAAATAGTTTTTCAATGAAACAATCAGAATTAGTTTATTTTTTCCACAAATCGTAATCTTAGAGCCCGGAGTTTCTTGCCTCTTACTCAGTTTTCTCTTGATGCAGTGGGATGAGATTCACATGACGCAAACGGAAGCAACCTGTTCCAGTGCCTCACCACCCTCATGGTGAAGAATTTCTTCCTAATATCTAACTACCTTATGCAGATTAAGAATATTTTAGTGAGTGATGGTACACAAGGGGCATCTGCTCAGAAACGGTGTTCCTGGCTACAGAGACCCAGTCTGAAGTGTCAGTGTTCATAATGGCCCGCAGCAGGGAGCTTCACAGCATTGTTACTCAGCCCCAGGATAAATACCTGCTTGCACTTGCCTTAAAGGTGTGCTGCCACCATCTTTTACTATCATTCTTGGCGCATTGTTTTGTTCTTTATGATTGCTGGTGTTGGCGATCATAAGTAAAATGTTTGAATTTGTTAACTGCAAGAGATCCCAATTTCTCTGAATCCTTGTAATTCACATTGCATGTTGGGGGTCACAGGCTCCACTCCAGATGCTAATTTGTGGCTTCAGACTGAAACACGTCCCCTGGTGCAGAGCCTGACCCAGATGGAGTGTCCTACTGTCACATGGCCCCTGCCAGGTTATGCAAGGTGACACACCATCTGCACTGGCATCTGTGACCTGATGCAGGTGGCATCACTCTGTCACACATGTTAAGAAGGTCTCCTTACAGGCCAAGCCCTTCGCTTTTAATCTGATCACTTCAGCACAATGCATTCCTAGAGACTCAGCAGCTGCCTTCATCTGTCACCCATATTAGCGTGAGTGTCAAGATACACATGGTGGAAATAAACATCACAGATGTGCTGATGTGGAAATAATTTGGGGACCAATGTAGTAGGCACTTTGCCCCCAAACTTCAAAAGTTGTCACGTGCAGAAATTCAGGATGGCTTGAAAAAAAATTATTTTAAGTAGCAGATGTGGGATACTGTTTTGCTTGCCTTCTACTTTCTAAGTCTTGAGTGGTCACATTTAAAAGCCTTTCCAATAACAAAAGTGAACAAAGTTTTGTTTTATAGGGAATGTTGATCTGCCAAGTATTACATTACAGCCTGTTCTAAATGCAGTTTTCAGGAAAATGCCATAAAAAGGAAGGGGATAAACTTGCTAGGTATAGTTGTTGGGGTCAGTCCATAGTGTGTAGACTTGCAGAATATGAAGAGAAAGAAAAAATTTTATTCCTGGGAAATGCAGAGATACTCTGGCAGCCTGAGATGGCAGGAGCATGATTAATACTGTGTGGATGGGGGAATGTACGTGCAAACTGTGGCTGAGACATTTCCAGAAGTATGAGCTAACTCAGACTCGACCTTGAATCGTAGTCAAAATTAGGTTAATTTTTAGGGATGCTGGATTTATGCCTCTTTCTGAATAAACACTGAGTTGATTAAAACCTGTAGCAGAGCATTGGGTTTCACATGCTCAGGGACTCGGCATCTAAGACTTGCTACAGAATTCTCTCCAATATTCCTGAGGTGGATTTTTTTTCGGTCTGTAACAAAGGAGGTTCGCTCAGCAGATGGAGGGCAATGTGCAGCTGTTGTCAATGCACACCATTGTGTCACTCTCTTGTAACTCACTCCCAAAGAGTGTGACCCTCCCACAGCAGGAGGTATCGCTCCATCCCAGCGCAGGCAGACTCTCAAACACGCCCAGGCTTCCAGAGTTACAGTCGGCAGCCTCAGTCAACACCCCACAACTCCCAGCCCTGTAGACTTCTCCGAACACAACACATCTATGTGCACTGATGGATTATTGGGTATGTGGGTGCCTCCCACCAAAGGCAATAGTAAGGGATTTTATTCATAACTGGTTTTAAAAAAATCATACTGAAAAGACATGTGATGGCATTTCCGTTTGCGTCATGTGAATCTCATGAAGCTGTGGTTGCCCCCTCCCTGGCAGTGTTCAAGGTCAGGTTGGATGGGGCTTTGAGCAACCTGGTCTAGTGGAAGATGTCCCTGCTTGTGGCAGGAGGGTTGGAACTAGCTGATCTTTAAGGTCCCTTCCATGACTCTATGATTAGGCTATTACCAATACTAAACTATTCGTGGAGAGGTGTGCGCATTTCTTACTAATGAATGTCTTCACCTTTTCCTGGTGTTCTGATTTCCCATCAGTCTGACTAAAGCCCATCTGTTCACCTACAGCTTTTTGTCATGCTTTATGAAGTCACTACCTTTATTTCAATTCTAAACGATTTCTAGTGGTCTCTTCTACTGTATCATATACCAAGGACTATTAAAGGAATTAAGATTAACTCATAGTCACTACAGCCTATCTTACTCTTGTGCTAAGCGGCTGGAAATCAGTCTCTGCAAGGGACGTTGGGGAAGTTGCTCTGGACAACCTGTGGCAGAAGCATCCGCTGAAGCCGCCAGAACACGGACTTGTACACTGGGCTCCTCTTGGCCAAACGAGGACATCCGACCAGTCTCACAACTGCTTTTAGCTTTTTTTCCCCGGTTGCTGTCCCCTTCTGTTTTCATCAGCTTCTACCGTCTGAAAATTGCCAGCTCGGACTGGGAAGTGTAAGGCTCCTGTCTCACACCGCCCTCCGGCCGAGGCCTCTCTCCCTCGGGTCTGCTGAAGAGCCGCCCTCTCCCCCCTGCAGGCTCTCCCTCTGCTCCCCCTGCCACCGCCGGAGGCCATTTTCTCTCCTCCCCCACCCCCCCCGCAGCCCTTCTCGCCCTCCACAACCTTCCCCACCGGCGCCGCGGGAGGGGACGACGGGGGAGGGGAC
>Ga0065711_1012247_pt1 | contig 12171 bp, 11 predicted proteins | sample Hoacrofraction12_FD_59098 | JGI IMG/M metagenome (GOLD analysis project Ga0065711, IMG submission 59098) | Hoatzin crop microbial communities from Cojedes, Venezuela - Epithelial fraction 12 v2 (version 2) | ecosystem: Host-associated > Birds > Digestive system > Esophagus > Crop | place... | reverse complement strand
GCGTCAGGGGACGTTTAGATTGCATATTTGGAAAAATTTCTTTACTGAAGGAGTGTTCAGGCCTTGGACCAGGCTGCCCAGGGCAGTGGTGGGGTCCCCATCCCTGGAGGGGTTCAAAAACCATGTGGATGTGGCACTTGGGGCCATGGTTTCATGGTTTAGCAGGCGTGGTGGTGTTGGGTTGATGGTTGGACTTGGTGACCTTAGAGGTCTTTTCCAACCTTAATGATTCTATGGTTCTATGATACGAACTCCAGTTCCAGCAGCGCGTTCCCAGCGCAGGCTCACCCCAATGCCCAGCACCACGGCTCTGCAGCTACCAGGACCGAGGTCCAGCAACACGAGTATGGCTGCGCAGGGAGCAACGCAGAGCCAAACAGCTCGGGGAGCACTCCCTAACAAAGTGCAGCAGAAGCTGTCACTGTACATCAGCCTTTGCCCTACGAAAGCATTTTGGTTTGTGTGCCGAGATCACCCCTTTCTGTTTACCCCATGGACGAAGTAGAATCCTCTCCCGTCACATAGCGATCCTGCTGCAGGTGGACGTTCTTCCCTCTCACCGTGACAGTTACCAGGGGAAAACCTTTCTGCAGCGTCCAAGTGTCCATCATTGCCCGCACATCAAAAGTCTCTCCTTTAGTCCAGTGCTGGGTTTTAGCGAGGGAAAAATGAGAGAGGTAAGAAGAGGAGGAAGATGGGACTGCACCGACAGTGAAACGGAAACAGGTACCCAAGAACTCTCAAAGCTGCGGGGTACTCATAAGCTCTACATAGACATGTTTAGACTGGATAGCATGACATCTCCACACGGTTTCCTTGTAGACATTTTCATATCGTTAATGACATCTCTTTAAGGACTGCTGTTTTTCAGCCCTGGGATTTCTGCCCCGTCTCAGAGAGAACAGACTTCCAGTGGAAATGAGGAAACTTACACTCTCCCTAGAACCATGCCCAAGTGTCAAAGAATGCTTTGGACTGTGCACCTATCAATGACATGGAATAGTAACATGAGAGGGCACAGATAAGTGTCAAACTCCTAAATACTGATGGGTAGAAAACTAGATGCTTACTGCATTTGAAGATGACTGTTCGCTTCTTCTGCAAAAACCATCACCTTGTAGTTCATTTTTATCACTACCTACTGCGGGGCAAATCTGGAAGGGGGAAAAAAAGTTTTGGTTATGTCTCTTTGATTTCGTAAGTACTGGTCACAGTCTTCAGTAATGTATTAGAGAACCACATTATTCATGAAAAGTTACGAAATTTGAAAAAAATTAGAGAATAAGGAATACTTGCATTTGTCATGCTGTTCCACAAATCTTCATTTTTTGTGTTCTGGTAGCTGTATTTCTGCAGGTACTGGACAAGTCTAGCTTTAAAGATGTCAGCAGTCAGGTAGTCGCTCAGCATATTTAATATACAAGATCCCTGAAAAAAAAGAGCGACAAAGTGTTTACAAACTACTCCTTAGCTGGCAAGATGCTTGTTTCAGAAAAATTTCAGCGTGCCGATTATCTGCGTAGCAGTTCACTTTTGTATGTCTTTCTGATTAAAAAATAATCGTGTTTTATGTACATTGAAACAGGACTTGCGTGATTTGTGGTCATCACTCTTAAAAATATCACTGATAGAGTAAGTTATGTTATCATTTTTTTAATTACTATGCAAGCCAGTACCATATAATGCTCCATTGAAAAACACTCCCTGGGTTAAGAACCTAAAAAAATGGTTAAATTGATACACAACAGATACATGAAGTGAAGGCTTCCTCATTTTAGAAACGGAAAAGGCAATGGCCATTTGAATCTGCTCAGGAGTTTTGGATAAGGAATTATTAAAGTCATGACATGGTTAGCACCATGTGTCAGGGACATCTTCTATGTAGCAGCGAAATCAGTAAAATACAATTTTGTGTTGCAAGCAGTACAACTGAAATCAATAGCAGTTACGTATTTTACCTTCTCATAAGAAACTTCATCAAACATTTCTAAAATTTGAGCTGGATCTTCCACAGGAGTAGATACGGGATGTGATGAATTTAATGCGTCCACTTCCATGGCATCAAAACATCTCCTTAAGAAATAGTCTTCCTAATAGGAGGCAAACCCAAATATTACTAATAAATTTTGCTCAGTGACCCCTGAATCCCTATGCGTTCACTCTTCAGTCCATTCCACATGATCTTTACATCACTCAAAGAAAACAAAACATAACTTTCTTTTTATTCCAGAGCATAAAACAACCCAAACCAGTAACACAGCCATGTGAGTTCTAGTGTTCTAAACGAATGTAAATAGCCGAGCCGGTGAGACTTCAAAAAGACACATGCACATTCCTACAGTTTCATGACAGAGCGATCAGTAACCATAAAACAAATCTAAACAAGAAAAAGGTGAATTTCTCTATTATCATGCCACCGTAGTGCTATGGCAAAATTCTGCTCAGATGCATTGTTTGTCTCACTTTGGTAGAAAATTTCATAATTAGTCCTCTGATAAAGCTAGTGGATGGATTTTAGTGTTTTCAAGTCTGACCCTATTTGATGAAATAAGATAAAATACTTTCTTTACATTTTTGGAAGTCTAAATGTGTTTAAAATAAGGATACACTTTCACTGCAACCATTAACTCCCATCATCAGTTCCTGAAAATATTTACATATAGCTAAATCAACATTCCTACCCTTCAGAGTCAACATCAGATAATCCTATCAAACAGAAATTTAAAAGTGGTTCACAGCACAAATCTGCTTGATCTTTATCCTTACTAATCAGTGGATTCAGAAGTCAGTAATAAAATAAAAATACAGTAACAGCTGCTTACAACTCTCAGTTCTGGATGGGTAACGCTGACCGACACAAACTCCATGAACTTTGCAAATCCTTCATTTAACCACAGATCATTCCACCACTCCATGGTAACGAGGTTGCCAAACCACTGAGGGGAGGGAAAAAAAGAGCTTCTGAAATCAAATACACAATCTATCACAAAAGCTGCTACTGGGCTGTATGAAACTGCATTTATAGTATGTTATTGATCTCTAGGGAACCTTTTTTTAGCGATACAGCCTGCTCTGACCTCTTCCCATTGCATTCTCATTTTAATGGTAACATGCTAAAACACTGTCTTCCACTCATGTTCCAAGAAACCTTGTAAAGAAACCACATTTGGCAGGAGAGCCACATATGAAAGAGTAAACCTTTACATTCCTATTTTGGTGGCCTGCAATTAATTTCAAGGGCTGACAAAGGTGCAAAGGCCCCGCAGCGTTTGAGCTGCTGAACTGAACAGCTTTACGACCACAGGTCTCCGTGTCTGCGCAGCCTGCCACAACTCCATCCACCTTGACCCGTTTGCAGGGGGCTGTTCAAACTCCTTATTCTCCCCCAAATCTCACCTGATGAGCCAGCTCATGGGCTATCACCACAGTAATCCAAAGTTTGGAAAATGCTGAGGACTTTTGAGGGTCATACAGCAAAGCAGATTCCCGGTATGTGGTCAGTCCCCAGTTTTCCATAGCACCAGACTGAAAATCAGGAATAGCTGCTAAATCTAGGAAAAAAAATATTAAAATAGTACCAGTATAGTTTTACTCAGTCATGAACTCGCTCGGCCACTTGTCCCACTTCATGACAGCTCCCACACAGGCACATGTATCCCACATACTTCTAAGGGCTCTCTTAATTGTAGCTGCAAAAACATACTTGAAGAAAAAGCTCTGTACAGAAGACAAGGATCTTCATTTCCAGTGGAGCTTTGCAATCTGTCCTTAAGCTCTGCGAAGCAGCCACTTTAAAAGCCCGTGAGCCACGCCTAGCTCTGTCTCAGTACTCTGAATTACTGATTTTGTGCTGTTTTACTGTCTGCGCTAAATAACTTAATGTATTTGAGAAAATTATTAAGCGCTTACCTTGTTTAGGTAAGGGGTACGGAATGCTGAAGTAATCCTCATAGAAGTCTAGAAGTTTCACTGCTGCATCCAAGGCATAATGAGCTTGGTCGATCTTGTCTGGCACCGTGTACACAGAAACCTACAGCAGGCGAGCAGGCAGCACCTCAACACCCGCACCGAAAGCTTCCAGAAGTTGTTCTTTATCACGGTCACTTCAGTGACCACAAAGACGGACACTACAGCACAACGCTAACACTTGTCATACAAGAATTATTAACACATTTGCAGGAAAATATTATCAGGATTAGGAATAGAAGTTTAAAAACTTACCCACCAGAACCAGTACGCCCCTACAAAGACTTCTACTATTTCCATCCCTACCATGTTAGAGTCATTCCACCAACACAGGTTTATTTTAGTGCTGAGATTCTCCATAAAACTGCATTCCATTTGCTTTTAACTACATAATCTTACACAAAACAATGTTGCCAATGCATATAATTATATAAAAAGCCCATTACCAAAAACTTTTGAAATTAATAAAGCTTGCAATGCAAGCTAATCATGCGACTACAAAACCAGTTTCTTTCTCTCCTTTCGTTCCCGTAAAACGTCAAGATATATAAATCTGGTGATTTAAGGAAAAAGTAAACCGTTACATGTCCATACAGACTTAAAACCAAAAAAGCTCTTAGAAAATGAGACAGAGTTACCTTAACTCCATGGCTGGTTATTTTGCTGATGGATTTAAAATCCGAAACAATAAAGGCCACGAGGTACGTACTCATCTTGACAGTAGTTTCAAAATGGTCCTCAACAAGCCAGGGAGTTATATTCACAGACTTCACCTAAAAAATGAGCACAAACACTTGTGATTCTTCTCCATTTAAAGACACTACGCTTTAAAGATACTGCATTTTGAAGATATTACATTCCATTGCAAAGATACACCCAAAAGAAGTCATTTTCTTGCCCACTCTTCCCACAGAGAGAACTAAAACACACAAATGTCTATATACAGGCACTTCATAAGTGTCACTTAATACTACTTTGGTAAAACTAGAAAAACAGAAACACTGTTCACTGCTTCAGTTTTCCTCAGTGTCTGCCAGCACACCGATCAAATTAATCTCACACAATTTTAGCTCATTAGCAGCTGTATAAATCTCAACAGCTGTGGCTGCACATGAGAGAAGTGAACTCCTCCAAATCGTGATTCAGCTACCTCAGATATCTGGTTTAGCACAAAAGGAGTCGCGTGCTGGAGGTATCTGCTCACCCCTCTTGGTTACAGAGAGCCTTAGCTAACTAACTTAGACCTGGAACACGTTTATCCATGCTTAACTGTAACACTGGCACCCACTCCTTATTTGTTATTTTATCCATTTCTCTGCAAAAGAACTGATTTTTTACACTGACTTTCACTTTTGAAAGGTATGTGGGGTGAGTGGGGGTGTCCCTCATTTATAAGTGTGAGTTTCCTTGCAAACCAGCAACTGATAGTACAGTATGAAGAACCTTTTACACCCAAAGCAAGATCAAATGTACAAAACGTAGTTAACCCTATATATGCCTACATATTTATAATAGCAAACAATACTTGTAGCTACTACGTGTACTTTCACTCATATATTTTTTTTTAAGTCCAAAGTATTTTTTTTTCCTCCCAGAGATGGTCCTGCTTATCTGACAATTACGTTAATATGCATGAATAGTGTATTTATTCATACATATTTCACCATCAGTCTTAAAATCTGAGATCACCATGGAAGGCATTTTGTGAGTGAAACAAGGATTATGGAGACTACATTGCGCTGATCGTTCTCACACCTCTGCTGAGAAGCAGGAACCCACGCAACGCGTGGTTTTCTTCATTCATTTTAACCTTGCATCAAGGCTACCAGCAGCGGGTACCACACTCTCATAAAAGAGCTGAGGTGACATTCAGGCCACCATAACCAGCAACAGCAACTGCCTGGATATTCCACTCTCCTTTCACCTTCTCCTTTCAAAGACCATCAGGCAACGGCGCATCGTTACGCGTATCCACCTACGATCGGCATATTGGACAGCGCAAGGTGCTTCGGCTCCCTCCTGATCCTGACCGAGAAGCTGGCTTTGAAGGCTGGCTCGTCGAAGCAGGGGAAGGCCATTCGCGCCGCTGTCGGCTCGAACTGCGTCGCTGCGAGCACCCTGCGCGGGGGAAAAACAACAGGTTTTGGTCACGCACCTTCGCACACACAGCGTGCACCCCCACGATGCGTGAAAACAGAGCAATTTCACGTTTAGCAAATGACCGCCGGTGCGACTGAAGAGCTCTGCAAGCCAGAAAGGATTACCTGAGCTCTCCCCCACGGGTCCGGTAGCTGCTTTTATACAAGCCATGGAAGGACTCGGAGAGATTCCCGCGGTACTGGATGCGGAGGGTGTAGCGGAGCCCGGTCCGCAGCGGCTGGGTGGGGAGCAGGGCCAGCTGCTCGAGGGCCTGATGCTCCAGAACCCGCACCGCCCGCGCCTCCATGGCGTCCCCGCCCTCGATGGTGGCCCCGTCGATGAGCAGCTGCTTGCTGTGCAGGATGACGGCGCGGGTCTGCCGGGTGACCGCCACCTCGATGGCGACCGTCCCGGCGAAGTTGAGGGTGGTGAGGTTAGGGTGGACGAGGAGGTGGTAGCGCAGCGGGACGACGTCCGTGGGCAGCCGCACCGCGCCCCACGGGAACTCCGCGTCGCCACTGCCAATCGCCCGGGACACGCTCAGCAGCCCCAGCAGCACGGCCACCGCCGCTACGAGACCTGGGGACGGCCAGGACCGGGGCTCCGCTGCCATCTTCCCTGCAAAAGTGAAAGGGAAACGCAAAGTGAAAGTGAAAGCGTCCGGTGGGCTGGGGTGTTGTCCCCAGAGCAGGCGTGTTTAGCGGGCGTGCGACACGCCAACACAGACACAGGGCAGAGGAATTGTCTTTATTGCACTTTTGGGAGGGTTTGGGGGCGAGGTGATAACCGCACAGAGCCAGCACCCGGCGTTGCGGAGCCACGGGGACCACAGCTCCCACGAAAACAAGGAAATCGCTGATGAAGCTCCGATTGGCTCATCGAGTTATACGCTCATCTTAAAGGCATCGCGTTATCACTCATCTTAAAGGCATCGCGTTATCACTCATCTTAAAGGCATCCCGTTATCACTCATCTTAAAGGCACACTCCTTCTTTATTTACCTTCGCACGCTGCAGGGGGGAGCGCAGCCTTTTCGGTTCCGAACGGAGTCGGTGGTCGCGATCTCCCCCTGCCGCCTTTACCTTTGTCCCAGTTACCCTATTTGTTAACTTCACGCCGCTTCGGCAGTCGTCCAGCTTTCAGTGCCTTCCGGGCTGTGTGTTCCCCTCTCACCAGCCTGCTGGCTCCCCTCCAAGGGCGTAATTGTTAGCAAGGCATGTGTATTTTATGCAAAATAGTCAGGCCTAAATTAAACAGCGTCACTACGACCCGGGCCTCTCTGCCCGGTATCGGGGGAAGAGGGGGGGAGTGCTCTGCACCCCATGTCCAGGCAGCCCCCAGCCCCAGCCCCGGCCCCAGCGAGGGTTGGTGCAGCACTGCAGCTCGGTTACAGACGGGGCCAGAGGTGCTGGATATCGCGACATCCACGCGTGTGTGGGTTCGGGGCGGTGTCTCCACGGATCGGCCAGATGTTAGCTAGGAGAATGTTTGTTAAAGCTTCCGTGCTGGAGTGCAATTCCTTTCTCTTAATAGAGGAATAAAAGTCAAGAAAGCCCTTAACATGATTTAGGTCTCAGTGCCACCACTTGTTCTTTCCAAAAACCGTGTGGACATGGCACTTCAGCACATGGTTTAGCAGGCATGGGGGTGTTGGGGTGACAGTTGGACTTGGTGACCTTAGAGGGCTTTTCCAGCCTATGATTCTAAGCCTATAAGCAGCAACTCAGGAGTGTGTTACTTGCTGCTCTGAGCAGTTTAAAATGTTCAGTTCTAGTGTGTCACTAGAAACTTTTACAGACCGTTTTTTCCTTAATCTTGTTCTTAACACGCAGCACCATTCCTGTTGAGACTTGGAGACAGAAGGCCACCACGCCAAGCACAGTGTGCAAACAGGCCTTGGACACAGTGGGATTTGGTGGAATACCTCATCAGATGTGAGGCAGCAAATTTTGTTGTAAACAAGCTCAGTAGTAAAATCCCCATCTTAATAGTTCACCAGAAAATCTCCGGGGCAGCCATTCTGACACGCATGAGGACCATCCTGTGGGATCTGTGTGGTGTGAGCAGACGGGCGGGGAATGAACCTGAGACTGACCTTTTCTTTTCTTGTCCTGTCCTCACTCTACACACATGTTGTCAGAAATATCAATAATCATCTGCAAATGTTCCAGTTCCTCAGATGCTCTTGAACCTGATCCTCTCCTATGATGGGAGGGACTTCATTGCCCCAGTCCCTGTCCTGAGGTTCAGAGGCGTGAGAGACGTGGGAAGACAAACTGCCAGTGAAAACTGAGGCAAAAAAATTGTTCAGTACCTAAGCCTTCTCCATGTTGGTTGGCACCAGTTCTCCCATCCTATTTCTCACAGGACTCTGTGCGTGTGTGTTCCTTTTCTTCAATCTTCTGGCCAACGTACCTGTAGAAGCCCTTCTTATTGTTCTTTGCATTCCTTGCCAAATTCAGCTCCAACTGTGCTGTAGCTTTCCTGATCCTGTCCCTACACATCCAGGCAGCATCCCTATGTTCTTCCCAGGATACCTGTCCCTGCTTCCACTGCCTGTGAAGTTCCTCCCTTAGTCAGACCAGGAAGTCCTTACTGGGCCATGCTGGTCTCCTGCCTTCCTTGCCTGATCTCTTACACAGGCGAATTGAGAGCTCTTGTGCTCTGAGTGAAAGGTCTGCAAAACAACTCTTCTCTCCCCCAGCTACTGTGTCAGCTCCTTGTGGAAGGAGATCTGTCTGGAAGTCAGCGTGTCCAGAGAAGGGCAGCAAGGCTGGTGAGGGGTCTGGAGAACAAGTCTGATGAGGAGCGGCTGAGGGAGCTGGGGCTGTTCAGTCTGGAGAAGGAGAGGCTGAGGGGGGACCTTCTCGCTCTCTACAGCTCCCTGACAGGAGGGTGTAGTGAGGTGGGGGTTGGTCTCTTCTCCCAAGTAACTAGTGGTAAGACAAGAGCAAATGGCCTCAAACGGAGGTTTAGATTGGATATTGGGAAAAATTCTTTGCTGAAGGAGTGGTCAGGCATTGGAGCAGGCTGCCCAGAGAAGCAGTGGAGTCCCCATCCCTGGAGGGGTTCCAAAAATGTGTGGATGTGGCACTTCAGGACATGGTTTAGCAGGCATGGTGGGGTTGGGGTGGTGGTTGGACTTGGTGACCTTAGAGGTCTTTTGCAGCCTTAATGATTCTATGATCCTATGATGCCAAGAGAATGTCCTTGAAAGAGAATGTCCTTGAAGAGCTGCCAGGCCTGTTCAACTCCTTTGTCCCTGAGGGCAGTTCTCCTGCAGGTCCCATCCACCAACTCCTTAAAGAATTGAAAATTTACTCTCCTAAAGTTCGGCATCCCGACTCTACTCTTCAGCTGGTCCATATCCCTGGGGATTGTTAATTCCACCAGGGCATGATCACTGCAGCCAGTCTTGACATCTCCCATCAGTTCATCCTTGCTGCTGAGCAACAGGTCAGTTTGCCAGCAAGGCTCTGCCTGCAGCTCCCGGCTGGGTGCTGCCTGTCTGCTGCCTGCGCGCGGGCTTTTGGAGGGCTGTGTAGAGCTGCTGCCATCCCGGCCCCCCGCGCCATCGCTGCGGTCCCCCAAGCCTGGGCTGCTGCTGGCCCTGCCTCTGCCCCCTCACCCTCCCCCTTGGTCTCTCTTCTCCCTGACTGTCGGGAAGAGGCCTCCAAGCTGAGGTTTCTGGCCTCCATCCGCACGCTCCGCACACCATGGCTGCAGGGCAGGTACCTGCCTGGTTTGAAAACAGCTGGCGGGGAGAGTGGAGGTGAGGGGACACCCAGGGGCTGAGGGAGGGGGCAAAGCTGGCCAAGCACCAGCCTGTTGGTGGGCCAGATGCGAGGGCAGATGGTACTCCTCAGTGCCTCTTGGCTTGGGGAGAGGCAGAAGACAGATAGGGCTTCGGGATCCTTCAGCCAGGATTGCACTCTGTCCCTGGCTCAGCAGCACAGGGGAGGGCGGAGATGCCTCCACGCGTCCCTTCTCCAACTTGTACAGGTACCACCCTGCGGACTGACAGCCCTGACGTCTGTGGCCACCTTCTCGGACGTGGAAGCCGTGGCATCCAACCCAAGATCCCAAGAGAGTGAAGGCTTGCTGCACCAGCACCTCTGCCCCTGCATCTGCAGCATCTTCTGTCTTGCTCCAGCACAGCAGGGGGACAGCCAGCATGCTTCACTTGATGCTCTGGTGACATGGCCACGGTGCAAGAGGAGTCCAGCCCTGAAGCTCTCTTCTCGTGGCCTCCTCATGGGCCATTGCCCAGCCTCCCTGGAGGTTCCTGTCCTCCTGGAGAGGGGACATGCGGACATTTTTGGAGGAGTGTGTGGAAAGGAGCAGAGGTGGCTGGGACTGTGGGATCCAGCTACCTCCCCGACTGCAGCAGGTCACTTACTGTTGCCAGCAGTCCCCGAGGTCGCGAGGCAGCCAGACCCCGTTCCAGGCCTTCCTCCTGTCGGGAGGATGCCTCGGTGGCATGTCACAGAGCCACTGTGCCAGGAGCTGCCGTCGTTTCCTGAGGCAGACCGGCAGCTATGCCGTTCTCAGGGCCCGCTGCTCTTCACGGCACCCCAGGCAGCAGCCAGCACTGGAGGGCTGCAGGGAGGACTGCCAGCCAGAGACAGCTCTTGATCCCGTCTTTGACGGTGGAGGTACAGGGCCGGTGGTGCAGGCGACTTCTCAGCCCTGCTCACCCCTTCCCAGTGGATGGGGAGTCCCGCTGGTGGTGAAGGAGGGCTCCGTTGGCTGAACCAGCGCATGCAGGACCAGCAGAAGCAGGGTCTCAATCCTCCTTCGGGCACCCCGGTCCTGCAGGCTCACGGGGAGGGAAGGCAAAGCTGCGATCATAAAGGCCTTAGCATAGTCAGAATAACAAGACTTTGTTGCTTGTTTAGGAACATGTTTGAAACCGTTGCCTTCAAGCTGCCAAGAAGATGAACAAAAGGAGTCTTTGAATCAGGGAACTGTCCTTGAAGGAGATAAGAACACCATGAGAAGACTGCTTGGTAGTGCTTGGCTAGTTCTGGCTGGTTCTGGCCGAGAAGTAGTGCCCAAAAGTAACCCGTCCTTCATTATAATACATTGTAATACTAAAAATCACACCCCCTGGGGGAAGGCCCCCAGACCCTTCCTCACTGAACACACGTGGTGTGAAAACACTGACCAAGAGTTTGGTGAATGACAGAACCAAGCAGCAGCACGGGGCTGCCCCATGGCGTGAAACTTATTGATAAGAAGTCAAGTAAAGGAATCCCCGCTTCGATACGTGGTGTGCAGGCCAGGAGGAAAGGTCCCCCTGCACCCGGCGCTGCGATAGAGAACGCTTGCTGTATAAAATTCCCAAACAGGTTTTAGAGTCCATGTCTTGGCCAACGTGCGGTGCCACCCTCGGCACCAAGACCCCCGCCTGGTTTCACTGGACACACTCACCTCTCCCATTGCCCTCCTTCGTTCTGTGGCAGTCGCACATGGAACAACTGAAAACACAGGGGTGAAGTTAATCACAGTTTTCGTGACGGGTGGCTGCGTTCCTCAGGACGCAAGGAACCGTTAATCGGCTGACGAAGAGGAGAAGGCGACATCTCCTCTAGAGGAGACACCATTTGTCTCGCCCCGAAGGAACGGCCCCATTCTCTCACTGAAACCTCCTCCTTCCTTCTTTTTCCGGGAGAGAACTGAACTTCACTCTTGGAAATGTAGGTCGTTGCTCAGGAAGGATATCTGGGGGATTCCAAAGGAGAGTCAGTTTATAGAATTAAGAAGTTCCACCATTTTTTTTTACTTTTCACTTGTGTCTTTAGGCCCAGACGTCTGATGTGCAGAAACGTAAAAGGCCTTGCAGGGGGGCGGCCGGCCGCAGACCGCCCATCCCAGCCTTCACAGCGCAGACCCCGCGTTTCTCCTCCCGCTGCTCAGGGGCCGAGGACACTCCCGGTCGCAGCGCGGCCGCACCCCGACCCCGAGTGTCGCGGCATGCCGGGAGCCGCCGTCTCCCGGTGCCCCGGCCCGGCGGCCATCTTGTGCGTGGCGCAGGCCCGGCGGCCATCTTGTGCGTGGCGCAGG
>Ga0065711_1047722_pt1 | contig 12172 bp, 8 predicted proteins | sample Hoacrofraction12_FD_59098 | JGI IMG/M metagenome (GOLD analysis project Ga0065711, IMG submission 59098) | Hoatzin crop microbial communities from Cojedes, Venezuela - Epithelial fraction 12 v2 (version 2) | ecosystem: Host-associated > Birds > Digestive system > Esophagus > Crop | place... | reverse complement strand
CTCGGCCGGGTGGGCGGCGGGAAGCGCCCGGCCTCGGCGCGTCCCTTCCCGCGGGGCTCCCGGAGCCGGCCCCGCCGCGCTCCCTCTCCCGGGGACACGGCTGTCCCTCCCTCCCTCCGTGGGATGCCCTTCCTCGGGGGTCACCGCCGTCTCCCGGGATGGGGCTCCCGGGTGGGCTTGGGCCGTGAGGAGCCGTGTGTCTCCCCTCGCCGCTTCCCTCCCGCCCTTCCTGAGGTGAGCGGGGCCGGCGGCGTGCGAGGGGGCCGGGTGTCCGGGGCCGAGGGGGTCTCAGGGCTGGGCACAAGCTCTCCCCCTCTCCCTTGGGCAAGACGAGCGTCGTTTAGAAAAACGTACGCTTCCATTTGTGGTGTTTGTTGGGTTCTGGTGATGTTGGCCGGCGCTTCGGCACCGAGCGGTGCCCGGAGGAAGGGGGTCACCGGAGGAGCCGCCATCGGGGCTGCTGCCCGTGCTGCCACGTCCCTTCGTCCCTTCGTCGCTGGCCTCATCCCTCGGGCAGAGCCGAGGGGCATGGTGAGCAGTGGCCTCATCCCTTCGGCAGAGGCATGGGGCATGGTGAGGCTCCGGGCGGGCAGGGAGAGCAGCGGGTGTTGGGGAGGTCGGTGCGGATCCTGCAGCTGGTGGAGAACTTTGTATTTTGCTTATACGGGCTGCGAGGGAGAAAGCAAATGAGGCTTTCGTGGAAAAAATTCAAATTTATTACTTCCAAACCCAAAGGTATTGTGTTCTCCCCCCCCCCCAGCTTATGGTTTCATTTAAAATACTGGGAAAAATAATGACTGACCTCACAAAAGTAATATAACGACAACTTTTAACTGTCTCCCATCATTGGATTTTTGTTTTTCACTTTAATCGTGGATTGTAGAGAGGGTTAATGGATATCAGCTGTGACTGCACAGTGTTTTTTAATTGGCAAAGGGTGTCTCTTAATTTTTTCAGATTTTTTAAAGATTTTTCTGCGAGGTCCCTCTCCTTGTGGCGTATTTCCATAGCGTGAGGTGATTTGCTGTGCCTTCAGCAGCGTAGCGTTTAAACCACCGCCTGCGTCTGATCTGTATGGGGTAGCGACTGCTGAGTTAAAATAAACTACATTGCTTATTGAGCTTTTTTTTTTTCCTAAGATGTTATAAGCTCTGTGAGAAAACTTGGAAAGTAGAAATAAAGAGGCTGAGAATTGAAAAATATTTATGATGTGCATGGCAGTCTTGGCTCATGTGCATGTTGTGCTTTGGGGCTTGTAAAAAAAAAAAAAAGAAAAAAAGTAACTTTCAGTGGAAATTAAATGACATTCAGTTTCCAGCTGAATGTTAGAAGAATTTTTTAAGTGGATATAAAAATGTCTCCGGGAGACACCTGAAGTTCCCAGTTGGCTTTACTGGGTAGCGGATGAAACCGTGTGAGTCTTGGTGTGGGAAGATGCAGGTGGTCGGGTGGCACCGGCCCCGTCTGGGTCTCGCCACAGGTGGAAACTGGGCCTTGAGGAGAGGAGTCCCTGATGGGGTAACGGTCTCTAATTGCTGTAGATGGCACGAAGGGGCTTGCGGGGCAGCCTGCCGCTGCTCTGGGTTGGGGCTGGTGGCACTCGTGCCCCGAGACCTCAAGGAGGGGGCTGCGGGTGGAGGTGGGACCGGCTGGGGTTGAGGTCTCTGAACGGCGCGGGGCCGTGCTGGTGTGGGTGCCAACATCACGCACGGGGGCTCCGCGTTAGGGCAGGGGAAGGGAGTTAAGCTAAAAACGTTTGTTTTCTCAAGGGACAGAATCGGTTGTTTTGGAAATGTGGGAGAAGAAGGGAAAGAAAATAACGCGAGAAACAAAATGGTGTGGGTGTGGTGTTTCGTTCCTTTAATTTGCTCTGCCTTTGCTCGCAAATGAAAGGATTGCGGAGGAGCTGCGTTACACCAGCCGTCCGTGCTTGCTGTGCTTCGACTAACACACTCCGTGTTCCTTAAACGTGTTTAATGTGTTCTTCCAAGTAAAAGGTAAAAACTGAATGCCTGGTTTAAAAGCTTCCTGTGCTCCCGACACCTTTAATAAACCCAGACATCTTTATATACCTCGAATCAGTGTGACGCTGCTGTTTGGATTACAGTAATTTATCCCCAGCCTGTGAAGTGCAGGTGCAAAGATGATATTTTTGGCACATTTGGGTCCTAGTTCGCTTTTATATCTTGCTTTCTTTCCCCTTTTCCACTTAATGTGTTTATGTTTATCTGTCTGTCATCTAGCTCAGTTGGGTTTTTTCATCTATGTGAGTTAAGCGCCAGTCTCTGCCAGAACAGCTGCCTTGAATCTTTTCTGATTTTTCTTCCCTGACCCCCCGTTGCATTCTCGGATTATACGGCCCGGCTGATGTCAGAAATGCACTGTGGGGGCTGAGATTGTGGGAGGCTGGGAGGCGACGGTCTGGGGGCTCTGCAGGGTCGAGGTCTGTGCAAGACGTTCCTCTGCCCCATGGGACCTCGTGAAGCTGAGGCAGAGGACGGGCAGAGCTGTGGCCCTTGCGTTGTGGCCTCCTGCACGTTCCCAACGGGAGGGTGACAGCGGTGGCTTACGGGGATGTGGAAGTTTGTATTTCCTTGGCGTCCGTCTCACAGGATGGTGTGTGCTTCATGACAGCAAAGCCTGCGCTCATTAAAGAAGTTCGTTGGTTGCGGGAAGCCTGCGTCGCACTGCGCCCGTTGTGGGCTTTTTGATTCTTCTGTAAGGCAAGTTGTGCCCTACGTTGGTTTTTTGGAGCTGTTGGTTGATGGACCGAAGCTGCAGAGCTGTGTTACTGACCGAACTAGTTTCAGAGCGCCTTGTCGGAGTACTGCGACTGGTGTACGAGGTGGCCTTTTTCATTTAAGAGGTTATATGAAGAAAAATGAGTGGACATAGGTTGACAAACTGCGAAGTGACAAAGAGCTGAAGGAAGTCTGTGGTGCAGTGCTGCCTTGTCACAGCTATCCTTGGTGTTTTCTGAGAAGCCAGCTACAGATGTTATCAGTAAAGTGCTTATATTCTTCTTCATGTTTGATGATGTCCTGTCAACGTGTTCACCGAGATTTCGTAGCAGGTCAGTTGCACTGTAGTGAGGAACAAAAAAGGAGCCAAGGCAAGTGTAGAACGCTGTGCAGGATGAAAACCAGAAAGATAAAAAGGAATGCTGAACGTTTGCCTTGCTGATGTGAGCGCAGTCCACCCCCCTCGTCAGAGGAGTGGGAGGTTCTGCGGGAGAGATGGTTCAGTTATTTGAAGACCCTGAGGACTGTGTTTGTGCCACCTTTGAACGTTATTGTTATTTTGTAAATGTGATACTAAGTTTCAGTCTCTGTATTTACAAAATACTCTTCAGCGTAGGTTTGTGACAGGGCTTGACACCAGCTGGAGATCCTGTGTCTGAAGGTCGTGTCGGAGGGCTTGAAGGCCATCGCCAATGAATGAAGATGCTCTCTACAACTACCTGAAAGGGGGTTGTAGTAAGGCAGGTGTTGGTCTCCCAGCTAACTAGTGATAGGACAAGAGGAAATGGCCCCTCAGGTTCTTTCAGGGGTGGTTCAGATTGGATATTAGGAAAAATTTCTTTACTGAGTGGTCAAGCGTTGGAAGAGGCTGCCCAGGGAAGCGGTGGAGTCCCCATCCCTGGGGGCATTCAAAAAACGTGTGGATGTGGCACTTCGGAACATGGTTTAGCAGGCGTGGTGTTGCTGGGGTGATGGACTTGATGAAGTCTTTTCCAGCCTTAATGATTCTGTGATTCTACGATTAGTGGAAAAATCTTGCCTTTACATAGAAACATGAAGGTGAACGACTCTCTACCTGGCAGTACCCTGAAAATTTCTCAGCAAAACCATCTGGTGAGATAACAGATGTTCTTGCCAGAAGCTGCTCTTCCATGGGCACTGGGGGGTTGGTACGCAGGGACCGGCTGGGTGCTGGTGGCTGAGCTTTGCGCGGGGCTGGTGTGGGGGCAAGCTGGGATCTCGTAAAACCCAGCAGTCGGGGGCAAGGAGAAGAGATTGCTGAGTAAACAGCTCTGTGTTTGAGCTTGCTGAAAGGTGTAAAGGGCTCTTAGGGGTTTTGTCAGGATTAGCCAGAGTGGTGTGTTCGGAGCAGATGAGGAGAGGCGTAAGAAATTGCTGCTTGTGAAAGATGGAAGGCCTGTTACCGTAATCATCGTGCTTGAGTTTAGAGATAACCATGCAGTTTGCCCGATCCTGCAATGTCAGCCGTACGCTGCGTGTCAAAGAAATACTTGGGTTTTTTTTTGATTAATGTATAAACAGTGTAGTAAGAGTGGCACAACGTGGTGTTCCCGGTGAACAATGTGTGCAGACTTAAACTTGGTCACTCGCTCCGCATCCAGCGCGCGCCGGGACGCTGCAGCTTTCCAGCGCTGCATCCTCATGGCCCGGGAAGCGGCAGTGGAGGAGCCGAACCCCGGGGCTGCCGTCGTGATGCCTGCCATGAGCAGGGCTTTGTTTCTTGATAGGCATTTCATTATTAATTTCTTGATACAATATTAATGAAAGCAGAATCCCTCAGTAATCTAAAATATAATTTGGTGCTACATAATCGGAAGTATTGTAAATTGAATGGATACATTATTAAAGAGTCCTGAATTACCTATTCTTTGTGGAGGATGGTTTATGGGTACCCTGTGTGTGATGCTGGTTTTATGGGTTGAGAGCTGTCTTAGGGAATGCTTCAGGTACTGCTCGAACTGATTCGCAATGTGATGCAGCAGAATTCAAGCTGAATGAAAAGTGGCTGTAGGCACAGGCTGCTCTGCGCAGGCTTTCTGCATCCTTTTTAACTGTAGTCTTATCTGTTTTTTTTCTTCTCATTGCCTGTGCCCTTCTGCACAAGGTTTTGTGCAGGTGTAATCTTTGTCCTGTCTGATAACAATATGTATTGTATAATCCCAAATGGTGTAAGGGTTAATATTAAAAAAAAAAAGCACCTGTGTTTATTCCAAACTTTCTGCTGAAATATAGGTATCTTTTAAATATATATGTACAATAGATCAGAAAACTTGTGTAAGCTAGAACTGAAATGAGATACTGATAACAGGGAGATTAGGAGAAAGTCAGCAGCAGCAATTTGTTGAGGTATTTGTACAGTACTTATTTTTGAGTTTTTCGCAACATGCAGTCTATTTTGAAGGCATGTGCAGAGTGTTGTGCTTTTTAGTTCAGCCGGCTTACTGCAGGTGTAGTAATTCCATCGATGATACTCTTTTGCCTGCCAGAATCCTGTGTGTTGTCTGCAGAGGACGCCTTTGGGAAGTGGAAGAATTGATGGGAGACTTTTCTTGCTGATGGGAGAGGGTGATACTCTTGGACTGTATTTTCATTGCTGCTTACCTAGGTGGTAAAATCTGAGCACGCAGCAGTGAAAATACTCCAGTGAAACAGCTCCCTGAACAAGTGCAGCACTAAAGGCTGCTTTTTTATATGCTCCTGGTCCTGCCAGTGAGCGAGGGGCCGAGTGGCCTTGCTAGCAGTCGGTGCTGGCCCTGCATCTGCAGACTGGAGCCCTTGTCCTGCCCGGTGCCGTGGCTGTCGGGCACAGGGGAGCTGCTTCCGCGCAGCCCCAGCCACTGCTCACCGAGTCCGTCTGCTGTCAAACAGCCATGCCCTAAAAATGCCCCTTTTCCTGGGACTCCTGGTTGGGGAAGCAGCAAAGTAAAAAGAGCTGGTCGCAGAGATCTAGTGCTTGCCCATGCAGAAGTGATGTATCTGTGTTCAAAGGCATAAAGGAAGGAATAAAACTAGAAGGAGATTTGTTGGGGTAGTTTGTTGCTTGCAGTGACAGCCTGTTGTCGCTGGAAAATGTGGCACAACTCAGCTGTGGGTTTTTCTATCCTTTTTTATCGCCGCTGTAAAAAGGAAAAAGTGCTCAGTCCTGAAAACTGAGGTTATCAGAGATTTTCTTTTTCTAGCGTAAAGTAATAATTTTTGCTAAGAATGAGAGATCTGAGCAGGTAAAACCAGAAAACAAAACTGTAAATCAGGTAGAGGTGCGACGAGATACAAATTAAAAATGATACCTGGGTGATGGAAGTGACAGGTTTTGGTTATTGCTGTTGGGAAGAGGCAGCTGTGCTGTGCCCCAGCAGCTGGAGGAAGCTGTACCAGTTGCACTGCTGCTCTCTGGAGATAACGCACACAAACGAGGATGCAGCAACATCCAGAATCACCAGGAAGAATGCAGCCTCTGAAAGTCTTTGGGTCAATAGCACTCTGAATTTTTAAGACAAAGCAAGTAGCAGATGATTTACATTGGAAGGAAGTGAAGTGTATTACTCATGTCACTTAAAAAAGATTGGGACAAAATAATTAGAAAAGCTGGAGGATTAACTTCTCTGCCAAAGTAAGGGACTTAGGTGGACTAAGAGGTCTCCTTCTTCTATGTTTTGTTGCTCTGGAGGCATTATAAGATACTTCAGAATGAAATATGCAACTACACTTTCCTGACAAGAACTTACTCTCTGGAGACCAAGGAGTTTCAGGTTTCCTGATGGTTGGGTTTTTCTTTAATTATTGTGGTTCTTGAGTTTTTTTCCTCTTCAGTAAAATCAGTGTCTCTCTCATCCGCAATAACATTTAAAGAAAGCTCAGATAAAATGGAGCACTGCTGTAGTTCGTGATGGTGCTCCTCGCAAGGGATGGGCTGAAGGCTAGCAGAGTAATTTTGATTATCAGCCAGCGTAACCGGAAGGAGGTGAACTATGGGAGCGTGATGCTTTGCCATCGCGTCCACAGGAAGGTGATGTTTAATGTAGATTGCAAGGAGGACGGAATAGTGTGGTTGGTTGTATAGGGCTAATACTCCCCTGGCCTCTGGTCCTTCAAGCCAGAGGTCATGGTGCCCCATGCTCTGCTGGGGTCCTGTCTACATGTTCCCGGGGCTGGGACCACGCTCCATGAGGTTCATGCTCTGTCCTCTTTTATCTTGGCGTTCGCTCCCGTAATTTTTTACCTCCCTTGGTTCTTTTAATGAAAATTTTTATCAGAAACAACAGATAAATCCTTGGCGAATGAGAGAAAGCCCGCGTAATCATGACTTTAAGCCAACGATGAGAATTTGTGGTCGAAGACCCTATTGTTGTTAGTATATTTGATAAAGGACCTGTCAATATTTCCTCACCAAGCACTGTAATTCTGTAGCTTCAGAGCAGTTTTCACGAGTACATGGGATGCATTTTAATTTGTTTCCTGGAGGGGCAGCTCACTTTTTGACCAATGTTTCTGTCTTTTAATTTGGCTTGGTAAAATGTGGAAATTTGTAAACATATCTGTGTGTAAACTCTGCAGAGAATTTACCTTAACTTATAAGGGTACTTTCTTGTCTCACTTTCCTGACTAGTGCTCTATCTGCTCTCGCTCCTAGTATGCTACAGTTATGATTTTTAGGCTTTCATTGCTGTAAGACAGGGAATGTCTCCAAGCATACTTAAAATTTGTTTTTCTCGTAACAGATTTTATTGCTGAACCTGCCAGTTTCGTCATCTGTAACTGCTTCTCAAATGACTTGCAAACTAGTTGTGCAAATTAAAGAATAAACAAAACCAATCTTCATCCGATACAACTTTATCGATTAATCCTTCCTTCATCTTGCTTACTATTTCTTTTAGTAAATTCTATTTTTATTGTCTTTTGCCCTTTAATCTTGTCGTCTTTGCTCTCTGTCCTTTGATCATTTGTTTTCTTTGCATTCCTAGCCTTGATTTCTGCTGTAATACGCTGTATATTGCTTGAGCTACAGTGCTGTGCTTTTTCGTGAGCCGTAGGCTATTGATTTAAACAGGCAATGAACACTGTTTGTATCCTGTGTTCTGCGGGTTTAGATGTCTCGGGTACTTTCCGAGGTTTTTTTGATTTAGATTTAGATTTCACGAACCTATTCAATCATATTGCACAATGTCACTTAAAATGTTTAATTACTTGACAATATTAATTTATCTGCTGCCTATCTTTCTGCTGATCTGGTACAATTGGGCAAAGTTTGCAAATTGCTACTGGGAGCGAGATTGTAGTGAAATAGCTTTCATGCTGCAGAAGAAAAGCCTTTGTGTAACCAAGTTAAAATGATATATGCCTTTCCTGTTAAATATAGGGATGAGTTTAAATGGATTCACATTATCATTTTGTTTGCAGTTGTCAAAAGCTCATTAATTTCCAGTCAAACTACCTAGCTTGCTGCTTCAAATTGCTTTTAAATTACACGTGTGCTGATCAATCTTAAAAAGCCAAATTAAAAACTCAGCTGAGGGCACGTTTCAAGGCCACAGATACAACACTTCATTCTAATCTGTTTTTTACAGGCTAACCTCCCACCTCCAGCACCTCTCCGGTTCCCGGCAGAACTGGGGGGAGAGGAAATTTCAGTGACTTAAATATTTCTGGGAACGCGGGGAGGACAGGAAAAGATGCAAACAGGGAACTATATTTAAATAATGACCTATTTGCATTACTTAAACTACTAGAGACAAACCTAGGAAGATGTGATGTTGAGATAATTGGTGCTATCACAATGTGTGATATTTTTATTTTTTTAAGAAGACTTGCTGTGATTCCACTGAGATCCCTCTGTGTTGCACCTGAGCATACCGTGGCTTCACCTGGGACCCAGAATGATGTGCAGGAGAGCTCTTGGCAGCCAGCTTCTTCACCTTTTCTTTATTTTGATATCTTTTAGCAGCAAACTGCAGAAGCTATTTAGAAGTTCTGTGTACGTGTGACTTGGCTGAGTTGAAATTTGTGCTGAAAAAGCTTGAGAATTGCTGTACTACATCAAACTTCAAATTTGGCCCTTCAAATTTGACCTCATTCACCACGATCTGCAGAGGAAGAAACTTGAATAATTTCCTTGAAAAATCACTGAACACTCAAAGCCTGCTCTGTAAACAGTGGTTTCCATTTCCAGAGCCCCTTGGTTAGCAATTTATTCTTTGAAATGAAAACTTAATGCCTTCCAAAAGAGGTTGTGTATTTTGTCTAACCTAGCTCTGTGTGTGCAGTTAACATCTTCAGGCTCAGTTCTGCCAGTCTGCCGCTGTCCTGGCAGCAGGTCTGCATACTTTTTCTTTCAGTAGTGTTAAATTTAAATAGAATTTATGTTTAAACATAATAAATTGTAGCAGATTAATTGTGCATGATATCTTTTAGATTTTTTTTTTTTTTGATGCTCAGTCCTCCCTCATCTACTCAGCTCTTTCACTTCAGTTTTAGCAGCTGTAATGTAATCCCTGGTGTTGGTTTTGCTCAAAAAAAAGGCAAGAGAAAGATCCTGCAGTGCCCGAACCTCCGTAGCATCTTCTGTATCTTAGAAGGAGAGAGAACCGGAGTGAAATACTGCTGGCAAAGCAGGGAGCAGCTTGCACTGTACTGTTCCCTGAGAATAGAACAACTTCTTTGGGGCATTACACGTGCTGACTGAGACTTGACTGCAGCAGCTATGTTTGTAGCTGTCAGCCTGTGTGGGAAGTGGAGGTAGCTTCTGTTCCTCTTCGGGGATTGTGTAAAAGAGAACTGAAACACAGGGGCTGTCAGAGGGATGGGAGCATGGAGCCGGGGAATCGCGACTGGTTGATCTCCAGCCTGCCCCTGTAATCCCTACAGCGCCGGTGTTTTAGCTAATTAATGCTGTGCAGGGTGCTTTGGTGTTGAAGGTGTTCTTTAAGGACAGTTTTGCTCTGTGTACTTTTCTTGAAATTGGACTCACAGGTGATTGATTATGAAATGCTGAAAGGAGGAAAAAAGATTATGTTAGAAAATTCCCTCTGGGGGAGGGCTGTGATTTTTACTTTTTTAAAGGAGAAATTATCTTGCTTGCAAAATGAGATGAAAGGCACGCAGTGCTTGCTCTTTCAGTGACAGATTAGCAAAATAAAAATGTTTTGGTTTTTGAGACGATGCATTTATTTACCTTAGCCCTCGTGGCAAGGTAGGACCCTCAAGCGACTCTGTATTTTTTGGAGACAAAGCTCATCTTGGAGTTCTTGGAGGATGGATGAATGAGAATCCACTGGTCCTGTCCAGCCTGGCTCTGGTCTGCCGAGATCTGACCCCTCCGGAGAGAAACCCTTCAGCCCCTTGAAACCGGTACAGCGTGCTCTGGTGACAGAGCATCCCTGAGCTTGTGTCCTCAGGGCACCTCGCAGCGAAAGCTGGGCCGTGGCTGCTGCCCCGCGGGACGCTGCCATCGCTGGGAGCTGTGATCGGAACCGGCTCTGGAGCGTGGGAAAGGAAGGAACTGTCCCGCCGGCCGGGGCTCGCAGGAGCGTGCCCAGCTGTCAGGGGCCCAGCGCAGGGGAAAGCCAGGTTCTGTCAGCTTTTCAGCTAGAAAATGCCTTCACAGCTGTGTACCAGTTTTCAGAGGTGTGTTACAAGCTTTTATTTCTGACTTTCTACCCGAATTTATATGTATTTATTTTAAACTCTGTAAGTTTAATGTTTTCTGCTAAACATGGTCATCTTCTTCAAAACCTCCAGACTCTCCTGGTTTCTTACAGCTGAGCATGGAGCTGTTGTCCTGTGCTGTTACACAGCCCCATATCTAGCCAGCAGCACTTTTAACATCTTAAATGATGATGTTACTCCACAAAGACATGTTGAAATGTTGGCGGGTTCCTGCTTATTCATTTAACCAGTTGCTCAACACAAAGTCATGTTTTTCACGGTGTTGGTGTGGGGCTGGCCCGCGGGAGCCCTGCCAGTGCTCCGTCTCACTGCTGTCAACCCTTGTTCCCTCCAAGTAATTAGTCTCCTGAGCACTGATTGGATCTACTAGGTTTGATTTTTACTCAGTTGCTTGCAAAATACATTTCTGAAGGCGTCGGTGGCTTGGACACGTAACGGTGACTTCCCCAAAATATGTGTGCTCGGCCTGGAAGTGAAGAACTGCGTTCTCGTCCCCATCCCGGGGCTTTCGCCTGTGGTGCTCAGCCCCGTGGTAACGTGGTGTGACTGGTAACAGCAACGTCGGCTTTGTAGCAAACACAGAGCGAGGGCCTGATGCGGTTCAAGTGGTTTTTGAGTGTCTGGACTGTGTTGCAGAAAACAGCGTTTCCGCATTTACTGCTCTCTGTAGGTATGTGGTGTTACAACTGAGAAGTAGAGGCTGGTGATCCAAGGTCAGTGGGACGGGCAGACCGGTGGGGTGTGTTAGTAGCTTATCCGTTAGTAAAACTGGTGGTAGGATCACTTTGAAAGCATTCCTTTTATAAAAGTACATTTATGGAAAAAGTTTGTATTGTGTTTTACTTTTAAAAACACTAAAAATCCCCCAAAAAACAAACTAAAAGCTTGTCCTGCAGAGAATGATACGCCTCTTCGACGATGCATTAGTGCTCAGGTTGATATGCTCCCGTTTTAGGTAGATGGACAGACTGAAGTTCAGCGCAGAATGGGCGCTGAATCGCAGTGCGGAATCAGAGCTAGAATATTCCGTCTGCCTCCCAGTAGTCGGGTTATTCTCATAACAAGGAGAATGAAATCCGCTCTGCAGCCCCTCGGAGAACCGGTCCTGGCACGCAGCGTGCCGGTGGGAACCCGGGGGTGTTCTGTGTTGGGGAGCAGGTCCGGTGGCTGCTGGGGCGGAGGGGGGCTGTGCCCCTGCCTTCTGGGACTGCCACGGGACGCTCCTTGGGTGTCTGCACGCAGAGAACGCTGCGCTGATGTGTGTGAGAAATGGGTATTCACGCGGGCTGTATTTTAACACTTCTGCCGTGGTCAGGATGGAGACTTGATGGCGGGGTAAATTCTCAAGCTGTTGTATCTGTCAGTGAGGTGTGCTGCTGTTAATACACTCACCAGCCTCCAGTGCCCTGTGTAACACTGTGTTTTATCCAAGATTAGGGTATTGCTGTGTTTTTGGAGGCAAACTGTTTGTGAACGTCACAGAATTAAAGCCTCTAGGAACCTAGATACATTGCTATTTTAATATTACTGGAAACTTCTTGAAAACTTATATTTCCCAGTTTATAAACTTGGGTTTATGCGCTGCCCAGCACTGTACGCCTAAACTAGCAGGCTGGTTGACTTAAGCTCTGTCTTTAGTCGCTAGAGAGAATCTTCTGCAGGGATCATTCAGCCAAGCTGTGGGCTTCTGCCCTGTGCTGAGGGCCCTTCTTGTCTGCAGACACCTGTCCTACCTTGTCCCTCGCTGT
>Ga0065711_1047720_pt1 | contig 12172 bp, 9 predicted proteins | sample Hoacrofraction12_FD_59098 | JGI IMG/M metagenome (GOLD analysis project Ga0065711, IMG submission 59098) | Hoatzin crop microbial communities from Cojedes, Venezuela - Epithelial fraction 12 v2 (version 2) | ecosystem: Host-associated > Birds > Digestive system > Esophagus > Crop | place... | reverse complement strand
TGGGCAGCCTGGGCCAGGGCTCCGTCACCCTCAGAGGGAAGAAGTTCTTCCTCCTGTTCAGCTGGAACTTCCTCTGCTTCAGTTTGTGCCCGTTGCCCCTTGTCCTGTCATTGGGCACCACTGAACAGAATCTGGCCCCATCCTCCTGACACCCACCCTTGAGATATTTATAAGCATTTATTAGGTCCCCTCGCAGCCTTCTCTTCTTCAGGCTAAACAAGCCCAGCTCCCTCAACTTTTCCTCGTAGGAGAGATGCTCCAGTCCCCTCACCATCCTCGCAGCCCTAGACAAGGCAGTGTCCTTGGTGCTCATCCCAGCAGGGATGCAGAGAGGTGAGGGCTGCCTGGATGGCCTCGCCATGGCTGCAGGCTGAGCAGTGATGCACCCGATGTGTCTGGGCAGGGAAGTGGAGGGGCAAGTCACCTTCAGGAAGTGAAGGAGTCCCGGCTTCACCCGCCAGCTCCCCAGGGAGGAGATGTGCAGCGCAGGGAGGGGAGGGAATGACGCGCATCAATGCCAAAACGCAACGGGTGGGAACCAGGAAGAACGAACACCATCTCTGTCTCTCCTTGACTCGAGTTCGCTCCAGTCTGTTTCTGTTTTGCACAGGGCTGGTGACAGCCACACGTCAGCTCTCAACAGAAATATAATTCTGCTCACCGATATTCCCCTCCAGCTTCCCGCCCGAATATTTTTCTTCTGGTGCTCTGCAGCCAGGTAGGGACAGTCCAGTTCTCTTTCCAGAAAGGGCTGCATTTTTGGTAAAGGATGAAGTGTGTCTTGTAATTTGAAATCAATGATGCACTAGGAAGTGAGGAAATGGCGTTACATAAATCAGTCAGCTATCAATATTATGCTTGTTGCTCAATAGCATAATTTTAAAAGAAAGCTGTCTGCAGACATTTACCTTTAGTGCCTAGGTGATAATTTAAAATAGAAGGTTGTAAGACAGCTTGAGCTTTTCCAAGTTCAGCTGAGGATTCTTCAGCAATTTTTTGTAAGTCTTGTAGAGATAGGCAAGGAAGTATTTGTTCCTCTACTTTAGGAGCTGGGATTCATCCAAGATTTTGTATTAGAGAATTCTGTCTCTCCATATTGTAAGGCAGAAGGGCTGAAGTGATTTCTGTGGCTAGATGGCAAATCAAGTTTGGAACTGGTGAGAAAGAAAACATAGGTCCAAGTACAACCAAGTCACAAGAATTTAAGCAAAGTTTGACAAGTACCTTCTATATGAAAAGCCATATGCACACTATTATAATGTAAGTATCGTCACAAACTGCAGTGCTTAACAGAAGTACTTAAATAGAAAGCTGATGAAAAGATTCCTACTCTCATTGAACCAAATCTTGTTGATTATAGGTATTCTTGATTCAGTCGTCTGGGAGCATTTCTGAAATGAGCCCTACAGAGACATGTCTAGGTATTGCTTATCTTCAGTCAAGATCTACAAAAGTCATAGGTTTTATCCCCAGAGATAACTGGCATTTTAAAAAAGGAAGAATGCACAAGTCCTTACCAATACCAGTGTGCATGGTATAAATTGTAAGAGTCAAGATTTTGTTTATTAGCAACCTTCCTACAGAGAACTACAATCAGCCCAAGAGAACTACATTATATAGAGCCCATTTAAAGACAGATCTATTGAAAAATATTTTTTAAATGAGTGAAAATTTACTACAATAAATTTTGAATGTACCTTCTTTATCACTGCACTTCTTGAAGCAGATTTTTACATGGACCTCTATTATGGAGGCACAGTAGGGTGCAGGAGCAAATATCTGATTTAACTGTCTGATTTGTCAATACAGTTCTTGTTTGCATCCGTAGATCAGACTATTATTCTTATTTATGCCGATCATTTGAGGTCCATTCGGAAAATGAGGCTGTCTGCAAGTTTTGTCTACGATTACATGCCGTACAGTCTCTCCTATGTCTTTCCATAGACATGGGGCCGGTGCAAGGAGCTAAAATCTAATCTTCTGTGATAAAATCAGACCCAAGAGGTAAGAGGAAAGGTAGAGATTGTTCTTATACTAGCCCATGCTGACTGGCAGTACAAAATGTCCCACAGATCTTTCAAAACCTTCCAGACAGATGAATTTGGTCTAAAGATTGAAAAAAAAAAAAAAGAGTTATTTGGTCTGCCCTTTACCTACCAATTTTCTAAGGAGGGGTTATTCACATTGCAGATAGTCTATGCTCCAAGCTCTATGATCCCTAGCTGTATCCGCCCAGCAGGTAGTATTAGGTAGACTAAGTGGACTAACCTGTCCTCCATAGCAGCAACTTCTCTACCATTTCTCGTTTCTCCTGTTACTTCATTGTATACCTCTGAAACCTCACTTACACTAAAATTGCCTGAGGCTTTGCTTTATCCAGGTTAACACACTCCCATTTTCCCTCCCACATTAGCCTGGATAGTGAAGAGTTACCTCAGAGGCCTTCAGATGGCACAGAAAAACCATGAGATGATGGACATTATTTGGGCAAATCAAAGAATGTTTCCTCCAGGGCAAAGATGAAACACTCCATTTTAACATGTGTATGAAAAGACTTGCCCTTTTATTCTGGAAAATAAAGCCCATGGTATTGAAATACTAATTTTCATTTTTTTATTTCGATCTGGCGGCGGAACAGCAACTTTGCAAGTCCATGCTCAGGATTAAGTAGTGCACAAAAGCAACATCTCCTCAATTCACTGTGTGCTTTTCTTCCAAGTAAACTGCACCATTGATGTCCTTCTCCCGTCCTTCGCCCTGCCGTTGCATGTAGTATTTTCTGGTTTTGTGACCAGAATGTGGCAGTCCTCTATGATCTTCCTCTGTCAAGTCTGGGCTCTCTGCCCAACACACGGGTAACGAAGCGCTAGAAATGCTGTACTGGTTCTGGCCACACCCAACCTGTTCAGCCATGTGCGCAGAAGAGTAACTATGGAAAAGCACTCAGAGCCTTCTCATGGCTACTGCCATGAACCGGGAGGATGCATCTATATGTACAGAACACAACTGGGCCAGCCCTCCCCTTTCAAAACGGGGCTTGGGTAAATGGCTTCATCTGATTTCTTCCTCTGAAATAGCCTTGACAAACATAGAGCTATGCATGGTTTAGAACAAGATCTGTTTAACCTGCCTGTTGAATGTCATCTTTCTTTTGGGAAAGTGACCCGGAAGACCCTAATTAAGACCCTCTAGTCAGATAAACAGTCTGTGGAAGTTGTCCTCAAACCAATGACCTTTGGTACTTGGAGCCGAAAGTCAGTTTTTGCTGATGGTTGTTGTAGCCCTTTCTATCCAGGAATGAGAGGACTCCTGGTAGGACAGGACAGGTGGCTAAAGGGGATGTCAGGAGGAAGCCCGTGACAACGTAAAAATCTGTGGAAGCCAACAGGAGCAAAGCAGCAAGCAGGAGCAAAGGTTTGTGCATACAGAGCTAAAGTGGGTCTGCACAGAGCTCCACAATGGACCCAAGAGGCAGTTAGCGTTGTTTCCTGATGTCTTTTGCAAGTTACACAGCAGGGAGGAAAACTGTGGGCAACAGCTGATCTATTACATCTTTATATATCACAAGATTTTGCCTCCTGCCTAGTCAGTGGTCTTATCACATGAGATCAAGCCAAAACTTTACTAACCTATTTGCATAAGAAAAAGTCATCCCAGGGAACCCTGCATGAGACACTGGCCCATATCACTTGGTGCTGTGGTATTTCTCATTAAAAAAAATACGAAGCTGGGCATTCAGGTACTTCTAAAAATCCTTTTTAAATACAACACTCTAAAGTCAGTAGCGGGCTGGGAAAAAAGGCAAAGCTTATTAAATTAAATTGCAGCACATTTTTTTTTCTGAAAGTATTTGTTTAATATTAAATGAGTTATTTAAAAATACCTGTGGACAACAAATGGATTAAAAAAGATGGATCAGGTGGACTGGAAATTAAAAGTGAAACTTAAATATTCATAGAGTTTTTCCTGTCAGTGGTAAAGCTGGTCAGAAAATTTTTACTGCAACATTTCCTGTCACAAAGCGGTATTTCATCAAAACAAAACAATCTCGGTGGTAATATGTCAATTATGACAAAATGGGGGGGAAGGGCAAGTAAATGAATCCTTTTAGTGGTATCAAAACATCCTGTTTTGAAGTGTTTCTGAACATTATCATCATGGTGTTTCTTTTAATTATAATAATTTTATAGCCTGGTTTGAAAGTGAAGAATGGAATAAAACATTCAAGCACTATAAAATGGGTCTTTCCTGCCTTTCTAAAAGCACCTTTTGAATTTTATTTCACTTCCTTTGTCTTCAAAATTACATTTTGGAAAATTATGTTATAATTTAGGACAAAAATGTCTCAGCTCATAATTCTAAAAGGAATGAAGTTCCAAATTTCACGGGACTTTACTTCACATCTGTTCATAGCTTTTGCCCCATTATTATCTTTAGGTGGGTTAATACTTGTCTCAGGAGATGACATAAAGGAGACCGAAGATGTTGTGTATTTTTTTTTTCTTTGAAAAGTTTCTCTTTCGAACACAAACTTCCTCATTTAAGAGATCTCCACCCCGCCTTCTTTTCTCCCTGACTCCCCATTCCTGCACCATCCCTACCCCACCAGCCCCTTGTAATCTAAATCTGAGTACAAAAGTAATATGGATGTTTAACCAGAGCACAAAAGGTTTTTGTTTTTTTCTTTTTTTTTAATCTATTTCTTTAAAGTAGTGTTTCTTAACACAGATCATTTTGATGATTATACGTGTAATGTAACTGTAAAAAAAGGTGTTGGTACAAGCTGCGAGTCCCTGCAGGAGAGGCAGAGACCAGTGGTGGTGGGTAGGAGGGAGCAAAAGCTATGAGGAAGGAGAAGTGAAACAGCCAACGCTTCTGCCAGCCTCAGTTCCACAGCAAACATGCTGTAGGCTTCTGCAAAGGTTCAGATCCTTCCACAAGCACGAGCTACGGAGTGACCTGGTCTTTACTTATTTTGACTAAGTTGTTTAAATAATCCCATTTGGTATACACAGGCGTTAGTGGAGTCATTTCATCTGCTGTAGTGATTTATCTTTGCACTGAATGTAGCTGAAGTTGCTTAAACTCTGAATGCTCCTGACTGCAGTCTAAGCTTCTGATATTTCCAAGACGTCTGTATACACTGTTTACACATAAAATACACCTCTGTACTACACATGACATCAATATCATGGTTAAAAATAGTCAAGCTGTCTCATTTTACAGATGATTGAATACACACCTAAGTGGGTTGGGATTTGGTATGAGGACTCTCATCTCAGAGGTCAAGGGTTCAAATATATTCCAAATCAATAGTAACTGAGAGTTATTACCTTTGGGTGGCCTGTGTAAAATGAATGGTGGTTCTAGCCTAATTTCTAGTTGACAGATGTCTGTGCCATCAAAAAAACCCCATCATTACATTTGGCATTCTTCACATAAGCCTCAACGTAGAAGCCAAAGACAGACTGGGCACAGAGGTGGAATTAATCTCTTCTGAAAGAACTATAGTTGGTCCTTCCAATACAGAGATAAAACAGATTATTCAGGCAGTCTGAGGAATACTGAAGTGTTAGTGCCTGCAGTTTGCTCCTTCCCGTGAATAAAGAGGGGGCAGAGTCTTCATGTGTTTTTGATACAGCATCTTTTTGCAAGCCCCAAATTCACCTTTGCTGGGGAAAAGATATAAGAGGCTTATTTGTGCTACGAAGTTAAGATTGTGTCAGTGTCTCCCTCAAAAAACCCCACCAAGCCATAAAAATTTAATCTGGACTAAAAGTTGGCAGAGGGGTTCTCAGCCCTGAAGTACATTTTAAACCACACTAAAAAATGTGTTAGGCCACTTGTAAGTTAAAATACTCAAGGCTAAGTAACAATAATGAAAAAGTCCTTTCATCTAAGTGTGGAATGCAAAGAGGATATCAACTGTCAAATATTGTATGGTTTAAAAAGTATTCCTCTGTCTGTGTATCAAATGAGCAAGCTTTGAGAAGCCTTTCTGATTAAGTCTGAGGATACTTGAGAGGTTCTTCTTGCTCGAACTGCTGGGAATATGCTATCAGCAGGTCCTGGAGACAGACCACAGAGAGCTTTGAAAAATGTGAGTGATAACATTTTGAAATCACTGCAGAACTTTACTGCTAAGAAGGAAAAATATGTAGATTTGGCTTACTCCCAATGGGAAGATGAGCTACATAGTTTTGTGCAGCTTGAAGGCGTAAATTTGCCTAGTGGGAAGACCAGTTAAAAGAGAATTACAGCAGTTTAAGCATGAAAAAATAAGAGTACGCTGCACATCAGCACTCTCAGTTCTCAAGTAGATTTTGTGAACCTTAATTCTTGCTGCATTTCTTAACTGAAAACAAAAGATAACCAATGATTTTAAGAAAAAAAGAAGTCTTCTTATTTGTGCATAATAAATGCACAATATTTTTCTACTTTCAGGTGCCCCTTTCATCCTTCAACATATCAGAAGCCTGAAAAGAGGTAGAACTTGACACCGAAAATCTTATCAGACAAATGCTTCTAAATGGGATGTAAAGGGCTGGAGGTTAATACCACCAGAGTAACTCTAAGCTCCAAACCCTACAATGCTTCTCATTTTCTGTGGCATTTTGCTGCTGTGCCTTGATGCCAGAAGTACAGGACATGATGTGAACCACTCTGGGAAGGAAACCCAGGTGCGCAGAGAGCAGCTGTCTTCACTAAACTGGTCCCAGCATAGGCAATTTGGAAAGCAGGACCCAGAGCTTGATGTAGACAAGCAATTAAGGTGTTGCCCGGATCGAATGGGCATCAGGCACAAAGCAGTTTTGAGCCACGTACCCCAGGAAAAAGAACATCTCATCAAAAACTTTAAATGGTCTGAAAGCTCCTCAAATGTCCCCATTAAAATGCTTCAGGTGTATGTGTGGTTGAAGAGAAAAAAAGCCTATACAAGGCACTTAAGGAGCAATGGCACATTTATAGGAAATGTACTGGATTAGCTAACATATTTTTTCCATCTCTAAATTGTGTGAATCTAAACTGTATATAAAAAATAACAATCTGGGAATATGGGGTGTTGATAGGAGAGTTAGTACAGAAATACCAATATTCCACTTGCAGTTTCCAGAGACGGTATGGTCTTAAATAACAACTGATATCCCAAAATAAAAGATTTAAGTGGAAGTTCTGTAGTGGATTAAATAATCTTTAGACGAGCTACATAAGTAGTCAGTAAAAAGAAGAAGGGTACTTCATCCTGATTTAGCTCCTAGCTCAAGCGCTACTTGTGGAGGCCTCTTTCCTGGTGATTGCGCCGTGAAATGTGCATGATTGTGTCGGCGTCGGGGAGAGCCGGGGTTAAAGGACTTAAAGAAGGGCTGGTGTGGGAGAGAGAAATGACGCCTCTTATCTCCCCAAGCAAAGAAAGGGTTTACAGGGACGAACTGCATTTTTGTATCGCATAATTAAGCCATATGTATGTATTTACATGTGTATTTGAATTACGCCTACATATAATATACACACACTCTGCATACGTATATTCAGTGCGTAAGGGAAACGTTTGGAAGTCTCTGTACCAGGTGCAGGTGTCCAGCGGGGTCTGCAAGGGGCTGCCCCGGTTCCCGCCAGCTCCAACGGCCCCAGCGCAGGGCACGGCCCATCCCCCTGCGCCGCTCGGGGGAGAGGAGGTAGAGGAGTCGGGGATGAAGGAGTGAAGGTCAGCCTGGGAAAAGGGGGAGGGTGCTTTGGTTTTTGTCTTTGTTTCTCACCCCAACTTTATTTTAATGGGCAACAAATTAAATTTTTAACTGGTAAGGGAGCTCCCTGTCTTTGCCTCGACCCACCAGCTTTTTGATCTTATTTTGTCCCCTTGTCCTGTTGGTGAAAGAGCAGCTGGGTGGGCATCTGGCAGCCAGGCAAGGTCAACCCACCACGATCTCACAGCAGCAAATGAATTCCCAGGGCTCCAATGTGTGCATTGCTGACTGTAGTATTTAACCACGGAAGAAAAAGCTGCTTACTGTCTTAAATTACCTATAAGAATTTGATTATGGTACAACATTCAGCATTTATGAGGCGGAGAGGCATCAGCTGCAGAACATCAACAGCTCCCTGGAAAGGGAGCTCTCCTGAAACCTGCTGAATAACCGTGGAGCAAACGGGAAGGCTCTCGCCTGACCCTGCTCACAGAGGTGCTGCTCTGAGGGGGCAGTTTTCTCAACCCGGAGTGAGAGATATCAGTTGAACCCTGTGTGAGTGTCCACAAGAAGACAGCTACAAAAAAGCAGTGCTTCTTGCCTGGCAGGCTGCAGAGTCCAGTGTACATCCACTGGGCAAGAAGAAAATGCTGCCCTGACAAGGTGGGGACTCTACCGGGAAGTACTTGTTAGGTTTGTTGTTTTGTTTTTAGAAAATACAAAGATTTACCAGCAATCAGCGTTCCGGCTTTGCAGCGTCCTGATGTGCACACAGCTAGTGGGATGTATCTCTGTCCTCTCCAACTGTTCTTCTACGTTGTGAAGGCACAAGGATGTTCCATATGCCAGATTCCTGCTCTCTTAAAACGTCAGGGATAAAAGCAGAATTACAGGGTAATTGAGTCTTAGTCCTCTCTGCTACAGGGAATGTATAGCTCTTTGAATTTATTTCCACCCAAGGGAAACAACTTTTTTTTTTTTCTTCCCAAAAAGCTAGGTCTGATGTATTGCCTAGTCTAACTGCAGGGTGGCAACATGCTTGCTAATGTAACAGACCCTGTGTACCTTCTGCTCACTGTGATTTATAACTTTTTCTTTAGGAAAGATCTGACTGCTCCAGAGAAACTGAGAAAACACATTTTATTCCCCAATGCTAAGTAATTCAATTGCCTAATGAAGTCTATTTTTTAGAAAAGGTTGATGTAACAATGTGTTTAACTGTGTCAGTCAGGGTTAACTTATTTCCAGTTACATTTGCTCCATTGAAGAGAAGTTTCTAGAAAAATAACCACTCCAAAATCTGGATTGCTCACAGGCCCAGCTCCATCTTGCTTCTTTGAGACACCTCCAGGAGGAACCCTATCTTGTTCTATTCATTATCTCCGCCTGCAGCTAATGAATGGGGGAGAACGAGGGAGAGGCAATTCCAGAAAACAGCTCCCATCCTCCTCTCTTTCTCAATTAGCTATAAGAAGAAGTATAAAGAAACAAAGTTCCTCCTAAAGGTGTTTTGGCTAAGCAGGATGAATCCAGTAAACTTGAGCCAGGAATTCATAAGCTCTTGCTGATATAATGAGTAACCTAAATAGCAAAGGCTGAAGCCAATCATCCTGAAGCAGTTTGAGCACTAAGTGAGCACTGAAAGCCCCATGGTTCCAGAAGCAAAAGGCAATCAAAACTTGTGCTGAGTGGAAGAAGAGGAAGAAGCAAAAATAAGAGTCCTGAGATCACCTGGAATTGTGGAAAACAAGGAGAGGAAAGTGAGATGGCTTTTGACTTTATCCGCGAGCAGCATCCACAGGTAGGCTAAGTAGGAGACATTCAGAAGGTAACTGGTTTTGACAGTGGCTAGTCCGTAGGCATAACGTTTTGTTCTGCTGAAAATAAGAATGCCTGAGCTGTTAGGAACAGATGCCAGAGTCTCTGAGGAATTACATATATGCAAAGTGACAGTTAAGGCAAAACAAACCCGCTGATTGATGTGAGTTGGGGGCCCCAGGGCCACCACTACCGTACCTACCCATGTCAGTAAACGCTGGCTGTGAATTGCCATGGTGTCACCAGAGGTAGTGGTTATCTGCAGTTGCCTGAAATTGTCAACCCAGACAGGAGTGTCACCTTCTCAGAGCCTCAGTAAGGAGAGAGGCTGGGGCTGCCTGAGGTCAGCCAGCTCCCTCTGAGGGGTCCTCAGCCAGGCGGTAAGCCCAGCAGGCTGAGGCACAGGGGACTTCCAGGGCGCAGATGTCCGAGTCACGTCGTAAGGTTTGCTGCCTCCCTAGGCAAGTGACATTGAGGTTGGAGGGGAAGTCTGTGAGCTTGCACAACAGTGTGGCAGACTCTCTGAGCCCCTGGTATAGGTGTTAGTCTGGCTGCCATTGTGCAGAGCCAGGTGTTTAAAATATTGTAGCTGGGCATTTTAATGGTGAAGCCCTTCTGTTGTAAGGGAGGACAAGCTGGTGAGTGTGCTCCGCTCCCAAGACAGAGCTTGTGCAGAGTACTGAGGGTCTGATGAAGTCATGCAGAGCTGCTTGGTTCTGGCCACGGACCCAGGAGTTAACTCTCCCAGGAACTTCAACCTCGAACGTCTAATGAACATCGTACCCTGCTGGCAGGTGCTGGACCAGAGTGCCCCTCGACCTCTGCAGAGCAGGGAGCAAGCACGCCAGGCAGCATTCAGATGCTGGGGGCCCTGATGAGTGCAGGGATGGAGAGGAGGAAGGAAGAGCAGCATATAAATACATGCATGAGGAGATTCCAGGCTACTGTTTTGGGACTGAAATGAAAAAAGTGTGCAAATGTGCCTGACCATCAGATTTTAAAGGTACTGAATATGAATCAGGAGCCAAAGGGAGACGAGTTACCTTGGCTGAGAAGATACAAAGGCATTTGCAAATGGCAAAGGCCGGGGAACAGGACTTCAGTGAAGCAGGCGCTGTATAACAGGGCACATCATTTTAGATGCCGTCTCTCCCCTATTTTCTTCAAACTTGCCCTTAGGTCACTGGATGGTGCAGAAAAATATGAAAAAGCTGTTCTGGGTTCTCAAAGGTAACTACCAGCAGTTTTGCCTGTTTGTTTGTGTCTGTTTTATTCTATTTTCTTTAACATAACTCACCAGCTGATTTTTACAAATAGGGTAGCAACCCTGAGACTCAGTGATGAAAAGGCCAAGATTAAGACCACCATGTATGTGAAGTGACTTAATAATGGGGAAGAGATGTAACAAAAGTGCAAATTCAGTGAAACAGGAGATTGAGAACAGGACTTTTTCAGTGAGCAGAAAATCAGCTTAACACTGGGAGATCCAGAAAGGAAGGGAATAATTGAAAGTTTTGCCATTTAGATTAAAAAGTAAGGGTTTCAACCACTAGCAGCACTAGTAGCATGGCGGTCTATTAGAAACCTCTCCTTTTCAGTATATCCAGGTACCTGTAATTACTACAGCTGCATTCTCTATAACAAAGTACTGGTCGGATATTGTTCTCAGCCAAGTTAATATACACCTGAAGTAACTGTACTGACATGCACGAGCTAATCTGGGGTTAGCTCCAGCACGGATGATAGCAGCGTGTTGCACTTGGTTGTGTTTTCACCTGTTGGTGGGAATGGCAGGTGCGTCTGCGACGGGCAGCCTTCCGGCTGTGCAAGGTCCCAAACGTGGGTGTTGAGACCATCAGTCCTAGTTTGCCTTCTGCTTAGCAGTGGCTTTAGACAGAGGCAGAAGGCGCTGACGTCATGAGCTCTGCTGGAGGGGAGAATGCTCGGATTCTGGTGTTGTGGGAGACATTATGCACGTTTCCTCTCTCTCTTCTACTCGTTAAGGCTACATTCAGCCTTGCAATATCTCACTTCTGGAATATAGCAGTGGTTTATGTGATGCAGCCAGTAACTGTTTTTTATAGCTCTCTTTCTATCATTGGAGAGTAATGAAATCTGTATTTGGCTTCTTTATTTTGTGTCTATTTGGCTATGTCTTCATACTGTCTGGGTTAAAGAAGTACTCTCCAGAAAGTACCTGGGATGCAGCTTGGTGTGCTTACATCAAGCTTACATGACGTGCTTGACAGAGTTCAGACGTTGCAGGAATTTGTTGCTTGGTTTATGATCCAAAAGCTGTTGAGGTCAGTACAAAGAGCCCCTCTTTCTCTGAATCAGACCCTCACGTTGCCCTTTACACTTGAGTCCTTCAGGATAACTGGACATGAGAATCCAGAAGGGAAGGTTGTTTGTAGAGATCTCAATACAAATTTGAACAAACTAATCCAAGCCAGAGGTAAACACTTGTGTAATAATGCTTTGTCTGATGAAAACAGGTGGGAAGGATGTAATTCATGCAGCACACAGCCTCTCCAGGCTGGACTCCAGGTAGATGAATCCTAGAAAGCCTGTGTGTCATAGTGGCCAGGTCACTGAAAATATCTGCTGAGTAAAAAAACTCAGCCAAAAAGTGAGAACACAAGATTAAAAAAAAAAAAAAAAAAAAAAAA
>Ga0065711_1047718_pt1 | contig 12173 bp, 6 predicted proteins | sample Hoacrofraction12_FD_59098 | JGI IMG/M metagenome (GOLD analysis project Ga0065711, IMG submission 59098) | Hoatzin crop microbial communities from Cojedes, Venezuela - Epithelial fraction 12 v2 (version 2) | ecosystem: Host-associated > Birds > Digestive system > Esophagus > Crop | place... | reverse complement strand
TCAGGAGGATGGGGCCAGACTCTTTTCAGTGGTGCCCAGCGACAGGACAAGGGGCAATGGGTACAAACTGAAGCACAGGAAGTTCCGTCTGAACATGAGGAAGAACTTCTTCCCTCTGAGGGTGACGGAGCACTGGAACAGGCTGCCCAGGGAGGCTGTGGAGTCTCCTTCTGTGGAGATATTCAAGAACTGCCTGGACAAGGTCCTGTGCAGTCTGCTCTAGGTGACCTTGCTTCAGCAGGGCGGTTGGACTAGATGACCACAGAGGTCCCTTCCAACCCCTACCATTCTGTGACCATGACAGTCTAGCATTTTCTACCATTTGCTAGGTAAGCAAGAAAACAGAAGACTCTATATCCACAACAAAGTTAAGCAGTTTCTACACCAAGAGTTCACAGGTGCCATCTCCTCTAGGGCTGAACACATGCTTTAAAAAGAATTACCAGTAATAGGAGCAAGGTTTTTCATCTGTTACTACTTCAATGAAAATACAACTAAGAACACTATCATTTAAAGGTCTATAAACCACCATATGTAGTATAAGAAGCCACGTAAGTAATATAATTTCAAGTCAAATACATGAATAGAACTAGAGGCAGAACTATGCTGAGAGTTTTTCTGTTGATTAGGGGTTTTCTTTAAAGACAGACCCAATACATTAGTAAAAAAATGAGATGAAACACAAGGAAAACTAAAGACTGAATGAGATATGATAGCCTTAATTTGGTTTATCTTGTGTCAGATCATCTGAGCTTAACTTTACCTTCCTCTCAAGCTGTACCCAGAAATCAACAGAACGTATTGAATCAGTTTATTTCACTACAATAATAGAAATGCATACATTTACTATTACTGTTGTACTATAAGCCTAAGATTACCACAGTTCTTCCATCGTGATCATGTAACAAACCTATATCCTAGCTTTACCCACAGGATTGAGGTTTTCCAAAAGTGGTCTCTGTCCTTAAGTCCAGGGTTCATTTAAAACATTTGAGGAAAACCAAAGGTCCATTTTTCAGGAATCAAGTTTAAACAATTATGCTGTATATAAAGACTGTACTATATAAAATACTTTTCTTATAAGGGCTTTTAGTACCCATCTCAGTTAAAACGAGGGAAGAGAAATCTGAAACCTAGAAATGTACATTATCCTCACTTTGAATGTTCTAGTCAAAACTGTTTGGATCTAATATGACACAGGATTTTGAAACAGGCTCTCAAAGTGTGATACTTTCCTAGTTGGAGGATTACATGTACAACTCCAGCTAAACACTCTAAAGATCTTTAGAAAACCACAGCAACTATACTAAAAAAAAAAAAATAAATAAATAAAAAAGGGGTGGGTGGGGGAGGGAACATAAATGCTTTCCCAAACTAAAAATATTTTAAATCTTGATATTTCTGTTACAAAGCTTCATAAAGGCTGTTCGATATACCGGGAACCAGAGCCTAGACAACAATGAGCCTTTAGAATTACTTACAATTTGAATCCTTCTGTCATCATCCTTAATGATACTGAGTAATCTTTCTGCAAGCAGAGATATAAGGGCTGTTGAAGTTGTAGGCAGAATGAGAATCTTTTGTAAAGTAACTAACAGATGCTTTCTGCATTAAAGACAAAAAAAACAAACAATCCATTTGCTTATTCAAGAAAATAGAAGACATAAGAGCTAATGTCTTACCCACTTTGAGTTAGTGCGATGAAGACTTTATAGTACATTATAAGAGAAACTTCTCTATAGCTATATTAACTGCTGAACACATTTTCTTACTTAGCAGTGTTTGTCTTTTCCTGATTTTACCTCACTTCTCTGGATTAGAAAATGCTGAATTTTTTAATCAGGTGTCACTACTGTCCAATGAAAGGTCACACCAGCAGAAAACAGAGTATCAATACTGTAGAATGCTTTCATAGAAATTATCTGGTTGGAAACTAAAACAAAATTTACAAGTTAAACTATCCTGCCAGTCTAGTATTACATACAATGCATTCCACTAAGGGTTTGAAATTATTGCTGTGTTTGTACTATCATAACTGAAATGTTTCATAAAATGCTTGTGATGGTATGAACGTCCAAGTTATTCCCTCTTACTACTTCACATGAAAACACTGTTCAAATTACAGGAACCACTCAGTTAACACAGTCCAATTCAGCTTTGCTTCTAGAACATCTGTAACCTTTTAGGCCTCGGCAGGCTGGGCTTAAAAACATAACACACACACAGGCTACTTACTACAAGTCATCTGCTAAAAAGGAATCCATTTATCTCTTTTAATTATTTTTTCCAAATGAGCAGTCTTGTAGCTTCATGATGTCAAGAACACATTATGTAAACAACTGAATTTGTTCCCCCCAAACAACATTTTATCTGCATTAAAAGTCATTTTTCCATAAAAGTAAGCAGATGATATTTGCCACACTTCTGGGAACAATTCCATTAGAGAGACCGTGCCTTTTTTTCCAGCTAGCAATAGAGTTGTATTTTGTCTGTCTGATCGGGTTATTTTGCCAACAGAAACTCTGTGCCTGTCCACAGGCATGAGTGTCATAAGCTTAATAACACAGATTTTATATTTAAGTTTACCTTCCTCCCTCTTCTGTAGTATCCATGCAGCCTATGATAAGAATCAGTTGCTGGCCTATAAATTCTTTGGTCATCAGGTTTTCAAAACAAGTAAAGTCTTCTCTTTGTTCTTCACTAAGAACTGGCATATTTTGAAGGTAACTGAATCCAAATAGAACAGATATAATTACATTCAGAATAACTGTTGGAAAACAAACAAACAAAAAAAACCCCACCACCACCCACCCCCCAAAAAAACACTCAAAAAACCCCACCCCCCAAAAAAAGCCCAAATCCAAAACCCTGGTACTTTCCTGTCTTGCATAAAGAAGTGGTTAGCTTAGTTACAAACCTTAAAAACTTATGTCTGTGTTCTCTTTTTCATAGACAAATAATTCCAGAAAATTATTTATACCAAATAATGTACAGTTTAAAAACAATGCACTTCATTAAAAAAAAAATCCCATAATTAAGAATACAAAACAGTAAGAAACAGCAGATGACAAGTTATGCTTGTACATGTGATTTCAGTTCTGTACCCCTGCATAAAGGCATCATCTTAGGAATAAATGTATACAGGTACCATTTTTCGTATATGTAACTAGTATTTTTTTGCATATTTAGGTACTATGTATTCTTCTACATGTTCAGAAACGTTATGTTGCCTACAAGATAAAATACAAGGAAATCATTAAAGTGTCCAGTGCATTTTAAACTCTTTATCTGATCAAGTATGCCATCACAAAAGAATAACAATCTGTGGTCAGACAGACTCGGCAACATAGCACAGAAACTATAATCAGTTTGTTCCTTTTTTTTTCCTAGAGTCATTGTTTTTTATTGAAATTTTATCCATCAATGAGAGCATGCGTGTTCAGAAAGTCTGGAGTGAAACTTATCGTGTACAAAATTCAATACTGAATACAATGCAATTCACAGAATTCAAATACTGATAAGAGCTGGGAAAGTATGCTTATTTTTACTATAGCTTTGCAGATACTTTTCAGCAACAGCTCATTAGATTTAGCAAATTTTTAAAATTTCTTAAAAGTTTGGACAAAAACTTTGCATGCAGCTACTATTTAAAAACGTTTGAAATGGCAACGTAAGCAGCAGTTTCTGATCATTTAGCAATGATGTTACCTGCACCAGATAATAGTGAAATATCTAAGCAAAGCTTACAATCCTGCATTTTTTCCTAAGTATCAATGACTTACAGTTTCTTGCTCCTCCTAACTGATATTCTCACAGTGCAAGTAAAGACTTTATACAATTGCAACTGAAACAACCGATGGCACATTTCACCAATGAACAATTTAACAGTTGATACTACAAACAAGTACCAGCAAACCTAACTAACCTTATTCAGCCTCCACCCGAAGGGGAAGATAACTGAAGGCATTTTGAGTAAGATCGGATGGAAAAAAAGAAAATCTTTTTTTTGGAGAACAAATGGTTTATGGACTCTTAAATTAATTATGAATGAATAAATTTACACCCACCAGACTGGATCCACTTTTCAAAATTAAGGAAGCACAGATGCTTCATTTATTAAATGTTTATGAAACATGTCAGCACATTCCACACTGAAAAGTAGCAATGATTTGTATGAGTACTACTAGTATACTACACTCACTGAAGTGTAAAAAAGAAAATGTGTATTTTTGATTTGAAACATCTATCAAAACACTTCATTTTGCAGCAGATCTGATTTTTAATCATTTCAGGAAGCTTCACTCTAGATTTTGCAAGTGCAATATCTCAGTTAAGATTCCTCAGCATTCTCCATGCTCATAAAGATAAATTCTGTTCAAATTTTATGTTAAGACTGAAGTATCCCACAGAGACAAAAGCAAAAAAAAATCTACCTTTCTTCACTTTGGCAAAAGGATTGACTTAACAAAAGATTGTTTTTTTCTGATTAAATGTTCTGTAATGTCACTGCCTTCAAACATAAGTTTTTAGGAAGCATGCCTGCCTGCCTGAGCAGGGGAAAGAGAAGGGAATGAACTTTCAGTTTCAAAAATACTTCTCGTGGGGACAGCAGCCAAATTTTACTTAATTTTCACAAGTTACAACAATGAAAAAAGTATCTGTTTCTGCAAGCCCTTTGCAAACACACAGCAACCTACATACTAACAGATGGACAAAAGATAGCTGCATAACACAGAACAATTAACCTATTATCTTCAATAGCAAAGAATTACATGCTATTGATCTAGCAGTCCATCTTGCTGATAATTCATGTTTTCAAGTTATAAATTTGCTTTTTACAGTTTCTGTTTAAAAGAAGTAAATCCTCTCAAAAATTCTTTAAAAAAGTTAAAAAAAAAAATCACTGTTCAAGCACAGCTTTGGCTTTGGAGGAAATCTGAATAGTTGAATAAGTGTTCTCTACTTTAAAAATCATAAAATCTATTTTAGTGGCAAGAGATTTATTTTAAATGAAATTTACCTTAATAAATAATCTGCATATATAGCTGGTTCTGGCAACATCTGTTCTAGCAAATTTTCACCTTCTTCACCTTTTGATTTGAGATATTCACAAAGACATCTCCAATATAACACATTCTCAGCTGTTAAGTCTTCCAGTGGAATCAGTTTTCTGAACAAAAATAAATAAATACAGAGAGATAAATAAAATACAGTCAAAATCAATAAATGCACAGAAATAGATTATTTCCAAGATGGAAATAAAATCCCGTCAAAGGTATTCCCCACAGAAGTACCTAAAGACTGACAAAAATAACTTCCTCTTTCACAAGTGAGGATATGAGGCTCCTTGAGCCTCTCACTACATTGCACTTTTTGGTATTTTAAATTAAGACTGCTCATATCAGTTTGAAGAAAGATTTTGCTCAGCCCTTCAGACCTCCTAAAGCAACCACCCAAGTGCTTTAAATCTATGAAACATTGTTGGCACTGTACAAGTCTGGAAAACCAAACTCCACTATTCTGCAGAAGTGCAACAACTGCATTAAATTATTTTTCAGCTTCTGTTTATGAATTGCTTCTTCCATTCTTAATACAAGACCTTCACACAATATTCGAGTAGCGATCATAGTATGTCAAATGCAAAAAGTAGTAGAACTGCTTCTCAGCATCTCTGTAAGCTCACTGTCAGTTTACCAGTCATAGGACCCCCACTCCTTTTTATAATCAGGTTTTTTTACATGCTAAGCATGGCATATAATCTTTGCTTTCGGAAGCAGAACATTGAATTGTGTATTAATTCCACCTCAAAACAGAAAAGACAGAGTACCACTGTCAGTGGTACTTTTCACTCCCTTGAATCCACTTTTACTTGCAAACTAATAGGAGTGATTTTTTCTTTTAGGTCACATATGCACACAAAGAAAACTAAAAACCCTCAGCAACATGTAGATCAAAACTGATCCTTCTGATGGCTTCCCAACAACCTGACAAGTCTTTACTTAGAAGTAAATTTAGCAAACAGAAATCACAGACTTCAAAAATCTAAGCATTAATCATACTGATACTGCATCGCTTAAACTATACTCAGAAACATCATACAAGAACAAGCCTAATATTCCATAAATCAAATTACCTCTTCACAAGATGAATAATTTCACTCACTTCTCAAAATGTCCTTAGTTTAACAGACCTGCTTCTTCAAAAAATTCTGTTAGCCCAGTCTTTCAAAACAGAAGCCTGGATCAAAGCAGGATCAAAGTCAGACTGACAAGTCCATAACTATAAATTTTTCCTTTGAACCTCTTAAGATAATGGCACATTTCCAGAGGCTGTAAGAAAGTTACTTCACCATTATTGATGCTTTTTAAACCCAGAGAGGCCCACATCTGTGGCTCTGGAGTGCAATGCATGTAGCATCTACTTGTTTCAAAACATCTGTCATAAGCCACTACTGGAAAGCAAGACATTTCACATGCAGACGTTATGCATTTTCCCCAAAAACACAGAATAAGATTTTGTTATCACTTTTTAATCAGTGATAATTTGTCATTTAAGTTTATAATCTGAGATTAGAATCCTACCACTGCTAATAATCATTCCATTCTGGTCACCTTAATTTGAGCTGTTTCTTCTCACACCTTTTTGCCTCTCTTAGCATTCATACAACTTCTAATTTCATTGTTTTTTTTCTCCCCTTCATTTTTGCCTTATGGATCTTAATATTCATCACGTCATTGTCTTCATAGCTTAGCAACTCACTTAGTCAAACTAGCAAACATTAACAAAGGAAAAGAAGCCTCTAAGATATCAGCTTCTGTCAAGCTCCATCCATACGAGTAAAATACCCTCAAAATAAGGCTGAAACACAAGCCAAACATTCCATTCCAATTAATTCTCCAAACAGTTCACGGATAACAGAATCAGCCCCAAATTGTGCTGCCTCTAGCTCAGCAGAAAGGATAGAGGGAAGCCAAAGAGGGCTGGGAAACAGGTGAGAAAGACCAGAAGCATTACTGAGAAGGGAGGAGGAAGGGGAGAAAAGGAGCTTTTCAGTACCACAGGTTAAAAGAGAGCAAATTACATTTGTGGGGGTAAGCTACAGCATTGCCTTTATTGTAAGCTGTACAGACAGTACCGGAAATAAAACAAATCAGACTAAGTTGTTCCTTATAGAAAAGCTTGTTTAGCTGATTAATTTACTGCCTGCTCTTAAACTCTAAGACTGTGATTTTTAGGGTGTTCAGGAAACAAGAAGCCAAAGACATTTTTTCCTCTTGTTTATCTGGCACAATCATTTTCAGCTAGTGAACACAGCTCTTTTAAAAAAGAAAAAAGCATACCCAAAACAGTTAAGGACACAAACACCAGGGAGAGACCATGGCTTACACCACAATACCAGTCTTTTATTGCAGGTAACAGTTACTCTGCTTCCCATTTAGATATAACCTTTAATATTCATCTTTTGGAAACTAAAACTGATCTGCATACCTGCTGTCAAGGTTTTTACAGTTCTGAACAAAGTCATGAATTGGAGATAACGAAAACACGGCATTTAGTACTGGGGTGGCCACTTCTGGGCAGTTTTCGACATCCAGTCGATGAAGCAACTCTAAAACATCCCCTTCAGTCAATCGTAACCAGGCTTGAAGCAGCTTCTTCATCACCTCCTTAACAGCATCTAACAATAGAGGTATTTAAATGGTTTAAAACACTAAAGGTCAAAGAATATGAAGTTTTCAACATACTTTCACAAATTCTTTTTGTATAGAAAGATTTTTTTGAAAAGAGGTTGTTATATAATTGAACTTAACATTACCTTAAAAAACAAACAACTGTGTAAACAAGAACTACCTATAAAGCACAACTACATTTTTGAGGCAACATACTTTTTTCTTACATAAGAAAAAAAAAAAATCCTATCCAAAAACTATTATGTCTAAAGACAGCACCTCAACCCAGAAAATCTACAAACCATGAACTCTTGCAGGGCAAGGAAACATTCTGGGGAAGCATTGTTATATACTTGCTCTGTTTCAGCCATTTAGGAATTGGCCACTTCTGGAGGCAGGATACTACAGTACAGACATTTAGTCTGATCTACCACACAGAATTTTCGCGTTAATTCAATTATTCAACTGGATTATGGAATTTATATTAAGATACTTTAAGTCCCTCCTCCTCATTGTCACAATGAACAAATAGTTTCTGGATCAGTGAAGTACTATTTAATCAAGGAAAAAAGTATTTATGGAAACATCGAGAATACATACATCATTAACACATACACACAGATTTAAGCAGGGAGGTAGAAAGGCTAATAGTCTGGTGGAAGTAAAAGCGTAACGACTAAGGAGCAGTACAAATATGCTCTTAGGACCTTTAGAAAACAATATCCAATATAAGGGAAATTATAAAGTCCACACACACTGGACACTGACAACATTCATCTTTCCCCTTGTATGTAACTTATGATAATAAAGACAGCACTTAAATGTAGTCAAGAGTTCAAAAAGAGCTGTAAAAAGGCCTTGAAAGAAATAAACTGCGGTCCTAAGGACAAGAAACCTCTCCAAGAAGGTAAAAACCATAAAACAGCAAAATGGAGTAGAATGAAAGAAAATGAGAGTGGAGAATTGACAGCTGAACACACCCTGAAAAGTAGAACTAAGCAGAATCTGGATTATGTCTTCTAGGTCTTGTTTAATTATAAACCCTAGTTCTGAAGCAGATATGGAAAAACAGCCAAATTCTCAACCTAGCAACCTTGAACAAGCAGGTTCCTCCCTTATTAACTTGGGAGTTACTCAGATAAGCAAATTCAATAAAGTTATACATATTCAGGGTTACAGAATTCACAGAACAGATGAAAATGAGGGAATACTAGTGGATGTGTATATAAATGCAGCCAATTTAGAACGTAAACCTCTTCTGCCCAGCAAAGAGCACACAATAGCAATGACATCAATGAGACTATATACCCTTGTCAGATATTTTTCCCTTGTGCTTCTAGGTGTCAAAAAAAAGAGCAAGTCCTCAACAGCTGGGATGAAGAATCATCCTTATGAAGATACAGACATCAACAGAGAAAGTATTGGACTGTAAAATAATGCAATTCTTTGTGTTGAACACCTCAATGTCACTGAAATACAGGCCACATAGAAATGCCATACCTTCTCCCTAACGGAATACAACAAATCCTGATAAATGAAGGATCACAGGAAAAAATAGTGAAGGTAGCTTCCCCCCCAGGTTTGCAAGATAACTAAAACAGAAACACATTCACTCTAAGACAAAAGAATGATCTGTCAAGACCAAGTGTCATTGCAGAGGGGTAGGGGGGAGAAGGGGGTGGCAGCCAGCAGACAAGTGTCTAGTTAGATCAAACAGCAAACTAGTATACTGACAAGAAACAGTAATCCAGAACACGGGTTTTTCAGTGCTCAACTTCAAAAACAAAACCTGACAAACTTCATTAGACTACTCTAGAACAATTCAGAGTAGGTGGGGAAAAATCCTAATTAAAACTTATTTTACAGAAGGAGCACTTCCTTTTAACTTTAGCTCTATACAGCATAATAAATCACTCAGCTGATCCTTTCTTCCTTTGCTGTCAAGAACATACTTAGACAATCCGCAATTAGCCTAAAAGAAGGGTAGATTAAAAAAAAACACACGAAAAACCACACATGCATACGTGACACACCTTTAAGAGCTCCATTTACCAATGAACACCGTACTTTTGTCTTGTTCTTTAAGTGAATATCTACATAGATCACATTTCTCACAGTTCACAAGCAACACATTACCGAGCAAGGAAAAAACCCATAGTAAAATTCAATAGGGCTTAGTACAGACTTTCCAAACAAAGCATGTGGATAACACAGCAGCACTTAGTAAAACTAGCAGCTTTTATTGTGAATTCATGTATATAATAGCTATTGTTGAAAAAATAAAAAAGTAACATTCTATGTAGGCAGGCCAAAATTGTCTCACTCCGATGCATGCAACCTTTTGCTCTTTTGGAAACAACACCTCATATAATTGTGGTTTCATTCTGAATGGTTCTTTACAGAAAAATTATACAGTACAGAAGACATCCAAAAGAATAAAGCTGTTTCACGATGAAATTAATGAAGGTCAATCAAAAATTCATTAAAAAAATTCAAGCCAGTTAAATGAAAAAACTAGCTGAGAAGATTTCTCTCCGAACACATATAGGAAATATTTTCAAACAATTATCCAACTGGTATTGCTGTTTACATTTCAATTCCTTAATATATTTATTAGTTACAAAAATATCTGTAACAAAACATGTTTCAAAGTATACTGAATTGATAACTACATTTTTCCACTTCTATGTTTAATGTCATTGTTGTTCTTTAATTTTAATAGCACTGGGTCCTATTTTAGAGCTCAGTGGCTTTCAAGTTTTTCAAAAGTGCAATCCTTTTCTGGTTTGTCCACTGCCAGAGGACTGGAAAAACAAAGCAGCAAGCAGAATTCCTTGTGCTTAAACATTTCCTGGTACCTCATGACTTCCTTTGAGCTCCTTATTATCGCCATCACAGCTTCCACATAAATCATCCCCAAAACATTAGAAAGTATTCTCTTAAACATTTGCATTAAGATGTTGTCAAAGACGATCTCTTACCAGATCTGTCATTAAGTCCTTGCTGCAACAATTTTACTCTCTGTGCTATTGACAGAGCCCTCATGTGAACTTTTTCTGCCAAAACCTTAAAAAAAAATAAGACATCAAAATACACTTCTACAAATGATAACAACTGAATTCATTAACTACCTGTGGGTTTAACCTCTCGGTTTTATCCATCCATAAGTCAATAAAACCCTGTAATACCTGTACTATCAGCATTGTACCAATATATTAGCAAGCAGATTCTTGTGCATAGAAGAAAATGTAAAATATAATAAAGTAAGAATGAAGGTAACAAATAGGTTCAAAGCTCGGCAGCTCCACTTGAATGCAACGCTTGGATATGAAAACTATTCTCTCTTTAAAGCTCCAAGAGCAATGAATACCTCCAATGAAATGACTGGAGTATGTACTTTTCTTAAAGCCTGCTCACACAGACATTCAGCTAAAAAACAGGATTTAATTTAAGAAAGAACAGCAGATGGTTCTGTGTGAAAAAAATGAACTTTTTTTTTTTTTAAGATCTTGCCTAAGATGCCTACACAAGAAATCTACACAGTAGCATACCTTGTTGCCCTTACCTCTACAAGTAAACAGAAGTAATGATTGGTACTTTTCAAAATTGGAATACCAAAAATACACAACATTTTTTACAATAGTATTGCTGTGATCCTAACTTTACTTAATTATCTTTTATGTAATAACCGAGAAGAAAAATTGCTTCACAAACATCACAAAATGCATACATAGACAACAACGGATTTTATATATAATTTGTACTTCTGCTTTTTGATCCTGAATAGCTGAGTTCTATCACAAAAGTAATTTCTATCAAGCATGTTCTGTAGTCTAGTTCAGGGGTTTTTAACTTGAAAACTTGTGTTAAATCACTCCCCTCAGAAATTCTGGTAAGTGAAAATAAATTATTTAACCGTTCTTGGTGTTCACCCAGTGAAAATAACAAAAGATTTAAGGCCTTTTTCCTAAGTCAGTCTTTGAAATTAATATTAAGTGATCCGATTTACCTCATATGCCAGCTTCCTGACAGCTTCCTTTACGTCCATAGTGCGGCCTACAATTTTTGGCAAAGTCCTTCCTGATGGAGCAATACATGACAGCACTGCACGCCTCACTTCTGAATTGGAATCATTTTCAAGCAATGTGTTGTAAACTGAAAGTAAAATAGCCATAATAATGTTTTATATAAGAGTTTGAAACTTTGTAGAAAAACAGAAAATACTAAAAAAAAAAAATTTTTTAAAATCAGCAGGTGTTATTAAAAACCCTCCCCCTGCATAGCTCAAAAATGTAGGTAACAGTTAGGGTCACAACCCCAAGATTTTTATGGCAATTACAAGTTGAACTATGATCTCAAAAGGAATTCAACTACAAAAATAATATTTGCAATCGTAAGTAGGATCTTCCGTTAATAACTCTGAAAATTGCTACTTTAGATCCCACCTATAAATAACCACTTTGTCATTTTCGGGGGGGGGGGGAAGCTTCCAAGTATTGGCTC
>Ga0065711_1047717_pt1 | contig 12174 bp, 6 predicted proteins | sample Hoacrofraction12_FD_59098 | JGI IMG/M metagenome (GOLD analysis project Ga0065711, IMG submission 59098) | Hoatzin crop microbial communities from Cojedes, Venezuela - Epithelial fraction 12 v2 (version 2) | ecosystem: Host-associated > Birds > Digestive system > Esophagus > Crop | place... | reverse complement strand
CCCCAAAACCACAACCTCCTGAAATGCTTCTCAGAAAAATTCTGTCAGTACATATTTTTATGTTTGCGTTGTTCAGCGTTTGATGTGTGCTCAGTCACAAGATTGTTCAGGGATCAGCCTTAGTGAAAACAAGCTGGAACTTCGTATAGCTTTTTAGATTGTACATAGGGTGCAAAGTTTTCCGTCGTTTTTGTTCTGTCAACTTTTCCCCCTTCTTTGTTTTTCCCAGTATTTTAGCTTCTAGATCCCTACGGATTAAACATCAGATGCAGATCTAATCAGTGTTTCAGTGAGAGAGGAATGAAACTGGTGTTGCAGAGCTGACAGGAGATCACTAGCCTGACACAGTCGCTACAGTGAGAGCATGAGGAGGGGCTCTTCCTGGTTTCAAGAGACTTCTCATAAGGAGTAGTGTTTCATCTCATTAAGAGAATATGTTTAAAAGAGTGAGTGTGCTTCAAAGCATCCCACAGAGGAGTCTGCAGAAATGCGTTGGCCATTCTCTGGGTGGATCAAAGTGGCACAGAGACAGGAGGCAGGTTTTTCCCTTTTATCTGGTTGTTCTCCATTGGTGCAACAGATCTTACTCTGTTAAAGTATGAGCAACAGTGTCCAAAGCAGATTTGTTAGACAACCAGAGAGAACAATGAATTCTCTGCTACGAAACTGCAACAACTGACCTGAAAATTAAGAAATAAATGATAAATTAGATAAAATGAGATCCTAATTTTGTTACGGGGATAAGAGGATCTTACTGCAGCAAAATTTGCTAAACCACTCAAGTAACAGAGTGAATACCACCAAGAATTCTGATGTGTTAGTCACCAATGCTGTTGCTAACCAGAGACATGGACTCGTGGAAGTGGTTTATATATTTCCATAGTGTTTTACAGTTAAAGGGTGCTCTCTTTCCTTATTCCTGCCAGGTTTTGTTCAGTAGACCTAAGCGGTTGCTGTGTTGATATCACTACAGTTGCAGTACTGTCCTCAGGTAAGTTTTGCATTTCTTCTCTCAGTTTTAAGTGACAGTTTGAACAACTTAAAAGAACAAATTTCAAGACTTTCTTGCCCTCCTTCGAAGTTGTGCTAAAGTACTTTGTTACTTATATTTAATCTGCTTTCTTTGGGTTTTGATTTAATGTAATGGCTTTTTGAAATCTAGAGGGTACGGGATCACATAGTTTGCCTTGGACAGAAATTGAAAATGTAAGAATGCTGTGAACTCCTGGTACTTATTGATTCTGTGTGTGTAGGGGTGACTCACCTTTCGAATGGTTACAGAGAGCAGCCATCATATGTCAGAGCTATATCTGTAAGACTGTAGCCCAGTGCAACCTAAAAATTAGGCTTTAAAAATTGGCACCAGCTATATGACTAATTTTAGCTGTCTTCTACCATTGTGGTCCATCTAGTTTTCTGCTGTTCCCCCTTTGCCATGTTTTAATACATACACATCGCTTGAGTACAATATTGGTAACAGTACAAACAATTTTACACAGTTTTGCTTATCTTGGGATATGCCTTTTTCTGCTGGAGTGCTCATTTTGTTTTCCCTTGTTATTAACAAATAGTTTTCCAGCTTGACGCATCGAGTTTGGGAAGCTCGTTTCGAATTGTTGTAACATCCCATCTGGCCTATGGAGGAGATGGCGCCTGAAGTGCAACAGGCACTTCACTGAGTTTCTGATAAGATTTCTTTGAGATTAATTCAGTGTTTTGTTTTTTTCGAAAGTGGGTTTCTTTCTAAACTTTTTCTTAAGTTATACTTGGCATATACATGGTATACTACAAAGTGTATAAAATTTGTCGAGAACTTTCCAGGACACTTCTGATATACAAAGAAAAGCTACTGAAATATTCATTGTATGCTACTTGAAATATCTTGTGAATAATGGGCAGACAGCAGGTATTTTTTCAAGTAACGTAATAAAGTAGCAACTGATAACATTGTGTGATGTTACTTCTGGGAATAATTGCAAACAGCGGAAATGTTGATTTGTTGGCCCTTTGTCTTTCTGGTGCTGGATTGCTAAAACCATAGTGAATCTGTTGCTTAATTACACATATTCTCATTTTTCTTCTTAGACTTTTTTTTTTTCATCTGGAGAAAATGAGAGTCAAACTTCTCCCACATTTTCGCTGAGATTTCAATTTCATCTGTTTGTGGATCTGTTTTATATAGGTCCTCTGTGTGTGTATATTTTGCCAATTTGCAGAAGACTGAAAAATAAGTAATTAAAATAGGGGAAACTGTCCATGATACATACATGCATGTGAATGCACATAGGTAAGATAATTATTAAAAAGAAAATGTGCGCTGCTACCAGAATAGAACACAAATCTAAGCTGCATCTTGGAATCTTAGAAATGCCTGGATACGTATTCTGGATCTTGTCTCAGTTTTTGACATAAATCAGAACTATAAGGAACCAAATTTTACCACCTGTTTTTATTTTTCCTGTAAGAAACAGTGAATATCTTAAATTCCACGCAAATTCCTATTCCTTAGCTTTTAAAACTGCATTTTAGTATTGATTTTTTTGTTTCATTTTGCTCTGTAGACTTTGACAAACCCAGGAATACCAGCTGTTGCAGATCTTGTGCTACAGGATTAGTTATAAGGGAAATAGTTTGGGTTGAGTGTTTTTGTTTGATTGATGTGGTTTGTTGTTTGGGGCTTTTTTTGGTTTTTGAAACTGCACAACAGTATGTAGCTCAAAATTGACATGGAAATATTGTCAGCAGGTAAGAAGTTTGTGTGTCCAATTTCAGGACCAATGCCTTGATGAAATATTATGTGAACTGCTCCCTAAGTCCTCTGTGGTGGTGCCAGTTTTGTCTAAATATGCCAACTGGAATCTTGTAGATTTTCTGGGCTGTAGGTGGTTATGCTAAAAATATGGATCTTGGAGAAATCGGATGTCTGTACCTAAAATGGTATACTTAACTCTGTGTTTATTTTCCTAAATCACATATTTCTGACTTGAGAGAATGGAATTACTGTTTTTGTATTTTGACAGTTATATTTAATAGTGCTCTGAAGCTTATATTTCATACCATGAGGCTGGCTGTTTAGGGAAAACTGAAATGTCTGATTTCATATTCTGCTAAACTGATTGTGTTTGTTTAATATATGTGTAGCATATCTGGTATGTGCTGTACACTTCTAAAACAACTGAAATGAAATTTTTCTTTGATCTTGCAGTATCTGTCAGAGGACCTAGTTATACTTCTGGTTTATGATAGGATTGATGTTTATGGATAATAATCTGGTATATTTTAATTTGGTGATAAAAATAAAATTATGTATTTCCTTGGATCCAAGCCTTTGGTTTTGTGCTTGAAATGTTAAAGGTACTATGAAATTGCTAATTTGTACCCTCAGAAGTATGGAACACTTGTTTTGTGGTAAAAGGTCTTTAGTTCTTCACTGAAATTGAGAAGATAGTGTCATAAGATGTGTGTGCTGTAGCACTGATCACAATTTAAAGGCCTAGGTCAGATTTAACTTAAAAACTGAGTTAATCCCCATCCTGAGTAGTATGTGAACAGGATTATGGGAATTTTTTCAATGCAGATTTCCCTTTATGAGTATTGTTTTCAAGTTTAAAACTTGAAGGCTTATTCTGTCACTCAGTCACTTGGGGACATAAGCTGTGGTGTTTTGTGCCTGTCACACGGTAGGTACCAATCAAGATGCAGATACTCTGAATTGTGCTGTTGTGGGTACCAAATATCGCCACAAAAATACTTGGACCTTTCCCCAAAACTACTCCAGAGGACAAATCAGCGTAAGAGCGTATTTATTCTGAATACTGAACTTAGAAATAGTAATGAGGAATAATGTGAGTGATTAATATGGGAGAAGCAAGCCAGCCTTTGGGAGCTTTGAATGCTCTTTCCTGACTTTTGTGCTTATGAATGTGGGTTAAAGAAAATGCTGCTAAGAAAACAAAACCGTTTGTTCTGCTCTTTTCATAGTACAACCATCTGCTTGAAGCAAGTCAAGAATTGGGAAAGACTGAATTTCCCTACCTTCTCTAATAAAGACAGGACACAGGCTCTGGGACTCTGTGTTTATGGCCAGTGCCCTTCCTGTACCAGCCCTGGTTTAACCTCAGCAGAAAAGCAGGTGTTTTTTTTGTGTGTGTGGTGGTTTTTTGTTTTTTTTTTTTTAATATGTCTGAGGGAGTTAGGTGCACAGTTTCCTCTGCCTTTCACTTGCCTGGCTTGGTGACTGATAAGCTACTTGACAAGCAGATCAATTTAGCATGGCAAATTAAAATCCCACTGGGGGTGCCAGTATAAGTCTACACAAAATACTTTCTGAAATGCTGAGAAAAGGTGTAACAAACTTCAGCCACTCAAGTTCCAGTAAAGTAGCGAAGTATGGCTGTAGTGCAGTTTTGTTTGGGTTGCACATATCCTAAAATAGCCTCTTATTATCACAATGCCTTCTGTGTCATCACTTCTGTATAAATAATACAATTTTTCATCCACACCTAGGGAAATAAGTGTTTTGCTTGTGCACTGCCAACATAGTGTCCTCCAGTACCTCCTCATTTCATGCTACCATACGTAGAAAGTAAATTACAACAAGGAGAAGGGGGCAGCCTGGTATCCTGTGCTATAGTTCGGCAGTGGGATTTTGTGTATGTGTAGACAGCTGCTGTTTATTCCTGTCATGCATATTGCAGTGTTCTCAATTTTCCTCCCACACAAAGTTGTATTCTTGCATTCAGTTGAAAGGGCACTTAAAAAGCAGTATGTCACTCCAACCATGGTTGTAGTCAATGCAACAAAGGTGGTGTATTTTCCAGACCTGCAGTATGGCATCAAATACATTTTTAATTTTGGTTAGTAAGTATTAAGGCCAGAGGGATGCAGAGAGTCTTATGACTTCTTATATGACTTAGTCCATAAGTTATTGCTGTGTTGAGCCCAGCTGGTTAATTTGGATGTGAGTCTGCATCGCTACCTGAGGGGGAAAGAAATTGCATCTTGAAATCTTCTAATCATCTCTTGGTAGTTTGCTCCACTGGTTGTATCCTTTTACTCTTAAAATCCGTGTCTTAATCCAGTTTGATTTTTTTGTTTGGACTCGGTATCCTGTTTGCTTCCTCTTATCTCATTAGAAAGGTTTCTTACTGCCCATCATTTTATTCCTGGAAGAGGAACCTCTTTGCTGTTTTCCTGTGCAGTGCATCTCTCCGCAGAGCGATTTGTGCAAGTCCAGGAAGCAGTACTGACGTGTCAGTGGGATGCTCCTCCTGATCTAGTTAGTCTGTCTTCTGTCCCTCCCTCCTTCTCGTCTGTGTTTAATTAGCTGAGATGCAACACCGTGCTGGCATGGCTGTGCAGTTTCTTCAGGGAGTTGAGCTGGAGCTAGCCCGGGTTAATGGCGCAGGGCTGTATTGCACAGTGATGGCATGGGAGCACACGGAGTCACTCCTTTCTGATGACTTCAACAGACTGACTTGTTAAATGTAAATGTAAGGCTCTGTTTTTCCAGCACTCAAATAATACTCTACCATAACGGGTCTGTTGATTCTGGACTTTGAAAAACATGCTCAAAGGAGGTTTTGAATGTCTGAGGCTTTATAAATCTTAAAAACCTGGGTAGCACAGGAAAAAGTGGAGTGAAGTTAGTAGGTGCTGGTGCTGATCTACTACCTTTTGGTATTCCAAAGCATTATTTCTGAAAAAATGTTGTTATTACTCAATCTGTATAACTGGTGGCTTGGATGGGACGGGGGATATTAACACCAAGTAATAGTCTTAATTTACAAGTTTACCACTGAACTACAACAGTTTGGGCAGTAGATAATGATGATGATTATGTGTTTTCCTGCATGACACAAATGACTTTTTATTACTAGAAATGGTTTCGGAAATATTTTATCTAGTTGAACCTTGACAACTTTGTTGCAGTGACTTCCTTCCTTTTGCCATTTACTGTCTTTCTAAAGTTTGCTTAACATGTGGTGTTTTCTCAGAGTACAGGTTTTATTTTCCAAACCTTTTATCATCTTAGATGCTTTTCTTTGAAATCCCTCTGATCTGTCCATCTCCTAAGCGTGGTGCTCCAAAACACATACGCTGTAACTGAGATCTAATGGGACTTGGATAATCGTGCTTATTTTACATGCTTAGTGCTGTGACCTAAATAGCATTCACTTTTTATGTGACAGTGTCTTATTGTTAACTTGTATTCAGTGTATTATCCAGTATGACATACGGCTCTGTGTCTGTGATGCTCCTGTATGGAGTCTATTCACGGGGAAAATCCTAATGGCCTTGTTCAATTTAAACTTGTCGCATCTTCAAGCAAAGTCAGTGGATCTCAGTGGGAGTTGCCAGATTAAGACTGAACAAAGACCTCAGGATGTTGGTTCCCTGTTGGTACTTTTGTTTGTTATTTTGAGCTGAAAGTATTTGTCATTTGTTTCTATTGAATCATACGACAAATTGATTTAATTACCTTAGTCCCTCGAGGTCTTTGACATCTTGCATACTGTTTAGGTGAGGTGTAATGGTTTGCAGTTCTCTTTTCCTGCTATTTCCTCATAATCAATACTAAAAAATAATAAATTGGCTGTATTTGTTTTATAAATACAAATCTGGGTATTTTGAAGAGTCTACTTAATAGCCAAGCTTAGTCTCTTCGTCATTAAAACTTGCTGAAAAACCTAGCTTTTTCAGGGGGTGGTGGGGAAAAAAACCTTCCAAAGAAAACAAAGAAACGAAATCTGTGTATCACACGGATGTATTTGTGAGGGAAGAAAAAAGCCAAAAAAAACCCCTGAATTCAGACCAAGTTGTGTTCGTGAAGACTATTCATGTTGAGAAACAAAGATATTAAGTGAAAGTGGTGAGAGTTGAAAAAGAATTCCTCTGTGCTTCTGGTTTTGAGTAAAATGGCATGTAGAATTATGTTATGTAGAACTCCTTTCCCCTCCATATTTACATGAAACCTACAAATATTTGAAGTAATTGTATTTCATAGCATACATATATGCATTGGTCAATCATGTTTTGAGCTGATGATATTTAAAACAATTGCAAAACACTGATGATTAAAGACATACAGGTGTGGAAGCCTGACCTATTTGGAGAAGAGCTATGCAGGTCTAGTGCTGCACCTATTGTCCGAGTAGCTCCCGTTATAGCAATTCCTGTGGTGGAATATCAGTATATAGAAATGTAAAGAATTTTATCAAGCTGTCTGCAGAGGATGCAGATGAATATGAGAGAAAAATGCTGACAATTTGAAGCTTGTTCTTAAGTGTTCTTTGTTACCGTCCCTTTTTGTCCCTTCTTACTATTCATAATTAAAAGGGGAAAAACAGGAGGGGGGGCATGAGGCAGAGAAGGAGAAGAAAAAAAAGAAATCTTTCAAAGACCTTTGGCTCTAATTAGATTTTCATTAAGGTTTTATAAAATCTATTACACAAAGCCTCATAAGAAATGGAAGCACAATTCATGGAGATGATTAACAAATTGGCTTAATGAACTTATCTTGAACCTCTCAGACCCACTGTGGAGTTCTCGCTACCCTGAAGTGTTAGAAAGAAATACATCCTGTATGACAGTTCAGAACGGTGTAAGAAGTAAAAATGAGATCAGATGGTCTTAGCCTTGTTCATACTTTTTCAAGAGTGCACATCAACAAGCCATACTGAACTGTCACTAATGTGACAGCTGTAGCAGTGAAAAGCCCCATAAAACCAGAATAAGACACTGAGATTTGTGCCAGCTGAAGGCAGTTTTACCTTGAAAAAACTGACTCTGGGTTATGTGCTTGAACATGGAGCCTAACATGGCTGAGCTCTTATCTTTCATTTGCATAGGAACTAAAGAGAAAGCAGCTGCTCCAGTCCTATTTTGCTATTTGTTTGCACTAGTGTAAATACCAGTGCTGTAATACTAGACTAATCTGCACAGGGTCTGCCAGCAGACAACCACATCGAGAATAGAACCGCCAAAACAGAACGTACTTTCAAAAATTATAAAAATTATGTCGGAGAGGGGAATTAAGAAATTGCTTTAATTTTCACAGCTGTAGGATGGTCAGATGACAGTTTTTAAAACTTCAAGACTACTGAATGATTTATGCAGCTGATATACATATGGCATCTCAAAGCATTTTTAAAAAATTGATATTTCTTAGTGTTAAGTAAATATAGATGGGCGAGATCACCTAAGCTCAGTTTTTGTCCAAGGTGATGTTATGTTTCTGACTGTTGTGGGATGTTTAGGTTTGAATACCAGTGTGAAGTCTAAACACACAGGTGAAAGCAAACTTTCACCCAGGAATTTGGACCTGGGTCATCATGACAAACACCCATCAAAGTTACGTTCTTCAAGAAATATTGAAATACAACAATTCCAGATAGGATTACCAGATGCTTATGGGCTTATGGTGTAGGAAGTTAGAGCATGGCTGCACTTTTTTGGTATTGCTCAGCTTGCATGTGTTTTATTTTCAAGGTTACAGTTATGTTTTTCTATCTTATTTTTGTCCTGTGTAAAACAGCTTCTTGTCCCATTCATTAAAGTGCCCCTGCAAGAGTAGTGGTCTGCTGTGCTTTTGATCCGAGTGGCGGAGGTCTCTGCAGTGCCCTGCCAGACAGCCTTCTGTCCTCTCCAAAAGGATGCTCTCGGGCATATCTTGGTGCGCTTTGCCTTGCGGTGTGACAGGTAGGTGTGATGCCCTGCAGCGTGGCTCGTTCAGACACATCGAGTTCTCCCAGCACAGAAGCAAGCAGGGCTAAGCAGGGGTACAGCTTAAAGCCTGCTGGGACAAATAACTCCTGCTGGCAGCTCTGGCTTCAGCAGCCGTGCCCCTATTCTCCCTTCTGCTGTCTCATGCTGTCACTTCCTTCCGCTCCTCCCGATAACGGAATTTGTGCTGTGGTACGGTAAGCCAAATCAGGGAGGTGATGAACTCACAACGTTTTGCTGATGAGCTGTTTTTCTGCCGAATCGTTTCCCTAACCTGATCTCTGCGTGGCTGCGCTGTTTATGCCAGCACAGCCCCAGCGCAGCGAGGGAAATGGGAGCGTGTGGCTGAGGAGAGACTGAGCCCTGGCAGCTATCTGGTAGCACTGCTATTGAATGTTCAATTATACTCAGCTATTTTCAGCCTGAGAATTAAAATTCAGCTATTTTCCCTTACTGGGAGGGAGTAAACACCATAAACCCTCTTCTTGGCTCTGTTTAACTCCTAATTCAGCTTGCTGTATAGGATGTCGGCTGTGTCCTTTTCCCATCCATCTGTGCAAGAGCGTGAGTAGCAGCTCCCTTGCCGTTCCCCAAACTGCCGTCTGTGAAGGGGAATTCAGGGAGTAAAGCAGCTCGTGGTGTAACCGTATGTCCCCACACAAGCCTGCAGAACAGGAATTACATTTTTGTCCTTATTGTTGTTGCCTCTTGCCAAGCTCAAAGCATCTCCTTTTCAGTCGTTGAAGAGGCTTTGGAATGCTTGTAAGAAACAGAAGTTCTGGAAACCAAACTCTGGAAATCAGGCTTCTGTCTCCCCAGTGGTAGCAGCTAGATGGGCAGCCTGCCCTTTTAATTGCCAGTCTGAGCTGCTCTACTGGATCAATGTCTGTCACTTGTCAATATGATATGTTCCAGCTTCTTTGGGGCATTTTGCTCCAGAGTACTCATCTCAGAATGGATCTGATACTTGGAGCTGTGTGATCTGTTCCCTTTTCCCAGCACTTACCTGCAGGATACAGTCGCATTCAAATGATATAGTCTTGTCTGTCATCAGTGTTGTAGTAGATAAAGTGAATATAGGTATTTTGCAAACACAGAATCACAGAATGTTGGGGATTGGAAGGGGCCTCTGCGGGTTATCTAGTCCAACTCCCCTGCCAAAGCAGGGTCACCCTCCCGAATTAGGAAAAATATTTTATCTTCATATCAAGGTCAAAAACTGCTTTTCAGCCTTGCAGGTTTTTTAAAAGTTAGGTCTTAAATGTTGAAAAGTAGAAAAATCTTAATTGCCCTTGTAAACTTCAGTTGCTTCCTTGCGCATATATGGTGTGGCAGCTATTTTAGCGTTCTTTTAATTGCAGAACAGCAATTTTAGATTCAAATTTTGCACTTCAGAAAGGTTAAGAAATCATGCCTGAGGGCACACAACTATGTCACGTTGGGACTTTCTTAAATGTGACTCTGCTGGAAGCAAATATGCTTTCCTGTTAAAAGGGTAATTTGTCAGTCAAAGAAACTGGGACTGTCCTCCTAGTGCCATCCATGTCTGGTCCTGCTAATATATATATGAAAAAATGTCCCTTTAGGTTGTGTTTGTTTTACTTTTAATTTCATATCAAAGTTTTCTGAAGTTCATGGTTTATTTATTAAGGGGAAGGATGAGGCTTACTTACTGGAATAAGGAGTAATGCAGAGCTGCAGTTGTGCGTTGTTCTCAGGGTTACTGTTGTCCTGCAAGAAGGGCCAGCATGCTGGTGTGGGCACAGAGGTGACCTAGCTCACAGCAGGGCCACGTGGCTCTTAAAATTATGGTACAAAAGTAAACTTGTTCCCATAAGGAACTATGCATGTACATATTTCCACTGTAGACAACCTCAAAGGCCTTAATGAATTCAGTAGAACAAGGATTTGGCCAGTATTTTCTCATCTGCAGACAAAGATATACCAGGACTGGATTGATAAAATCCAAATGATAGATTTACTGATGAGATTTTAGTTTTCATAGCAGGACACAAAAAATACCATTTAATACTTGCAGCTTTTTGACATTACATCCCTTGGCACTGAGTACATATAGTTGTAGATTATAATTTTAAACATCAGGGAGCAGATGTTTCTTTGGGGGGGCGGAAAAATAAAAATTGTGACAGCAGATGCAGTCAGGTATATAAATGAACACAAAAAGTATTGCAGGCTTATTTTTTTGGGGGGGGGATTGGTGCTTTTTTTGGGGGGGATGACCTTTGAGATGGTGTGTATTTGTGTTTTACCTAATGACGGGGGAAAAAAGTCTGTATTTTTAATTTTGGTGTATATTTTGATCTTTTGTCACCAAATTATTCTTTAGCAATAAACAGATCTTTGAAACTGTTCTCAGAGGAAATATACATGAAATTATATTGCCTGTTTAGTGCTGTTACTTGAAAGGACTTACTAATTAAAAACAAAGCAAGTTGGGACATCTCTTTTACTGACTATTATGATTTTTAAGCAGGCTAGTTGAATGATCTGTCTTAGATCTATTTTTACACAACTCCATCTCATTACTATTATACATGACACTAAATGATTAATACATTTTCTCCTTTTTTTGCAACATCTACAGCTGTGAACTACATTATTTTTGGAGATGTTTCCAGCTTAATTTATTCAGCCTCTCTCAGTATGTTTTGTTTCTTACTTCATTCATAGATGGTAGTAAAATTCAAGTTACTGAATAATAGTAGATGGAGCAAGTCACTCCACTACAAGAAAGTAAGTTTTCCTAGAGGAAATATTGTATGTCAGTTTAACACAGTTTATTACACAGGCTACGTAGTGAATGCTTTTCTCTTAATTCCCCTCATAACTTCACTTTCACGTAAGCAGCAATTGTGGCTGTACCAGCACTACAAGGCACTGGAAACCATTCCATTTCCAACATGCTGCCTAAGCTCTGAGCAGCATTGGATGCCACAGAGCTTAAAATGCGATCAGTCATCTGGAGTCCTGTGAAACACAGCACACCTGCTACTGAACTAAGCCAATGGTAGCCACAAGAGAATTTTTTTTTAATTGGGTGTTTTGTTGTTGTTTTTTTTAAATCCATTTAATTTGACTTTTCATCCTAATGGCATAAACTATTAACATCTCTTCAGTTTTATGAAAGAGAGCAAATGAGTGCCTTTTCGTGGTTTTCTTATGAAGATTGATTAATCTCTGACGTTTTGGCTGTGGTATCATGAGGTTCTTAATTTGTTGAGCAGTAAGCAAATACATCCATTTGCCTATTCTCTCCTCTCTCAATTTTCTATTCTCAGCTAATGAAAACCACTTTCATTAATAAACCTGCAGTTTCCAGGACTCTTTGTGGAGCCAGTACTGGTTCAGCATACTTCTTTGGCAGCTCTTCTTGGCAAGACTTGTATGACTTGCATGTGTTTAAAAAAAAAAAAAAAAAAAAAAAAGGGG